>Ga0154020_10011016_pt1 | contig 10315 bp, 11 predicted proteins | sample Klosneuvirus_201_FD_109709 | JGI IMG/M metagenome (GOLD analysis project Ga0154020, IMG submission 109709) | Active sludge microbial communities from wastewater, Klosterneuburg, Austria - Klosneuvirus_20160825_MG | ecosystem: Engineered > WWTP > Aerobic digester > Activated sludge | place... | reverse complement strand
GGGCAGCGCCAGCGCCATGGGCAGGGCTAGGGGCGCCGCCAAGGGCAGCGCCAGGCGAAGTTATTGCCTCGGCGTCCTGCGGGGGTTCCAGCAAAAGCTCTCGGAGTCTCAGACCAAAATGAATCTTTCCCCACAGTCACAGGCGCTGGTCGCCCGGGAAAGCAATGCCATCGACACCTTTCTCAGCCTTCGTTATCCGAGGTTGACGAAGGGGGCTGGAATTACCGGTGCGCGCGATCGCGACTCCTACGCAGCAGGAATCGACGATGGAAAAAAAATAGTGCTCAATCGCCCGATCTGCGAGAATGCGGGTAGTCGGGGAAAGCTGCTCAAAGCCAACACAACCCCATAGCAGACCCCGCGCGCGGGATGCGGCGCGGCGACGAGGATCATCAGGGGCATCGCGAAGGGGCCCGCTTAGGACGCCTTCATTCGTTTCAACTCAACAATGTGAAGATCATAGGACGCTTGTAAACTCATCAAAACCTCCGGCGAAGTTCCAAGAACCCCCGCAAGGCCCGGGGCCGACTCCGCGGTAATGCCCCGCTTACCTTTGATCAGCTCGTTCAGACGAGCTGTGGTCCATTTCACTTTTTTTTGGAAAATGCGCGCTGGGTGATCCCCTAGGGGTTCAGAAATTCCTCTAAGAGGATTTCTCCCGGATAGATTGGGTTTTTAGGTCGCATAGTCGTTAATTTCTAATGATAGTCACGGGCACTAACATCAATGGCATCTGCAGCTTCCTATAAAAAAATTCCCGATGCTGTCTCTTCAGCGTACAAAGCTCCCTCCCGAGCCGGGCAGTGACATCCGCGCAAATGCACCACTATCAAGCGTCACAACCAAGCATCACCATCGGCCATGACCATCACCCCAATACTTGGAGCGCAACACTTGGGGCGCCCCAAGCAAATAAACAACGCAATAAATTTGGTTACAGAACTCGCGCCCCAGCGCGGGGTGAGGCCGTGCGGCGGTGAGGCCAGCCCGCGCAAAAATGCCAAACGCAAAATGCCAAACGCAAAAAGCAAGGCGCGGAAGCGCCGCTCCGAAAATTTTCGGCCTCAAGCTGCTGAAGAATACCGCATTTGATTGAGCTCCCTAACCAGAGAGTCGTCGGCGTCTCTTACTGTGATACTCTCATCACCCAATAGTTTGCGGGTCGAGCCCGGTCGCGCAAGCTCCATCGCAAGCCTTTCCAATGTGAGCAGCGCCTGTGATTTCGAAATCTGCTGCTCAGATCGCAGGATCTTTGAAACTTTTGATTTTTGACAGCCCACGAGCTGTCCAAATTCACTTTGGTTAACACCCAAAAAAGCAACAACGGCCCGAACTTCGCTGGCGGTCAGGGTATACTCGGTAGCCTCTATCGCTTTCCGGTAATTTGCTTTCAAATAGCTTAGGACCACCAGCCGACTTAATCGGTCTATTTCCGCTGCAGATAACGATCTGCGCCCCTTTGCTGAGACCCCAATTTCCACTTCGTCGACAACAATCGACCCGAGGGCGTGTTTGTATCTGTAAAGGCGCTCTTTAACACGGTTGATCATGTCCGCTCTCCCGCCGAGATCACCAGGATGACTTGGCCTGCATTATCTTCGTCGAACTCGACGACCAGACGTACAGCGTTCTCTTGCAAATCTTTAGTCCTCCAGTAGAACCGGTCTCCTACAAAACGTCGCTCAGTTGTGTCCTGCAACCTACCAGACCCCTTAACTAAGGAAACGACTTCATCCATTGAATAGCCGCGCTCCGGATGCCCGCCAATTACGTGGTCCTCGCAAACATCGATTCGGTTTTCGGACCGCAGCTTGAAAAACAGCCGCCTCGCTTCTTTGAGGTTCACCCTCGAACCTTTCTATGCTGATTTTATCGGAGTGTCCATAGGAAACCTTAGTCGTCAATGCAAATACGCAATATATATGGTCATTTTTCCTCCCGCCTTCGGATTGCCATTTTATACTGCATGGACTTTCATGCCGGGAAGTGACACCGAAGCCAACCTCATCACCCCGCTCCGCGCGATCTCTGATTGACTACGAGCGACCACTCCTCGGCCAGCACCCTGGATCCACGCAATCGAGTAAAACTTCACTTGGAAATAGAGAATCAGAACCAGCAGCTAGAGCGCGACGCTCTGAAACATGAGACTCCGCCACCGCGGCCGCCGCAGCCAGATTGAAGCCCTAAGCGCGGGGAGCCTTGCAGCCCTCCAAAAGGACCTGCCCCGTCGTCAACACGCTGCATTTACAACTTCACCGATCGCCACGGCCAACACTTGGGGCGCCCCAAGTAAAAAAACACGATGAATTTGTGTGGTTACTGGATTCGCGCCCTAGCGCGGGATGCGGCGCGAGGTGCCGGTGCGGAGGGGCGGTTGTGGATTACACTTCACTTAAGGCAAGCACCTTACTGCTTACCCCCGAGATCCTGCGCCGGAGGTGAATTTGACAGGGGTTGCGCGCTTCAGAGTTACGACGGTGGCATCACCCACCTGCTCGCCGGCGTTTCAGTTCTGCCACATCAAACGGAAGATATTGGCCGAGCTTTCAGAGGAGACCAAGCGTCACTTAGACCGCGTCAACAAACTCTTGTCGCTGGCGTCCTCAGCCAACGAGCACGAAGCGGCGTTGGCGATGCAACGGGCGCAGGAAATCCTCGCGAAACACCGCTTGGAGCGAGCCCAACAATCCCAAGACGCCGGCTGTGATTATTGGTTCGTCCCGCTGCGCACGAAGCGGGTCGATGCGACGACCAAGGTCATTTTTTCGATCCTGCGGTCTTTTTATTTCGTCAAACCCATTTTTATGGACTATTTCGACGCGAAAGACCTGCAGGTTTACAAAGCCTATGACGTGTGCGGCAACACCGAAGATCTGCGCATGGCAGAGTATGTCTATGAGTTCCTGAAACGCACGGTCGAGTCCCTCTGGCAAGAGCACCGGCGGCAAACGGTGACCACAGGCGCGGCCAAGCGCAGCTATTGCCTTGGGGTCTTGCGCGGCTTTCAGCAAAAACTTTCCGAGTCCCAGGCCAAGATGAAGCTTGCCCCCGAATCGCCAGCCCTGGTCGTGCGGGAAAGCAAGGCCCTGGACAGCTTCCTCGCCGCGCGCTACCCGCGGCTCGTTAAGGGTGCGGGGATCGCTGGGGCGCGGGATCGGGATTCTTATGCGGCTGGGGTTGACGATGGGAAGAAGATTGTTCTCAATAAGCCTATAAGTGCTCGTGATGGGTTTATGGGAAGGTTGTTGAGTTAAGACACCTCGGTATCCGGCCTTGAGGAACCGGGTCTTGATGAATGCCTGGCGCGTGATCCGGCGTTGGTTCGTATCCGTGTTTTTTGACACCAATGGAAAAAGAGAGCTATAATTTTCTATAGGTATCTAAAAACAGGGGTTTGATAAATTGATTAAAAGATATTTATATCAGCAGCTTAAGGAAGATCTTGCAGAAAAGATGGTCTTTCTCGGAGGCCCCAGGCAGGTAGGGAAGACCCACCTAGCGAAGGTCTTTGCGTCTGCCGAGTATCCGCATCATAAGTACATGAATTGGGATGACGCCGATGATCGCATGGCGATTCTCAATCGAACTCTGCCAAAAGCTGAGCTACTCATCCTCGATGAAATCCACAAAAATCACAAATGGCGGGGCCTTGTGAAAGGCCTCTATGACAAATTCAATCCCTCACTGAAAATATTAGTCACTGGCAGCGCTCGCCTGGATTACTACCGCTTTGGTGGTGACTCCCTCCAAGGACGGTATCACTACCTCCGAATGCATCCGCTCTCGGTTAAAGAACTTAACATTGTGACGCAGCCCGAACTTTTGAAATTGTTTAAGCTCGGTGGGTTTCCGGAGCCGTATTTCTCTGGATCCGAACGCACCGCCAGGCGGTGGTCGCGGACATACAGACAGAGATTGATTCGTGAAGATCTAGTCGCCCTCGAAAAGACCGAAGATCTCGCAAGAGTTGAATTGATGGCGATGAGACTTCCCGATCTGGTGGGCAGCCCCCTGTCTATTAATGCACTGCGAGAGGACCTTGAGGTGAGCCATGCGACCGCAAAGAAATGGCTTGAGATATTTTCCCGGCTTTATCACGTTTTTACTGTCCCTCCGTTTGGATCCCCGAAAATTAAATCCGTTAAAAAGGAATTTAAGCACTACCACTATGACTGGTCGCTCATCGCCGACAAAGGCTATCGATTTGAAAATTTCATTGGGTCCCACCTGCTAAAATGGTGTCACTGGACCGAGGACACCGAGGGCATCGATATGGAGCTGCGCTATTTCCGGGACAAAGAGCAGAGGGAAGTGGACTTCGTTGTTTTACAGGAAAATAAGCCTATTCTCTTTTGTGAGGTCAAAGCCTCTGAGCGCGCCTTTTCGCCGCACTTATTCTATTTAAAACAAAAGTTTCCCAAAGTGCGCGCTATACAGGTAACCCTCGATCCCATTGAACCGGTCTTAAATCCCAATGGGCTGGAGTTACTCTCCGCGTTAGATTTTCTCCAGGAACTTCCTGTCTAATTTTCAAAGGTCGCGCAATCCAACGGAACATCCGCGCAAGCATATTGAGGATGCGACTCGGTTCTACCTCGACAATAGATCCGCTCTTATCCCATCGATCTGCTTGTCCACTTAGGCGCGGATGAGAAGCCATACGCCGCCAGAAGAGATCAAGTATTGTCTGAAGTATTTTTTGACCAAGTACGGTCACGACCTGGATGATCCTGGAAATCGCGCCATGCTTTGCTTGCTACGGGGCATGGCTGGCGATACTGGAATACCCGCCGCATCTGACTTGATGGATGTGGTGCGCGAGCGTGCGCTTCCACGATGACGCCGGCAACTCCTCGGCGTGTCTTTCCGATGATTTCCATCTCAACCTCCAGCCATAGCACTACAACGATCATGGCTTGAGGAGGTAGTGACATCGACCGAAAGGGAAATGTGAGCTCGCGCGCTGTCAAAGAAATAGGAGCCTACTGATGACCGAGGACGAGGAAATCGCAATCGCCCTCGGGATTCAGCTCGACCACATGTGTGGGTTTTTCAACAGGCTCGAGACCGTTGAAGACCTCTTTATAATGAACTTCTTGCGGCACCTGGCCGGCGGCGACAACTTCCGCGACCCCCAAATTATTAAGCGAGCACGCGAGCGGCGGCAGGATCAATGATTCAATGAGACACCGCGCCGGGAAAGGCTCAGTGGATCTTGGGCAATATCCCACCATCGGTGGCGTAGTGCGGAATGACTGGTGCACCAGCCGGTGCAACGCCCGGTGCTGAGCGATCTCTGTCCGGGATTACGAACGTCTTTGTTGCGAGGGAATAGTACAAACAGCCAACTTCAGATGTGGGCAGGTAGTCGATTACGAATCGCGTCTGTTCAAGAGCAGCAAGCCATTCTTGCTTCATTTTTTGGAGATCGATTTCAATGTTCAGCCTTAAGCGCTGAAAGTCCGCCGCTTGGTATTTTCCCTTTCGCTGCAGCAGTTCCAAAAGTGAATTTGGATTAAATCCCTGGTCTTTGCCACAAGCAGCCCAAACCAACCCTGGCAGGGCCAAAATATTGCGATGGGCGTGCAACACGTCCAAAAAATCCCGCGGCTCGTCTCTACCCGCCAACGCTAAAACCTTGTTGATAGCGAGATCAATCGGGTGAAGGCAGAACCCCCGATCTTCGACGAGATAAGTCGGCATAAAGCGCCAGGCCGAATCATGGGCCCATTCGATTTTTGTGGCATCTTTGCCTTTGCGGGCAATCACGCGGATATACCCGGGTTGGTGCATCTCGACGGAAACGTCTATTCCTTCAGCAAGGAGCAATTTCTGGTCTGCTTCATAAGCTTTAGCGACCCGCCCTTCACTATCGTGAAAATAGTCTAGGTCCTGGCTGTAACGAATAGAGTTTGGTTCGAAATGCAGCGCGGCACCACCCGCCAAATAACTATCGGCGCTCCGATTTACCGCCAACAATCGCGCAATTTTTGCCTGAAATTTCGTTACTGGCATAGGCTTCGACCAATTTCCCAACACTTCCTAGATCCATGTTTCATCAGCTGCTCGGCAACCCACGCGACGTCATCTTTGGTGATAGAAAGGCCCGGGTCAAAAGACCAAAAGCATTCGGCATAGTATTTTTGGAAAGCACGTTTGGCTTCGCGAACCTTCACCATTTGCCTCGCTGCGTTGTGGTCGAGATGTCGCCGACTTTTTCGGCCGCCTCTTTTGCCGATGGCGGCCAGATATTCTCTGATAATTTTTTTGTCTGCTTTATTCATAAGGCGCTCTGGGCTCATCCTAGCAGAGTTATCGGCATTTGCGAAATTATCTTTAGCAGCTTATGATATACACGAAATTATATTAGCTAGTTACATGTGAATTGTGATTGCGCGCATCGGAGTGACCAACGAGACCTCATCCACCAGCTCGCCCGCCCACATCAAAAAAAACTCTACTTTGGGCGCCCCAAGTAAATAAATATCGCAATGAATTTGATCATTTACAGAACTCGCGCCCCGGCGCGGGGTGACGGTGCGGAGGGGCGGTTGTGAATTACACTTCACTTAAGGCAAGCACCTTACTGCTTACCCCCAAGATCCTGCGCCGGAGCTGAATTTGACCGGGGTTGCGCGTATCGGAGTGACGAACGAGACTTCACCCACCTGCTCGCCGGCGCTTCGGCTCTGCCAGCTCATACGGAAGATATTCGTCAAACTGCGCTTTCCAAGAATCAACGATGTCCTCGATCTCTTCGAGGACGTCACCTCTTTTGGCTTTCCCGGCGCGAAGGGCATCCATGAGTTCGAGGATGCCCCGGCTGGTCTCGACCGATCGCTCGAAGAAGCGCGATTTGTTGTCGGTTTGGTCTGCCAGTTCGAGGATATCTTGACGCAGCGAAATGCTTACAGTCTTGCGTTTTTTGCTATCGTCAATGGTTGGTCTGCCCATGATTGCATGATCCTTTCACTCATAAATATCTTTCCTGTGACCAATTTTTTCGACCTTAACAACTAGAACCTTGTCGTTCACCGAGTAGATTACTCGATAATTGCCCTGGCGAATGCGGTATGTGTCGCTATGACCGCGCAATTTTTTCGCCATCGTCGGCCTGGGCTCCGTTGCTAACTCCCGGATCTTTTCTCGAAGCCTTGATTGTTCGGTCGCAGGGACCTCATTTAATTGTTTTGATGCTTGTTTGCCGATCTCGACCACATACGTCAAATGCTCCATTTGCTCCTTCAATTACCTATCGGCATTTCACAACAAATATTTAGTGTAAAAACACGATAAATACAATAACTTAAAAAACGTAAAACACACGCGCCGGTATTACCACCATGTTTTCAGCGTGTTACTCAACATCGCGCTCAAAGGCACCCGCTCGCGTCAGGACGCTTTCCTACCGCACCCGCCGCCAAGCCGGGAAGTGACATCGAGAGGATGGCAATGCGGGGTGAAGCGGGGAGAAGGCGCGCGGCATTCAACCAAAATACCGCATCAAAATATGAGCCGCCGAGAAACCGTGAAAGAGAAACGCAGCGGCGATGCCAGCGCGCAAGACCCCCGCGCGGAAGGCCGGTGTCCTTGAGCGACAAAGCCACTGCAGGACAAGCCCCACTTGCAGCAAATAGAGGATATAGAAGCCCAAGAGATATCGTCCGTGCAGGTTCACCGGAACTTGAAAAGACAGATATGCCAATACAGCTAAATAGGCCAAAAGCGCGAATTTTGCCGCACCGATATTGACGAGGCTTTTCGCTTCGATCCGGCCTCGCGAAAAAATCGCCACCGTAATGATCACCAACGGCACTGCCGAGACACCGCCGACAAACCATGCCGGCATCGGCACGTCGAGCCAGCCGAAGCCGGCCCAAAACGACATCGTGATGTAGAAGTCCGGGGCAGCAAATCCCATGTCTTTAACAAAAGTCCGGATGCACAAATATATGTAACGCCACACATCAAAATCAACCTGGCGTTCAATATCTGGAAGCGGCCAATTCAACGGTGCGTAGCTGATGAAAAAGATCCCAAGGACCCCGCCCCGCATGCCCCATATCAACCAAGGGGGCACATTCCTCGCGCGGAGCAAATCGCGGAGCAAATACAGCATGCCGGAGGTAACTATCGCCCCCACGCCCACGCCAAGGAGCGTTACGAGTATAATCGCCACCTGCACATGCTCACCGACCCAAGCCCCAAGAGGAGCCGGCAACGCTGTCGAATAATTCCCCAAATATCCAGAAGCCGCTGAGATCCACATGCCCCGCTCTGCCGCCAGCAAAGGAGTCATGGAAATGCCCAAGGCAAAGAGTGCCCCAACAAACAACCAACAGCTGCGTTTCAAAGTGGGGCGGGCCCCTAATTCCCTCCCAAGCAGCACGGCCATCAAAATGCTAGCGGGGATCAAAAGGGCGATCCCTATTCGAGAAGCCGCGATGGCCGTTATAACCCCAACGCCAACGAGCGCTGCACCGATTAGCACACGCACCGTGCGCCACCAGATGTCGAGCCCCGCGGGCCCCTCAGGGACCACGTTCGCCCCGCTGGCACCGCGTCCTCCCGCTCCCCCGATAAATACCAACCCCGCTCCGGTGATTAGATGTGCCGCAGCCAGCAAGGGATAGTTGGAGACATGCATACAAAAGAAGGGCAGGGCTGGGGCGAGGAGAAGCATGAGCGGCGGCAATGCTCCTCCGCCGAGCCCACTCATTGCGCATGCCAGCGCTAACACAAAAAAAGTGCTACCCGTGATAGCGATATTGAGAGTCCTCAGGTTTAAGAGCTGGTGTTCTGGAGACTGCCGGTCTAGAAGCCCCCGGATCACGCTCCATGCCGCGTAGGTTACCGGTGACCGATGTTCCATAAGGCTGTCCGAAATGCCTTCTTCGCCGGGTTCCACCCATTCCCCCGCCAGCTTTTCCTTCATGCGCGCTGAGCTGAACACACCGGATTTTTGCTTAATGGCGCGAAAGTGGCCGACTGCAGCAAGATCTAGAGCATGTCTGGCAAAATCGGGATCACCCGACAGCGTCGCCAGGGACAAAAAATGATCAGGCTCGTCAGGCCCATTGTAGGGCGGCGTAAGGGCCGCATAGAGCAGCGCAACCCCTACGAAGATAGACGTAATAGCACAGGCGGAGAGCAGGAGGGGTCCGAGCTTCCTGGCACTGCGAGTCGGCGCGAGAGCAGCGAGCGCTGGCAGAAGCAGCAGAAGCAGCGCACCCCACAGCATCACGCGCACCTGGTCAGCGGCGCCGCGCCACATATGAAGGAGGAGCGAAAGCCGGGATTCCGACTCCCGCTCACTCTGCACCGTCACGAAACGCGCCATGGTCCTGGTCCCGGACGCCTCCAGCAAAAATCCCGGTTGCGGTGCGACGGCGTTTGCCCAGAAGGCGATGGCCGGGACCGAGTCTTCAAAGCGCAAACGGATATTGAAGAGTCTGCCATCGCCATTCACGCTGGCGCAGCTACCGACACGCTTGAGGACGAGGTAGGTATTGTCGGCCAGGCTTTGCGGACCAGAGACGAATTTGCAGGATGTGTCAGGGAAACTTAAGGATCCCTCTTTGAGATGGAGGCTGGGGACTCCATAGGTCCCGATGAGGAGTTTGATGGCTTCAACGCGGCTGGCGCCCTCGGCATCAACCTGGTTGAGGACATCCCCATGCAGCTCGCCGTTGACTACAAACTCCGACCCGACTGCCGAAGCGCCAGATGCCGAAGCGTCAGACGGTGACGGTCCCGCGACAAGCGTATTTACCGCAACCCTTAAGGCCAGGGGTGCACCACCGCTTCCGCCATACTCTGTCTCTACGCGGCGGCTGAATTCCGAGTTGAGCAATATGAGCAGGTAGGCGGCAATCGCCCCGAGAAGCACTAGGGGGATGAATCGCGATATGGGGAATGCCAAACGCCTTGCGGCAACGGCCGCTGGGGGGAGGGGGGATTTGGATGGTAGGATTACGATATGGGACCTCTACCTAAGTACCTATCTGACCTCACCACTTGCTTCCCCGCTAGATAAATCTTCTCGCAGACTTGCCTCCTAGGGCATTTAGACTTTGTCTGCCACTTCTGAATGCCTATGCCGAAAACGCCCCCGGGAAATGCAAAGCTCATCATGGGATTATTCAGGATATGCGTATAAAAGGCCGTTTGGGAATAGAAAGAGATATGGTAACCTTCCTCAGAAAAGTAGACACCGAGTTAAGCTTGGTATAACCAGTGCTTAATGGAGGTGGCGATGAATACGCCCAGAAGAAAATACAGTAAGGAATTCAGGGAAGAAGCTGTGAAAATG
>Ga0154020_10011014_pt1 | contig 10317 bp, 7 predicted proteins | sample Klosneuvirus_201_FD_109709 | JGI IMG/M metagenome (GOLD analysis project Ga0154020, IMG submission 109709) | Active sludge microbial communities from wastewater, Klosterneuburg, Austria - Klosneuvirus_20160825_MG | ecosystem: Engineered > WWTP > Aerobic digester > Activated sludge | place... | reverse complement strand
TTGCCGCCGCAGCGAACTCGGCAGCCGACGTGCTGCAGATCCTCAGCTCAAGCGCCGCGTATGAAGCCAACCGCGCGTCGATCAACGGCCAGAACGACCGGCGTTTTGACGACTGGAAGTTGCAGGAACGCCAGGCCCAGAAAGAGCTCGCGTCGATCGACAAGCAGATCACCGTCGCCGAAATCCGCCAGCAAAGCACCGAGCTCGATCTGAAAAACCATATGCTGACGATCGACAACAACAAAAAGACCGACGAGTTCATGCGCCGCAAATTCACCAACCGCGATCTCTACCAATGGATGCTTGGCCAGCTCAGCAACGTTTATTTCGCCGCCTATAAGCTTGCGCACGACCAGGCGAAGAAAGCCGAGCGCGCGTACCAATACGAACTCGGCCGCGACGACAGCTTTATCGCATTCGGTTACTGGGATACGCTGAAGAAAGGATTGCAGAGCGCCGACCGCCTAATCTACGACCTCAAACGCATGGAGACCGGTTATCTCGACCAGCACAAGCGCGAATACGAAATCGTCAAGCACATCTCGCTCGCATCGCTCGACCCGCTGGCGCTAATCAAGCTCAGGGCAACCGGCAGCTGCGACTTCAGCGTGCCGGAAGCGCTGTTCGATCTTGACCATCCGGGACAGTACTTCCGTCGCATCAAGACGGTCGGTATCAGCATGCCTTGCGTTGCAGGGCCGAACACGTCCGTGTCCGCGAAACTGTCGCTAACGAGCAACCGGTACCGCAAAGATCTGCGCTCCGACAATCTCGCGCTCACCGGTTACAGCGAAGACCCGGGCAACGACGAACGCTTTGTCTACAACCTCGGCACGATCCAATCGATCGCCACTTCGACCGGGCAAAAGGACAGCGGTATGTTCGACCTCAACTTTCGCGACGAACGTTACCTGCCGTTCGAAGGCACCGGAGCCATCAGCAACTGGCGCTATGAAATGCCCAAACCGGCTTTGGCGCAATTCGATTACGGCACGATCGCCGATGTCGTGCTCCACCTGAGCTACACCGCACGCGAAGGCGGTTCGGGCTTGCACAGCCTGGCCGAAACCGACCTGCTTGATCGTCTTGGCCAGATCAAGCAGGAACTGTCGCAGACTGGGTTACACACGCTCATTAACCTGAGGCACGAGCTGCCGAATGAGTGGCACCTATTGAAACAGACCAGCACTGTCAACCTTACCATCGACAAGTCGCGCCTGCCCTATCTGGCGCAGGCATTGGACGCAACTATCGAGAGTGTTGTGTTGCTGGCAAAGGTTACCGGCAACCCTGCCACTTTTAGCATCAACCTCGATGGCGCCGCGAAGAACCTGTCGCGTATCGATACGTGGGCTCTGTGCAAAGCGGAGACGACCGACATCAGCCTCGGCACCGCAGTAGAACTGTCGCTGCTTCCCGCTAATCAAAGCAAACTGCAAGACTTGTTGATGGTGGTGAAGTATGGGTTCAGTTGACTTGGCGTGCCTGCGCCCGCGTGAGAGTCTAGGACAAACCGGGAGCAGCTCGGTGGCGTCAACGGAAATATCTTATTAGATGCCTGAATACGCTAGAGTATTTTCCATGGATAGGGATATTGCCGCAACCGAAGTCTATCAGCTTCATATCTTGTTGTGTGAGATGGGGTAAGCGAGGGGTAGCTGATCTGACCTAATAAGGGAATACTCAAGGACTCAACACCGAAGGTATAAGCTCGCACTCGATAGTTCGATTCCTGGTTTCAGGACAAGCCAAAATGGAAGAGGCAACACTCACGTCCCCATGGTCTGCAGCGCATTCTGTAGAGCTTGAATCGTCAAGGGGGCGTTCCCTTCGGTGCGGTTGTTCACCAAGACATACGCCGTTCGCTTCTCTCCCACCGCTTTCTTTACCAGCTCCACGGTGTCTCGCCGCATCTCTGGGAGTTCTTCCACAACCTTCGTATACGGTTCTGCTCGTTTCTTCGCGGCTTCATAAGACATCCTGAGCGGCGTCAGGAGGCGCAGGACAGTGAAGGGCGCCGTGAAGCAATCCTCCATCCGGTGATGCTGCTCCCTTAACGGCGGCATGTAGGACCAATGGTTGTAGACATGGGCGACGCCGTGACTCTCTAAGACCTTGCGATAGTCAGGACCCAGCAAGATCGCGTTGCGAATTTCGACCGCATAGCGAAAGTCCTTGGGAAGTTGGGCGAAGAAGGTATCCAATCGCGAGCAGAATTCCTTACTCGACATCCCGTGCCGTTGGAACTCAAACAGAAATGGCCCGGTGTGTGGTTCGAACTTTGCCTCTCGATAGGGAGTCAGCACAAGGTCATTTGCCGCTCATAGATGCGCGAGCCTATGGCGTGCTGAACCGTCCGCCGTGCTCACAGGCTTGGCGGAACCAAGACGAACGTGCTTACTGGAACGTGGCCGTGGTGATGTCTATGTTGAGACATTGAAGAGCCGACTCCCCCACTCGTCTAGCCGTTCGTCGATACTGATGTGTGCGGCACTCATCGGAGCTGCCAGCGCGCCACCGTCCCACGCAAGACATCAGAGACCTTCTTCGTATGGGCCTGGATCACGCGAGAGAGTTCGGTGATGACCTCGACCCGAAACGCTGTCCGGTTCTGAGGAGCGGTATTCAGGACCTTCGCAATCTGGTTCAAGTTCCTGCCCAACGCAAGCAGGTGTTGATTCGACCGGGCCAATCCTTCCAGTTCCGGCTGCCCGACATGGGGCTGTCCGGTCAACTTGGTGCGGATCATCGCCACCACCCATTTCGTTGGCACGTAACCTTCGTGCCCGGCCATCCGCTTCAGGGCCGCGAGTTCTGAGGGCGTGAGGTTCACTTCCATGCGAGCAGTGGCTCGTTCAGGCTTCGACGTGACGCGCAGCGGAGGCGCAGGAGCCCGCGTGGCTCTCCGGCCCATGGCCTGCCGAAGGGCGTTCCGCAGGGCATGGCTCGGCGTGATGCCCTGGTCCTGACACCAGGCCTGCCAGGGCGCTTTCAGTTCACCTAGATCCACCGTGACCGTGGTCGTTCGTTTCGCCGTCTGCTTCATCACCACCTCACCTGCGCCAGCCCAAGTCGAGACACCCCGAGCCCCACACCACCCTGTGTCTGATTCTGGTCATCGGAGGAGAGGCCGGGGGCGGAGATCGGAGGGTCAAAGGACATAGGAAGGACGATACAACAAACCCAGAATGTAAGACAACTGCGGGCGAAAGCCATATCCTGCAACCTCTTAAAAAGACATAATCATAGGAAAGAAGAAAGAGATCTAAGCCCACCCACCACCCTCTGAATCAGCGTCCGCAAAGACCGCCCAGGGAGTCTCTATGAAACAAGCCTGTCAAGCAGGCGCGTCGCCTCAACATCCCCAACGGGGCGTCACCAGCGCGTGGCACCTGCGCCACATCTGGCCATGGCACACCTACAGCAACCCCTACGCCACACAAAGATGGCGAGCGTATCCGCCCCTAGGTTGACAGTTGCAACTGCTGCCGCGAGGCAGTGTCCTGCCGAAAGTCGATGCTTTTATCCGGCCACGGTTATCACGATGTGCGACACCGCACGCCTTCGTGGTGGTATCATTGCGCGAGTAGGATCCTCAGATCACAGAGGCGACCATCCGCAAGGAACTGTTCATCGGTTCGCTGACAACAAATGTGATGCCCCAATGCGCGACAAGGTTCTCGCAACTATTGATCAAGTGGCGTCTCAGCGGAACAAGGATTCCTAACACAATATTTTCTCCCGAACAGCCCTAGGTTTGCGTCTTTATCCAGCTAATCCGTTCTCGCGCCCATTGTCGAACTTTAGCTTTCGGATGAGATGTCCATGATTCAAGCAGTTTAATCTGCGGTTCAATGTGGGGCTTCAAAGATCCATACCAGGCCATCGGATGTAAGCGTCGCGATAATGCCCCAAGCACAGCCGGCTCGTTTCCAAACTCGGCAACAAAGGTCTCAAGTGCCGGATGCCATTCAAGACCACCCTCTTCATTTTTGATTGTAACTGGAAGCCATCTCATCACGATCGGCGCGCGATCAGCTAAATTCTTTCGAGCCCATTCAAGATAAATATCAGCTGGGATTGCGAATAGGAAACCAGGTCTCGTGTAATTATCGTGTTCACTCATGACCAAGTTTTCAATTCGATGTCGAACCATGAAATCAGTAGAGATGAGCAGATTGGCTACAATCGACCAGACTTCTCGGGGATATTGATCAATGATTGCCCCCAGTGAGTCACGAACTGAACGGCTTAGATCGTGGAAGACGTTCGCTCTTGGAGGAGTACAGATACTAAGAAGCTGTTTTATAAGGGCTTTTGCAAATTGTACGTTTATAAGGTGTCGCTTAAGTAAATACTTAATGACTCGCTCAACGCTGTATCCCATCTGACGTTTGTTTTCTGCGGCATCGAATAACTTTGGGTCCACAAGGACAGTTCGCAAAACCGATATAGCATCTTTAGGCAGTTCACCACCCCCATGTAAAAACATTGTAATGATGTCAATAACCGCTAAGAGCCCATCGGAGCCATTTTGCGACAGCTCTGTTAACAGAGGAAGAATATCTCTGCCTTCAAGATGTGCCATTCCTTTTCCATAAGAAAGACTTGTACATTGCCACGGCTTGATATCGCCCGATTTCAGCAGCGAAACGACGAGCAAGATATCGGCGGGCTGTAGCTTACTGGATCCGATCATTGAAATTGCATCCGATTTCAACTTTGGAGAATTCAGAGCTATTCGAATGCAGTCGCGTGCGGCTTGCGGATCCCTCGAATCACCTCCCGCGATAAGTCCACCGAAGAAGTCCAAGTTCGTCGCTTTTTGGCTTTGTTCGATTTTGTCGACAGCTGTCTTAAAAAGTGTCGTCACACTCGGTGCACGCTCTGCAAGGCGGCGAGCGAAAGGAAAGACCGCCTTACCATCAGATGAGACAAAGTATTCTAGTGTTCGGCCCACCGCTGCGGGATCATTTGAGATAAGGTCTGCCAATTCGATGGCCTTCCTTGCCATGTAATCGTAATCGTGTTCTGAAGACTCTTGATCATAATCAACATCGGGGTCGTTGAAATCGGACTGCCAGCTATGAGTATAGAGAATGGCGCGTTCAACAGGATCAACTGGCATTAGTTCATCAAAATAAGCCCTTACCTCTTTCCCAAGATCCTGAGGCGCCTTCCTTCGATCGAAATACAGCCATTCATTCACTTTCTCCACTGCCTTTGGCCAAAAGCCGTCATGCGATGTGATAAGAGAGGTGGTCGCCTTGATTTCCTCGAAAGGGAGTTTTCCTATTAGACCTCTGATGTGAGAGCCGATGATATTTTTCGCTTGTGGCGCGAATGGATCGGTGCTGAGCGCGATATCCGTAAGGCGTTTAAGTGAGGCTCGAAGGAAATCCCAAATTTCTCCGGCTATGCTCGGTTCCCAATCTTTTAGCCGCTCACTGCCGACCTCTTCCGCTCCTCCGCTCCGAGAATAATGACCAGTCTCTAACATTTTGTTGAGGGCTTCGATGCAGACTTCTCGTTCCCTGAGATTTGATGAATCTAGCCCCTCGTCGAGGACGAGGAATCGCGTCTCAGGGGGGGCCTCAGTGCCACTCAGGTACAACTGGTAGAGCTGTGTGAATTGGCCCGTAGCATTGTTTGAAATATCTCCTTCCGTCTCTGAAGCGGCAAGTCTTCGCAGCAACGTGGCTGCTCCATCGAAGGATTCTTTTCGGAAAGCAAGCTTCTCCAACGCCCAAACAAGATGCCGCCTGCCTTCACGTACTTGATGCAATTCCTCAGCGCTTAATCCATCAAACACCCTATGAATTGTCGCCATTGCAAAGTCTGGTTCGACATGAACTAGATGATCTAAACACTCTGAACCCCACTCCGTGTTCAGGGCTTCGAGGTTTCCCATGTAGTCGGCTGTGAGTAGAGTACGAGCGAATGCCTTCGCTTCTTGAGAGGTATCCAGCCAGCGCCATCGTCGAAGGAGACTAGCCTTCAATCTCTGGGGCGCTCCCAGAAAAAATGGTGGAATCTTGTCCTTAATTAGGGTCAACCGGTTAGTCGCCAAAACGACTGCGAGCGGTATTGGGGAGACCTGATAGGACTCTTCACGCTGTACGATGACTCCTCGGGAAGTAAAAGACTTGATATGTTCAACAAAGGCATCTTGAGTCATTGCTCCAAGATTCTCAGCAATCAGCTTCCCCTCTTCAGCTACTCGTCCACCTAATCCGACCCATTCAAAGAGACTAAGGAGTTCTAAGGCCTTTTGTGCCTCCTCGACGCACTGTCGACGCCCCCAGACCACGCGGTTCACTATCTCCCCAGTAGAACTTATCGTCGGTTGGCTCCTGCCGTTGTGTTTGGATGCCAAAACCGCCATTTTTGGAAATCCCTTGGCAAACTCCTGAATAAACCTCGAATCAGAAGGGATCAAGCTTGGAGCTACGGCATTTACTATCGATCCAATCGTCTTATCCGATGCCGGCTCTAATCGAATTACCAACGTTTTGCTGTCCTGCACTTTTGTTTCAACGTCAATTGTTACGAGGCGTAAACGCGATCCAGCACGGCGGGTAATATCTGCCAATTTCAAGTGGAGATCATCCGGACAATCGTCGACAACCAAGATCGCCAAACTCCCTGCATCGGTGATTTCAAGTGCAAGCTTGGCGACCTCATCATCCAAAACAATAACAAGGTCAGCATATATGACTACCGATCGAGCTACTTCACCAGAGACATTAGCCTGCTGATTAAACAACTCATATGCAAATCGTGACTTTCCAAATCCAGATGGTCCTGCAATTCGCAATACTGCTTGATCCTTTTCCAGCCAATCTAATGCCGCAGCAGCAGCTTCTTCGAAAGGCCATTCGCTATGCAGCTTGATTTCTGAGTTTTTGATTTGATTGTGCAAAAATCGTGGAGTTTCATCGGACACCCATGGGATATTTCTGATCTCGCCCTCTCTCCCCCATGCTTCGTGAGACATGAAACCTGCAAGTGAGCGACCTTTGCTCAGTGAAGCCAGCCAAAGAGCAACGGGAGGGTGAGTGTTTACCCAATCAGCAATGCGATTCGCATCATAAATATCAATTGATTTGAGTCTAGACGGCTTCTTCTTTCCCTTGCGGACAGCCTTCTCAACGGCCTTTTTGAGCTTCTTTATCTTCTGTCCCCCAAACTTGTGAGAGCAGAAAACAATATAGGAACCCTTTCTTGAGACGGCTTCCAATATTGCGGCATTTAATTTTGCTGCCCCCTTCTTTGGTTTCTTTAAGACTTCTGCTGCAATTAACTTTTCCGTCAGATTCTGAGCTTTCGACTGGAATATGCATAACCGTCCAGGAAAGTAATCTGTCGAGTCCGTTCCACCACTCCAATCAACCCGGCCATCTTCGCCACCATCCGCTACAGTAATTTGAAGCGGTACGGTTGCTGCGCGCAGGGGGATATCGACCAGACGACATTCGGCAAGAAGCAATCGTTTCATTAACCGAACCAAGTCGAGACTTTGTAGCCGCGCGATTTGTTCTTCGTCAGCCTCAAAAAACATTAGACCTCTGAGCTATTAATGCGCAGAAATTAGTCCATTTCACTTGCGAAGGTCAAACTGATGTGCCCCTTCGACGACAGCGGGGGGGATGTTGAATCGTGCGTGAATCAGGAAAGACAGTTCTGTCTTGCCTCAGCCATCCTGGCAAACGCCTCGCCTAACTGTTCTTTCTATAACTTCCCTGCGTAGAAAGCCTTGGCGATCAAGTTGAGGAGGAAGGCGCAGCGGGTGTCCTCCGATGTCGTGGTGAAGGAGAACACGCTTCCACCCATAAGTCTACGGCTCTCACGTATCTCCTGTCCTGTTCAGTTCCCTCCCCCCACACGAGACCAGTGGACTCATCGACTTGACTCACCCACAAACCTCCTTCACACACGGTGTTGCGCCCTCACCGACGCTGGGGCGCAACACATCTTCTGAATCTGTGGCCACGAACGGCTGCAAGCGTGACATCGTCCGCGATGGCGCGATTGCCACGGGCGTGCCGCACCCTTTAATGGGCGATGGCGGGTCTCTCGGCACGGTCGAGTCGCGTCGCGCGACACGACGGTGCCTGATTCCACGTGGCACGGCGTCCCCGGACGCGGTGCCTCAGCTGCGCGGCGGACCGAAGCCCTCCCCAGCGCAGGCCAGCGACGCCTCCGTAGAAACTCTCCTGAATCTCGGCCTTGCTGCGGACACCGGTAAGTCCCCGCTCACGTCTCGGTCGTACCCGACCCCACAGCCTCCCCTACTTTTTCGGTATGGTCATAAATTCTGAACCCTCTCATAAGTACCACCGTGCCACACTACCGAATCTAAGGGAATATTCTGATGATGCGAGAGGAATTCGACCGCTGGTTGTTGAGTCCACACGTCGTCAACTCGTCTGCCTGTATGACGATAGTTGAACTGATTTGCCTGGTATTGCCAGGCTACTAAGGTAAAGCAGAGGCGAGATCATGACACCACCGAGCCTTGATCAATTGATCCAGGACCCCGCAAAGGCGGCTATCCTACCACCGGAGATCGCGCAGGCACTGTTGATCGGACTCGCGTCGCTTCAGCCATTGCTGGTTCAGCGTGCGCTGATGGGATCATCTGACAAAGTAGGCGAGGAGGATCTGCTCACGATCGACCAAGTCGCAACAAGACTGAAGCTTAGTCAATATCGCGCCTATGAATTGTGCCGTCACGGAGAGCTGAAGGCCATTCGCCTGGGAAAATCGGTGAGGGTGAAACCGTCCGATTTGCAAGCGTATGTGGCGCAACATGGCGGTTGAAAATAGCAGTATACGAATCGTATCCTGTCCTCGTGGTCCGATGGTAGCGCAATGAATTGGCGATTCAAGCACCGATGCAACCTGTGATTCGATTGCAATTGCTGAAGTCCCACAATAACTGGTGACGTATGGCCTGTGTGCGAAAACGGCGCGGCAAATATGTAGTGGACTGGCGCGATGGGGCCGGAGTCCGACATTGGAAATCGTTCGATAAGAAAGGTGATGCCGACACCTTCCGCGATCATGTCGGCCAGGAAGCCCGTCAACGAGTCACACCGACGATTCCGGTGTCCAGTACCATGGCAGAGTACGCGGAGCACTGGACGCGGTTCATCGGCCCGACGGTGAAACCGCGCACGTTGGCCCGTTATAGCGAGATCCTGAAGCTGCACGTGCTTCCCAAATTCGGGAAACTGCGGGTTCGGGACCTGAACCGCGGGCAACTCAAGCTGTTCTTGACGGAAAAGTCGTCCTTGGGCCTTCAGAAGCGGACCGTTCGCAACATTCAGGGCGTGATCCGTGTGATGCTCAACGCGGCGATTGAAGATGGACTGATCGCTGCCAATCCTGCTGCGAACCTGGGACGGGCGCTGAAGCTCACGATCTCCAAGACGACGCGCCAAGAAGAGATCAAGGCGATGACCAAGGTCCAGCGGCAACACTTCCTTGCGACGGTCTTGCAACACGCGCCGCGCTACTATCCGCTCTTCTTCGTGTTGGCCGGAACCGGAGAGCGATTGGGGGAGGCCTTGGCGCTTCAAGATGGTGATCTCGACCTGAACGCCCAGACAATCCGCATTGCCCGTGCCTTCTCAGAAGACGGAACCCTCGACACGCCGAAGAGCGGCCATGGTCGAACCGTGGATCTCTCACAGGCCCTCACGGCAGTACTCACTCGCCATCTCATGACCCTGAAGCAAGATCGGCTGAAACACGGCTGGACAGATCAGACGCCCTGGCTGTTTGTGACGAAAAACGGGACTCCGTTAGATCCTGCCAATGTGCGCCGCGCGATGGCCAGCGTGCTGAAGCAAGCCAAGCTTCCGCTCCACTTCACACCCCATTGTCTCAGGCACACCTACGCCTCGATCTTGCTTTCTGAGGGTGTCCCAGCCCCTTACGTTCAAGAGCAATTGGGACACGCGACGATCGAATTAACGGTGAGCACCTATGGGAGATGGCTGAAGAAGAAAGCACCCGGTGCATTGGATCGCCTCGACGCCATACCGTCTCAATCAGAGAGGGCGGTAGCACGTGGTAGCAAAGTGGTAGCAGAAGGGGTCTATTCACAGAATCCACAGACCGGAGGAGCTCTGCAACTACCTGAAATTCCATGGAAGAGTGTGGAGCCGGCGACCCGGATTGAACGGGCGACCTGCGGTTTACGAAACCGCTGCTCTGCCAACTGAGCTACGCCGGCTTGTTGACCTGAACATCATCTTCGGATCGGTCAAGGAGCGCAATCTTACTCAGGGGATGGAAGCACTGTCAATG
>Ga0154020_10011013_pt1 | contig 10317 bp, 8 predicted proteins | sample Klosneuvirus_201_FD_109709 | JGI IMG/M metagenome (GOLD analysis project Ga0154020, IMG submission 109709) | Active sludge microbial communities from wastewater, Klosterneuburg, Austria - Klosneuvirus_20160825_MG | ecosystem: Engineered > WWTP > Aerobic digester > Activated sludge | place... | reverse complement strand
GAGGAAGTGCTCCCCGCCCCCGCCCCCGCCCCCGCCCCGCGCCCCAAGCCCCCCCAAAACCTCGTCCCTCCGCCACCCTACCCGAGTGCGTGTTTGTCGCACCCGTGGGGCGAACGCCGCCGATACTCTGGTTGTGCTGGCGCTATCGGCTACTCGGGAAGCGCCCCAGGCTCTCCGCCTCGCGCTGCCCGAGCCTCAGCCGGTCGCGACGCCGAGCGAGCACTTCCTCCCGAAGCTCGCCTCCTGGTCGAAGTCGACCTGGTCCGCGTTCCAAGGCGGGACTGCCGCGCTGAAGGGTCTGCTCGTGGGGAGCACTCAAGCGCTGGTGCTCGCCTCGCTGCTCAGCGCCTGCGCGACCGTGGGCCCGCCCTCCTCTGGTCCGCCGCTGTTCGCGTCGAGCGCGCCGGCCGTCGAGTGTACGATCCCCGCCGAGCTTCACAGCTGGGTCGTCGCTGGCAACGGTCGCCACATGCGCCTCGACGTCGACGGTGGTTGTGGGCTCAAGGCCTTCTCGGTGGAGTTCGCCGACGCCTCTGCATCGATCGACCGTAGCGGGGTCCTCGGCTTTGGGGAGGTCGACGCCACGCATCGCATCCCTCGGGCCGGCTCAGGCCCCGTACGCGAGCGCGTCGAAGCGCGCTACCAACTCACCACCACCCAAGCCGAGCGCGTCTCGCACTTTCGGGTGTACGAGCATCCCTACCGGCTGACTGGGCCCAACTCATCCTCCGCGCTCCGCGCCGCCATGGAGGCCTCGGATATTCCACTTCCGCCTCACATCCCCGGCCACGGCGGCGTCTTGTCCAGCTTCCCTGGCGTGGACTCCGATCCGGGCCGCCTCGTGATCGACGGGCCCGTGGAGAGCTTCGGACTGTTCCCGCTCACCGATCGCTCAGCGGATGACCGAACGCCGCGAGCCGCCGTCGCGAGCCGCCGCATTCTCAGCGAACGCAGTAATCCGGGCGAACACACCCGTCGTAGCAAGTACCGTTGGTCGCGACGCTCATCCCGTCGGTGCAGGTCGGCGGCAAGCTGCGGCACGTCACGAGACCATCGCAGACGGTGCGGGCGCCATTGCCGCAGCGGGAGAAGCGCATGAAGCACTGGGGCATGTTCGGGTCGCCCTCACAGACTTGGAGGAAGATCGGGTGGCAGACCGCATCGGCGACGCAGGATTGCTCGTCTCGGTGCTGAGCGCAGCCGCAGGCGAGGGGGGAGCACGGCGACGTCGTCCCCAGGTCGGCGCAGCCCATGAAGTTGTTGTTGCCGGCGCAGTCGAGGCAGTGAAACGCGATGCACTCCGGCCGGGCCGAGCAGTCGCCTGCGCCAAGATCGATGCAGCTGCATTGAGGAGCCGCGCAAGGCGGTGGTCCTTCGCCCGGGTCGGCGCAGATGGCGAACTGGCTCCCGTTGCACGTCGGGCACCGATAAGTGGTGCAGCGCGGCGCGGCCTGGCAGGCCTGCTCGTCCAGGCCATGGCAGCTCGCTCCCGCGTCGGGAGCCGCGGCGTCGGGGAGCGTCGCGTCGGGAATCGTTGCGTCGGGAATCGTTGCGTCGGGAATCGTTGCGTCGAAGGCCCCTGCGTCTCGGGCGGTGACGTCGCGCGTCGTCGCGTCCTCGATCGCCGCGTCGGAGCCGCTTGCGATTTCGCAAAGGCCCTCCATACATCGCTCGCCCGCCACGCAGTCGTCTTGGCCGAGGCAGATGACCTTGCAGCGGTCACCCGAAGCGCGCGTCCCCGTCGGACAGGACAAAGGGACGGAGCGATCGGCGCAGGCCGCGCAGGCGAGGATCAGCGTGAGCCAGAAGCGACGCGCCATCCGTTATGAATAGCACTCAGTGCCGGGGAGGTCACCCGGGCCCCGGATCCGGGGCTGAATGACCGCATTTCCTCAAGCGTCGCAGGTCCCTTCGCGCAGGCAGGCCGCACCGCTTCGCTCTCCTCAGTCGCGTACAACCCGGTACGCTCCCATCTTCGCGCGACCACCCCGCGCGAAGCGACTCAGCGAGACCGCTCCGGATCACGCGGTGCCAGGACTAGCGGCAGCCTCGTCGCTCCGCTCCTCAGCGCAGAACTACTGCGCTTCCGGTGCTCGCTCCTCGGGTGCCAACCTCGCTTCGGTCTCCTCGCTGTCGCCTCCAACCCCGTCTTCAACAGCCGGCTGCCGATTCACCATCCCACCCTGCGAGCACAGCCGCCCAGCCGTCTCGAAAGGTCTCGAGCCGCCCGTCAAGGATGCCTCCGCCGAGCGCAAGTTCCAACGCCGAGCTCGGGTGGTAGCTGAGCCGGACCTGGATCCAGTCCAGGCGCGAGCAGAGGACGAAGAAGCAGTCCCAGGCGGTGAAATACAGGGTCGGATGTTCGGCCTCGAACCTCACTAAGGTCTCCAGCTCGGGGATCGGAGTTGCGATGATCCGATCAAGGAAGGCGACGAGCCGCTGCACGTCTGCCCGAGACAGGGAGACGTCCTTGACCTCAGGTATGATCGCGCCCGGCAACTCTGGCTCCGGTACGACGTCGAAGTGGATGTAACCGTTCCGCAGCGCTCGGAGCCGAAAGCGCACGGCCCCACCCCGGAAGCCGAGGACGATCTCCCCGCTCCTACCGGAGGTCCGCATCGCTTCGCGCCGACACCGCGCGGATGAAATACACCAGCCCCCACAGTTGCTCGTTGCTCAGCTTGCCCCGAAACGCCGGCATATCGCGCCCCGCGGAGGCCTTGGCCCCGTCGAGCAAGATCTTGAAGGCGGCCACCGGCGTCTTTTTTCCGCCGAAGAGCGCGCCCTCCTCCTGGATCCAGCGGCGGCCGGGGGGCGGGATTTTGAGCACCGTCTCGACGTTTCTGCGACCGTCGTGGCATTCGGAGCACAGCTCGGTCCAGATGCCGTGGACCTCGCCGGCGAGCTGGGGGTCCCACCAGAGGCCGTCGGCAGGGGGCCCGGCGAGGAAGGATTGGTCGCGCGCCGCGGCGGTGGTGGCGTCGAGACCGAGGGCCTCGCTGCGCACCGGGATCCAGCTGTCACCCACGTGAATCGCTGGCCTGGAGGGCTTCTTGGCGGTCGCCGCGGCGGTGGGGCTCGGCGAGGCGCTGGGGCTCGGCGGCGGCTGTTTCACCGCGTCCAAGACCACCGGCGGCGCGGGTCGACAGGCGGTGAGCGCCACGGCAGCTCCAAATAGGGCACGTGCGACCGCAGAGGGCATCCGGTGGCTGGCATGCCACGGATCCCCGATCGAGAAAAGCCTCCAACGTTGTTCAAAATTGCTCCGTCGGAGGGTAAGGTGCCGTCGATGCGCGTCTGCGAGCGCTGTCGATCGCTGTACCCGCCGGGCGCCAAGTTCTGCAGCATCGACGGTCAACCTCTGGTCGATTCCAATGGCGATCCGCTGGTCGGCATCGACCTGGGCCGTTACCGCATCGCTGAGCTGCTCGGGCGCGGGGGCTGTGGCTCGGTGTACCGCGCGACCCACAACGAGCTCGGGACGGACTTCGCGCTCAAGGTGCTCTACGGGCACTTGGCCGCCGAAGGGAACTATGTCGAGCGCTTCCGCCGCGAAGCGCAGGCCGTGAGCCGCATCCGGAGCCCCTGGGTGGCCTCGGTGATCGACTTTGGATCGAGCGACAACGGCCTCACCTACTTGGTGATGGAGTTCTGCACCGGGACGACGCTCGACCGACTCATCGCCCGGGATAAGGTCTTCGCGCCGGGGCGGGCGGCGCGCCTGATCGCCCAGATCGCCAGCGGACTATCGGTCGCGCACAAGCTGGGCTTCGTTCACCGCGACATCAAGCCGGCCAATATTGCGGTGGACACGGTCAACGGCGCTGAGTTCGCCAAGGTGCTCGACTTCGGGATCGTGCAGCTGGCGGACCCGGGGGACTCCGGGAAGCTCACCCGCGAGGGCATCATCATGGGTACGCCCGCCTATATGTCGCCCGAGCAGGCCACGGCGAAAGAGGCGACGGCGAAGTCCGATCTCTACTCCCTCGGCGTGGTGCTCTATCACCTCCTCGCCGGCCAAAAGCCCTTCAAGGGAGGCGTCGCCGAGCTGATGGATCAGCAGGTCAACCGGGCGCCCGAGCCGCTGCCCCTCACCGGCCCCATCGCCGATCTCACCTACGCGCTCTTGGCCAAGGATCCCGACAAGCGGCCAGCCAGCGCCCAGGTGGTGGCGGAGACGGCCAAGCGCATCGAGATCGACTTGCGCGGCGGCGAGCCTTCGCTCGACCCGGCCGACCTCGACCACACGATCGAACCGGCGCCGCTCACGCCGCCGCCGCAGCCCAAGCCGGGCCCGGAGCCCGAGCCCCATCCGACCCGCATTTCGGCGGCGTTTCCGGCGATCGCGCCTTCGCTCGAGCCCCTGAGCACTGGCACCTCCCTCCCGGCGCAGCCGCGCTCCCGGGCGCTCGCGATCGCGGTGGCGCTGGTGCTCGCGCTCGGCGGCACCGGCGCAGCCTACTGGTTCCTGGCCCAAGAAGGGCCCAAGGTTGAGATCAAGGTCGACTACGCGGCGAGGGTCGTCGACCTCGAGCTCGAGCTGGAGCGGGTGCTCGATATGCGCGGGCTCAGCGACGACGCTTTGGCAGCGCTGCCGGCGACCAAGGCCGTCTATGCCCGCTACACCGCGCTCAAGGGCGGCGATCCGGCATCGGTCGACCCCGTGCTCCGAGAGCTGCTGGAGCTGGCCAGGAAGGCCCCGATCACCTCCGAGGTGCTCACCGCTCACCTCGACGGGCTGGACTCCAAGCTGGCCGAGGCCGGCGCGCGACTCAGTCCCGAAGAGTTCGAGCGGCTCAAGGCCAACTATCTCGAGCTCTACCGCCTGGCCAATCACGCCAGCAGCGACAGCGAGCTCGACACCGTCGCTCAGTCCATCCGCCGCTTCGAGCGCGAGTTCTGGAAGACGAAGCCGAGGAACTAGGGTTTGGCACTCTCGGTCTCCGCCTTCTTGCTCACGCCGCTGCTCCTCCTCGGGCAGGCCCCCTCGCTGCCGGAGTCCTCGGATCCCGAGCCCAAGAGCTCCGCGCCGTCGCTGCCGGAGCCAGAACCCGAGCCCGAGCCGGCGGCCGAGGAGATGAGCATGGAGGACCGCATGGCCAAGGTGGAGGCGGAGCTGGCGCAGCGCGAGCTGGCCTTGCCTCCTGCGAGCCCCCTCACCATCAGCGGCTACCTCGACTTTGGCTTCTTCATCCCCGAGGGCGATGGCGCGGGTATCGTCCAAGATATCGGCGATCAGCAGCTGCGCACCCTCCGGCCCCGGGACGTGGGTAAGTATAGCTGGGTATTTCTCGGGGATATTTTGGCGCCGATGGTGAATTCACGGGGCGAAGCCGCCGACCTCGGCCCTGATCCCGGGGTCAACCGCTTCGACTCGGTGAACTCTCGGGGCGCGACCGGCTTCCTCCTGAACGAGGCCAACCTGACTATCGACGCCGGCCTCGGAACCCGCGCCAAGGCTACCCTCAGCGTCAACTTCACGCCGCGCAGCGGGTCGGAGTTCGCGCTGGGGGATTGGTTCGATCTCGACCTCGCGCAGCTCGAGCTCATCGTCTTCGAGGACACGCCGACGTCGGTGTTCATCGGCAAGATCGAGCCGGTCTTCGGGGTGGAGTACAAGCGGCGCAAGGCCAATACCCGCTTTGGGATCACGCCTTCGCTGGTGGCCCGCTACACCACCGGCAGTCAGCTCGGGGTGAAGGCGCGGAGCAAGCTCTTCGGTGGGTGGATCGTCTTGGCCGCCGCGCTGACCAACCAGAGCGCTACGCAGGAGCAGTTTCACTTCTCCGAGGAGGTGGACTCCAACGACGGGAAGACCTTCAGCGGCCGCGCCGCGCTGCGGATCCCGCTCAATGAGCTGTGGCCCGAGCTCTTCGCGGGCGCGCTGGAGCTGGCGGCCGATGGGCTCTACGGCCCGCAGGACCGCGCGATCGATACCCAGGGGGACTTCGTGCTCTTCGGCGCCGACCTCGAGTATCAAGGGGTCGATCTGGCGGTGCGGGCGCAGGTCCTAAAAGGCAGCTCGCCCGGGCGCGCCGTCGATCGCGCCTATGGCCTCGAGCTCAACCTCAGCGGCTACGCCGAGATCGAGTACATGTTCACGCCGATGTTCGGAGCCAGCGTGCGGGGCGATTTGCGGGACGCCTGGGTGACCTTGGGGACCCAGCGCGCCTATCTGACCAAGGCCTGGCGCTTCACCGGCGGCCTCAGGGCCTCCTTCTCCCGCAGCGTCACGCTCAAGGCCGAGTATCTGCACAACGGTGAGTTCGGCGGCCTCCCCGACATCAAGAATGACGTCTTTACTAGCTCGCTCGTGGTGAGTTACTAGCGCAGGGATGAAACCGCGCGCTCGCCTCCGGTCTTCGCTCGCTGCGCTCCTGCTCCTCGTCGTTCTCCCGGCCGCGGCCGAGGACCAAGGAGCGGTGCTCACCGATCTCCGCCGCGAGGTGGCCGATCTCCGGCGGGAGATCTCGGACCTGCGCCGCGAGATCTACGCGCTCCGCTTGGATCTGCTCAGCGCGATCGGTCAGGCCGGCGCCGGCAGCGGCTCGGTGAACAAGAGCGACGGCAAGACCCCAGCCCACGCTCCCGTGCTCGAGCGGGTGGAGTCTCCCAAGGACCCCGCGCCCAAGCCGGCCGAAGAGGGCAACTTCGGCACGGTCAGCGGCACGGTCGAGCTCAAGGGCGACGCCAAGGTCGCTTATGTCTACGTGGAGAACGTCCCCGCCCGCATGGCCAAGAACGCCAGCATCGAGATCCGCCAGGTCGGGAGGCAGTTTGAGCCCCGCGCCGCGGTGGTGCAGGTAGGGACCAAGATCAACTTCCCGAACCTCGACAGCGTGTACCACAACGTCTTCTCCACCAGCACCGGCAATAGCTTCGACCTCGGTATCTACCGTGCCGGAGATCCGGCCCGCTCCTATACTGTCGTGAACCCGGGCGTGATGGACCTCTACTGCGACATGCACTCGGAGATGTCGGCCAGCGTGCTGGTGGTGCCGAGCGCGCTCTACGTGATGGTCGGCGCGGACGGTAAGTTCATCCTGGAGAACGTTCCCAAGGGCCCGCGGAAGATCGGCGCCTGGGGCCCTGGCTATGAGATGGCCTCGCAGACGGTGACCGTGAAGCCGGGCGCGCCGAACCAGGTCAGCTTGAGCCTGGGGGTGAAGTCGGCCGCCCACACCAACAAGAAGGGTCAGCCCTACGGCTCGTACAAATAGCGTCGGGGTGATAGCTTGCCTCCGATCCGGTCGGGCCCGGGTCTCGTAATGAGTGCCGTGAGCAGGGGTGCACAGAGGGTTCGCCGGGAAGGGGCGGTGGTCTCGGGCCTCGGATGGGCCCTCGCTTTCTTCGTCATTCCGCTGCTCCACACCCTCGGGCATCGCGCCGATCACACCCACTTCGGCGAGGCCCTCGTCTTTGCCGCAGCGGGTCAGAGCCACGGGCATCCCCACCATCACGGTCCGAAGCAGCCGAGCCCGGAGCCGGCTTTTCGCGGTTCGCTCGCCCCGAGCTTCGAGCATCAGGGCGCGGGCCTGGCGCACCTCGGCGCGTCGCTGACCCCGCACGCCGGGGTACCTTCGCCCGTCGCAGGCGCGTTGCTCGCGCGCTTGGCGCCGCTGCCTCCCGCCTCCCGCATCGTCGGTGCCGCCGTCTTTGAAGCGCACCGCTCGCGCGCCCCGCCCGCCCGCAGCGCCCTGCTCAGCTAGAGAGCTGAACCCTAGCGCTCCCTCGTCCTGCGTCCGATGCGCCGCGCCGTCCCCGTGCGCGGACAGGAGGCTCATGTACGTTCGCCATGCCATCGGCGTGTTCGCTGTCGCCGCGCTCTGTGTTGGCCGCCCGGCCGCGGCCCACACCCTGACCTCGACCCTCAGCGGCTTGGTGGCGCCGAAGCTGCTCATCGACGCCGCCCCCGACTATCCCGCCGCCGCGCTCGCTGACGGCATCGCGGGGACCTTGCACGCGCAGCTCGAGCTGAGCGTGACGGGCACGGTCGCAGCGGTGCACCTCCAAAACAGCCTGCGCGAGGACGTCGACCTCGCGGCGGTCGCGGCGGCGCGGCGCCTGGTGTTTCGGCCGGCTTTCTCGGATGGCAAGGCGATCCCGGCCTCGATCCGCTACCACTTCCACTTCCGCCCGCGCGAGCCGAGCGCCCCCCTCGTCGCCGAGCCACCCGCGGTCGCCGCGCTCCCCGCCGTCGCCGAGCCGACGTCCCTCGAGGCCCTCGCGCTGACGGCCGAGAGCGCCACCATCGCCGCCGGGGTGATCCGCGCCGTCAACGTGCGCGGCAAGAACGCCCGCCGCAGCGCCTCCGAGATCGTCCGGGAGCGCGACGTCCTCGAGGCCGCGCCCCACCGCTCCGCCGATGAGCTCCTCTTCACCGTCCCCGGCGTGTTCATCACCCAGCACGGCGGCGAGGGGAAGGCGTTTCAGATCTTCTACCGCGGCTTCGACGCCGTGCATGGGCAGGACCTCGAGATCTGGGCCGCGGGCGCGCCGGTCAACGACGTCTCCAACGTGCATGGCCAAGGTTATGCCGACCTCCACTTCCTCCCCACCGAGGTGGTCAAGGAGCTGCGCGCTACGCCGGGTACCTTTGATCCGCATCAAGGCGACTTCGCGATCGCCGGAACGTTGCGCTTCGACGTCGGCCTGGCCGATCCGGGCCTCACCGCCAAGGCGGAGCTGGGCAGCTTCGGATCGCGCCGCTTTTTCCTGGGCTTTCGGCCCGCTCAGGCCAGCGACTCGACCTTCGGCGCGGTCGAGCTCTATCACACCGATGGCTTTGGTCCCTCGCGCTCGGCGGAGCGGGCCTCGGCGCTGGGCCAGTGGGTCGCCGCGCTCGGTCCCGAGGACCAGCTCCGGATCTTCGCCAGCCTCTTCACCGGTCAGTTCGCTTCGGCGGGCGTGCTCAAGCTGGCCGACGTCGAGAGCGGAAGGGTCGATCGCTTCGCGACCTATGATCCAAACCAAGGCGGATCTTCGAGCCGCGGACAGCTCGTCGCCGAGCTCCAGCACCAGGACGAGACCGCGCGCTGGACGCTGTCGACGTACCTGGTGCTGAGGTCCATGCGCCTCCGCGAGAACTTCACCGGCTTCATCAAGGATCCGAACGGTGACTCGGAGCAGCAACTCAACCGAGATCTGGTGCTCGGCGCGACCGGCTCCTATCGCCGCAAGCTCTCCATCTTCTCCAAGAAGGACGCCATCGAGGGCGGCTTTTTCGCCCGCGCCGATTGGATCGATCAGTCGCAGCGCCGGCTCTCGGTGGTCGATGGTTCGGTGACCGCAGATGAGGTCGACGCTCGCGTGCTCGGCTTCGACGTTGCGGGCTTCGTGGACCTCTGCCTCGTCCCCTGGGAGCGGCTCACGCTGCGCGGGGGCGTGCGGCTCGATGGGCTCGGATATTCAGCGGAGGACGTCGGCGGCGCGGCGGCGGGCCAGGCGCGCTCCTCCCAAGGTACCCACTTTGGCGCTAAGGGTACCGTGGACTTCAAGGTCCTCCCCGAGCTGCACGCGCTCCTCAGCTACGGGGATGGGTTTCGCTCGCCGCAGGCCCGCAGCCTCTCGGAGGGGGAGACGACCCCCTTCACCACCGTGCGCTCGGGTGAGCTCGGGCTCCAACTATCGCTGCCCTTCCTGCGCGGCTCGCTGGCCGGCTTTTACACCACGCTCAGCGATGACTTGGTGTTCGACCAGTCGACCTCGCGCAACGAGCGGGTCCCTTCGACTCGCCGCATGGGCCTGAGCGCAGAGCTCGAGGCGGTGGACCTCGGGGGCTTGGTGCTGGCCGCCAGCTTGACCTTCACCCAGGCTGAGTTCAGCGCCAGCAACGCTCAGTACCACGCGGGGGATTTGGTGCCCTATGCGCCGCAGATCGTGGGGCGGATCGACGCTGGCTACCGGCTCAGCCTGGGTGAGCTATGGGAGCTGCCGGTCGAGGCCCAGGTGGGCGCGGCGCTCTCGGTCTTGGCGCGGCGGCCGTTGCCCTTCGGCCAGCTGGGGCACGACGTGGCCCTGGTGGATGCGCGGGCTGAGCTGACGGTGGGGCCGGCGAGCCTGGGGATCGAGTGCATGAACTTATTCGATAGTAGCTGGTTCGATGGTGAGTTCGTCTACGCGTCCAAGTGGAACCCGAGCGACGCTGCGGCGCTGGTGCCCGGCCGGGTCGTCACCGCCGGGGCACCTCGTACTTTTATGGGAACGCTGACCGTTCGGATTTGAGGAGGAAGCAATGAAGCAACGTACGATGAGTCTGGTTATTGTCGCCGCGCTCAGCGGCTGCGGCGGAGGGACCACTGGGCGGCTGGTGGAGCT
>Ga0154020_10011012_pt1 | contig 10317 bp, 6 predicted proteins | sample Klosneuvirus_201_FD_109709 | JGI IMG/M metagenome (GOLD analysis project Ga0154020, IMG submission 109709) | Active sludge microbial communities from wastewater, Klosterneuburg, Austria - Klosneuvirus_20160825_MG | ecosystem: Engineered > WWTP > Aerobic digester > Activated sludge | place... | reverse complement strand
GGAGGGCGCGTGAAGATCACGACCACCACGAAGAAGTTCCGCGAAGGCGTGAAGATCGGCAAGAAGGGCGACGAGGTCCGCTGGGAATCCACGGGCCATCTCTCGGTGCAGCTGCTCGATTCGTACGGAGCGCATCCGATCGCTAAGCGCAAGGTCAGCGTCGAGATCCCGAGCGAGGGCAAGGTCGAGCTCGAGACCGACGACGACGGCAAGATCTTCCACCCCGATGTTCCGTTCCAGGACTACGAGCTAGATCTCGGCGAGGACGTGAAGGTCCACGCACCCGCGGTCTCGAACAAGACCGACGTACAGGAGCGTCACGTGCCAGCGATTTCGAGCGGACACGTGCGGATCCTGGTCCGCGACGACCTCGGGTTTCCCGTCGAGGATGTCGTGACTCTCGAAGGTCCGGACGGAGCGACGTTCGACATCGAGACCGACGATGTCGGGTACGGAGAACACGACGATGTTCTCGCACCCGGCACGTACAAGGTGAAGGGGCTGATGGGCGAGGCAGAGATCGAGCTTGCCGAGCACACCGACGGATTGATCCTCATCATGCTGAAGGAGTCAGCGTGAAGTTTCACGGCCGCATCACTCCGGGAAAGACCACCGATCTCAGCAAGCCACTACAGGTGTTGATCTATGCGCCCGCGAAGTTGTCGGGCGCGACGATCAAGATCTGGGAGATGGACACCTTCGAGCAGGACGGGAAGACGAAGTCCGAAGGCTCCAAGGACGATCTCCTCGCGACGTTCCAAGGCGATATCACGCCGGCCGACGCGTCCGGTGCACGTCCTCCCGAGTGGCGTGCATTCAAGGTGTCGAGCTCGAAGATCGAAGATCCGGATCCCGGTGCCGATCAGGTGATGATCAAGATCCAGTTCGGCGGCAGCGAGACGATCTACGACGTGCCGGTCAAGTCGGAGGTCGACGAGGTCGAAGGCGACAGCTACGAGATCGGCTTTTCGATCGAGGTTGGCGGCGCGGAGAAGTTCAAGACGAAGTCGCCCGCGCTCGTCGTGCCGCCGATGAAGCCGTTGCGGATCGTCGCGCGATACGTTCAGTTTCTCGATCGCCAGGACCCGACGAAGTTCGAGAAGGACTCGATGTACGAGGAGCCGCTCGCGTATCGCCACATCGCGATCGGGACCGCGACGACCAAGGACGATAACGCGAAGTTCAAGATCCTCGGCGCCGGCTACACCGACGGTCAGGGCTACTTGTTCAACGGAGAGCTCGATCCAGCGGCCAAAGAGCTCCCGCGTCCCATGATCGTGCGGGTGGGACGAGAGCTGTACCTCATCGATGACCACCAGAAGTTCACGAAGACCGGTGTCACCGAGATTCCGATCGCGCGCTGCGACCACATCTATGGAGAGGACCACGACATCATCGTGATGCGATCGGGAAGCGTGAGCCCAATGTCCGTTCGAATCGTAGAGCGACCGAGTACCGGCGATGAAGAATTCGGTGAGGCGAAGGCCGAGGGGCCGAAGCTTCTGCCCATGCAGTTCAGCATTGGCTCTTCGAGCAAGGGAACGAAGTACCCATGAGCGAACCCGACTTCGATATTGACGTGTTGAACGACTTCTTTGATGCGCTCGACGAATTGGACAAGACGGACAAGTACAGCGATCCGCACAACGTCAACGTCAAGACGGGCTTCTACTACGCGTATGACATCATCAACGCGCAGCTCGGAGCGGTAAAGAAGGCGCGCGACACTGACAAGAAGGTGCAGGAAGAGGAGGCGAAGAAGCCGGTCGCCGATCAGAAGACGGTGAAGAAGACCACACCGTCGATCACCACACGAACGCAGGCAAAGACAGCGGCGAAGGTGCAGATTTCGATTCCGGGTTCGAACCAGACCTTTGGGATCGCAATGAAATATGCGGTCCGGTTTCCCGACGTGGCTCTGAAGTATCAGGGCGACGGCAACTGGGATATGGCTGCGTATGCAGCAGCCACAGCCGGACTGGAGCCGAAAGCGATGCACCTGACGCTCTCGCGTACGCTCGGCGACGCTGTGCAGGACGACGACAAGGAGCTCGCTCGTTGCAACTTCGCGTGGCACGAGGCGCTCGCCAAGCAATCGGCGAGCGGACGGCGGGACTACAACAAGAACCTGAAGGACATCAGTTTCGTGCCCACTGAGGCTGCGGCAGCGGACAGCATGCTTGCGGCGGAGACAGAGGGCAGCGACCGAAGGGCATACTGGAGCAGCGTCGGCATGGAGTTCAAGAAGGCGCTGGCCACGACCTGCACCTACGACGGACAAGGTGACTACTTCGCGAAGTGGTCGCACGACGGGCTCAAGGCGAAACAGCGGACGTACATCGGTCCGCACTTGAACCAGGGATATCTCATTCGCGCGACTGCCGAGTACGAGCTCGAGCAGGGCTTTCACTACGCGCTGCTCATGTCGCCGGTGATCCAGCGGCTGTATCGGATCCGACGAAAGATCAAAACGAACTACGCCGAGCTCGATCCGCTCTACATGCTCGACCAGAGCAAGCTGATCCCGCCTGCGTGGGACAAGAAGTACGACGCGCTGCCGAAGCCCGACCTCCTCATCTTCTGGGCGTCGCATGGACTGCCACACAACAGCACGGCGAAGGGCGTGAAGCTTCCCTCGTACTATCGCTACAACGTCAAGGAAGGCGCACACCGTCGTCTGGCCGACTGCGAGAAGGAAGTCAGAGCGGATCTGGGTGACTCGGCCGCCGACAAGTTGCGCGCTCGCACGGACTTCGATTGGTTCGTCGAGCTCGCAAAGCTTCGCTTCACCGACGATTTGTACACGATCGACATTTCGCGCCAGATGCAGCTGTCTCGGACGGCACAAGCGACGGATCCGAAGGCGTGGTTGCAGCCGTTACGAGAAAAGATGCGAAAGGATCTCGCTCCCCCGATGTGGGATTGGGCAGGAAACAATCCGATCCGTCTCGCGTCCCTCGAGCCCACCAGGAAACTGTTCGAGGACGAGAACAAGCTCGTCCTCCAGCAGGGAATGGAGATCAACGACAAGGTCAAGTTCGTCGGCATTCACGACGGCTGGGCCTACGTGCGCGACCTCTCTCGCGACGTGACGCTAAGGATGCCCGTCGACGCTCTCGTCGAGGAGATGGCCGAGAACCACAAGATCCTGACCTTCTATCGCAACAGCGAAGGCATGATCTATATCTCCCAGATCATCGTCTGGGGTGGGCTCGCCGTGATGGGCATCGCGCTCATTCCCGGCGCACTCGCCGCACGCACGGTGTATCGCGTCGTTGCTCAGCGAGTTCGGCAGTACGCGATCGACAAGGCTGCAAAGCAGATCTTGATTTACGAGCTTCCGGCACTGGCCGCGGGACTGGCGGGAATCATCGCCGGTCTTCTCGAAGGTACGTATCCCAAGGCCAAGCTCTACAAAGCGTTCGCGAAAGGGTTCTTCAAGGGCTACGCGGTCAACACGCTGAAGAAGATCTTCATGAGCTTCGACGCGGAGAACATCGCGAAGGCCGTACTTCGCGAGTGGGAGCTGTATCAGAAGCTCAAGAAGCTCAAGGACGTCGTCAAGAAGCTCAGTGACAAGTTCCACGAGCTCTCGAGCAAGCTCGACGAGAAGAGCATCCGAGCCTTTGTTGCCAAGTTCGAGAAGGCCGCAGGGAAGGCACTCCAGTCGGCGCTGACGTTGTTCCAGTTGCTCTCCTATCTCGAACACGCCGAGGCAGAAGACATCATCGCCGGACTGTCGGGGGCGCTGGCCGAAGACCCGATCGAGACCCTGAACAAGAACGAGTGGTACGCCGAGGCGAAAGAAGGACTGATCGATTCGATCTCGGGAATTCACGAGTTCGTCGAGGGGAAGGGCAAGGAGGTGTTCGAGGCCGTCGATGGCGTCTTCACGTTCATCGACAAGCACGAAGACGCACTGGCCGCGATCGCCCTGGGGCTCACGGTACGCCGGATCATGAAGACGATGGCGGCGCTCAAGAACACGAAGGACGCAAAGTCGTCGCCGAAGAAGATCATCATCGTGATGCTCTCGCTCATGGGCGTCGGCGTCGGGGCGCACCTGCTCACGGATGGAAAGTCGACGGAGCTGATCGGATCACTTGGATCTTCGTTGGCCAATAGCATCCCCGGTCCCGACGAGGACGGCGCAGAGCATCGGGGAGAAATCTATGGTCGTGCTCTGGGTGCGTTGTTCTTCGATCACGGACTGATCGGTCCCAAGAGCGCGCTAGGCCGTGTGGCGAAGCAGGACAAGATCGCGAAGAAGATCCGCAAGGAGGCGAAACACGGCATCCTGTTGCCGATCCTGTCGGTTCTGCTCGAACGCTACGTGGTCTTCTACCGCAAGCTGCTCGGGTACCAGGGGAAAGGCGGAGACATCCACGAGCTGTTCAAAGACCTCTCCAATACGCGCACGGCAGATGAGGCAAAGCGCTTCAGGCAATTCGCGCACGAAGAGACCGGTGCCAACGCGTATGACACGATGACCGCGATCCTTCACATCGATGAGTTCTTGCAAAAGGAGACGCGAGATCGATGGTCCGACAAGTGGGGCGGAAAGCTCGAGGCGTACAAGAAGGACCTCCAGGCATTCCGTACGGACGCGCAGAATCTCGGCATCGAGCAGCTCGTCAAGGACCACGCGCCGGTGATCGGTCACTCGATGCTCACCCATCTTCGAGCGGTGATCGGCAACATCAAGCGAACGTTCCAGACGATGATCGAAGAGGTCGAACTACCGGACGGTACGAAGCTCTCGCTTCTCGGGTTGCTGCAGTTGATCGGTTTCGATCTCAAGGATCTTCCGGATGCGATCAAGGAGTTCGACGACCACATGCTGAAGACGGCACAGGAATTCAAAGCGCAATGAACCGGTGGCTCGCTCTCGTCGTCGTTGTAGTGAGTGGGTGTCGTGCCAAGGACACGGCTCCGCCGATAGGCTCGGCCGGCTCCTCGACGTCGGGAAGAGCTGGCTCCTGGTCTGCGTCGATCATCGTTGGCAAGAGCAGTGGTGTGCTCGCGCTTGCGAGCGGTCCTATCGGAACGTTCGTCGTGAGCACGCGCAACAGCGGCGCATCGATCGTCGCCAACGGGAAGGAGCTCGTCGCGAGCTCTGCGGAGGAGGGGTCGGCCTACGTCCAGCTCGACACCAAAGGGAACCCGATCTGGGGCGGAGTAATAAACGCCACAGGGCTCGTACCGACGCTCTCGGTGGGGAACGGGGATGCCGTGGCAAGCATCGGACTCGTGAGCATCGCGGGCAAAGGTGCGATCGCGACCTTACCGAGCAAGGCGATGACGCCGATCGATGGCAACGTCCTCGCCCTCTCTCGAACTGCTTCGGGAACCATCTGGCTTGCAGGACGTGATTGGGGAAGCGACGATCCTCTTGCGATGGGAAAGTGCGATCGCAGCGCGTTCCTTGCACGTCGCGTTGGGACCGGTGCTGTCGAAATCGTGGATTGCGATCGCGGTGGCTGGACGAACATGCACGTCGCTGCTCTCGGTGAAGACGTCGTGATGTGTGCCTCGGATGGCAACAAGCTCGGCGGCACGACCATCGAGGGACAGACGTTTCTCGCGCGCGTTGGAGCTGACGGAAAGCTCGCGTGGTTGCGCTACATCAACGAGGTCGGTGACGCGAGTTGTGATGACGTGGTGGTCACCTCGGATGGAGACATCGTCGCGGCCGGCGTCGCCAACGAAAACGTCGACCTCTCCGAGGGAGCCAGGGCGAAAGGAGTCAAGGTCGCCTCCTCAGGAGGCATGGGCCTCGATCGATTGTGGCTCGCACGCTACGCCGGGGACGGTACGCGCCGCTGGGCGCGCGTGGCCGCGGAGAGCATCGTTGGATTCTCCGCGGACATCGACGCGGATCGGAGCGGCAACGTCTTGCTCGCCACGAACATCGCGACGTCGCTCGATCTCGGACACGGCCCGATCGGACCCAAAGATGGCTCGGTCCTCATCGCGACGATCGATCGTGAAGCGAACGTCACGGGGCTGGTAACGACGAAGGGTGTGAACACGGAGCGAGCCGTGTTCGACACGCAGGATGGCGTGGTCATGGTGTTCGCGTCGAGCGCTCCGATCTCCGTCGCTGGCGTCAGCTTTACGCCGCCCGCACCAGGGGTGGAGTCGCTCGCGATCGTGCGCGTTCCGCTGCCCCTGCCAAAGCCGTGACGTCGTCGTAAGATGATCGTGTGAAGACGTTGCTCACGATCGTCGCGCTGCTCTCCGTGCTCGAGATGTCGGAGGCGGATGCACGACCAGGTAAAGGTGTATCGAAATGGCAGTTCGTGGTGAAGGATGCAGCGATCACGTACATGGTGGCCGCGCCCGATGGTGATTTGATCGCGGCGGGGCCGATCAAGGGATCGAACACGTTCGGAACGAAGACCTTGCAGAGCGAATACGACGGTGTCTGGGTCGCGCGGATCGGATCGAGCGGAACCTCGAAATGGGCGGTGCTCGTCGATCCTCCGACGAAGAAGTACGTGCAGCAGTACCCGAGCTCACTCTCGGTGGCGCCGGATGGAAGCGTTCGCGTCAGCGTGCGTCGACGTGAAGCCCCCTACCTACGACACGTGACGATCAGCGCGGATGGCGCGAGGCAGACCGTGGACGCGTTGGTCGCTGATTCGCGAACGATGGACTCGTCGTCATTCGCGAACGGCGATGTGCTCGTCAGCGCGGAGCCCGGGGGAAAAGACAAGTGCAAGGGAGGCATGCTGCAGCGCCTGGCGCTCGGCGGGAAGCGCGTGTGGGCGATCTGCAACCAGGTCGAGGTCGGCACTCTGCACCGGACGAGCGTGCTCGCGGATGGTCGCAGTGCGCTGTGTGCAAACGAATGGATCGGCGAATTCTCGACCAAGGGAAAGCGCGCGTGGGAGGCGAAGCACCCCGACGAGCGATGGTGTCAGTCGATCGCGCTGCTCGACAGCGGCGACGTCGTCGCAGTGTTCGACGAATCGGCGACCAACACTGCGAGGCTGTGGAAAGCCAATGGAAAGCTCGGATGGACAAAGAAGTGCACGGAGCTCGTGAAGAAGAGCAGTGGCAACTGTCTGCTCGAAGGGCTCACCGTGAGTGGCGAGGACGTGGTGCTAACGGTGCGTGATTGGACCAACTCGTTGATCGTCGTGCTCGATGGAAGGACTGGCGCCATGAAGAAGGCCTATCCGCTCGACATCGACGCAGCGTTCGGTCCGCTCGTGGCAACCACTGCGAGCATCGCGGTTGGCACGACGGGGTCCACCATGACGATCGAGAGTCTGGAACGATAGGCATGCGACCCGCCGAGATCCAGGTCAGCACGTGAGGCTCTCTGTTGCAGTCCCGCTCGTGTTGGTCGTGATCGGTTGTCGGACGAAGGCTACGAAGACTTCGTGCGACGCCGTCGGGGAGCACCTCGCGGTTCTCGACGCGGGACGGATGGCGAACTTCATGACGGAGAAGGAACGGGCGTCGCGCGCGAAGCGTTGGGTCGCGACGTGCGAGTCGATGAACGAGGAGCAGAGGAAGTGCAGTCTCGCGGCGACTTCCACGCAGGAAGCCGGCGCGTGCACGAACGCGCGAGCTGACGGTGCTGGAGCTGACCAACGACCTACGACGACGGCGAAGTGGATCCGTCCAGGCAACGATGGCGGAATCGTGCGGCACGTAGCGATCGCGTCCGAGCGACGTGATCGCCGCCGGCAACTTCAGCGGGAAGTTCACTCTCGGGGACCAGTCTGTCGAGCCGAGTGGCAGGGGAAGCAGTGTCTGGATCGCTCGAATGTCTGCCACTGGACTGCTGCGCTGGCTTCGGGTCGCGCCCGGAGCCGGAGATGACCGTTTTGTTCGAGGCCTGGTTGTCGCGGGCGATGGGCGAATCGTGGTCGATATCGTGTCGGAGACCGCGCCGCGCTACACACGGGTCCGGGTCGAACCCGACGGATCGAAGGACTCCGTCGAGACTCTCGATCTCGGAGGTGAGGTTCGCGCAGTGGCGATGCAGACGGACGGGAACGTCGTGAGCGGTCCTCTCGGCTCTCAGACGTGCCGTGAATCGTCGTTCCAATTACATCGGCTCGATGCTCGCGGAAAGGTCGCGTGGTCTGCCTGCAACGAGAAGGACCCGGAAGCAGAAAGCGGAGGAGGAGAGCCTCATCTCGAGATGGATCCAAATAAGGGTATTGCCTTCTGTGCGACGTACCGCGGTCACGCACCGGTGTGGGGCAGCTCGAAGGCGCCAGAGCCTGTGGCGGGTACGCATGCCTTCATCGCGTCATTTACAACGTCCGGCAAGCATCGCTGGACACACTACGTGACAGGCGCGCAGAGCTCCGAGTGCGATGAGCTCGCGATCTCAGCGGGTGGAGAGGTTGCTGCCCTCGTGGAGGGCATGACGCCGAAGATGGTGATCGCGTCGTGGAAGGCCAATGGCGAGACGGGATGGACAAGGCCATGTGACGAGCTCTTGCCAGGGGACTCTGAGTGCACGATCACCGCGCTAATCGCTCAGGAGAACGAGCTCGTCGCCGCTATGCAGAACGGCGGGCGTGTCGGAATCGCGCGGCTCGATGCAAAGACGGGTGCGACGAAGGAGTCGCACGCGTTCGAACACGGAACGAAGATCCTCACCCTCGCCGCGAACGCTTCGACGATCGTATTCGGTACGTTACTGCACGCAGCAGCGGACTTCGGAACTGGCAGCTTGACGCCAACGAAGCCGGACGGTGACGGCGACGTGCTGATAGGTGCACTGTAGTTGTGGTGTAAGTAAGGTCGGCCCACGTGAAGCTCGTGCTCTTGATCCCGATGCTCGCGATCGGTTGCGAAACGAAGGCCACGAAGACGTCGTGCGACAGCGTCGGCGAACATCTCGCGGTGCTCCACGCCGGTCGACTCGCGAACTTCATGACGGAGACAGAACGCAAGTCGCGCGCGAAACAGTGGAGCGAGACCTGCGAGCCACTGACAGATGCGCAGAGGAAGTGTGTTCTCGCCTCTTCCACGAAAGAGGATGCGGACGCATGCACCGGAACGAGCGGCAGTGGAGGAAGCGCAAGGACACCGAACACGGATGCATCACGTGCGAAGTGGCTGTTCCGTGCCCGTAACGATGGTGGAGTCGTCAGCCAACTGGTGATCGCTGCAGATGGCGATGTCATCGCAGCAGGTCACTTCAACAGGAAGCTAGTGCTCGATGAGAAACACACACTCGACGTCAAAGCGAAGGACGTGTTTACCGCGGAGAACAGTGTGTGGGTGGCGCGACTGTCGCCCGCAGGCGAGGTGCGCTGGGCGCGGACCGTGGGCGGAGTCGGTGATCGGCGCGAAGTGAGTCAGCTCTGGTCGACGACTGACGGAACGATCGTGATGGACATCGCTTCCAACACCGCGCCGCACTACGCACGGACGACGGTAGCAGCCGATGGATCCGCGGAGACCGTCACTGACCTTCGACTCGACAGCGACCGCATCGTGGCCACGGCGTTAAGAGCGGACGGGGTTGTTGTCAGCGGGGCTCTCGGTGCGAAGGACCCGTGCGGCAGCTCGACATTTCCGGTGCATCAGATCGATCGGAAGCGCGCGACTGCGTGGTCTGCATGCAGCGACGTCAGCTCCGACACGGAGAGTGCAGGTAGCCAGTACCTCGTCGTGTCCGCCGACGGAAGAACGACACTCTGCGGCAAGTATCTCGGGCCAGCGCCGACGTGGGGCGGTTCCAAAGGACCGGAGACCATTCCCGGCACGCAGTCGTTCGTTGTCTCGTTCGGTTCTGACGGCAAGCATCGCTGGACGCAGTACGTGACCAGTCCGAACTACGGTCGGTGCGAGGGACTCGCGGCGACGGGCGATGGAGTCGCGGCGATCATCTATGGCGAGAAGCCGAAGCATGGGATCGTGACGTGGAAATCGGACGGCACGGCCGAATGGGCGAAGGAGTGTGACGAGCTTCTGGCAGGTGATGGGGAATGTGCGGTCACGGCGATCACGTCACACGACAGCGACATCATCGTCGCAGTGCAAAACGGCGGACGCACAGCGATCTCGCGCTTGGACGCAAAGTCGGGAGCCACGAAGAAGACGCACGTGTTCGAGGACGGCCAGAAGATCTATGTGCTCGCCGCGACCGCAACGACGATCGTATTCGGAACTTCGCTTTACGCCGAAGCAGACTTCGGAACCGGGGCGCTGACGCCAACCAACCCGGATAGCCGGACAGGCGACGTGGTGATCGGTGCTCTCTAGCTGCTGCGAGTCCCTTCGCGAGTGAGCGGGCGGCTTTACCGTCGAGAGCCTCGATCGATAGTACAAACGGACGAT
>Ga0154020_10011011_pt1 | contig 10319 bp, 12 predicted proteins | sample Klosneuvirus_201_FD_109709 | JGI IMG/M metagenome (GOLD analysis project Ga0154020, IMG submission 109709) | Active sludge microbial communities from wastewater, Klosterneuburg, Austria - Klosneuvirus_20160825_MG | ecosystem: Engineered > WWTP > Aerobic digester > Activated sludge | place... | reverse complement strand
TTTTGGGGGGGGGGGGGGGGGTGGTTGGTGTTTTTTTTGGCAGGGGGCTTCCCCCCCCCCCCCCCACCCCCCCCCCTTTTGCCTTTCCCCCCCCCCCCCCCCCCCCCCTCCTCCTCCTCCTCCTCGTCCTCCTCCTTATTGTCCTCCTACCTCTGCAGCATCTGCCTCCTACATTAACAGCGCCATTACGGAACATCGCCGTACGTTCGGAGTTCGTTCGGACAAGGACTTGAATGATAACTCTGGTAACTTCTACCGATGGGTCAAATGGGGCGCCTGCGATCTTTTCTTCGTCGACGTGCGTCTGCTGCTGCTGATTCTCTTCCTCCCGATCTTCTTTATCTCCTCTTCCTCCTCCTCCTCCTTCCACCACCTCCTCCCCCTGCGCGCGCCGCCTTCGTTTTCTCTTTCTATTTAGATGTTTTCCTTCCCAATTGTCCCCTCATGTGATGACCGTAGATCCGATCGGAGATGACTCTCAATATAACCGTCGACGTAAACAATAATACCATCATCACTCGTCGCCTCATCTCCCCCGAGCAATACACCAATTTAACTCGAAGTACCTCCTCCACCTCCTCCTCCTGCACCACCACCACCTCCACCATCTCCTCCACCTCCTCCTCCACTTCCTCCATTCTATCACCTTCTTTTCCTCCTCCTCCTCCTCACTTTTTCTTTCTGCCACGATCACCTCTCCGAGATGTCTCAAGGCCTTTTCTGTGTGTAGATTTGCTGCAATCTCAAGCGCGGTTCAAGTTTGTGATCACTTATCTTCCCATCTCCAACATCAGTGACGTCGACTCCTCCACCTCCCAAGTACTTCATGCTCCTCCCTCTACTCCTTCCTTCTTTTCTTTCTTCCACTGTTGCTCTCCATCTCCGTCATTTCTATCTTCCTCCCTTTCCTCCCTGTACAGGGTCCGTCTCTAATACCCTCTTCCTGCTCCCTCCCTCCTTCTCTTTCTTTCCTCACACATCCTTCTTCTTCTCGCTCTTTCTCCCATTTTCCTCCCCCTCCCTCTCTCCCTCTCACCATCTTCATAGCTCCTGGGGGCTGCTCAGTGGGGTTACAAGGACTATGTGGCCATGCAGAGGGATCTGCTATGGCACATTGAAAGCAATAACATCTCTGGAGTCGTCTTCTTGTCGGGTGGCCTCGACTATGCCATGTTGAGAGTCAATGTCACCAAGCGCCGCGACTACAACAACTCCAACAACGCTTTTGAGGTCATTCCCCCTCCTCCTCTTCTTCCTCCTCCGTCTCCCTTCTCACTTCTACCTCTTTCCGCGGCGGTTTCTTTCTTCTTTATCCCTATTTTCGTCCGCTTATCATCTGCTTCTGATCATCATTATCCTGATCCTTCTTCTCATCTTATTGCTGGAAGCGTCGCCTTTTCTCCTTTCCACCTCTCCATTTTCCTATTGCTCTTCCTCTCCTCACCTCCTCTCTCCATTAGATCGTCTCAGGTCCCGTGGGATCGCAAGTCAATCCGAATGTTCGCCTTTCTTCTGTCCTCTCTCAAGCACCCGCCGATTACCTCATGCTCATCGACGCCTGGACCTGGACTTATATTGAGGGTACTCTCCCTCTCCCCTCCCCCGCTCATCTCCTCCTCCTCTCATCATCATCATCCTCCTCCTCCTCTGCCTCCTCCTGTCTTCTTTCTCTCCTTATCATCCTATGATCAGGTGACCCTGTCTCGGGTGATCTATCGATCAAGTTTGTGAACGATCAAGGGCAGGTCCTTCGCCAGCAAGCCGTGGACGTAGACGACTTCCAACTCGACATTGAGCAGTTCTCAGCAGCCGCTACCTTCCTCCGATAGGAGAAGAGATGGAAGAATAGAAGGAGTAGGAAGTGAAGTAGGTGGAGACGGAGGAGGTGAAGAAGGAGTGGAAGGAGTCTTGACTGATGAGGCTGGCCTGTCATGAAGGTCATTCACGATCTGATTCAAATAGTAATGATCAGAATCATGCTGACAATATGACTCAATATTGTAATAGTAATAAGTATGTTTCTTTTATCGCTAACCATTCTATTAGAACTTCTAAATGGTCCAATGATCTCATCATCTAGATGACAGATTTGACTGTGGGTGCTCTGCCAGTCCGTATTGACTCTGGAGACCGTAGTCATTTTCTCTTGGCTCTCTGGGACATTCCGCGTGGAGCTGTATTGATACTCTTATTTCTTGTGATAGCGCTTTTTCGTCTGTCCTCTGCGAATCGTGCCTCGCTTGGAATCGCCCTTGCCCTCGCTCTTTGACGCCGTAGGAACTAGGGCTATTAACGCCGTGTCCCCTTTCCCGGCATCTCTTATACTGAGAACATGACTGGACTTTCTGTTCCATCATTTGTCTGCGATTATTATCGCCGCCGGCGTTCGAGCAACTCGGCGCCAGCCCATCGTTCTTTCCTCGCGAGCTGCTCGTCGATTCTGTAATTTGCTCGCGGTTCAGTATTTCATGAACTGAAACCGATGGAAAGTGACTCCCTTGGAAGCTGGGGCGGGCTATCTCTCACCCGCCTCATCATCCGCTTGTGTTGATTGGGAGGAAGCTGATCACACTGTGATGGCGCTAGGTGGGCGGACGGCAACAATCGGTCATTGGCGTCCAAGACGGCGGCAGCTCTGGCTTAATTCACGTTTTCGGCGACGGGCGACACCCTCCCTCGAGAACCTCGCCGACTCTATTAAACCCTGACCCTGAGGTTAGAGGGATTTTCCTCGAACTTTCAACAAATCTAGTTTTATATATTTATGTTTTTTTAAGGAATTAGGAATGGAGGTTTTGCGGAATGAGGCCTCGAAGAGATTCGCCTTCAACGACAGCGATCTGAATGCGCTGTCATCGCAGCAGCTATCCTTCCTATACACTGCCGCCAGCTTCCCCTCGCTGTTCATGAAGGAGAAAAGGCTCGATTACGATGGGCGTGGTGGATTAATATTATTGTTAGAAGATGGCTCTCGAATTAATGTGGCTAAATCCCGAGAGGCGGGCGCAGCCTCTTGCTTCGAGCTCGTCGACTCGAGCGGTGTTTCGTCGGCCACTTCCCTCGAGGCGTTTCTCGCGAAGTCAGGTCTGTTTTTCATTTCATCATATGTGTCTATTTCATTAATCATGTGGTCTTTTATTTTGTTAGCCGCAAAGGTATTTGGCCCCAAATCGGCTCGGTCGGCGGCTGCGTTTGTTCGCGAGCGGTTTGCCGAGATCAAATCCGCGCTCGTCGACCCTCGGCCTGATCCTCACCTCCTTGCCGACCTCCTCGACGATCCCATCGTGCCAATCTTCTTCAATGATTTCAAATTACTGATGGAAGAAGGTTTTGTGGATTCTGAGGTCGAAGAGGCCCTGGAAGCCTTTCGTATCATCCGCAACCACGGCATCCTAGTCAATGCTCTTCCTCGAGGCGTCGAGACGATCATGAACGACACAATCACTTTCAATTGGCAATGTGTCGTTCTGCTCCTAAATTTTCGAGATGAAAAGTATGGAGGAGCTACGTCGTATTCCGTTCAGAGATTCCCACTGGATGGTTCGCCGAAGTCGGTGATGACTCATTTTGCCTCGATCGAGTTGGCCCTTGACAATATCTCATCAGTGTTGGTCGAAGTCTCGGACACATTCCTCAGTCACCCTCCTAAATCCACTGAGACCCTCTTGATTGATTACAATTGGCTCAGGGTCAGAGTTGAAAATCAGGCACGAAGCCCCTTCTTGATATGAGTTTGCCTCATGATTAAATTCTTCTCATAGGGATTTTACAGCTTCATCCTCGCACCACTTTGTCAGATCGTCATGGAAAACATGTCCTATGTTGATCCCAAAGCCGTCCACATCTTTTGCGGCTCCGATTTGCCTGTCTCTCGCCTTGAAAGCTTCGGAGATCTTCACAAGTTCGCCAGTCCGAAGGCGGCCTCGGAAGCCCTCGTTGAATTCGCCAGAGGGCAGAAGGGCCCTTGCTTGATTCTCGCCGAAGGCGATAAGGTACTCATTCGGCCGATGATAATTTCTTACTGCGCAGCGTTGGTGTTGACGTCATTCCTCCTCCTATAGCTTCCCGGCCACCATCAGGCGATCCCGTGGGGTAACCCCGATGACGATGCGGACCCAGATGCGCTTTCGAATTGGGCGCATCACTTCTCATTTGGAACCAATCAAGGAAGCCGGCCTCTCATCGCTAAAGCCGTGCATACGACTCAACGTGCCCACAACCCTTTTGATATCTTTACTGAGTCTCTCTCTGCTCCCTACGATTGCTCGCTGCTGATCCGACTCCCACTTTGGCCTCACTATTCCATCTACCATTTGTGCCAGATGGTCTTGGAACTTGGTTTTCAACTGCGCCAGTTCAGATTGGCAGTCAAGGAGGCCAAGCCTTCCCATTATCTTTCCTCTAACACTCCATATGCAATCATTTCCTTTCATGATGAAGCTACTTTGCGGAAGTTTGTGGCAGCATTGGGGAGCTCGGAGGACATCGCATCTCGAGCTTTCGTCGCGCGATCGTGGCCTCGGTGGGCGATGGAGGACTACGCTGCAATTCGCAAATATCTCGTACGAACTTCATCTCCGTCCTATTAATTTTTTTCCTTGATCGCTAAGGGACGCTGTTGTAGTTTGTAGACGATTGCGCTTTCTGCTCACTCCCGCTGGATCCGGAGGAGAAGGTGATTACCTGCCCGCGCTTCGATGACCGCCACTCGATCGTGATTCACGCGAAGTGCCTCAAGAGCCTCTCCACGTGCCCCAATTGCGGCTCGGACGTTCTTTCTCGCAAAGCCTGATTTACTTGTGGACATCTGACCCTTTTCTTAAGTTCTATTCTAAATCCATTGATTTTGACATGAATGCCATCTATTATAAATTTAAACCGTCCGTGAGGACTGTCACGCCCTTCCCAGAATCCCAGTTCATATGTCCACCCTCACTACGACCCTTTTTCTTTGAATTGATGAAATAGTAAAAAACTAAAAATACTACAATGAGTACAATTAGAAGGGTTTAGTAATCATCCGATTCATTCCCTCGTATTTGAGCACAGGTAGCGGGCGATCGCGGAGTCGCGCGGAAACCGAGGCTTTCCGCCAGCTTTCCGTCCGGAACGTACCGGAGCTCGAAGAGTTCTGTATTTCAGCTATGATGCCCTTCCTCTGTGCTCACTCATTCCCGTTTGCCGTGTAGGAGCGGCGATACAGTCTTGAATGGCGCAGACGGTGCAGTTCGTGTGCAAGGCGGCCACAGCCTTCGGTGAGAAGGTTCGCGTCGTCGGCGGCGTCGCCTGGCTAGGCTCGTGGACGCCCATTAAGGGCCTCGAGCTGGCCTGGTCTAATGACTCGTGGAAGGGTGCTGCAGTTGTCAGTGCTGAGCAGGCGAAGGAGTGGGCGGCAGCGGCGATCGAATTCAAGTTCGTCGTCGAGGAGAGCCATGGCGGCTTTCGGTGCGCGCGCCTTCCCTCCCACGTCGTCCTCGCGTCATTTCCAAATAATTTTAATATATTATTTTATCGGGTCCGCGTTAATCGCGCGTCTGAGCCTGGCCGCGTCATCGCTCACTTTGCTGCGAGGATCCCGATATATACTCATTGCTGAATTGCTGAATCCTTGTTGGCGTCAGAACGCCCTGATTGACATTACATTATTATACTTCTTCCCCCTTTTAATATTGAGAACGTTTGCAAAATCGGAGTCGTCTTGAGTGATGATCATCTCGCGAGTTAGTGACCTCAAGGAACTTTCAGATTTTTGCTTTCTCCGCTTGCGTTGATTGGGAGGAAGCTGATCGTACTGTGTTGGCGCTAGGTGGGAGGACGGCAGCAATCGGTCATTGACGTACAGGACGGCGGCAACTCTGCGCTTTGACGGCGGCAACTTTGGTGACACTGCCTCAGGATCCCTCCAGAACCTCGCCGTACATTGATCCCATTCATACTGTAATTTGAGACCTATTTTCTCAATCGGACGTTTGGTTTAGGAGGAGAAGAAGGTTGATGCCCCCATTGCCACTGCGAGTCCCTTTGTTGGTGACGGTGAGAAGAAGAAGGCCGAGGAGGAGGAGAAGGCCAAGGACGCGAAGAAGAAGGCGGAGGAGAAGAAGCAGTCCGAGGAGAACGCTGCGAAGGCTGCTGTCGAGAAGAAAAAGGAAGAGGAGAAGAAATCTCAGGAAGAGGCCGCTGTTAAGGTTGCCGCTGAGCAGAAGCAGAAGGCGGAGGAGGAGGAGGAAAAGAAGAAGGCGGAGGAAAAGGCCAAGGCTGCAAAGAAGGCTGAGGAGGAAGTCGCCGCGAGTCAGGCAGAGAAGAAGAAGGAGGAAGAGAAGAAGGCGAAGGAGGAGGAGGAGGCGAAGAAGAAAGCTGATGCGGACGCCAAGAAGAAGGTCGATGAAGAAGAGGCCAAAAAGACTCCCGCCAAGGAGAAAAAGGAGAAGAAAGACGAGAAAAAGAAGAAATCGAATGAGGGCGAAGAGGATCAAGGCCTGGCTCGTGTCCTCTCCCAAAAAGAGATCCAGTGGAAGAAGAAGGTGGAGGACGAGGAGAAAGAGAGGAAGAAGCAGCTCGACGATGAGGTTGCCAAGCAGAAGGAGGAGGAGGCCGCGAGGAAAAAGACCCTTGCTGAGGAGGAGCAGCGCCGCGCTCAAGAGGTTGCCCCCAAGACGGAGGAGAAGAAGGTGGATGAGAAGAAGGAGGAGAAGGTGTCGGAGGAGAAGCCCAATGCCGATGAACCGAAGAAGGCAGAGGAGGAGCTAGCCGTGAATGCCGCCGAGGAGGCGAAAAAGGCGGAGGAGGAGAACCTGAAGGAGAAGGAAGTGGAAGAGGCGAAGAAAAAGGCAGAGGAGGAGGCAGCGAAGAAGGCCGTCGAGGATCTCAAGAAGGAGGAACCCGCCATTGAACAGCCGAAGGCTGACGAGCTGAAGGAGGAGGGAAATAAGGAGGAGAAAAACGAAGAGGAGAATAATAAGAATGAGGAGAAGGAGGTGAAGGAGAAGGAGGATATCGAGAAGGAGGAGAAGGAGGAAAAGAAGGACGAGGAAAAGAAAGAGGAGAAGAATGATGAGAAGAAGGAAGACGAGGAGGAGGACAGCAAGAAGAAAAGGGAGAAGGTCAAGCGCGAGAAGAGTCATCGCGAGAAGTCCTCGGCCGAGTCGAGCCGTGACAAGAAGCTAGAGAAGTCCTCCAGCAAGAACGAGAAGAAGGACGAGAAGGAAGAGAAGAAGGCTGAAAAGAAGGCCGAGAAGAAAGAGAAGAAGCACGAGAAGGAGGAGAAGAAGGAGGAGAAGGAGGAGAAGAAGGAGGAGAAGAAGGAGGAGAAGAAGAAGGAGAAGAAGGAGGAGAAGAAACACGAGAAGGAGGAGAAGAAACTTGAGAAGGAAGAGAAGGAGGAGAAGAAGCACGAGAAGGAGGAGAAGAAACATGAGAAGGAAGAGAAGAAACATGAGAAGGAAGAGAAGAAACATGAGAAGGAGGAGAAGAAACACGAAAAGGAGGAGAAGAAGCTTGAGAAGGAGCATCATAAAGAGGAAGAGAAGAAGGAAAAGGGAGCCAAGAAAGAGGAAGAGAAGAAGGAAAAGGAAGCCAAGAAGGAGGAAGAGAAGAAGAAGGAAGAGGCCGAGAAGAAGGATGACGAGAAGAAGGAGGAAAAGAAGGAGTCCATCCGCGAGAAAAAGCTGGAGAACACTCCTAGCAAGAAGGAGAAGGAGGAGAAGAAAGACAAGGATGACGAGAAGAAGGAGAAGGAGGAGAAGAAGGAGAAGGAGGACGAGAAGAAAAAGGACAAGAAGGAGAAGAAGAAAGATAAGGAGGAGAAGAAAGAGAAGAAAGAGAAGAAGGAGAAGAAGTAAGTTCATTTGCTTCACCTGTTTTCCGATCCCTTTCCCCGCCATTTTTGTGTTTAAGCTCCCTATTTTGCGATTGACGACATCATTTCGACCGTCAAACACGTTATCAACGAATGAGTGATCAAGGAGCAATTCGCACTCGCTTGCCTCGCCACCCTCTATGATTTATATTGGAAAATGAAAGAAAACACTCTGCCGACTCATTACCTGACAGTCGTTGATTCCTTGGGCCGATTCGACAGTCGGTGTTCATCGGCAGCCTCCATCACCGGTCCACCGGTGAGGATGAGGGGAAAGCAGCGAGCAGCGCGCGATAGACTTTGTGGTTTCTCTTCTTTGCGAGATTGAGGGAGGACTCGGGGCTTTTCAAATCCAACCTGGTTTTAGCGGAGCTCGTGTTGTCCGCTTCCGGTTGGTGTCGACGCGACGGTCGGTGACGCACATCGGATAAATTGCCGCGTCATCAACAATAAAGAATCAAGTCTCGACCGTCGAACGTTGTTATTGTACTTTTTGCGAGTCGTGTGCGTAAGAAGCATCATCGAGAAAGAATGGCCTCACGGACAAGCTCCATCGCCGCGCTTGCCTTAGTGGCAGTCTTTGCGCTTGCGTTTGTCGCCCTTGCGACCGCCGACGACCTCGACCCCGTCATCCAGCAGCGCCTCGATGAGAACGCGAAGCGTGAGGCTCAAGATAAGGTGTACCGCGAGGGCATCAAGAACTCGCAGGCTAAGTACGTGAAGAAGATGATGGCCAAGCACGAGGAGGAGATCCAGAATCAAGAGAAGGACGACCGCGACGACGCGCGCAGGGACATTACGCCCGAGGAGATTGAGCGCATGAAGGCCAGCCGCCACTGGGCCGAGAAGATCAACAAGTGCGCTCCTTTTTCTTGAGAAGAAGGCGGACCTTTCCACCCGGGAAAGGCGCCGATCCACTTCCTGTCCTCGCTCTCTTCCCTTCTCGCTATTTTCGCGTGCGAATATATTTTTTGCGGATAATATTTGTGATGATTTCGATGACCTCTCTCTCCGTTGGCTGCAGCAGAGGCTCAAAGTCTCTCTTCTTAGGGACAAGAAGCTGCTCGACATCCCCAACACCAAGCTCAAATATAAAATCATTAAGAGTGGCGATGGCAAGTACCTGACCCCTGCGTACGCTTTTACTTCATTTTTGTGCTACTATTCTCGTGGAACTATTTGATGAGGGCTGTCCTCGATGACCACGAGTTTCGTGAGCTGTCATTGGTCTGTCGCTTACCTCACCCTCTTTTGCTCGTTGGCAGTGTTTCGCGCACCATCAATTATGAATACCGCACGCCCGAGGGTAAAGTTTTGCAGTCGCAGAAGAATTTTGTGACGACCGTCAACGGCATGCGTGGCACTGCCTGTACTCCCTCCTCTTTTCATCGTGTTGACTCGCGGGCCTCTTATTTTCTCTTTCAATAGTCCTCGCAGAGCCTCTGCGATCGATGGCGGTTGGCGATCACTGGGAGGTCTATGTGCCGTACGAGTCGGGCTTTGGTGAGCGTGGTTCGCGTGGCCGCCTCGTCCCTGGCTATCAAGCGCTCATCGTCGACATTGAGATCGTCTCTGGCCCTTCGTATTCGGCTGAGCCTGTGGAGGAGAAGACTGACCTCTGAGGAGATCGATAATCACAAGATAATGTTATCTTGACTCTGTGCTTGTAAATTTAGCTGTCATCAGGCCGACATAAAAGAGACACCTAGCGAAACGCGCAGCACAGGCTTTTATATTATCGATAGGGAATTATTACATGACTCGGATCTAGCGGACTCAATGAACAGCGGCAGCGCTCAGCAGCGGTGGTCTTAGACGCGCGCCTCCAGTCGCCTCACCGCCTGCTCGAGCTTGGCGTTCTTGCCCTGGAGCTTGCCGAGGTCCTTCTGGGTGGTCTCGTAGAGATGCTTGAGGCGCAAGAGCTCCTTCTCAGCCTTGCTGTGCGACTCCTGAAGAACGCCGAGCTCCTTCTGCGAGTGGCGAGCCTCCGTGACGGCGGCGAGCTTCTCCTTCTCGAGCTCTGCATAGCGGCCCATCTCCTCGTCGAGCTTACCAGCAAGCTTGGCCGAGAGCTTGGCCGAGATGACCTTGGCGTCCTTGGCCTCAGCGACCGAGTTGTCGACGCGCTTGGACATGGAGCGGACCTCATCCGACTTGTCCTCGACGACAGCCTCAGCTTGCTTGCGAGCAGTGACGACCTCAGCCTCAAGCTGCTGGTTGCGGCGCTGGAGCTGACTCTCGAGCTGCTCGATACGCTTGGTCAGGCGACGCTCAACGTCAGCCTTGGCGGTCTCGAGCTTCTGGAACTTGAGGTCAGCCTCCTCAATCTCGCGACGGAGAGCCTTGATCTGACGCTCGGAAGCGACCTTCTGGCGCTTGAGCGAGAGAACCTCGTCGCCCTGCTCGGTGATTTTGAGGCGCGAGTGCGCGAGCTTGCGCTCGAGGGTGTGAGCCTCCTTGTTCT
>Ga0154020_10011010_pt1 | contig 10319 bp, 12 predicted proteins | sample Klosneuvirus_201_FD_109709 | JGI IMG/M metagenome (GOLD analysis project Ga0154020, IMG submission 109709) | Active sludge microbial communities from wastewater, Klosterneuburg, Austria - Klosneuvirus_20160825_MG | ecosystem: Engineered > WWTP > Aerobic digester > Activated sludge | place... | reverse complement strand
TGAATTGCTCCTTACCTTGTTAAACCGCGCGATTCTTCACGACTTTTCCGCTTCCACTTGCTTGGATCGATGCTTGAGGATTAGCTTCAAGCACTTTTCCAGCTCTTCCTTGCTGTAGTTGCACAACCTTGGCAAGTCCTTTAGCTGAGCCACGAGCATCTTTATCTCGCCACTTTTGGTGGGGTCCGACCCCAAGGCGTCGATCACTTCGGTTGCCCTCTTTGTATCCACCCGGATTTCATCTAACAAGCTAGTTTGGGCCCGCATGCTGTTTGACATCTCATCCATGAACTCGAAATGCTTGCCAGCCGCCTTCTCCGTTAGCTTCCAAACCTTATCCGCGTAGTAAGCAACCCCAACCCATACCTTGCGTGAGAGGAACCCCGCTGCGGTTCCGATGGCCCCCAGGCAAGCGATGAGCGCCGAAAATAGATAAGGCATCCATGACTGAAATTGATCTTCCATCTCAAATCCCCCCGTTCCGCAGGCGAACAACGATTCAGTTACGCTCTTGACGTATAATGTATTCCATCGTCCGTACACCCTTAAATAGGAAATACCATGCCGAAAAAGCACCTTCTCTTTGCCATCACGCTAATCTCCCTTTTCGTGGCGTCTCGCTACTTGGTTCCGCAACCCGTCGAATTCGATTCCTTGGACGAATGCAAACGGTGTTTAGAATCGCGCGGTTTTTACTGCATGATCCTCGATCGCGGCAAAGCTATGGTTATTTCTGAAGCCACTTTCACCAAAGAAGAAGCAGTTGATTTTCAAATCAAACACGCTCTCAAGGTTCATACTGGAAAAGTATTCGCTACTGTTTTTCTCTACCATTACGATCAAGATGGAAGGACTCTACGAACACTTGGCCACGTTGCCTTTACTGGCGATCCAGCAATCCTGGACAAGATTGCTAAGTGACCCTAGTGATAATAACCCTCCCTGCTCCACCCGTAGCTGGACCTGGGGGAGCAGAATCGCCCGCTCCACTAGCGGCTCCACCAGGACCTGTCCCGTTTGTTCCGCTAACGGTAGATGCCCCACCCGTAGCTCCGGCAGCTTCGCCAGTTCCACCTGTAGTTCCGGAAGCGTTGCCTCCAGTCGCCGTGGATGTAGCCGACCCACCTCCACCACCGCCGCTACCACCGGATGCGTTAGCCCCATCTCCGCCACTGTAAGAAACGTCACCAACACAAGACCCGCTTGCCCCACCAGATGCCCCTGTCGGGCTGATGGAGCAATTTGCGCCAGATTTCGCCATCACTGTTCCGGCATCGACGAAATAAGTATCTTCTGAGCTATCTGGGGCCACATTAACGGTGTAGTTTGAGCTTGCAGTCACCGAATAACTATTTATTCTTGAGTACGCACCAGCGCCACCTCCACCGCTGGCGTTTGCATCCCAATCCGAATCCCCACCAGCACCCCAACATTCAACTTTCACCGTCCCAGTAAACGTCGGAGTGAATGTGGCGTCGGCGTCGTATGTCACCGTGAACGGTTCGTAACAGCATGGTGCGACCCACTTCAATCCAAGTGTCTCCCCAGAATCCGCCGACAACAGATAGCCGTCCGTGCTAGATATAGGCAACACTTCCCATGCGTCCGTACCATTCCATGCAAGAATGTCTCCTGCATTAGTGCCCGCTGGCACGCAGACGCACGTCTCGTCCACGTACCAGTCCGTGCCGTCGCTCCGTGCCGTGTAGGTTTGCCCCTCGTTGGTGATAGACGTAGGCCCGACGATGCTGCCGCTAATCGGCGAAGACAGTGTAATTGCGTTCGCGTCCGTCGTCGCCTTTTTGAATTGAATCTCACCGTTTTGAATCGGCGCAGGGAGTTCGAGCGCGACGGGTCCGCCCGACGTATCCACCCAAATCAGCTCGTTGTACTTCACGACCTTGGGCGTGTCGGCGAACGTGATCTTGATGATGACCCAGCAACACGGCAGGATCCACGCCGAACCGGTCCACCACCAAAAGCGGTTCGCGTCGTAGTCCCAGATGGCCGGACGATATCCGGTCTTGGAAACCGGCGTGCCGGTTGGTCGCCCGTTGACGATGTTCCAGTAGACGTATCCCGTCGTGTCGCTGACCGTCTTCGTCGGATGACCCAGGAGGATCGTGTAGTCGCTAGCATCGACCCAGAAGAACGTCACCGACGAGTAGACAAACTTGAAGTACAGTTCGTTTATATGCACGAACGAATTCCAGATCAGAATGTCGCCCGTTGATTGGTCGATCTTGAAGAAGATGTCTGTCTGATCCCAAATCTGGAACAACTGCCCAACGAGGATATCGATCTTAACATCGCCTTCCTCGATGATGATTGTGTCACCCCAAAGGTTGATTATCTGGGTGCTATCGTCGATCTTGATGTAGTAGTCGGTCTGGTTCCATATGTAAAATATCTGGTCGCCCGTGCTAATATCAATCTTCACCGACCCATTGTCGATGAACACCGTTGAATTCCAAATCGAGATGATGTTAGTAGAATCATCGACCTTAATGTAGATATCAGTCTGATTCCAAATTTGGAATAACTGATCTCCAAAGCCTATGTCTATCAGCACGTTGCCATAATCAATTAGTACCGTATTATTCCATATAGAAATAATGTTCGTGCTGTCATCAACCTTGAAATAGATATCCGTTTGGTTCCAAATCTGGAATATCTGATCCCCGGTACTTATGTCAATGAACACATAGCCATTGTTGACAATTAACGTCTCTTCCCAAATGTAAACCTTTGTCACGCTATCATCTATGAAGATGTACTTGATCGTTGTGTCACTGTTAATGACCGTGAACGTGTAATTGTCAATGTCGAAGTAGGAAATCCCAATGTTAGTGAACGTGTTTGTCGTTACATCGTACTGGAAATTAGTGTTTGTTTCAAATAAATTGTTGTTGATGTATACGATGCTGTTATCGTCAAACCCAACTACCGGGGTGTCTGGAGTTATGACTGGGAGCGTGTAAACGATCAGATAAGTATCCCCGGCATATACCCCCCCTACCTCAGTCGCTTGCCAATACGCCCTCTGGATCAATGCGTAACTTCCGACCTTGGCTAGATTTTGGTTAGCTTCCCAGGCGTAATTTGCCAGCAGAGTCCCAAACCTACCCCCTACCATGTCCGTGAAAGAGTCTTGACCGCCGTAGACAAATTGCTGCTCCGTCCACGCATACCTGCCATAAAGTGCATCGTAGTCAGTCAACACTACCCAGAAGGGGATATTCCCCCCCAGGTTATCGTGCAACTGAATTTGTGGAAGATTGTACATGTTAAAGAATCTTGAATAGGTCGGTAAACTGCGCGTAATGGAACGGGGTCAAGAAGGGGGCTGTTTGCGCTCCATCAACCCCCTGCTGACTGTTGACTGGATACCACATTCCATTCCCGGTCCACGGCATCAAGTTATGGCCGCGCAGTTGATACGTGTAGGGCCTTGGTGGATCAAAATAGTCAAAGTGCATTTCCACGTCATACTGCTGCTGGGAAATTGGTTCACTTTCCCTGAAGAACGGAATCTGCATCAGTGAGGGGGGCAACTGTAGGGGCCTGCTCTTGATGACCGCCCCTTCAAATCTTAGAGTGCCCATCGGGAACCCCCAGAATCTAAGGGATTCGTTTCTATCGCTGTGAAAAACAACCAAGGTCCCAACATCCGTCCTTGTAGCAACTCGGCTGATAACTACTGTTGTGCCATTAGTAATGCTGACGATCACCGACCCAGGTGAAATTCCCAACCCTGTAGCGGCATCCCCAACCCCTAAGTCCGATGTATCCGCCATCGTTATGGTCGCACTGTTCAAGGTTGTATCGCAGGTCTTATCAAATATCCAACTTTCACCTATCGGGACGTTGACGGTATTGATGATGGGGCTATTTGGATTCGCTGGAGTTCCGGGCAAGTAGTAGTAAAAAGTTACTGGATTGATTACCCCTGTCTGGGTGTAGGTCTGCGTAAAGGGGATTCCCCCAGGTGTGCCGTCCGCTACGCGCGTAAATAACGCCGCTTCGGGAATCTGATACCACGTCCTCTTGAGCTTGATGTGGGGGATGGTAGCGCCCACCGCTCCCGGTATTGCACTCCCAGCCGGAGGCGGGGTAGCCCATAGGAATTGTTGCCCCTCTCTGGAAAGGACCTGATTCGTGATCGTCCATTCCCGGTCCGTGAACCGCAACCACTCTTGAGGCACGCCATCGGCATCGAGAATATCCGTATCGCTGCGGATGTAGTAGGGGGGTCTCCAGAACTGGACCACCATCTTGACGATGTTGTACTCCGTCCACGGTCCTCTGTTGGAAGCGAATGGATCCCCCACCCCCACAACGGGGATACCGTCCCTGGTTATGGGGTTGGTTTGCGATGTGCCCTCCATCCGCATGGGGACCACGCTTTGAATGTTTTTCACGAACAGTTGGTTGAAGTATGGGTGCTGCCAAGGCAATACCCTGCGCAGAGTTGGTACTCCACTTATTACCCTGCGGTAGCTGTACCCCAACAATGCCTGAACAGCCTGCCGGAAGTCCTTCCATTCGACATACATCTCCTCCGTCCAACCAACCCCGTCTTCGCCAAGGTGCGCATTGCTATTGCCCGTGAAAGCCCACGGAAATAGTAGCCCGCTGGTGGCATACTGTTGGAGAGCAGGGAATGGGTGATTGACTCCAGCCATTACATAGCCACCGGGGGAGTAGGAACGACTCGAACCAATTGACGCGCAAAGAACCTACCGAGTTCTCTTTGGATGGACGTTAGCGTGCTGTCGATGCTGGACACATGGGAAGGAACCTGTGCCATTGAGTTGGCTGGTTGCGAATAGGCTGTTTGTTGGAGCTGGCGTTGGTAGCTGTCCGCGTCTTGAAACTGCGCGTTTCTTGCCGCCGCCCCAACCGAACTTCTCCCGCTACCTCCCCCAGATAACCCTAGTAAGGAAGCGATGCCCTTCAAACCACCGGCCAGCTTGACCAAGGCGTAAACCACCAAACTGATAAGACCTATCACCGCCAAGAATGGGGCCATGACAACGGCCATTGCAACTCCCAGACTGACCACGGCTGCGGTAATGGTTAGTAAGGGGGGTAGGAGAACCACGGACAACGCCACCCCAAGGCCAATGAATACCGAAGCGATTACGTCAATGTTTTCCACCACGAATGCAGTCATGGCTCCTAGCGTTTCAATAACCGTCAGCAGTGCAGCCCGAACCGTGGGTCCAATGGCAACCACGAGGTCACGGATGGATGCGCCAAAAGCCGCCATAGCTTGTCTAAGTTCAGTGAGTGCCTGCGACACCTCTTGCTCATTGGGAAGCAAATTGGCCAACACATCCCCGAATAGGCGTATGCCGTCCACCATCATTTTCAGGACCGGCAGGAAGGCGCGGCCAATCACCGCTTGCACGTCGTCAATGGCGTAGCCCATCATCTGGAATATCGCGGGGTTCGCCTTGGCTGCGAATGAGGTAAGCGTTTCCAACACCCCCTTGATGGCGGATGGTAGGGCAGCAAAGGCGTCCAGAAGGGGTCCGAATATCTCCTTCAATGCCCCGTCTCCGAGCATTTCCTTCATGCCGCTAAAACTCTTGGAGATGAGGTTGAGACCCGCCCCAATCGGTCCTAGCTGCCCGGAAAGGTCATTCAGGGTTCCGCCCAGTAGGTTTAATCCCCCTACCACCATCTCGACCGGCTTAGCTGCCGCAGACCCAGCCGCTTTCATTGCTTCGATGGCTGCGGTAATGGCCAAAGTAATGGGACCCCCGGCAACGGCCCCAGCAGCCGCTCCTAGCCCTCCACCGCCCGCACCCCCTACAACAGCCCCCAAGAGGTTTGAAATGCCCCCACCGCCGCCTCCGGACTTGGAAAGGGCATTGGAGATGGAGTCCATAATCCCACCGACGCCCCCCTTGTCATATTCGTCCTTGATCCCTCCAGCGAACCCTGAGACGTTGTTGCCAATGTCTCCCATTGCCTTGGAGGGGTCTTGAAAGAGCTTTTGGAAGAATCCCGGCCTGCTTTGCTCCCGCGCTTCCTTTTCTTCCAGTTTGGTCAGTTCCTCTTGAGCCTTGACTAATTCGAGACTGAGTTTCACCCGCTCCTTAAGGAACTTGGGGTCCATCAGGGCGTTGATCTTTTCCAGTTGGGCACGTTGAGCATCCAGGGCCTTGACCACATCCTTTTGGGCAATGTCCGCGTTGGCGTCAAGAAGATCGCCCATTTTGGCGAGCGCCTCCTGCATCTCCTTGGTATCGGGATCGATGGTCAGGACTAGATTCAGGTCTTCATTCATTCCCCACCTACTCCCAGTTTGGGGTTGGCGTCAAGATACTCTTTCCACGACTTGTCTACTTCTCCAGGCTTTAATCCCGCGCGTTTTTTGACGCTTCGATACATATCCCCAAAGGACACCGGATTGCGGATTACAATCTGCCCTTCCTCGTCCAACTCCATGAAATCGGGGAGGTCTGGATCGCGTCGGAGTAGTCTACCGTGACTGTCTCTTGGAAGAAAGATTACTTGGCTCAACTGCCAGCGTGTGTACCCGGCAATCTCTTCCATCGACTTGCCAGCGAACAATAGCTCGCTGACCATCTCGTTGAACCTTAGCCTCGGAGTTCCTGCATCTTCTCCAGCAGCATCTCGTGATCCTTCTTCGCGGTCTTCGTCGCTTCCTCCGTTGCCGCTGCGGAGGTCTGAGAGTTTCCCGATAGGCCCAATGCCCATCGGTAGGCGTAAATCCATTCGACTGGATTGGCAATGCAGATGGCCGTTGCTTCCTTTTCGGTAATGTCGGGGTGACATCGCTTGAGGAAGAGGAACATCAGGTGCATGGCCCCGTAGGGCTTGGATCGTGCGGTACGGGTATGATTCGTGGCGTTGACGCTATCCTCCCAGTCGTACATCCCCGCCGTGTACTCGGAGGTGTAGAGGGACCGCAACGCATTGGCTTCTTCGGGGTCGGTGTGCATCAGTTCCATATAGGTCTGACGCGCACGCTTTCGCACCCATCCCTCAAACTGCCCCTGGTGGCGCATCTCACAAGGCGATACCAGCCATTCCTTGCTGTTGGAGAATGGTACCCCGCACTTGAGGCAGGTTCCACCCATCTTGCCGATCTCTTGGCAATCCTCGCACCATGCCGTGGGGATGACGTATCCCGACGTAGAGGGATTGGGGGGGTTCGTGACGTGATTTCCGAGCGTTTCGGTTACACCGGCCCGGTTTGGGGGTACTTCGGTCATGTTGCTCCTGACAAAATTAGGGGCGATTGCTTTCGAGTTCCTGTATCACTTCTCCCTTGGAATCCAATAACCGTGGCGGCTTGTAATGCTTGGCGCAGTAGTAGTGCCTGCCCACCGTGGCTCCCCTGGAGTAAAGTTGCTTGCCGTCCACTTCCGGCGTTACCTCTACTTCATCCCCTACCGAGTAGTTGGCCAATGCCCCGCAATGGCATCGCTTGTCGAACTGGGGGGTGATGACGGTGGAGATCATGGGGTTCTTTTGCCCACGATCCTTGGCTCTGCACGAGGGGCACAAATCGTCCCCCAGCAAGGTTAAGGGGCTTGTGCATTTCGCGCACTTTTCAGCCCCCATATTGATGGACACGCTTCGGGTAACGGCCTCAATGAACTTGAATCGTCCCTTGGCCGCATACCATTGCAACTCCCCGACTTCGTTCTTGAGGATGTTGCCCTGACCGTCCGTCCTCCATGCCTCGATATAGCCGGTGTCCGTATTGAGGAAGCGGACCTTGGGGATGCTCTTTCCCGTATCCAGGTCCACCACCCTACCCCTCACACCATTCTTTGCTTCCAAAATCATGGGGCTACCTGTTAGTTACTGATCCAGATGGGTAGATGAATTTCCCTTGGTTCTGCCCCCCGCAACTGAACATAACCAATCCGCGCACTTCGCCACTGTTGGAAGCATCCCGTAGGCGTGCGTAAGGAAACCACCAAGGAATGCCATCCAATTGGGATGGATAGAAGTAGAGGTTGGCCAAGTTATCGCGCGGATATAACCCTGGGGGAGAATCGAAAGGATTGAAACCGGCGTCCCAAGCCCCGCCAAACTTCAGAGACGCACCCAAGATACCCATGATGCCTTCATCAAAGGATTCTCCAAGCCCAGCGTTGTAGCTTTGGAAGTTGGTCGTATTGAGGTCTTCACCCTTGACATCCACGTTGTAGGACGCAAAGGTAAGTACGCTACCAGTTCCTTGTGGACCGCCGACTGTTACGCGGCTTGTCTTTGCGGCCCTTTGATTGCCCGTTGAAAGGATAAACGCCATCTCAGTCCCCCTTAATTAAGAAGTGCAGCCAAACACCGTGATTTCCGCGGTAATGGCGTTTATGGAGTCGTTGTTGACAATTTTGAAGTTCTTCGCGGTTGCCGAGATTGGCAGGAACCCGGTCGCCTTGGGGTCAGTGTAGAGATGCACTCCACCCGTCAGAATTTTGTACTGACCCAATACCGTCGTCGGGACGTTGGAGGCATTGCTGTAGTTGGTCCCGGCTGCGTTCGTAATGAGGGACAGGTCAATGGGCACTCCACCGCTGTTAGTGGTGACGGCAATTCCAGCACCCGCCCCCGTATTCTGGTTGGGGGAGACAAGGAAGAACGACGATGCGGGGTAGCCGCTCCCCGCCGTGTTGATGATGGTATTGGTGACTAGACCGCCCGTTACGGTTACGTCCAAGGTCAATCCGGAACCGTTGTTTTGGAAGTCCAGTGCGGAAGGTAGGGTAGGACCGATGTTAGTGACTACCGCCGTGCTGTTGGCGTTGGGGGCTGGGGTGATATCCGGATCATCTTCGGTGGAGAGGATGCGAATCTGCACGCCCTTGGCGCGAACAATGGAGACGGCTGCTTGACCCAACTGATTCGTCATCGCCGTAAGGTCAATCGTGGCCGTACCGCCCGCTGCGATGGATTGCTGGAAGGAATAGACTTCATCCCCTCCCCCGGTCGAGGTGTTGTCCTCGGCGGTTCCGAACTCTTGAGTCTTGGAAAGCACGTCCTGAGTCGTGATCTGGTTGTAGCCGGTTTGATCGTTGCCGACCTGCCACTTGACCGTGGTTCCCATCTGGGCCTGCACCGTGGACATGCCGGTGTAGTACCCAAAGAAGGGCATACGGTCATCGACAATTCGCGCGGCTTCTTCTGCCGTAAACAAGGGCAGGAGCCGATTTACCTGCACCTGCCGCATAATCTTCTTCAACTTCGACATAACAAGGCCCCTTAGTAAGTTGCGCAGCAGGTGTGCGCCTTGGTTTTGGAGTGATCCACCTTCACGTTAATGTAGGAAAGAGTGGTTCCCGTTTTGTTACCGGGAAGGTCCAAGGATACCGTGCCATCCTCATTGACCTGGGTTACGATGCCCTTCCATAACCGATTGGGTTTAACGTAGACAACGCGGTCTTTATTCGTGCGCAGCTCTTCCTTGATTCGCCTCAAGCTGGTCAAGACCTCCGTCTCTTCCGTCATCTTTCCGGTATTGCTCCGGACGGTCTTCTTCAGACCGATCTCCCAGACGGTAACGCCGTTGGCATCCGTTTCCAGTGCGTGATTCAGGCTGGGAACATAGAGAACCTTATCGCCGACTTCCATTGGAATCTCCTAAGTAGACAAACTCAATGCCCCGTGGATTTGAATGTTATACCGCATATCGCCACGATACAATAGATCAGAGAAATTCAGACGCTTACCTTCCTCCGATTCAATGGCCCAATTCATCAGTTCCATCTGGACGATGTAGTAGGGATTCGTTGGCATCCCCCCCAACGTGGCCGATATATCACCCCACGCATTGGGAGGGGCCAATAGCACCTCGATCCGGTTCATCATGGTTTGCACTTGGGATCGCTGCACTGCCCATATCTGTACGGTCACGTCCCCATCATCGAGATACGCTTCCTCAAACGTGTAAGACCTCTCAAACCCCGGTGGCTTGATGACCGCATTTATTGCGGGCCAAATCAGGTTGCCCCCAGCTTGGTTGATGGCAGTCCCATCCGTACTTTGCCGTGGTACTTCCCCGTCCCATACCGACACTTCCAATTCCTCAGAAATGTAGGTAATGAGCGAACCTAGTATTGGAGCTGGCATCACGCATCTCCGTAAAGTTTGCCGGTGATTTCCTTACCCATGATCTGCTTCAGCTCCCTCTTGTATTTCCTCAACGTCGGAACCAAGAAAGGGTGGCTAGTCAACTCCAAGTGTTTGGGGTAATCAAACCCCTTCTCGCTCCGTGCCTTCACCCCTATCACCGCCCGGCGCGTGCCAATCATGACGCTGGAGATGCCCGACCT
>Ga0154020_10011009_pt1 | contig 10320 bp, 5 predicted proteins | sample Klosneuvirus_201_FD_109709 | JGI IMG/M metagenome (GOLD analysis project Ga0154020, IMG submission 109709) | Active sludge microbial communities from wastewater, Klosterneuburg, Austria - Klosneuvirus_20160825_MG | ecosystem: Engineered > WWTP > Aerobic digester > Activated sludge | place... | reverse complement strand
TGTCGAAGCCCAGACACCAAAATTAGAAAGAAGGAAAAAGATGACGGAGGAGCCAAGGGCTCCAAAAATCACTTTTGAAAGATCGACACCATTTCGGAAAAGGGTATACCCAAAAATCACGATGATCCCGAAGGCAGCATAGCTCCACAAAGCCCCACGATACAAAAAGATGAAACTCTTATAATCTTCAGGGTACATGTTGGCGTAAATGACATTGTTGAGGATCATGTCACTGAATAACATGACCAGGTAAGGAATGACAATCGCTATGCTCCTCCTGGTGCCAAATGCAGCTCCAAAAAGGGAAATAGCACCTATGGCGGTGAAGTTAGGGTAATGGGGAATCAACCTGCTTCCAATCCCGACAATCAGCAATGAAACTATTATGGCCCTGGTTTGATTCATGTTGCTCCAAATGTAATAAGATTCTTTTATCCAAATAGCCTGATTAATGATTACCTGGATCAGAAATTCCGGCCAGTTTGTATAATTACGGCTTTTACAAAGGGTTTGGATTGATTTTACCCTCAAATGTTTATTACTTTTCGAAAATTATATAGAATTCTATGTCCGGGAGGTTTATTTCGACTATTTGTCTGGCATTAGCCCTTTTAAGCAGTTATTTGTCCAATGCTGGCGTTCCGACAGATAAAACGTATTGGCAGCAGGAGGTAAAGTACAAGATGGAGATCAACTTGGATGTTGAGACCAACCGGTTTTCAGGCAAACAAACGGTCAAATATCAAAACAACTCCCCCGAAACACTCAAAAAAGTATTTTTTCACCTTTATTTCAATGCTTTCCAGCCTGGCAGTACTATGGATGTCAGATCCAGAACGCTGGCTAATGGTGATCCCAGAGTAGGTTCAAAAATTTCCCGGCTAACGGACAATGAAATCGGCTATTACAAAATCCGCTCTTTGACCCAGGATGGAATGAAGGTCATCTACGAGGTAGTAGGTACAATTTTGGAGGTTGAACTTTCCAAGCCTATCCGGCCTGGGCAATCCGTTAAATTTGACATGGAGTATGATGCACAGGTTCCAATCCAGGTCAGACGTTCCGGAAGAGACAATGCAGAAGGCATTCGGTACTCCATGTCACAATGGTATCCCAAGCTATGCGAATTTGATGAACGGGGCTGGCATGCCGATCCATACATTGCGCGGGAGTTTTATGGAGTTTGGGGTGAATTTGATGTAAGCATATCATTGGATGCCGGATATACAGTGGCCGCTACCGGTGAATTGCAGAATGCCAGGAAAATCGGCCATGGATATGCACCTGCGAAGGATGTCCAACACCAAAACAATACCTGGCATTTTAAAGCTAAGGATGTTCATGATTTTGTTTGGGCAGCAGATCCTGATTATATCCATGATGTGCATACATGTGCGGATGGACTTGAGCTGCATTCATTTTATCAGCCCAATGAGTTATTTGACCAGAACTGGCAGTCGCTCCTTCCGATCATAGAAGAAGCATTCCGCTTTATCAATCAGCACTTCGGACAATATCCCTATCCGGTGTATTCATTTATCCAGGGAGGTGATGGCGGCATGGAGTATCCAATGGCCACATTGATCACCGGACACAGGTCCCTGACGAGCCTGGTCGGCGTATCCGTCCATGAATTGATGCACAGCTGGTACCAGATGGTACTCGGGTTTAATGAGAGTTATTATTACTGGATGGATGAAGGATTCACAAATTATGCCGCTGAGCGCGTGATGAATCATCTCAGATCTAAAGGACTCATTCCCGGAGATCCTGATCCAAGGCCATTTGAGAGTTTTTACAACGGGTATATTGATCTTGTCATGTCAGGTGTAGAAGAGCCATTGTCTACACATGCGGATCACTTTGAAGATGCGGGTGCCTATGGTGCTGCAGCTTATCAAAAAGGTGCATTGTTCTTGTACCAACTTGAATATGTGATTGGTAAACCGGCATTTGATCAGGGTTTACTTGACTTTTTTAATACCTGGAAATTTAAACACCCGGACGATAATGATTTTATCCGTGTCATGGAAAAGTCCTCAGGACTAGAACTGGATTGGTACAGAGACTATATGGTGTATTCTTTAAAAACAGTTGATTATTCCGTTGATACAGTGTTCGCCTATCAGGAACAATCTGCGATCATACTTGAGCGTATTCGAGACATGCCCATGCCGATTGATGTGGTGATAAATACCAAAGCAGGAACACAACTATATTATACCATACCTCTTGATATCATGCGTGGAGCTAAAGAGGAAAGGGGACCAGATGATAAGCCGTATGAGTTGCTCCATGACTGGAATTGGGTTAATCCCTCCTACTTATTTGTTGTCCCTTTCACACCGGACCAAATCCAGTCTGTTACTATTGACCCTTACATGCGTATGCTTGATTTGGATAGGGAAAATAATGTTTGGGCTTATTGAAAATCATAACAACCTGCTAAAGGACTTTTCCTATAGCGGGACTTATGTATTCATTTTTTCAGTTATCATTATATACACATAAGGAGTTTTCATTACCCATATTCCGATACCGAACTGCATAATCAACATTTACTAAAAACAACTCACAAATTCCATTGATGAAATCAATTCTACTCTTCCTCGCGTCCATTGTATCAACTGCAATTCTTTCTGGTCAACCATTAGAAGATAAAACTCTGGAGGGTTTCTCCATCCGGAATGTTGGACCTGCAGGTATGAGCGGGCGCATTACCGCCATCGATGTAGTGAATTCAGCCCCTAACCATATTTATATTGGCTCAGCATCGGGGGGAGTATGGGAATCAACTGATGGTGGGGTGGAGTGGAACCCTATATTTGACGATCAGCCATCATTAGCTATCGGGGCTATTAAAATAAATCAACAGAATCCAAGTGAGATTTGGGTAGGCACCGGGGAGGGGAATCCAAGAAACTCTCAAAACAGTGGTAAAGGTATATTCAGATCCCTGGACGGAGGTCGGACATGGATGCACATGGGTCTTTCAGAAACAAAAGTCATACACCGTATACTCATTGATTTCCATGAACCTTCCACGATCTATGTTGGAGCAGGTGGATCACCATGGAATCCTACAATGGAACGCGGTGTATACAAATCAACTGACAGTGGTAAAACATGGTCAAAGATTCTATACTCCAATGATAGATCCGGTGTAGGAGATCTGATTATGGATCCAGGTAATCCACGAAAGATCATAGCTGCGCTCTATGAGCATATGCGCACACCATGGGATTTTGTCAGTGGAGGAGCTGGATCAGGTTTATATATCACGTATGATGGGGGTGAAAAATGGAAAAAGATATCAGCTGATGATGGTCTGCCTGCGGGACATTTGGGTAGAATTGGGTTAGCCCTATCCCCATCGAAACCGAACATAGTTTATGCGTTGGTGGAGGCCAAGGAAAACGGTTTATACAAGAGTACAGATGGAGGTGAACACTGGAGCCTGGTGACGACTAACAATATAGGAAACCGACCCTTTTATTATCATGAGATATATGTTGATCCAAAAAATGAAAACAGATTATGGAATCTATTTTCGTATGTCTCCAAAAGCGAAGACGGTGGCCGAACCTTTGAAACCATCCTTGACTATGGTAAAGGGGTGCATCCTGATCATCATGCTTTCTGGATACATCCTGACAATCCTGACTACATCATCGACGGCAATGATGGCGGTTTGAACATATCAAGAGATGGAGGCCGGAACTGGTATTTTTGTGCTAATATCCCTGTCGGACAATTTTATCATCTGAATGTCGACCTTGATTATCCGTACAATTTATATGGCGGCATGCAGGATAATGGTTCATGGGTTGGCCCTGCATTCTCCTTGAAGGCAGGTGGAATTCGTAACCAGGATTGGCGCGAATTATATTTTGGCGATGGCTTTGATGTTCTTCCAAAATTATCAGACACAAGGTATGGTTGGGCGATGAGCCAGGGAGGTAATCTCACATTTTATGATCGCGAAACGGGATTCAACCAATTTGTCAGGCCTGTTCATCCGGATGGTGTTTTCTTACGCTTTAATTGGAATGCAGCGTTGGCGTCTGTGCCTGGTCAGGACTGCGGTATATATTATGGAAGTCAGTTCGTCCACAAGAGCCTGGATTGTGGTAAGTCATGGGAAATTATTTCTCCTGATTTAACCACCAACGATACCACTAAACAAAAGCAGCATCAATCCGGTGGACTCACAATCGATGCTACTAATGCAGAAAACCATACCACGATTTTATGCATAGCACCAAGTCAGGTTGACCCAAACGTGATTTGGGTTGGTACTGATGATGGCTATCTCCAACTCACCCGTGATGGTGGAAAATCATGGGCCAACCTGACCTCTAAGATCACAGGTAGTCCGGCAGGTGCATGGATCCCTCAAATAGAAGTGTCAACCTATCTGGCAGGTGAAGCATTCGTTGTGATGAACCATTATCGTCGAGGAGATTGGGGTGCCTATTTATTTCATACAACAGATTATGGCCAGACATGGAATAAAATAGTCACTGATCAGCAGGTTACTTCATTTGTACATTGCATAGCGCAGGATCCTGTGGTTCCGGAGTTATTATTTCTTGGCGCGGATGATGGTATGTATGTCAGCACGGATAAAGGGAAATCATGGGCAAGGTTTCCGTCTAAAATCTTTCCAAGAGTTCCAACGCTTGACCTGAAGATTCATCCGACTGATCATAGTCTTGCGATCGCCACTTTTGGCAGGGCATTATGGGTCATGGATAATCTTTTGCCTTTGCGTGAGATCGCCCGAAATCGGAGTGTCCTGGGCAAGCCTTTCAAGATGTTTCCGGTGCAGGATGCAACACAGGCTCAGTACCGGAGCGTGGATGGAATCCGGTTTACAGCTGACGCTGAATTTAAGGGAGCAAATAGATTGGGTGGAGCTGTTATTGTAGCCTATGTTAAGCCTGAAGCAAGAAAGGATTCCCTCGCAACTGAAGCACCGGCAAGCGGAAAAGGAAAACAACAGAAAAAGCAAGATGGAAAATCTGCAGACACTCAAAAGAATCTGGTGGTGTCAGATACAGTCAAACAAACTGAAGCAAAGAAGGATAAGAATTTATTGAAGTTGTATGTATTAGCAGACGATGGTGACACCTTACGTTATATCAGTCAGAAATTGAAAGATGGATGGAACGGGATCGGTTGGGATATGCGCCAGAAAGGTGTCCGATATCCTTCACGTCAGGAGCCCGCAAAAGATGCTGATGATCCTTCAGGCCAATACGTATTGCCAGGTAATTATATGCTAGTGGGCATGTACGAGGGTCAACGGGATTCAGTAACTATAAATGTCAGGTTGGATCCGCGATTAAATATAACCGCTGCCGATCTTGCTGCCCGAAATGCCATGTTGGTTGACTTCAATGTTGAAGTAAGCCGTGCACACATTGCATTTCGCGCTCTTCAGGATGTGCGCAAGGATATCAAAATGATTGAGTCAATGACCATCAATGCTCCGGACAGCACGCAGACAAAATTAAAGGAGAAGACCAAAGAGCTGCTAAAGCAAATCGATGAACTTGAAATGGGTTTTATGGAGCCTGAAGGATTGAAAGGGATCAGAAGAGAAACGGATAATCTCAATCGATACCTTGGCGGTACGGGTGCCTATCTCAACAGTTCGTTGGGCGCACCAGGCGCCAATGCACAGGAAATTTTCGCACAGACTCAACGTGAAGTAGCAAAGAATGTACAGGCAGTAAATACATTTCTATCAGGTCCATGGACAACGTATAAAGCATTTGTTGAAGGGTTGGATTGGCCGCTGTTCAAGCAGATTGAGATGCCTAAATAATGAAATTAAAAAATGATTCAACTGTAGGGGTTCAATATTTTGAATTAAACATCATACCTAATGGTAGGGGTTCAAAATCTTGAACCCCTACCATTAGGTATGATGTTTAGTTAAATGCACCATTTAACCTTTTGGATTTTCCCTCTTACCCAATTCCCTGACAACTTCAGCTACACCCGCCGATGCCAACTTTGGTATCACCTTTAAACCGGTTCTGCGACTGAGTTCATAATTGATCTGCGGATTAGGATCAATGTAGTAAATGTCAGCATCTAACGGTGCATAGGCCACCAGACTTGCAGCTGGATAAACCTGCATACTGCTTCCGATGACGATGACTATATCTGCATTCCGTATTTCCTCTATTGCTTTCTCCAGCATCGGCACCATTTCACCAAACCATACGATATGTGGGCGCAATTGAAATCCTTTCTCACACACGTCGCCTGTATTGATGTCTTTTTTCCATTCATAGACCAGATGATCAAAGCCTGAGCTTCTGGCTTTTAGCAGTTCACCATGGAGGTGGATTATGTTTTGGCTACCAGACCTTTCATGAAGGTCATCAACATTCTGGGTTATGATAATAACATCATGCGCGGCCTCCAAATCTACAAGTGCAGAATGAGCGGCATTGGGAGTTGTTTCGAGCAATTGTTTTCTTCGTTCGTTATAGAATTCAAGCACGACCTCCGGATTACGATGCCAGGCTTCCGGTGTGGCTACATCTTCTATCCTATAGCCTTCCCATAATCCACCTGCATCACGGAAAGTGCGTATTCCGCTTTCGGCGCTTATACCTGCACCGGTGAGTACGACAATCTTAGACATCTTTTTCTTCCGTTTCGTCAATGGAGGGTTCGCGATGTCGTAATTCTTCAAATGCATCTCCGAGGTATTCTACAATATCAGAAGCTATCAATGATTCATAGCCTTGCTCTTCTGCAGCGAGATCTCCTGCAGATGCATGAATGTATACACCAAGCAGCGATGCATAATCGGAAGAATATCCCTGACTCAGTAAGCCCAGGATAACACCTGTCAATACATCTCCACTTCCTCCTGTAGCCATACCTGGATTGCCACGGGTATTAAAGAAGCTGACACCGTTTGATTGACAGATGATCGTAATTCCACCTTTGAGCACAATATTGATTTTCCTTTGCTGCGCTTCGCGTTGTGCTGTAGCAAACCTACTGTAATGATCATCCTGTTCGCCAAAGAGCCTATCGAATTCACCAGGATGTGGGGTGATGATAGAGCCTGCGGGCAATTTGTCAAGCAAGTCTTTTCTTTCAGCAAGGATATTCAAGGCATCAGCATCCCAAACCATCGGAGCATTGAGTTTCGTTTCAAGCAGTTTTTCAACGGCCTTAATTGTCACAGGATCCTTTCCAAGTCCGGGACCAATACCAAGTGCTGCAATTTTATCAGGTATGGTAAAACCGGAAATGAAATGTGGGTTATCATCCAGATGAACCATGGCCTCCGGGACAGCTGCCTGAAGGATAGAATACATAATGCCCGGAATATGGACAGTCAACAGCCCCAACCCAGATCTCATGGCAGCGGCTGAAGCCAATACAGCCGCACCCGCTTTTCCAAGGCTGCCTGAGAGCAGAAAGCCATGGCCGTAATCACCTTTATGACTGAACCGGTTGCGATCGATCAGAAAGGGAAGTAGATAATAATAGGAGAGTTCAAAGTTCCGGATATCATGTTCCAGCAGGAAGGTATCCGATAACCCGATATTGCATACCAGGACTTCCCCGAAATGTGGTTCACTCTCCGGCATCATAAAGGCAAGTCGCTGGCATTGAAAGGTCAGAACCAGGTCAGCATAGACCACCTCGCCATCAGGTGCACGGTCAACATATAAACCTGAAGGCATATCGATAGCCACCGTAAGATTGCTCTGCTCGTTGACCCAGTTTGTGATTTCCAGCCATTTGCCATCTATCGGCCTTTTTAGTCCTGTACCAAACATGGCATCCACAATGGTCCCAGAGGTACTGAGTTCGATTTCTTCCGGATTCCAGACAGTGTGAATTTCCAATTGCTCAGGATCCTGATTCATCAGCCGCTCATAATTGGCTTTCCATTCAGGGGTGTGATCGCCTTCCAGGCTGACAAATACATCAACGATGTAATCCATATCAAGTAACAACCGGGCTATGGCAAGGCCATCGGCACCATTGTTACCATTGCCACAGATGATCAGGACTTCCTGGTCTTCTTCACCCAGTAATAAATCCAGCTTGTCAGTGACAGCGACGGCGGCTTGTTCCATCAGGGCCAAGGAGCTGATTCCCTTGGCTATAGTGTATGCATCCCAGGCTTTTATCTGGGCTTCATTGAGTATGATCATAAGGGGAAGGTACAAAACTGAACAGGTGCTGAAGTCAACTAACGGGTAGAATAAATTTTAACTAAAAGTTTGAATTGTTAAAAATTGGCTTATCTTTCGTACGGATCATCCCTCTTAAAGTTCGCAACGGATCCAATTCTTGCCAACTACGCCCTTCACCCCTTTTCAGAACAAATGAAATATTGAGTACAGTTTTTGCTGTATTGTATTGATGTGGATTAAAGGCCGATGCTTTCGGTATATCATATTGTTAATTAGTGATTTAGATATATTTATTTATATTTATATCAAACCCAGGAATCTGACATGAACATGAACATATCTATCAAAGGGGTAATATTTTGCCTTCTGACGATATCCGGCGTCTCAGCTCAGGATGTCCACCTGTCTCAATACCAGTTTGATCGATTGCAGATTAGCCCTGCATTGACAGGGATGTTTAATGGCGACAAACAAGCGGCTTTGGTCCACAAGCAGCAATATTTTGCTGTTCCAGTTGATTATCTCACATTCTCAGGAAGTTACGATGTTAAATTCCAGGATTGTTATGATGAGGGTGGATTTTTCTCAGGAGGTATATTATTTAATTATGACCAATCAGGGGACTCCAAGTTAAGTCTGGCAAGTCTTACCATTAATGGCTCCTATACGTTACCTCTTACGACCAGCCTATTTGTAGGTGGTGGAGCCTATGTCGGGGTTGGTCAGCGGTCATTCAGTGAGAAGGATCTGCAATGGGATAATCAGTGGGATGGATCCATGTTTGATCCAACCAGACCTACCGGGGAATCATTTGACAAGACAAGTTTTACCTTTCTGGATGCAGGTCTTGGAGCTAACATCAGGCTTCAGGGCGTCGATCGGACGAAGCTGGATGCTGGTATTGGAGCTTTCCATTTAAACCGGCCTAATTACACCTTCTATGACAATCCAAACGAAGATGTTAGACTGCCTATCAGGCTTTCCTTTTATGGCCTCGGAATACTGAAGGTGCTTGACATACTTGATATCTATGCCAACGGTCTTTACCAGGACCAGGGGCCATATTCAGAAACCGTGCTTGGAGGTGGGGCCATCATCCACCTGAGCAATAAGAAGGCAAGAGAAGTTGAGCTTCACCTTGGAGCAGCTGTGCGATTGAATGATGCCTTAATCCCTCAAATCGCTCTCGGATATGACGGGTGGAAAGGTGGATTCAGTTATGATATCAATAATTCGGAATTTGAAGTGGCCACCGATGGAAAAGGTGGGCCTGAGTTCTTCCTGACCTATACTTATAAGAAGCTATGTCCTCTCAAACAAACAAAGGTCTGTACGATTTTCTGATCTACCTCAATAGATAACTACTGTAAAAATGAAGCGTCACTATATACTCATCATCTTCTTCACGATAGCGATCCTCAGCCTGGCTAAGGGTCAAACCCTGAATGCCTATGCAAAAGGTGCACAGGAAGCTTTCGAGAAAAAGGACTATTACACCGCTTATAATTTCCTGCGCATTGCCCACGAGATTGAACCTAATAACACGGTGCATACCTACAACCTGGCTGAAGCCGCACGACATTACGCTGCTTTCACTATGGCTGAAAAATATTATGCTGAAGTTGACAGTAGTGCACAGGCAGCCAACTATCCGGAGACTAACTATTGGTTAGGATACGTTAAAGAAAGACTCGGTAAATACCAGGAAGCCCTTGATCTCTACCAGATATATGCAACAGAGCATAGCGGTGAAGATTCCCTGCTCACAGTGGCTGCTCAAAAGCATATTGAAATATGTACATGGGCTTTAAAGGAACTGGCCAACAAAGACACTTTACTCAAGCTTGAGCATCTTGGGCCTGAAGTCAACACAACTTTTTCTGAATTCGGCGCTGCCAATGAAGACAGCTTGCTGTACTATAGCTCCCTGCGGTTTTTAGGTAAAGCCGATGTGGCGCTGCCTGAAAAACCTTATGCGAAGATTCTCATCAGTAAGAATGATTCAACAGGTGTGGTAGACACCATTCTCAATGATCTCAATTTTCACACGTCCCATACAGCCTTCAATGAAGCTAAGGATCGTGTGTTCTATACCATCTGTGATTATATCAACGGTATAGATATCCGCTGTGATATC
>Ga0154020_10011008_pt1 | contig 10320 bp, 4 predicted proteins | sample Klosneuvirus_201_FD_109709 | JGI IMG/M metagenome (GOLD analysis project Ga0154020, IMG submission 109709) | Active sludge microbial communities from wastewater, Klosterneuburg, Austria - Klosneuvirus_20160825_MG | ecosystem: Engineered > WWTP > Aerobic digester > Activated sludge | place... | reverse complement strand
AGAAGCTTTTAGCCTCTTCAGACCTTTGCTTAAACATGGATATTCACAAGATAAATTTCTATCATTTGCACAAGAACTAATACAAAATAGTGACAGTCTTCAACAAAAGGGAGCGGTTAATTTTTTCAAACTTCTTGTAGAATTTGATATTGCTTTTCCGCAGGCTGCGCAAGTAATTTTGTATGCGGTGAGTAACGAAGTGCATCTAGATATAGTGTGCGATCTATTTAAGGCTTTAGTTGAAAAAGAGCACGAAATTCATACGGTCAGCGGTATTGCTTATAAACTATTTAAGTATAATCCAAACAAAATACAACCAGTTTTTAGAAAGCTCTTTAATCATGGGTGTGGTTTTCTTGAAGCAGCTCAGTGTGCAGAAGGAAAATCTGATAGTTACTATTCACGAAATCTTGTTAAAAATGAGCTCTCTGAATATGTGAAAAATAATAAAGAGTCTCATGTAAAGATCGAGTCTATTGCTTGTGCTGCTATGGATACTTGTGATGAGGCGCAATTGCTTGGAGCACTTGTTCTGTTTGATCTGTTGCTTAAAGAAAATTGTGCTTGTGATAGTGCTGCTTTATGGGCAGCAGAAAAGGCGATGCTGTGTTCTGATAGCAAAGTAAAAAAGAAAGCATTTGAAATCCTTGATGAGCTTTATAAAAACAAAGCTCCCAAAATGGCTGCTGAAGATGCAGATGCATTGCTTATGCGTATTGCATCAGCTGCACAACAAGGGGTTGAAGATATTGGAAATTGTATTATTGATTATAGAATCACCTCATTATTTAACAATCTCGTTGAAAAAGGTTTGGCATATGATGGAGCAATGAAAATTGTTCAAGCAGGTATAGCGAAGAAAGAATCCAAAGGCAATGTTTTAGAATTACTTGAAAAACTTGTTGATGTTGGACAATATCTTGACGAAGCTTTACGAATAGCACATGAAGTACAACTCGAATCATCACAGAACTATCGAAAAATATCTTTATTTACCGCTCTTGTTAAACAAAATATCGGCATAGAAGATGCGCTTAATTTTGCAACTCAATTGGCATCTGATGGCAGTTTATATGATGGCAAAAATAACACTAGTCTTTATCGGATTCTCTGGTTGCTCGAAGCTTTGATCAAACAGAACCATGGTTTTGAGATAACAGAACAAGTGTCTTGTCGTACACTACTGAACTGCACAGACTTAAACATCACCGACAACGCTTATCGTGTTCTACAAAGCCTGCTTAAAAGTAATCGAGCACTTGTCTCTGGAGAAAAGGTTGCAATTAAGATGACACAAGAACCTGACCTCTATAAACGAGGTAGTGGGCTGCAATTATTTCAAATTATTGTAGAAAAGTCATCTGGATACGAAACTGCTTTCCAAGCTGCACAGCAAGAATTAGCACGTCAGACTCATGACAAAACGTTTGATAATCGATATTGTGCACTTGGTGTATTTATCGAGTTGGTGAAACAAAACTATCAACCAGCATTCGAGCTTGCATTTTCTACAGCAATGAACTTGATACAAGATGAAGATTGGTCCAATCGATATGCAGCTCAAAAGTGTTTTAAAGAGCTCATGGATAAAGGTTATTTAAATCAAGTGAAAGCGTTTCTTGCTCAATTTGACCGAGAATTTCCAAATCAAGAGCTTCAAGAACTCGCTGAATACATTAAGGATCAAGGTCCACTTGGTCAGCGAAGCGATGATGATTACAATGTACGCAGTCTGCCACCTGAGCCAACGCGTCAACACTCTGATCAAAATGCTGATATGGAATCTGAAGATGACCAAGATATTCAACCTATGATTGCATAGAGGCACAATAAGATTACTTATTAATTATTGATTATAAAAAGAGGGCACGTCGAAGATTAATTCAGCATGCCCTCTTTTTATTTTTATATATTTTTAGTTAGGTTTATCAATCCCTAAAAATCTCTTCAAGCGATTGCCAACTAATTAAATGAGGGCGAACTCGAGGTTGTTTTGATGAACCAGCGAAAACGACAAAACTTTCAGATTTCAAGATGTCTTTGGATTGGTTTTGCTCACTATTTGCTTGTGTCAACTTATCCCAATATTCTATACCTTCAAAAAAACGCTGATTGGCTGTTCGTGCAGATTTTATTTCAAGAGCGGTAAGTCTTTGTCCTTGTTGAATAATGCAATCAATTTCATGTCCCGTTTTGTCTCGCCAGAAATAGATTTGAGGATTTTTTCCCTGGTTATAGAATCGTTTGATGCATTCAGAAATGATAAATGACTCAAAAATATTTCCTCGATTAGGGTGGTGCGCGAGGTCTTTTTCTTCAATTCCCAACAATGAACACAAAAGCCCCGTATCATAAAAAAAGATTTTTGGCGATTTAACTAAACGCTTCCCTATGTTTGTATGATAAGGACGAAGTTGAAATATGATATAACTTGCTTCCAAAATAGTAAGCCATCGCTTCACGGTGGTATCGCTTATGCCGCATTCACTGCCCAGTGAAGCTAAATTAACTAACTGTCCTACGCGTGCAGCACAGAGCATCACAAATGTTCTAAATGTTGTGAGATCGCCTACTTGCGTTAATGCACGGACATCTCGTTCAACATACGTTTGAAAATAGTTTTTATAAAGAAGCTGAGCAGGTACTTTTTTGGCATAAAGCGCTGGATAAGATCCTTGAAAAAGCATTGTTTCAATTTCTTGCGGAAGCATTTTGCTATCTGTGAGCTCAGCAATTGATAGAGGAAGGAGCGTATGCAGAGAAACACGCCCTGCTAAGGACTGAGAAATTGCCTGGTTCATAAGAAAGTTTTGCGATCCGGTGAGGATGAAATATCCCGGTATTTGGTCATGATCAACGGTTGTTTTGATGTACGAGAGCAGGTCTGGGGCATATTGGAATTCATCAATAATAATTCCATGGTCATTGCGGTGAGTAATCAGAAATGTTCGCGGATCATTGATGGCGGCTGATCGTAGATCTAAATCTTCTAATGAAAGGTATATGTGGTTACTAAAAATTGCTTGAGCCAAAGTTGTTTTTCCCGATTGTCGTGGGCCTAAGATAGCCACAACAGGAAAGTATTGTGCCCCCTGCATAATATCGTTTGTAGCATGTCGACTGATCATAGAACCCCCTTCGTGAGCCGGTTTTCATTAACACTGGACAAATCCAATATAGAATATCGGATTTGTCCAGTGTTGGGAAGTTTATCTGTAGTTATACCTGAAAAGGAACTTTATAACAGGGGTGTTCCTGTGAGCTAAAGTAGTCATTTGGGGGAATAATATACGACTAAATTTATTGTGAATATATTCAAATTGCAACTTTATTAAATTTGCTACTTATACAAAGAGGGCATGCTGAAGATTAATTCGGCATGCCCTCTTTGCAATTTAACTTATGAATTTCTGTATATACGCATCAGTGCAGCAGCAATCTGTCGATCTCCAGTAACACGAGGATTATTAAGTAAGGTTCGAATTCCGTCTATGTTACCCTGCTCATTAATCTGTCGAAGAAGATCCGCCAAGTCGATGTTGTTTGGATTTTGAGGTGGATTTGCTGCATGCTCAGCAATTTGCGTAGTAAGTGCGGTCACTTGGCCAGTTAATTGCTCATTTTCTTGAGTGAGTCGTGCGATTTCATCGCTTTCAGGTATCCTGGGTGTGAGGTTATAAATTATAACACCTCCAATGACAAAACCAACGACGCCAGCAGCAAGGGTTAAAATGATTATTGGCTTGGCCTTGGGCTTTGCAGCGCTGAACTTTTCCTGCTCAAGGTTTTTTTCAAAAATATGAAGTACTTCTTTAAGCGAAGCACCGTTTTGAAGCAACAGTTGTGCTTGGTCAATAACTAATTTCATTTCTTTGTTTGTAAGCAGCTGAGTATCAGGATATGCATTGATTGATTGTGTTGCTACACAGAAGGTTATCATCAGAAGTATGCGCATAAAATTTTTCATGCCAGAATCCTTTCGTTTGTGATGAAGTGCTTTTTTTATGGGATGATTGCAATTCAAAGAATAGCGTAATCTTGAACTTGCTGGGTATTATAGCTATTTTTTTTGCAATAGCGAATTTTTATGGGCTTGAGACTGAAAGAGAAAGTTAATCCTGCAGCATAAATAGCCTTGTTTCTCAAAAAGTTATCTGATTATCTTATTTTTATAAAATTATTTTGCTGGTTTTCAGATCGAAGAATAAACTTACATGTTTTTTGTGGCTAAAATATTGCTTCATGGTTGCTTGAACAAAAAATAAGAGCGAAGTATTTTACTCGCACTATTTATATTTGATATTTAAATTTTTATTGTTTGAAAGATTTATGTGAAGCTAAGTTTTTTAATTGCACTCTTTATAACTTTTTGTATTGTACAGATCGATTTTCTTCAAGGGCATGGTATTGGAGAATTTACTCTTATCAAAACAGCCAAAGGCATTCAGTCAATTGAGACGATCAAGCCTCGTAAAAGAATTTTCAGCTACAATACCTCGTGTAATCAAAATGTTAAAACATCTGTACGAACTACTGGATCCAGTATAAGTAACTGTTATATTAGCATGCGATTTAGCCTTCCAGGCTCTGTTGAGTACGAAGAAATTTTATGCACACCTGCACAGGAATTTTATCGTGTTCCAGATAATGCATGGATCTGTGCAGCTCATCTCAAGGTTGGCGATGAACTCAAAAGTGATACATATAATTCGCTGACGCTTGTCCATCTTGAGATTATTGCTGAACCGCTCAAAGTTTATATCTTAGAGGTAAGAAAATATCACAATTTCTTCGTAGGAAAACATGCGCTTCTCACACACAACACTACGCTTCCATGGGAAATCGCTATCGGAATATCTATTCCTTTAGGAGAAGCTGCAACAGGCGGTGCTGCAGGAAGCTTTTTTGGACCCATTGGAGTAGTTGGAGGCGTTATAATCGGGAGCATTCTTGGATGCGGCTTACAATACATTGCTAATCAAGATAAAACTTATCAATATGATGCTTTCTTTGACGCAGAAAAGATTAATGCTTTTATGAAAGGAAGCCTTAACGCCCCGTCTCAATCAAAGAATGCTCCTCAGGGCGGCGGTGGACCAAGTAATTATCAAGATCCTAAGAATGATGAGGATAAAAAGAGAGTTACGAATGAGATTCACAAATCTGAATTTTTTAAAAGAATAAGCGATCGGTATGAATGCTGGAGAGATGGAATTTACAAAGCAAAACGCAATGCTGAAAAACTTGGCAATGGTAAAGCTGAGTATTTGGAGTGGGATTATTTGCACAATGATGTAGAGGCTTATAGTAAAGGAAAACAGCATCTTGGGTCAGTTGATCCAAAGACGTTAGAATTATACAAAGGTCCTGAAATAGGGAGAATTTTTTTAAAATGAAAGAAAGAATGACTAAACATTGTTGCAGGGAAATGGATTTTTTTATTGCTGATCAACGTGTTCAAATTTATTATTCACCCTCAATGAGAGAGTACTATATCCCTTTAAAATTCCAACATGCTGTCCAGGGAATATTTTATTGTCCGTGGTGTGGAGTTAAGCTTCCAGAAAGTGTCCGCGATCAGTATTTTGATATTTTGGAAACAGAATATGGAATTGAATCGGACCTTGAGATGGAAGAGCAAGAAGGATTTCCTGAAGAATTTAAGACTGATGAATGGTGGAAAAATAGAGGCTTATAGGGTTTGGGAGCTCTTACTTGTCGATTATCTAAGCTCTTTTGATAACCAATAAGCTTAGATCTTAAGTCAGAATCCATTAATAAAGCCTCTTTTAACTTTTACATCAGAAGATAACAAATAAAAATTTATGAGTTTTATTGTGGATTTTTGTTTGATGAATCTTTCTTATGAGATTAAAAAATGGATGCATGCTGATCAAGCAGCTCTTCAAGCTCCCAAGCATAGCTGGCACCAGCTGCTGCATGCTCTTGCGCCTTTTGGATAATCACCTTTTGGCATGACTCATTCAAGAAATAGATTTCATCAAAGAGGTATTCAAAGAGTTCAAGGGTTTCTTTATCGTTATCAAGCTTATGATTAAGTAATTTATTGATTGTATGATCTGATTTTAAAATTTTACTGTTACATTTTTTCTTCAATTTTTCAAAAATTGATTGTGCACTTGGGTTGCCTTTTAAAATGTGCTCATCAAGGAAATATTCGTAAAAAACCTGTTCAAGCTCTGGAAAGGGGATAAGTGCTGGTATGTTTTCTGGTCCTCGTTTAACAAAGCAGCTTTCAAAAAATTGTTTTCGCAATTCTAGAATTTCTTGGCTCGCGTTAATTGCAAAATAGCTGAGAATTGTATTGAGTAGTTTTGGGAATCCATAACCATAAGCTCTTGAGTTGTGGTTACGAATAAATCGTTGTATAAGTTTAGGAATTATTTTTTTGATAACTACTCTATCCTCTGAGCTTAGTTCTGAACATGCTTGATCTAGTACAATAAGTTGATACAAACGATTTTCACTATACTGGTCTCTTTCACATAGTACTTGAATATATCTGCTAAGAATTTCTGCGTTTGTTACGCTTTGTGAACAAAGCTGAAATAAGTCTTTGATTTTCCACAAAAGAGTAAGTGGATAAGGAAGATAGCCTGCTGAGTTTATAACAGCGGTAATAAGTTTGTTATTGCAGAAAATGTAGCTATAAAGCTCCTGTTCAAGAGCTGGAAATTTTTTAATATCTTCTAAATTTCTTTTAAATCTACTCAATGTGAAGTGATCTTTTGATACAAAATAATGCTCAAAAAATTTATTATGCTGTGATGCAACTTCAGAATCGGTAGTATGCGCAAAATAGGTAAGAAGTGGGGGAAGCATTTCTCGATCGCGATAGCATCCAAAAAAAATTGCATGAGAATCTTTATCTTGGATGAGTTGAAGTATCTTGGTACGAACTAATGTTTTATCTTCTGGGCAGAGCTCAAGAGCTGTTTGGTCAAGCATGAGGAGCTGGTAAAGATCCACTGAATTATGAGTGCGCTTTGCAGAGCACAGCGCGTGAACATACTGATGAAGAATTTCTTCATCAGATGGGGCGTTGGCAAATGGGCTGAGTTTATTTTTAAGATACGTAAGGAACTGATCAGGATTAGTATACATTTTTGTTGGCAAAAAACATTCGATAACCTTTTTATTCCAGACTTCTGATGTTGAAAGCGTTCCCGTTTTTTCAGTTAAAAGATCTTTAATTAAACTTTCTAAACAATCATTGCTTTCGCGAAATGTGATGAGCGATGCATTTTTTATAATATCATGGAGCTTTGTAGGGTCGGCTTGTGGAGTGGTAGCAAGCGAAAATGAGATTCCGTTTTCATTGAGTACAGTGGCCGATTTATCAAGCGTGTACTGATAGATCTTTGATGCCTGTTTTACATAACCATGAATTTGGCACCATCGATCTTTACGCAATCCGTAGAATTGCACGGTGATACGGATTACATCGTTTTTATGTGATGCTATAAGCTTGATAGTTGCACTATGATTTCTTAAGGGAATATTGATCGTGTACTGGGTGGCATCTGCTGTACAGGTAACGCCAGTAAGCGAGGGAACGATGGGAGTTCCTCCATCATCCAGCGCAATGATTTGTGAAACAACCCCCAAAAGAACATGAATATCCACGGGCGAGTTTTTTGTTTGAGATTGATCAGTGAAAGTCGGCTTAATTAATTCTATAAAATTTCCAAGCAAGCAACTATTGAGTAGTTTTGAAAAATAGCATTCTGAATTTGTATGTTTAGCAAAAAATGCCATTAAACGGTCAATTTTAAGCCTAGAAAAGGTTGAAAGCAAAACTCTCGCTTTTTTTGATACGGGTGATTTGATGAATTGAGTATCGATGGTTGTTCGAACCAATGCCCCAAGAATATTTAATAGACTTTGATGGATTGTTGTGAAGACATCTTCAAGAGTTTGCGGATAGCAACGGTAAAAAGCAGCAGCACTGCCAAGCGCAGCTGCCGTGACATTAAAGTCTTTTGAGGGGAGGAATTGTGCTTCATGTGGTTTCATATTCTCAAATAAGTGCTTAAGTATTTTAAGATAGACCGTTGGTGGATACGAGTCGTGGAACGAGAGCACGGATTCAGTCTGTGGAGCCCAAGCGGCGAGCAGCAAGAAGTACGACTCAAGGAGCTGCTTGAATTGAGTACATTTTTCATCCGTTTGGTTACTGTTCTGGCAAACACGGCTCTTGACCGCTTTAGTTGCAAGATCAACATACGAAATGATTGTCTCCATGAGTGACAGTGCAGCAAGAGTTGAGAGCTTTTCTGTAGTATTCACTGTAGAGCTATTAAACGCTGTTGAGGTACAAAAAGGGATAAGGCGACTATTGAGTTGATCAAAAAGTCGCGTAAAGTTTTTTGAATCTAGCCAATCGTTGATATCCAGTGCATCAATTTCTGTTTTTATTTGGGTTAGCTCTTCAAGAAACTTTTGGTTATTTTTAAATTCCTGAGCAATTTTTTTAAAGAACCGGTTAAACTTTTTTGGGTTGGTGTTGGCAAACATCATATTGATGAAGAGCGGTAGCATCTTAAACTGTTCAAAAAATGTAATGATAGGAACTTTTTTGGCAAGCTTGCGTTCGGACTGCTGAGCAATCACCTGCACCCACTGATCAGCAATGGTCTGTGTGAGTGCCTGCCCTGCTCCCAAGCGGGCCAGTTTGAGCGCTGTATAATGACAAAAAGTTTGATCGGCATATTTTTCTAAAAAATTCAGATCTTCTTGAAATTGGCTTATAACGCTTTGGAAAGAATAATTTTTTACAAGGCCGGCACGCTTTTCTTGGAACAAGAGCGCTTCAAGCAGGGCGATCGGGTACAGCCGTTCAAGTGATCGAGGTGCGGTGCAAACTTTTTCGTGTACAAGGTGATATATGTTTTCAAGATTTAAGACAAGTGGATGAAGTTTTTTGAGTGCATGAGTTGCGGCAAGTCCACGTTGCCCCGTACATGTATATAGATAATCAATCTGGTTTTGAACAATTGACTGGATGCGCAAGAGCGCTTGAATTGCCTGCTCTATATCACCATCTTTGAGCTCCTCGACAAGGCTTTGTAGTATTTGTTGATAAAGAGGTTCGTGTAGTGATGATGCACCTTGTCTGAGAGGGCCTTGAAGTGGTGATACGGAAAGTATGCTTGGAATAGGGTGATTAAATCTTCCCAAAGAGATAATCCCCTTGTGTATAAGCGACTCAAGATTGTTCTCGCACAAGAGTTTTTCAGATAATCCATTGATGATGAGTGCTTGTTGTAGGTCGATGAACAGCGATACTTTTTCCAGCGCTAACATCTCTTTGATTGGCTCGCTATCTGGAACGCACAGTATTGCAACACCACATCCTTTGAGCGTTGCCGCAGCATGAGATGTCGCCTGAGCATTCCCTTGCACAATAACAAGTTCAGTATTTGTTTTCTCAGTTTTCATCTCATCAAGATAAAGCATGAGTGCATCGTCAAGTTTGTGCGCAACAATAATCTTTTTTGCATCGGTGATATGACGAACCGTTCCATCATCTTCGTTTATCTTGCAGCATCGTATAACAGCATTGTGCGCAAGTTGTGTAACGGTTTTTGGATGTATGTAGGTCGGCAGACTCTTTTGTTTCAGCTGCTTGAGTGGACGAGCCTGCACAATCCAGATTGTTGTATTGGTCTGGTCGATGACAAATTCAACGTCCATCGGCTTGCCATACGATGCATGAATTGCTTGAAGGGTAACAGAAAGCGCCGCCAGCGCATCTTCGTCCAGTGAGCATGATGTTGCTCGTGCTTTGTCATGAGTAACTCTATCCAATCGTGCTGTTGTAGGATTTGGAACAAAGCGGGCTGTCTTGTGAGCAAGTATGCTAACGGCTGTGCCATCGTTATGCACATAAAATGTATCGCTTGGAAAAATGCTATCAACTACCGCTTTGCAGTGACCATGTGTTGCCTGTACCAGCGCAACACCGGGAGTATTCCCAAGATTTTCTTGCGTGTATGCAACACCTCCAGCAACCATGGTACCATCAAATTCACCAACAACTTCTTGAATAAGCACTGCAAGCAGTGGCGTTTCAAAGAGCTGGCTGTCGGCTTCTGCAAGCCGTTGTGCAAATGATTTCTGGCTAAAATAAGAGGCAAGCACTGCGCCTAGTGCCTTGAGTACCGATGCAATATTGGCTTGTACAATTTCTTTGCTTTCATTACCACCGGCATTCGTTACCGTGTCGGTATCCTCTTTGCCGGTGCTGCGTACGGTGATGAATTTTCCAGAAGAGATACGAGGGTTTATAAATTTTTT
>Ga0154020_10011007_pt1 | contig 10320 bp, 7 predicted proteins | sample Klosneuvirus_201_FD_109709 | JGI IMG/M metagenome (GOLD analysis project Ga0154020, IMG submission 109709) | Active sludge microbial communities from wastewater, Klosterneuburg, Austria - Klosneuvirus_20160825_MG | ecosystem: Engineered > WWTP > Aerobic digester > Activated sludge | place... | reverse complement strand
GAGTTCAACAAGCCGGGCCACGAGATTGTCGACCACCGCACCTACGCCTTCCTCGGCGACGGCTGCCTGATGGAGGGCATCTCGCACGAGGCGTGCGCGCTGGCCGGCACCTGGGGCCTGGGCAAGCTGACCGCCTTCTGGGACGACAACGGGATCTCGATCGACGGCCACGTCGAAGGCTGGTTCACGGACGACACGCCGAAGCGCTTCGAAGCCTACGGCTGGCACGTGGTGCCGAACGTCGATGGCCATGATCCGGTGGCTTTGAATGCCGCGATCAACGCCGCCAAGGCGGTGACCGACAAGCCTTCGCTGATCTGCTGCAAGACCGTGATCGGCCTCGGCGCCCCGAACAAGCAGGGCACCCACGACGTGCATGGCGCGCCGCTGGGCGATGCCGAAATCGCCGCCGCCCGTGCCAACATCGGCTGGCCGCACCCGGCATTCGAGATTCCCGCCGACGTCTATGCCGGCTGGGACGCGAAGAAGCAGGGCGCCGAGTCCGAGGCTGCCTGGAACGGCAAATTCGCTGCCTACGCCAAGGCCTTCCCGGCCGAAGCCGCCGAGTTCAAGCGCCGCATGGCCAGCGAACTGCCGGCCAACTGGGCCGCGCATGCGAAGAAGGTCATCGCCGAGGCCAACACCAAGGCCGAGACCGTCGCCACGCGCAAGGCCTCGCAGATATCCATCAATGCCCTGGCCCCGGCCCTGCCTGAGTTTCTCGGCGGCTCGGCCGACCTGACCGGCTCCAACCTGACCAACTGGACCGGCTGCAAGCCGGTTTCCGGCAAGACCCCTGGCAACTACATTTCCTACGGCGTGCGCGAGTTCGGCATGGCGCACATCATGAACGGCATGGCGCTGCATGGCGGCCTGCTGCCCTTCGGCGGCACCTTCCTGATGTTCTCGGAATACGCCCGCAATGCCCTGCGCATGTCGGCGCTGATGAAGCAGCGCGTGATCTACGTGTTCACGCACGATTCGATCGGCCTCGGCGAAGATGGCCCGACCCACCAGCCGGTGGAGCAGACCGCCACCTTGCGCATGATTCCCAACATGGACGTCTGGCGTCCCTGCGACACGGTGGAAACCATGGTGGCGTGGACTTCAGCCGTGGAAAAACTTACCGGCCCCAGTTCGCTGTGCCTGTCGCGCCAGAATCTGCCTTTCGTGCCGCGCGACGAGGCGACCATCGCCAACATCAAGAAGGGCGGCTACATCATTTCCGAAGCCAAGAACGGCAAGCCCAAGGCCATCATCATTGCCACCGGCTCCGAGGTCGATCTGGCGCTCAAGGCGCAGGCAGCGATGGCGGCGGAAATTCCGGTGCGCGTGGTGTCGATGCCCTGCACCAACGCCTTCGACCGCCAGGATGCGGCCTACCGCGAATCCGTGCTGCCCAAGGGCGTGCCGCGTGTCGCCGTCGAAGCCGGTGTCACCGACGGCTGGTTCAAGTATGTCGGTGCCGCCGGTGGCGGCCAGGGCGCCGTGATCGGCCTCGACCGCTTCGGCGAGTCGGCGCCCGCCGGGGCGTTGTTCAAGGAATTCGGCTTTACCGTGGCAAATGTCGTGAAGACAGTCGAACAGTTCATCTAATCACCACCAGGAGTATTCACATGGCTATCAAGGTTGGCATCAACGGCTTCGGCCGCATCGGCCGCATGGCGTTCCGCGCCATCGCCAAGGATTTTCCCGAGATCGAAGTCGTCGCCATCAACGACCTGCTGGAGCCGGATTATCTGGCCTACATGCTGAAGTACGACTCGGTGCATGGCAACTTCAAGGGCGACATCGCCGTCGACGGCAACACCCTGGTCGTCAATGGCAAGAAGATTCGCCTGACAGCCGAGAAGGATCCCGCCAACCTGAAGTGGAACGAAGTCGGCGCCGAAATCGTCATCGAATCGACGGGTTTCTTCCTGACCAAGGACACCTGCCAGAAGCACATCGATGCGGGCGCCAAGAAAGTGGTCCAGTCGGCGCCGTCGAAGGACGACACGCCGATGTTCGTCTATGGCGTGAACCACGCCAAGTATGCCGGCGAGAAGATCGTCTCCGCTGCGTCCTGCACCACCAACTGCCTGGCGCCGGTGGCCAAGGTGCTGCATGACAACTGGGGCATCAAGCGCGGCCTGATGACCACGGTGCATGCCGCCACGGCAACGCAGAAGACCGTCGACGGCCCGTCCAACAAGGACTGGCGCGGCGGCCGCGGCATTCTGGAAAACATCATTCCGTCCTCGACCGGCGCCGCCAAGGCTGTCGGCGTGGTGATCCCGGAACTCAACAAGAAGCTCACCGGCATGTCCTTCCGCGTGCCGACCTCCGACGTGTCGGTGGTCGACCTGACCGTGGAGCTTGTCAAGGAAGCTTCATACAAGGAAATCTGCGCCGCGATGAAGGCGGCATCGGAAGGCGCGATGAAGGGCATCCTCGGCTACACCGAGGAAAAGGTTGTCGCCACCGATTTTCGTGGCAATCCCGCGCCGTCGACCTTCGACGCCGAAGCCGGCATCGCGCTCGACAGCACCTTCGTCAAGGTCGTTGCGTGGTACGACAACGAGTACGGCTACACCTGCAACATGCTGCGCTTCCTCAAGCACGTCGCGGCCTGAGGACAGAGGACAGAGAGATGGCCAACTTCAAGCGCCTTGCCGATTTCGATCTGGCGGGCAAGCGCGTCTTCATTCGCGCCGACCTTAACGTGCCGGTCAAGGACGGCAAGGTGACCTCCGACGCGCGCATCACCGCGTCGATGCCGACCATTGAGCATTGCCTCAAGGCCGGCGCCCGCGTGATGGTCACTTCGCATCTCGGTCGCCCGGAAGAAGGCGTGTATGCCGACGAAAATTCGCTCAAGCCCGTGGCCGATGTCATGGCGGCCAAACTGGGCAAGCCGGTGCGCGTGATCCGCGACTGGGTCGAGGGTGGTTTCGAAGTGGCCGCCGGCGAAGTCGTGCTGCTGGAGAACTGCCGCTTCAACAAGGGCGAGAAGAAGAACGTCGAAGCCACGGCACGGAAATACGCCGCGCTGTGCGATCTGTTCGTCATGGACGCCTTCGGCACCGCGCACCGCGCCGAGGCATCGACCTACGGCGTCGCGCAGTATGCGCCGGCCGCTTGTGCGGGTCTCCTGGTGGCGGAAGAACTCGAAGCGCTGACCAAGGCGCTGGCCACCCCGGCGCGGCCGATGGTGGCCATCGTCGGCGGCTCCAAGGTGTCCACCAAGCTCACCGTGCTCGAAGCGCTGTCGGAAAAGGTCGACCAGATGGTGGTCGGCGGCGGCATTGCCAACACCTTCCTCAAGGCCACCGGCAAGAATGTCGGCAAGTCCTTGTGCGAGGACGACCTGGTGCCCACCGCCCAGGCACTGATGAAGAAGATGACGGCGCGCGGCGCCACCATCCCGATCGCGGTCGATGTCGTCTGCGGCAAGAAGTTCGATGCCGCCGAACCGGCCGTGGCCAAGGATGCCGGCAGCGTGGCCGATGACGACATGATTTTCGACATCGGCCCGAAATCGGCGCAGGAACTGGTCGACATCATCATGAAGGCCGGCACCGTGGTCTGGAACGGCCCGGTCGGCGTGTTCGAGTTCGATCAGTTCGGCGCGGGCACCAAGGCCATCGCCATGGCAATCGCCAACACCAAGGCCTTTACCCTGGCCGGCGGCGGCGACACCATCGCCGCGATCCAGAAGTACGACATCTACGACAAGGTGTCCTACATCTCGACCGCCGGCGGCGCTTTCCTCGAGTTCCTCGAAGGCAAGAAGCTGCCCGCCGTCGACATGCTGGAGCAGCGCGCCAGGGGCTGACGCGACGAACCCGAATCCATGACCGCCAAGCGTTCGACCAAGATCGTCGCCACCCTGGGGCCGGCATCCAGTAGCCCGGAGCGGCTCGCCGAACTGGTTGCCGCCGGCATCGACGTGGTGCGCCTGAATTTTTCGCACGGCACTGCGGAGGACCACCGGAAGCGCATCGACATCCTGCGCGATGCGGCGCACAAGGCCGGCCGCACCGTGGGCGTGATGGCCGACCTGCAGGGGCCGAAGATCCGTATCGGCAAATTCGCCTCCGGTCCGGTGGCCATCAAGGCGGGGCAGAGTTTCATCCTCGATGCGGCGTGCAAGCTGGGCGACGAGGGACGGGTGGGGCTGGACTATCCGGAGCTGGTGGAGGATGTTGCCGCCGGAGATGTCCTGCTGCTTGACGATGGGCGCACGGTATTCGACGTGGATCGCATCGAGGGCACCGAAATTCACTGCCGCAACCGGCACGATGGAGAGCTCTCCAACAACAAGGGCATCAACAAGCAGGGTGGCGGGCTTTCGGCGCCGGCACTGACGCCCAAGGACATGGCCGACATCAAGACCGCCGCGGCGCTCAATGTCGATTTTGTCGCGGTTTCCTTTCCCAAGTCCGGCGCCGACATGCGCCAGGCGCGGCAGTTGCTGCGCGACGCCGGTTCCGACGCACTGGTGATCGCCAAGATCGAGCGGGTCGAGGCGGTTGAAAACCTCGAAGACATCCTGCACGCCACCGACGGCATCATGGTGGCGCGTGGCGATCTGGCGGTCGAGGTCGGTGACGCGGCGGTGCCGGCGCTGCAAAAGCGCATGATCCGCATGGCCCGCGAGCACAACCGCTTCGCCATCACCGCGACGCAGATGATGGAGTCGATGATTTCCAGCCCGGTGCCCACCCGCGCCGAGGTTTCCGATGTCGCCAATGCCGTGCTCGATGGCACCGATGCGGTGATGCTGTCCGCCGAAACCGCCTCCGGCGCCTATCCGGTCGCGGCGGTGGATGCCATGGTCCGCGTCTGCGTCGCCGCCGAGAAGTCGCAGACCGTCACCCTCGATACGCACTTTCTCGACCAGGTGTTTACCCGCATCGACCAATCGATTTCGATGGCCGCCATCTTCACTGCGTTCCACCTCAAGGTGAAGGCCATCGCCACGCTGACCGAGTCGGGTTCGACCACGCTGTGGATGAGCCGGCTCAATTCCGGCGTACCCATCTACGCACTGACGCCGCGCATCCGCACCCGCTATCGCGTCAGCATTTACCGCGACGTCTATCCGCTGTTGACCGAGTACATCGCCACGGATCGCGATGAACTGTTGTGGCAGGCGGAGGAAATCCTGATTGCCGCCGGCGCCGTGGAGAAAGGCGATCTGATCGTGCTCACCATCGGCGAACCGATCGGCCAGGCGGGCGGCACCAACACCATGAAACTTGTCAAGGTCGGCGAGCACCTGCGGCCAAAACCATCAACCAGATCACACTAGGAGATAGCCATGCCCCTCGTATCCATGCGACAACTGCTCGATCACGCCGCCGAGAACGGCTACGGCCTGCCGGCCTTCAACGTCAATAACCTTGAGCAGATCCAGGCCATCATGGAAGCGGCCGCGGAAACCAACAGCCCGGTGATCATGCAGGGCTCGGCCGGCGCCCGCAAGTATGCCGGCGAGCCCTATCTGCGCCACCTGATCGAAGCGGCGATCGAGACCCATCCGGACATCCCGATCGTGATGCACCAGGATCACGGCGCCAGCCCGGCCGTATGCATCCAGTCGATGCGCTCGGGCTTCTCCAGCGTGATGATGGACGGCTCGCTGCAGGAAGATGCCAAGACCCCGGCCAGTTTCGAGTACAACAGCCGCGTCAGCAAGCACGTGGTCGACATCGCTCATGCCATCGGCGTTTCGGTCGAAGGCGAACTGGGTTGCCTGGGCTCGCTCGAATCGGGCATGGGCGAGAAGGAAGACGGCCACGGCGCCGAAGGCGTGCTGTCGCACGACCAGTTGCTGACCGACCCCAACGAAGCCGCCGAGTTCGTCAAGGCGACCGGTGTCGATGCGCTGGCGATCGCCATCGGCACCTCGCACGGCGCCTACAAGTTCACCCGGCCGCCCACCGGCGCGGTGCTGCGCATCGACCGCATCAAGGAAATCCACGCCCGCATCCCGAATACCCATCTGGTGATGCATGGTTCTTCCTCCGTGCCGCAGGACTGGCTCAAGATCATCAACCAGTACGGCGGCACCATGGGCGAAACCTATGGCGTGCCGGTCGAGGAAATCGTCGAGGGCATCAAGCACGGCGTGCGCAAGATCAACATCGACACCGATCTGCGCATGGCCTCCACCGGCGCGATCCGCAAGTACCTGGCCGAGAGCACCAAGGATTTCGATCCGCGCAAATATTTCGCTGCCGCCCGCAAGGCGATGAAGGAAATCTGCGTTGCGCGCTACACGGCCTTTGGTTGCGCCGGCCAGGCCAGCAAGATCAAGCCGATTTCACTGGAAAAAATGGCCGAGCGCTACAAGAAGGGCGAGCTGAACGCGATCGTGAAGTGAGCGGCGAATTGCGGTAAAGTTTCCGGCCGTCGGAGATTTCCGGCGGCCTTTTCGTCTGGTTTCCCATGAACATCCAGTCCCACACCTTTGACCGATTGCGCAAGTTCTTCAGCAGCGGCCTCGACATTGTCGAGTATGCCGGCCTGCTGGTGATTGCCTTCGCCACCACCATCGCCATGTACCAGGAGGCGATGGTGATGGTCGAGTCGCACCGGGTGACCCTGGCCGACCTGCTGCTGATGTTCCTCTACCTCGAAGTGCTGGCGATGATCGGCCAGTACCTGAAATCGGGGCAGGTACAGGTGCGCTTTCCACTGTATATCGGCATGGTGGCGCTGGCGCGCTACCTGATCCTCGACATCAAGGACATGTCCGAGTGGCGCATGCTGGCGGTTGCGGCGGCGATATTCCTCCTGACTATGGCCGTGCTGGCGATCCGCTACGGCCATGTGCGCTATCCCTATCGCGAGGATGCCGACGAGAAGCTCGGCAAGCCCTACGTTCGCGAATAAACCTCCAGTTCAGAGCATCTCCATGTCCATTTCCAGTTCCCCGCTGTTCGAATCCACCATCAAGAGCCTGCCGCTGCTCGGTCGCGGCAAGGTGCGCGACATATATGCCGTGGGCGAAGACAAGCTGCTCATCGTCACCACGGATCGCCTTTCGGCGTTCGACGTGATCCTGCCCGATCCGATTCCGGGCAAAGGCGCCGTGCTCACCGCGATGGCCAATTTCTGGTTTGGCAAGCTGGCCCACGTGGTGCCCAATCAACTGACCGGCATCGATCCCGAAACGGTCGTGGCGAGCGAAGAGGAAAGGCTACAGGTGCGCGGTCGCGCACTGGTGGTCAAGCGCCTCAAGCCGCTGCCGATCGAAGCGGTGGCGCGCGGCTACCTGATCGGCTCGGGCTGGAAGGATTACCAGGCGACGGGCGCCGTCTGCGGCATCGCATTGCCGCCCGGCCTGCAAATGGCCCAGCAATTGCCGACGCCGATATTCACTCCGGCGACCAAGGCCGAGATGGGCGACCACGATGAAAACATTGACTACGCAGCGGTCGAGAAACTGATCGGTGCCGATCTGGCGAAGACCGTCAAGGAAACCACCCTGCGCCTGTATCGCGAGGCCGCCGCCTTTGCCCGCGTGGTCGGCATCATCATCGCCGACACCAAGTTCGAGTTCGGTCAGGACGAGGAAGGCCGCCTGTATCTCATCGACGAAGTGCTGACGCCCGATTCCTCGCGTTTCTGGCCGGCCGACCGCTACAAGGTGGGCATCAGCCCGCCCAGCTTCGACAAGCAGTTCGTCCGCGATTACCTGGAGACTCTGGACTGGAACAAGCAGGCGCCGGGACCGAAATTGCCGCGGGACATCATCGACAAGACGGCCGCCAACTATCTGGAGGCGCTGACCCGTCTTGCCGGGCCGCACACCATCTGATGCTGCCGATGCTGCTGGTCCGATGAACGATCCCGTCGCCGTCCCGCCAGCGCCGACTTTTTCTCTTCCGAAAGTACGTCGCATCGGTTTTGCCGCGCCGCTGAAATGGCTCGGGCTGGGCTGGCGAGACCTCTGGCGACAGCCGGCGGCGAGCCTGTTCTATGGCATCGCCATTACCGTTTCCGGTGCGGTCATTCTCGGGGTGACTGCCAATTTCGCCTATCTGTTCGCCGCCGCCATTACCGGCTTCCTGCTTGTCGCGCCGATGCTGGCGACAGGTCTCTACGAACTCTCGCGCCGCTATCTGGCCAATGAGCCGGCGACACTGGTTGATTCCATGCTGGCCTGGAAGCGCAATCCGTCCGCGCTGGTCGGCTTCGGCCTGTTGTCGATACTGGCGGGTACCGCATGGCAGGTGGCGTCCATCGTCATCGTTGCGCTGTTCTACAAAGGCAGCGCCTTGCAGCCGCAGGCCATGATGATCGAGGTGCTGGTCAACCCGCAGCACTACCTGTTGTTCTTCATCTACCTTGGCGCCGGCGGCCTGCTCGCGGCGGTGGTGTTCGCCCTCAGCGTGGTCTCGATGCCGATGCTGGTCGACCGGCGCTGCGATCTGCTCTGCGCGCTGGTGACAAGCCTCAACGCCGTCGCCGAGAATCCGCTGCCCCTGGCACTCTGGGCCGTCATCATCATGTTGCTGACCGGCCTCGGTTTCGCCACCGCGCTGGTTGGCCTGATCATTGTCATGCCCTGGCTGGGACACGCCAGTTTTCATGCCTACAAGGATCTCGTCGAGTAAACGACGAGGCATTGCAGTTTCCTTCTTCGCCCCAATCTGAGCGAAATGAATCCACTACTCGATTTCAGCGGGCTGCCCCGCTTTGACACTGTTCAGCCTGAACACGTCACCCCCGCCATCCGCCAGCTGCTCGACGAAAACCGCGCATTGGTCGAACGCCTGATCGCGCCGGAAACCGCCGCGACCTGGGATGCCTTCGTGCAGCCGATGCTCGATGCGGGCGAGCGCCTGTCGCGTGCCTGGGGCATTGTTGGTCATCTGCATTCAGTCAATGATGTGCCGCCCTGGCGCGAGGCCTATAACGCCATGCTGCCCGAGGTGTCCAGCTTCTATGCCGATCTGGGGCAGAACCTGGCCCTCTTTGCCAAGTACAAGGTGCTGGCGGCCGGTACGGAGTTTCCCGCGCTGTCGCCGGCCCGGCGTCGCATCATCGAAAACGACTTGCGCGATTTCCGGCTTTCCGGCGCGGAACTGGCTGAAGCGCAGAAGCCGCGCTTCAAGGAAATCCAGGAGGAATTGTCGGCACTCGGTGCGAAGTTCTCGGAGAACGTGCTCGATGCAACCAATGCCCACGCCGAGTGGATCGAGGACGAGACCGGACTCAAAGGCCTGCCCGAAGATGCGAAGTCCGCCGCGCGAGCCGCAGCGGAAAAAGACGGCGAATTTGCCAAACGCGCCGGTTGGAAGTTCACCCTGCACGCGCCGTCCTACATTCCGGTCATGCAGTTTTGCGACAACCGCGATTTGCGTGCCCGCATGTATCGCGCCTACGCCACCCGTGCCTCCGAGTTTGGCCCCGCCGAACTGGATAACGGCCCGCTGATCGACCGCCTGCTGGCCCTGCGCAACGAAGAAGCGAAGATGCTCGGCTACGCCAACTTCGCCGAAGTATCGCTGGCCACCAAGATGGCTGACACGCCGACGCAGGTCGCGGCCTTCCAGCGCGACATGGCCGCCAAGGCGCGCCCCTTTGCTGAAAAGGACATTGCCGAACTGCGCCAGTTCGCCGCCGCGGAACTTGGCATGAGCCAACTGGAAAGCTGGGATCTCGCCTGGGCCGCGGAAAAACTCAAGCAGGCGCGCTACAGTTTCTCCGACGACGAAGTGAAGCAGTACTTCCCGGAACCCAAGGTGCTGGCCGGGCTGTTCCGCGTCATCGAGGCTTTGTTTGCCGTGAAGCTTGCGCCTGATACCGCGCCCGTCTGGCATCCGGCCGTGCGCTTTTTCCGCATCGAGCGCGAGGGAAAACTCATCGGCCAGTTCTACCTCGACCTGTATGCGCGCGAAACCAAGCGCGGCGGCGCCTGGATGGATGAAGCGATTACCCGCCGCCGTGTCGGACATGGCGTGCAGACCCCGGTGGCCTACCTCAACTGTAACTTTCCGGCGCCTGTCGGAGATAAAGCCGCGACCTTCAGCCACGACGACGTCATCACCCTGTTCCACGAATGCGGCCACGGCTTGCACCACTTGCTGACGCAAGTGGACGAACTGCCGGTGTCGGGCATCCATGGCGTCGAATGGGATGCGGTTGAACTGCCGAGCCAGTTCATGGAAAACTTCTGCTGGGAATGGGATGTGCTCACCGGCATGACCGCCCATGCCGAAACGGGGGCAACGCTGCCGCGCGCGCTCTACGACAAGATGATCGCGGCGAAGAATTTCCAGAGCGGCTTGCAGACCCTGCGCCAGGTAGAATTCGGTTTGTTCG
>Ga0154020_10011005_pt1 | contig 10321 bp, 8 predicted proteins | sample Klosneuvirus_201_FD_109709 | JGI IMG/M metagenome (GOLD analysis project Ga0154020, IMG submission 109709) | Active sludge microbial communities from wastewater, Klosterneuburg, Austria - Klosneuvirus_20160825_MG | ecosystem: Engineered > WWTP > Aerobic digester > Activated sludge | place... | reverse complement strand
GCCAGCAGGCCCTGCACACAAGCTTCAATAAAGGCGCCGCCGTTGTCGCTCTTGATGCACAGCGGCGCGCCGTGGCGCTCAAACAGGCTCTGCAGGCCCTTCCGCACGGTGTCCGAATCCTCCGCATGGCACGGCAGCGTGAGCAGGGTGACGCCGCTGGCCTTTGCGGCGCTGGCGCGCCGGCCGCTGCGCCAAGCTCCGCTGTCTCGCCAGTCCGCAGGACTGGCTCGACGCACGATCAGCACACGCTCAAAGTTTCCGTCGATCGGGGCCTCGGGCTTGGTGAAGTCCACGGCCCAGACGTTGCCGGGCGTGGTCCAGCACAGCCGCGTCATGGGGTACTTGTGTTCTTCGCGCCAGTTGCGCCGGTAATCATTGAGTAACTCATGCAGCTGAGCGCGCGTAAGCTCGGGGTGCAGTGCGCGCAGCGTGGGCAGGCCGGTCCGCGGCCCAAGTTTGATCAGCGTGGCCACGACCGCCGCGCGCTGCTCAGGCGTTGCCAGGCGCGGCTTGCATTCCGCGATAATCAATTGGACTAATGGCACAGCGCGCGTTATGGCTGTGCCTTCTTCTTTGGGGAACCTTCATGCGTTTCTTCGTTGCCCTGCTTTTGCTGGCCGCGCCGCTTTGTGCTCAGACGGAAATCGATCGGCTGCAGGCCGAGATCGCGCGGGTGCGTGATGACATCGCCACGCTGCGCAACGCGGGCGAAGAGTCGCCCGAACTGGCGACGCGGCTGGGCAAGGACGTGTTCTCCTGGACGACGGGTGACGGCAAATTCACGCTGCGCCTCGAGACCATCGTGCAGGCCACGCTCACGGGCCACGATGTGCGCGCGCAAAGCGGCGACGGCGGCGATAACGGGCGCGACTTTCTGAATTTCCGCGTGCCCTACACGCGTATCCAGTTCACAGGCAACATCTTCGAGAAGGACTTTCTGTATAAGGTAGAAATCACGCCCATCGGCGAGGATGGGCGTTTTGGCTTTGAGGAAGTGTTCTTCCGCTACCAGCCGCTCTGGGCGGCGGGCCTGCTTACGGTCACGATCGGCCAGCGCCGCTCGCCCTTCAGCTACGAGGAGAGCGTCGATCGCACGCGGCGCATTTTCACGCGCAAATCCGTGGCCAACAACGCCTTCAACCAGGGGTTCGCCAAGGGCATCGACATTTCCGGCGCCGTCGACCTCTGGGCCGCGCGCGTGTTGCAATGGAATGTCTCGCTCAGCAATGGCGTGGTTTCGGGCAAGAACGCGCAGGGCAGCGGCGCGCTGGTTCCTGCGGGAGGGCGCGCGGACGGCGTGCGCCTGACGGAGCCCGAGGACACGGAAAATCTCAACGGCGGCTTTCGCAACGACGACCGGCGCGTGGCCGACGACAGTTTCGACCAGTTCGTGGACGCGGATCTGATGATTCTTGCGCGCTTTGAGTTCCACGGCATGGGCGAAGTGCCGCTGGCCGTGGCGGACTTGCGCGGCAGCGAGGAGAACGGCGACTGGAAGTTCATGGTCGGCCTGGCGGTGTCCTACTTCAACGCGCGCGTCGATGGCCGCGGCACATTTCTGGATAACTCCTTTCGCCTGCCGCAGGGCATCGCGACCGCTCCGGTCTCGGGCAGCAGGCGTTTGCCACTGCGTGCCGAAATGCTTTCGCTGACGGCCGACGGGCACTTCCGCGGCTTTGGCTTCTTCGTCAACTGGGCGCTGTTTTACCGCAAGACGGAGTTCCACAACCACGGCCCGCTCGAGGGCAGCAACCTGATCTCGCCCTACATGGTCGCCCAGACGCAGGACACCGGTTTCACGATTGAGTTCGGCTATTACCTTGAAGTCATCCGAACCGTGATTGCCACGCGCGCCTCGGTCGTGAATTTTGACGAGTTCGGCAGCAGGTCGCTGGGCGGCCAGAAGGTCGATGGCGACGCCTTTGGGCCTGACACTTACGAATACGGCGGCTCGCTGAGCTGGTGCATCCACGGCGATCACCTGAAGCTCGTGCTCGATTACCGCTACGTGATCCAGCAGTTGCCCCATGGCGCGGATAAAGGCAAAGCCGCGCTTTCCGGCACCGAGCGCGTCAGCGATTACCGCAACTTCCAGGAGTTCCGGCTGATGCTTCAGTGGATTTTCTAGCAGGCGGTTGAGAGGGCATCCGTCAAATCGCCCCGTGACGCCCCAAAACGTGAATGACCGGCGGGTGCGGCTGTTGCTTTTGGTGGATGTTGTCCGGAGAATCCGGCCATGGCCGCACGCAAAACCAAAGCGACCCTCGGCGTACCCGACGAGCAGCCCCGTCTCCTTGATCCGCGCATCAAGGCAGCACTCGTGACCGGCAGCGCGCGGCGCAACGGCAAAGCGCTCGCTCTTTATCTCGCGCGCTGCGGCGTGCGTGTGGCGGTGCACTACCGTTCAAGCAAGCGCGAGGCGCAGGCTACGCTGGATGAATGCAACGCGCACACGCCCGGCGGCTGCCTCGTCAAGGGCGACCTGACAGATGCCGGGCAGGCCGCGCGCGCGGTGAATGAGGCGGCCAAGCATCTCGGCTCGCTGGAAGTGCTGGTAAACAACGTGGGCAACTACCTGCGCAAAGACCTGTTTGAACTCTCGCCGGAAGAATGGCGCGACCAGATCGAGAGCAATCTCTATTCGAGTTTCTACTGCACGCAGGCCGCGGTGAAGCTGATGCGCGCGCACAGGTTCGGGCGCATCGTGAACCTGGGATACGCGGCTAACGAGCGGCCCACGTTCAATCGCCTCACGGTGCCCTATCACATTGCCAAGACCGGCATCGGCATCTTCACGCGCAGCGCGGCCGGTGCTCTCGCGCGTGAGGGCGTTACGGTGAACACGATCGGCGTGGGCATCATGGAGAACAGCATCATCAAGCCGGTGAACCCGCCCGCGGGAAGATTCGCGCAGTACGCCGACTTGTGCCACGCGCTCGCGTTTTTTCTGGATGCCGCGTCGGATCACATCAACGGAACGCAGGTTGACGTCAACGGCGGCTGGGTGCCGGAGCAGATTTTGTAGTTCTTTGGAGTGCGGCGGCTTGCCGCCGCTTTGCCAATTCGTTCGAGTCCAGCGGCAAGCTGCCGCTGAAACATCAGGGGCCAGCAGCCCCAGCTACTTTCCCGCGTCCTTGTCCAGTTGCTTGATCGCCTTCTTGGCTTCGTCGCGCACTTTGGAGTTTTCGTCGTTGAGCAGCGCCTCCAGGTACGCGCGCGTGGATTCCAGCCTCATGCGGCGAAGTTGCTTGGCGGCGTTTTCGCGCTCCTTGGCGTCGGCGCTTTTTGATTTTGCGCCCCAGGTGGGCACGAGGTTCTCGGCGGCGCTGGTGTCGCCCATGCGACGCAAGGCCACAGCAGCCTCCACGGCCAGGTTTTCGTCGCTGCCGCCGGCAAGGCGGATCAAATCAGGTTTGGCCGCTTCCCATTTCATGTCGCCGAGACGGTCCGCGGCTTTGCGCACCACGCGCGCGTCAGCATCGGCCAGCAGCGAAGTCAGGATCGGGCCGGATTTCTCAGGCGGGTAGTTGCCAATCCATTCCACCGCTTCTTCGCGCACTTTTGACTCTGAGTCCTTCAGCGCGGCTTCGAGCAGCGGCAAATCGTCGGGGTTGGCCATGATGCCGATGGCCTCGACGGCCAGTTCGCGCACGTAGGGGTTTTCCGATTTCAGGGCCCCGATCAGCACTTTGCGCGCTTCGGTGTCGCCGTTTTTTGCCAGGTTCGCCAGCAGCTTCATGGCGTCGTCGGCGGCGTTTTCATCACTGCCCAGGAAATCCGTGATAGCCGCGTCGCGCGTGGCCTTGATCGCGGCGTTTTCAGGCGCGGCTTCGGCGGGTTTGGCGGTGTCTTCCGTGGCGGGTTTGGCGGTGGTATCGGCGGGAGGCGTTTGGGGTTTCTCGGCGGCGGGCTCGGGTTGTCCTGGTTTTTCGGCCTGTGCGGCCTTGGCCGCGAGGTCGCGCTTGAGCTGGGCGTTTTCGCGCTCAAGGCGTTCTTTCTCGGCGCGCAGGGCCTCGTTGTGCGCCTGGATTTCTTCGGAGGCTCCGGGAGTTTGTGCGGCGTTCTGGCGCGGCGCGCTCACGCGCGAACCTTGCAGCGCAAACCACATGGCGGATGCCGCAATCAGGGCGCAAACCACGCCAACGGCCAGCAGGGAAAGTGTTTTCATGGCGACTCCCGTGGAGAACACAGGATACACAGGCCATGCATGGAAACCATGCGCGCTTCGTACAATGGGGCTATGGCCACCCACATTACGCTCAAGTGCGACCGCTGCGGCGCACCCACGCAGGGCGAAACCTGGATTTCATGTTCAAGCTGCGGCACGGTGTGCGGCTTTGATTTCACGCGCTGGCTTGATTCCGATGCCTGGATTGAATTCACGCGCAAGGCCATGGCCGACCCGCAGGGCTACCAGCAGCGCTGGGCGCGCCACGAAGCGGCGCTGCAGGAAGCGGCGGTGCTGGCGCGGGCGGGCAAAAGTGAAGCCGCGCTCGAAAGGGCCGCGGCCGAGGCGGACTGGGTGTTTGGCGAACATCCGCTCTATCTTTCGCCGCAGGCGAAAGCCGATCGCGAGTTGCGCAAGCGCTACGCGCGGTGGGTGGGCTTTGAAATGCTGCAGCAGAGGATGGCCGGGCCGGTGGCGGCGGGCTATGCGAAGCTGAACGAAGCCACGCGCGCGCTGGGCTTTGGCGCCAACGAAAACCCGATGCCGGCCGTGGAGGCGATGCTGGCGGCGCTGCGCGAGATTCACTTCGCGCGCAAGAAGCTGCGCGGCCCGCCCGACCCCGAGGGCCTGGGCGACGACGCGCGCCTGCGCGTGGCCTCCTCACAACTGCTCAGTTCTTACGTGCGCATGATTTCGCCCGAGCACCAGGCGCAGGTGCTGCGCATGATTTACGGTGAGGGCGCGATCTCGGAGCAGGGCGCGAAGTCGCACGATTACTCGATCTACTTCGACTGGGAGTGCCCGCGCTGCGGCCTGTTTTCGCTGCAGGCGCACGGCACGGAGATGCTGACCTGCCTGGGCTGTTATTGCTCGCGGCGCTTTGACCTCGATGCGCTCAAACTCAATGCGTTGGCGCAACCCTGCCCCAGTTGCGGCGCACGCGTGGACTTTGCGCAGGGCCAGACCGATGCCACCTGCGCTTACTGCACCACGACGCAGCGGCGCTTTGCGTGCACCGGTGCTGCGCAACGGCTTTTTTCACGCGAGGTGCGCCAGCAGATAGCGGCGCAGCACGGCCTGCCCATGGAATTGCCCGAGCAGGAGGGAAGTGCGGTGACGCCCGAAAACCGCAACATGCTGCAGGCCGAGGGGCTGGCGCGCATGGCGCAGTTCTTTCACCCGTTCATTACGCCGGCGCGTTTGCGCGGCCTTGCGCGCGCGAGCAGCCTTGACGCGTCAAGGGTGTTCGCGCTGGCGCTGCCGATTGTTCAGCGCGAAGGCCCGCCCGAGGCGCTCAAGCTTCTGCGCGCGGCGGCGGAAGGCCCGTGAACAGCTCGCGCCAGCCTGAGAAATCAGTGTCCAGTTCGCGCACGGGCGGCGTGCCGCTTCGCCGTGCGAGGTCGGGCGGGCAGGTCTGGATCAGGCGCGCCACCAGCAGCCCCATGGAAGCGAGCAACAGCCACAACGCCTGCATCTGCGGCGTGCCGGTGTTGAGCAGCACATGGAGTTCGCAGCCCGCGGCGCCGTGGCGCCGGGTGATTTCGCGCAGCACGCCCGAGAGCGCGCCCGCGATTTCGTGCAGGTCGGTGGGGTCGAGCAGTTGCAGCACTTTGATCTCGGTCTGCGGGCCGTTGCCCAGCGCCGCAAGTTCGCGCACGACCTGCTGCGCATCCTCGAGCGTTTCGGGCACGGAAAGCAGATAGTGATACTGGAACTGGCCCGAATACGGCGAATCACGCAGCACCTGCAGGTGCGTGCCGGGAACAAGCAGCCCCGCGCGAAACGTGTGCGGCTCGCGCCGCCAGCCCGTCCAGGAGATCAGGACTTTCATGCGTTCTTCCAGGCCACGAACAGTGCGCCCGCTGAGGCCGCCAGCGCCGCCAGCCAGAATCTTGACGCGTCAATGGGGTCAATCGAGGCCGCACTGGAAAGCGCCGAGAGCTGGTTGAAATACAGGAAGGTCTTGTGCAGCGGGTCAGCCGCATAAGCGTGCTGCGCAAAGCCCAGCCACGGAGACTCGATCGAGGCTGTTTCCCGCGCGCCTTCGCCCACGCCCAGCGCACCGAGGCGCTCATAGAAAAACGGCAGCGCGAACAGCAGCATCCAGCCCAGCGACGCGGGCAAGGCCGCCTTGCGCGTCATGCCCGCAAGCGCGGCTCCCAAAAGCGCGGCTGCGCCAAACCACGAAAGGGCCTGGGCCAGAAATCCGCCGCCCGGCACGCAACAGAGTGCCAGCGCCGCGCCCGCACACAGCCCGCGCAGCAGACCGGCGCGGCCCACGCCGCCGCAAGCGGCACCCAGCGGCAGCGCCAGCGTAAGCGCAATCAAGCCCAGGGCCTGCTGTTGGTCCTCAAACCAGAAGTAGAGGCCGCAGGTGAGCTGCAACGCCGCGGCGGCGGCGGCGCCTGCGGCCAGGCCGGTCGCGCCCGCAAGCGACAGCCGCCTGAGATCAGCAAGGTAAAGCGATGACAGTGAAGGCTCGGGCATGCGGGCAAGTGTCAATGCGGCCGGCAATCTGACAGTGAAAGCGAAGCGCAAACGCGCGGACCCGCGCTACTCGTCGTCGTCTTCTTCTTCGGTGGGGATATCGAGCAACTCGTCCGCTTCGTTGAAGGTTTCCCACTGGGCAAGCAGTTCAGCCAGCGCGGTCTTGGCCGCGCGCTGCTCGGCTTCTTTCTTGTTTTTGCCCACGCCCGGGCCAAAGGTGCGCTCGCCAATCTTGACCATGACGTGGAACTCTTTGCTGTGGTCGGGGCCGAATTCACCCTGCACGCGGTAAATCGGCGCGCGCTCATTGTGCGCCTGCACCAGGTGCTGCAAGGCACTCTTGTAGTTCTGCTGGAACTGGTGGCTGGTCACGCTCTTGATCACCGGGCCGATGTCGCGCTCGACAAAATCGCGCGCGGCTTCGAACCCCAGCTCCATGTAAAGCGCGCACAGCACGCTTTCGTAAAGATTGGCCAGCACGCTCACGGGCAGCTTGGCGCGGCCGTCGCGGCGGATACCTTTGCCGAGGTACATGAGCTCATGGAGCCCAAGCTCGCGGCAGCGCTGCGCGAGAATTTCGCGCGAGACAGCGACACTCTTGACGCGGGTGAGTTCGCCCTCGGGATAATCGGGGTGTTCGCGGTAGAGTTTTTCGGAGACGATCAGGCCCAGCACGGAATCGCCCAGGAATTCCATGCGTTCGTTGCTGGGGCGGTCGTCGGATTTTGCGCTGCTGTGAGTCAGCGCCACGCGCAGGTATTCGGCGTTTTTCAGGGCGTAGCCGAGAATCTGGGAGAGACGCGCGAAGCGCTCTTCATCGCTGCCGGCAAACGCGCCGGCGTCCGGCACGCTCTGCAAGGCGCCATCGGAATTGCTTTCAATAACGTTATCCGTCATGAAACTCCCCTGCCCGCGCACAGGCGCGCTCCAGAGCAAAAAGCCGGAACTATGAGGAGTCCGAGGCGCCCCAGGGGGCGGCTCGGACAACCCATGGCCGCAGTGTACGCGCCAGGCCGCGCCGCGCAATCGCCAGCGTTCAAGCCGGCGCCGCAGGGGCGTTTGCCGGTTCGTCGCGTTTGCGCAGCCGGTTCAGGCGCGGCAGGATGACCAGCTCGGAGGCTATCGCCACTACGTAAACCACGATCGTCGTGACGATCACGATGGTGAAGCGGCCGCCGGCCATATCGATCAGATAGCCGCTGGCGAAATTGGCGAACACGAAGAAAAGCTGCCGCGAGGAATGCACGACCACGGCCACGGAGTTGCGGTCGCGCTCATCGGCCACTTCCTGCGCGAACTGGCGGTAAACGGGGTCGCTCAGGTTCATCAGTGTCTGGCGCATGATGAAGGCGACAATTGCCGCCCACAGAAAATTGCCCAGCGCCAGCTCCACGAAAAAAGGCAGGCTCAGAATCTGCGTCACGATGATGACTTTGACCGGGCCAAAGCGCTTGATCAGCGGCGGCGCCAGCAGATAGGTGGCCACCAGCACAACGAACATGAGCGAGAACACCTTGGCAATCTCGGCGGGCTCGAGCTTCCACTCGTTCTGGAAATACACGTTGAAAAAGGGAACCGTAAGCCCGGCGCCAAAACCGATGATCATCTCAGGAATGCCCAGTGCAATCAGACGGCCCTTGTTGTGCACCGTCAGCAGCGCCTTGATGCTCTTGCCGGCACCCTCGGGCTTGGGCTCTTTGATGAACGCCACCGGAATCAGGCCCAGCAGAACCACAGCCGCGCCCACCAGCAGCGCGAAACGGTAGCCAAACAGGCTGGGCGCGATGTCCTCGCCCATGAACGTGACGCCATGCCCCGCCCAGGCCTGCGCGCTGCTTTGCAGCCAGCCGGAAAGCCAGCTTCCCACGAATCCCGATAGCGGCCAGCTTACGGCGCTCTGGAACGAAAATGCAAACACGCGCTCGGCCAGGCCGGTGTTGCGCAGCAAAAACGGCGCACCCAGGGCCACGTTCACACCCATGGCCAAGCCGGCGCAGAACGCCGACGCACGAAAAATCTCGAGGTTGCCAAATACTGCCTGCGACGCATAAGCCGCGGCGTTCACCAGCGCGATCACGGTCAGCAGCGAGCGCGCCGAGCGCCTGCCGATTATCACGATCGCGGGAATCGCAATCACCAGCGTGCCCAGCGAGTTCAGGCCCTGCACGCTCGTGAGTTCGCTGCCGCTGAGTTGCAGCGCGTTCAAATATTGATTGCGCAACACCTGAAAAATCTGCCGCCCCACGCCCATGAGCAGCGCCGCAAGCAGGAACAGCCAGATGTTCCGCGAGAACATGCCGACGTGAGCGAGATAATTCCGGATACCGTTCAAAACGTCTCCAAACTGCCTGAGCGCGAATTCAGAACTGCACGGCAACTGCCATCCACAGATTGCACAGATTGACGCAGATAGCGGCTCTCGGTTATCTGCGTTTTCTGTGGACTGCAGTGTCGTTGTCTTCCTTCGCTACGTCGTTCCTTCGTGTTCAAACGCCTTAAGCGCTTCTTCCATGCCGCGCGCTTTGGCGAGGCTTTCTTCCCACTCTGATGCCGCGTCGCTGTCGGCAGTAATCCCGCAGCCCACGTGATAACTCACGCCGCGCGGGTCGGTCAGCAGCGTGCGGATGAGAATGTTCGACACCAGGTCGCCATTGAACGAGAGCGCAAACAGGCTGCCGGTGTAAGGCCCGCGCCGCACGGGTTCAAGCTCGTGGATGATCTCCAGCGCGCGCTTTTTCGGCGCACCGGAGATGCTGCCGCCGGGAAACGTGGCGCGGATGATCTGCTCAAAATCCACGCCCGCGCGCAGTTCGCCCTGCACCGTGGCCTCGAGGTGATGCACGTTCGCGTAGCTGTGAAGCGCGCAAAGCTCCGGCACGCGCACGCTGCCGGCCTTGCAGATGCGCCCGAGATCGTTGCGCTCAAGATCGACGATCATGACCAGTTCGGCGCGGTCTTTCTCGCTGGCGAGCAGCTCCGCTTTGAGGCGGGCGTCTTCATCGGGCGTCGCGCCGCGCGGCCTCGTTCCCTTGATGGGACGCGTCTCGATCAGGCCATTGCGAACGCTGAGGAAAAGTTCGGGCGAGCTGGAGAGCACGCAGCGCGTCAAGCCGCAGTCAAGGTAGCCGCCAAAGGGCGCAGGGCTTTTCGCGCGCAGCTTTTCATAGAGCGCGGGCGCGCTGAAATCGCCCTCGCGCCGCACCATGCGCGTCAGGTTGGCCTGGTAAATCTCGCCTTCATAGATGTAGCGCTTGACGGCCGCGACCTGATCGAGCCACTGCTCGCGCGTAGTGAGCAGCGCGGCACGGGCGCCCTCGCCCGTGGGGGTCCGCGGCTGATACTCGATATACGGAGAATCCGGGTTGCCATCGCCGGGCACGGGGCGCGTAAACAGCTCGCGCAAATCGCCTGCAAGCTCGCGCACATCGCGATGACCGCCCATCATGCCCGCCAGCAGGCGCAGCTCGCACCGGCCGCTGGCGTGATCGAGCACCATGCACCACGGATAAAAGCCCGCATGTAAATCAGGAAACAGCGGCCCGCCCACTTTGGGCGGCGGCAGCTTCTCGATGAAACTGCGCAACTCAAAGCTAAGCACGCCCGCCCAGCCGCCAATATAGCCGCGCGGGATGTCCTCGCCGCTGAGTGAGAATTCACCGCGGGCAT
>Ga0154020_10011004_pt1 | contig 10322 bp, 8 predicted proteins | sample Klosneuvirus_201_FD_109709 | JGI IMG/M metagenome (GOLD analysis project Ga0154020, IMG submission 109709) | Active sludge microbial communities from wastewater, Klosterneuburg, Austria - Klosneuvirus_20160825_MG | ecosystem: Engineered > WWTP > Aerobic digester > Activated sludge | place... | reverse complement strand
CAACACCGGCGCCGGCACGCCCAGCTCACGGACCTTCACCTCGTTGGCGTACGCGATGATGCCGCCTTGCACCACGGCGCTCGACCCGGGAATCGCCGTGAGCCGCGCGCCCAACAGCCCACCGGTGCAGCTCTCGGCCACCGCGATGGTAACCTGCCGCTCGGCGCACGCACTCAGCATCAGGGCCGCCAGATCGTCATCTCCTTCGCCGTAGATGTACTGGCCCACTTTCTCCCGCAATTGCGCCGCAGCCGCCGTCAAGCGACGCTCGGTGTCCGCAGCGCCAAACTGCGTCGACGTGAGTCGCAGATCGACGCCGTCGATCCCGGGCAAGAACGCGAGGGACAGTCCATCGACGCCACGCCCAAGCGCACCCAGTCGATCGGCGATCGCCGATTCGGAAATACTCGCGGTTCGGAGTGTGCGGGAGCGCACCACCGTGCCGCCCGCTGGGATTCGATCACGGAGTCGCGGCAGCAACGTATCGGCCACCATGCCGCGCATTTCACGGGGAACGCCCGGAAACATCGCGACCCAGCGTCCGCGATCGTCTTCGAGCCAGATGCCCGGCGCGGATCCGTGGCGATTGGGGAGAATCGTCGCGCCCTCCGGCACCATGGCCTGCTGCCGGTTGCTCTCCGGCATCGCCACGCCGAATCGCTTGAGCCAACGCTGTTCGAGGTTTTCGAGGACCGACGTATCCAGCACCATCTCGCGTCCGAAGATCGATGCGATCGCCGGCTTGGTGCGGTCGTCCGCCGTCGGACCGAGTCCGCCCGTCGTGATCACGGCGCCGGTGCGATCGAGTGCCTCACGAATCGCGGTGGTGATGTCAGCGGGCTCGTCGCCGACGGTTGCGCGACGGACGATACGGACACCCAGCGCGGCCAACTCACGCGCCAGATGGGCGGCATTGGTGTCGATGGTGAAGCCCAGCAGCAGCTCGTCACCAATCGTCACGATTTCGATGTGCATGTCGAAAAGATAACGGCTCGCACACGGCACGCGTCCAGCCACCTCGCCAACGGACACGGGCCCGAACTCCCAATCAGGAATTCGAGCCCGTGGCCCTATCGTGTGCCCCTGCGCGCGGCCGCGCGCGTGGCGTCGCTCACGCCGTGAGCGTGGCCGCCTGCTTGCGACGCCGACGCGTCATCACACCCAGCGCCAACAGCGCGGTCCCCATGAGTGCGTAGGTGGACGGTTCGGGAATGGTGGTGCTGTTCGCCCAATGCACGTTGTAATCGGCCGTGCGGGCATCATAGCCGGGCATCGAACTGTCGAAATTGTAGGCCTGCATGATGACGTTGCCCAGCCCGGTCGTGGTGCCGCCGTCAGCGACGGTGGCCTGCACGACGCCATTCACCGAGTAGGAGTAGTTGGTGCCATCGAAGGCGATTTCCAGCGTGTTCCACGCGTCGTACTGAACGGGTGTGCTGAAATCGATCCAGGCGCCCGTCACGACATCGTACCCGCGAAACAGACCGACGCCGCCCCCATTGCTGAAGCCGAGAATGGGATACGCGGACGGTGCATTCGACGCGTCAAACGCGGTGCCCCAGATGTCCGTGCGACGCAGTCCATTCTGCCCGCTCCGCCAGCTGGCATCCACCCACAAGTCGGCTTTCAGCGAGAACGGTCCAGCGGCGTTGATATCGAACTTGCGACCCTGCGTGTTGTAAAACGCCGACTGAAACGGCGAGGGTCGATTCTGCAGGTTGTCGGCGGAGGAGATGCCGATCTGCAGCACATTGGAGCGCCCTTGGAAATTCGCGAGCGTCGAGAAGCTCGCCGGCGCGTATCGGTCCGTGTACCACACTCCAGCTCCCTGCGTCGGGGAGGTTACGATGCCCCCGAAACTCGGCGTCTGCGCTTGCACCGTCGCAGCTGACGACACCAACACCGCCACTGCCAATAACTGTCGTTTCATCTTCGCATCCCGTTGTGAAGATTATCGCGCGACGCTCGCGGTCCGCCATTCGACGTTCCACATCCCCCGCCGCTCGAGCCAACGGGCTGGCCGAGCGCAAATTTCATTCCACTACTCGGCGGTAGTATACGTGACAGCGAGCCAGAGTGAGCGACAATTGCCGTATTCCACAATACGGAAATACTGTAGCATCAATGCCATAGCAGATGTATTATACGGCCGAGCTCGCATTCTGCGCTTTGGAATGCGACCCATCCCCGCGTTTCCGGGACGACGGCCCCGGAAACGCGAGCATCTCGGGTTGGCGAATCGCCGACGCGTGCGTCGACGTCGGCCTGCGCTTTAGGGTACGGTGACAGGCCCGCGCATGACCTGGCGTCCGTAGCGCCGTAAATACAGCCAGAGCGACCACAGGGTCAGCCCGACCGCGCCGGTCATGCTGAGCACGCCGACAAAGCCGTTGAAGTACGCAAAACCGCGCCACAGTGCGTCGTCTTTCCAGCCTTCGCGCATCGCCAGGGTCGCGGCGAAGAACCAGAAATACGCCGCACCCAGCCAGATACTCTGGAACGTCGTCTTCCATTTTGCCGGCCCGATGGCGGCAATGACCAGTCCGCGTCTCGCGGCGATCTGGCGGAACACGGTCATGAACGCTTCCCGGCCCAACACGACGAGCACGATCCACAGCGGCAGCGAGATGCGGCCGAACGGTGTGACAAAGAGGAGCGGAGACGGCGCCGGGAGGGTGCCTTCTGGCGCCAGCAGCGTGAAGTGCCGCTGCAACCAGTACATCGGGATCAGCGTCGCAACCAACAGCAGTTTGTCGGCAAGCGGATCAAGCAGCCGACCGAGATCGGTGACGAGTCCGCGCTGTCTCGCCAGATGCCCGTCCCAGTAGTCGGTGACCGCGGCGATCAGAAAGAGCGTAAACGCCATCAGTCGTGCAGACCACGATGTCGTGAACGGCAGCCAGGCAATCAACGGCGTCAGTGCAATGCGGCCGACGGTGATCGCGTTAGGCAGGTTCACTGAAAAAGGCCTCCGGAAGGGACAACCGATGCGGACTAGGCGAGTGTCTTGAGGACGAGTTTGGAGACCGCCTTCAACGTATCGAACACCCCGTCACCGGTGACGCCGACGGCCTCGAAGTACGGTGCCCGTTCGACCCACTCGCCAGAGGGGAGCTGCGATACCAAAAGCTCGCCGGGGCGGAACGGATCCGCCAGTGCGCGCATGCGTTCCGGATCGGCGACTTCCCATCCAGGATTGAGCATGTCCTGCAACTGGGCCAGCGGCGCCGCGTTGGGCAGATCGCGCTTGTTGTACTGCACGACAAACGGCATCCGCGTGAGATCATATCCGTACGCCGCCATGTTGTCGTACAGATTCTGCATCGATTCCACGTTGGCCTCGGCACGATCCGCCTGCGAATCGGCGACAAAGACCACACCGTCGACGCCCTTGAGAATGAGCTTGCGACTGGCGTTGTAGTACACCTGTCCGGGCACGGTATACAAATGGAATCGTGTACGGAATCCACGAATGGTGCCGAGGTCGACGGGCAGGAAATCGAAGAAGAGCGTGCGTTCGGTTTCCGTGGCCAGCGAGATCAGCTTGCCGCGCGTGTTGGGTGAGACCTTGCCATAGACGTACTCGAGATTCGTCGTCTTGCCGCCAAGTCCCGGACCGTAGTACACGATCTTGCAGTTGATCTCGCGGGACGCATAGTTGATCATCGACATCGTTGACGCCGCCTACTGGAAGAGCCGATCGATCTCGTCTTCGGCACCGGCCAAGAAGCCCGGCGGTGCTGCCTGCCCCGGGCCGCCGCGCGCAAAGACGCCTTCGAAGATGCGGGTGAGTTCGTCCACGGCCGACTTCATGCGCAAGCGCACAAGCCCCAGCGTGGTGCGGTTGTCGAACAGCACGACCAGAATGACCCGTCGTGCAATGTCGGCGAGATACATCGACTCGCGTTCGCCCTGATGAAAGAGCACGCTGAAATCACTTTCGCCGATCAGGCGGGCGAGTTGGTCGTTCGCGCTGAAATCGGCGGCGGTCAGCGTGGCAAACGCCGTGGCGTCGAAGTTGGGTGGCTCACCCACGGTTGCAACGAGTTGCCCGCTTCGATCGACCAGCAGCGCGCAGCGCGCCTTGGCGTCGTACAGGAAGCGCTGCAGCGTAATCGTGATGGCCCCGAAGTCGTCCTCGGTAAACGACCAGGTGGCGGCGCCGACAGGCATGAACGTAGGGGCGAAGGACTCGGGCACCCGCGACCGGACCGTGGTGTCACACGGCTGGCACGCGGTGGGATCTTACGAACGTAACAGCCGCTCGGTCCGGCGCAGAACCCCTCGGGCCCGGCGGCGCAGCAACGGCAACGGCTCCCAGCGCAAATAGTCGCGAAGGAGTCGCGCACTATCAACGCTTGGATGCGCCCGAAGGTAACCGAGGGCGGCCAGTCGGCGACGTGGGCTGGCGTGAAAGAGCGACTGACGGTGGCGAGCCTGCTCGCGGCTCCAGGTTCCGAAGCCAACGAGGACGCCGGCCAGCGTGCCGAGGGCCACCAGCCCGAGCGCTCGCCAGGCAGCGCCCCCCGCGAGGCCGCGCTGCCGGGCGACACGAAGCACCCGCGCCATTATGCCATCTCCCGGCGCGCTGAGAGCGCCTGAGCGATCGTCACGCCGTCGGCATATTCGAGATCTCCACCCACCGGGAGTCCGCGCGCAATGCGGGTGACGCGGACCGATCGGGACGTGAGTTGCCGCTGGAGGTACAAAGCCGTCGCCTCGCCTTCGAGAGAGGGATTGGTTGCCACGATCACCTCGCGCACCGATTCGGGCTCGATACGCGACAGCAGCGCGCCGATGGTCAGGTCGGACGGGCCGACCCCGTCAAGCGGCGACAGCCGCCCCCCCAGCACGTGATACCGCCCGCGATACTCACCGGCCCGCTCGATCGAGGCAATGTCCGACGCCTCTTCCACCACGCAGACCACTTGGCCGTCACGGCGCGGATCGGTGCACAAGGCGCACAGTTCCGACTCGGTCAGGTTGTGGCACCGCTCACACGGCCGCACCCGCTCGACCAGCGACACCAGAGCGCCCGCCAGTCGGCGACTCTGTTCATGTGGCTGGCGCAGCAAATGGTACACCAGCCGCTGCGCGCTTTTGCGGCCAATGCCGGGCAGCCTGGCGAATTCACTGGTGAGATCGTCGATAACGGACACAGGGTGTGATCGGCTGACGGTCAGAACGGCAATTTGAACGGCAGGTCGATGCCGCCGGTGACCTTGCCCATCTCTTCCTGCATTGCGTCCGCGGCCTTCTTCTGCGCTTCCGCGGTCGCCACCACGATGAGATCCTCGAGCATCTCGATGTCGTCTTTGTTCACGACCGTCGGCTCGAGCTTGATACGCTTGACCTGCAACTTGCCGTCGCATTCGACGGTCACCATGCCTCCGCCGGCCGTACCGGTGAACTGCCGGCGCGCGAGCGTTTCCTGCGCTTCCTGCAGACGTCCCTGCATCTGGCGGAAGGTGTCTAACATTTTGAACAGGTCAGCCATCGGCGTAAGGTGGTAGTGGGTAGAGGGCCAAGTAACAGCGCGTTGGTCGTGGCGCGGCGTACCGGGTACGGTATGGCGTCCCGGATTGGACCGTGGATCAGTCGCGAAGTTCCAGATCGAGCGCGCGGACGGCAGCGTCCAGCAAAGGATCGCGCGCGGTCATCGACTCGACGCGCTCCTTCGTGACATCGTGCGCGGTAATGCGCCGCGTGGGGACCGTAGCCTGTGTGGAATCGGCGGCCACCGCGTGGTGTTGCGCGCGCAGGGTAAAGCCGGTGACACCAGCGAAGCACCCGTGCAGCGCGGCGATCACGTCGGCGCGTGCACTTTCCGCCGCGCGCGCCCACGTGTCGTCGGTTGGCACGTACGCGAGGGTGAGCACCCCCTGCGCGCTGATTTCGACGGGACGCAGCCATTGCACGGCTTGTGCGACCATGCCGCGACCATTGCGGCGAATCATCTCTCCGACGTCGCTCCAGTGTTCCAGCACCGCATCGAGGTCGGGGGGCGGCGCATCATGGGCCTTGCCGGGTGACGGTGCGTGCGGCGCGGGCGGACGCATCTGTGCAGCGGCAGCGGCTTGCGCCACCTGCTGCGTGGCGGGGCGCGGTGTTGGTGGCGCCATCGCGACCGCGACCGCCGATGGCATCGCGGGCGTGAGTGCCGGGGCCATCGCGGCTGGTGGCGACGGCGGCAACGCGTGCGCCGAGGCGCCGCGCGACTCGTGCGCCACGCGCCGCACCGGCGGATCTTCCCGGCCGCCCTCGCCAAACCCTTTGATCACTTCTTCCAGCTCGACCGTGCGATCAAGCAGCGCGAATCGCACGAGCAACGACTCGAGCAGGAGCTGCGGCTGGCCGCTCTTGCGAAACAGCGGTTCCATCTCGAGCAGCGCGTGGAGCATGCGCAGCAGATCGCCCGAGGTGACACGTCCTTTGCGTTCAGCCAGCGCGGTGCGGAGCCGTTCCGGCAATTCGGGCGGTGTCCCACCCAGCGCGATAGCGAGTTGCGAACGCAGCAGGTCACCGAGTCCGGACAAAATCAGTGTGAAGTCCACACCGGCATCGGCGAGCCGCTGCACCGCCGGAAACACCTCGGCCGCGCGGCGATCCACGATCAGATCGAGCAGCGCGAGGTACTCGTCGTCGGGAATCAAGCCGAGCGCCGCACGCACACGATCGGCCGTCACGGCGCCGCTTTCGCCCAGCGACAACACCTGGTCGGTCAGTGACAGCGCGTCTCGCAATCCGCCGTCGGCCGCCCGCGCGATCATGCCCAGCGCTTCGTCCTCAAACGGCACGCCTTCATCACCCAGCACAATCGCGAGCCGCTCGCGGATTTCTGCGGGACCGATGCGCTTGAGATGAAAGATCTGCAGGCGCGAGAGCACCGGCGCCGCCATCTGCGCGATCTTCTGCGGCTCGGTCGTGGCAAAGACAAACACGACGCGTGGTGGCGGTTCTTCCAGCACCTTGAGCAGGGCGTTCCACGCTTCGCGCGTCAGCATGTGCGCCTCGTCGACGATGTACACCTTGTAGCGATCGTCGCCGGAGGGGGCATACATCGCCCGCTCGCGAAGGTCTCGCGCATCGTCCACACCGCGATTGGAGGCGGCGTCGATTTCCACCACATCGAGCGAGGCGCTGCCGCTCCAGATGCGCTGGCAGCTGGAGCACTGTCCACACGGCTCACCAGCCATCGGATCGGTGAGCGGCGCGGACGGCGGATTCAACGCGTCCGCACGACGTTGTTCGGCCAGTCGCTCGCAATTGAGCGCCATGGCCAGCACGCGCGCCAACGTGGTCTTCCCCGTGCCGCGCGGTCCGCACAGGAGATATCCGTGCGCAACTCGCCCACGGGCAATCGCCCCTTTGAGCGTGTCGGCCACGTGCGACTGCACCGCCACCGAGGCGAAATTTCTGGGACGGTATTTTCTGGCGAGTGCGAGCGACATGATTCTGACAATTTAGCCGCCTGCCGCCCCCGACGGGGGATGGATTTGTGACCCGGCCGGCGAATGCGGCGCGGTCGTGCCAGATCGACGTGACAGGTCGGTACAGCGTACTAAGCTGCAGCGGCACAAGGACTTTGCCGGTGGCATGACGTATCGGCGACGGATCAAGTTGCTCGTGGTGCCGGTCGACACTTGAGCGTACTGGTCTTGTGCTCGTGACCCGACGTGGAGTCCGTCACCCTGAAGTCATTCAACCGACCGTCTTCCCTGCTCACCCCGCTCATCGCGACGCAGTTCGCCATGGCCGGGGCGCTCGCGTTCGCCGGCGTGGTTGGTTTCCCAGGCGACGCGCTGCGCGCGCAGTTGATGAACCTCGCGTATCTCGTGATTGGCGTGCCGACCGCCGTGGCCGTGTATCGCGCCGTCCGACGCCCGAACATCGACGCGGGTTCACGTCGCGCGTGGATGCTGATGGGACTGGCCGTCATCAGCTACTGGCTGGGAGACGCGATCTGGGCCGTCATCGCCATGGCAACAGGAACGCGACCACCGCTGTCGGTCGCCGACATTCTGTACGTGGCCTTCTCGCCGCTCGCCTTGTGGGGCCTGGTGACATTTCCAGGACTCGGCGCCACCCGCGCCGAACGATGGCGCGTGCAGTTGGACGCGGCGATTGTCGCCATCACCGTCGGCACCGTGATGTACTGGCTCTCGCCGGTGAGCGAGGAGACGAAAGGATTTGCCCACTGGCTGAGCGACACGCTCAACATGTCGTATCCGCTGGTCGACATGGTGCTGCTGAGCGCACTGTTGGTGCTGATGATGCGACAGACGCATCGGGACCAGGCCAGCACGTTTCGCCTGCTCGTTGCCGGGATCGGCCTCAAGACCATCGCGGATGTCTTGTACGCCGACGCCGTGCTGCGCGAGACGGCGCTTCTGCCAATTCTCGTCGATGCGTGCTGGTTGTCCTGGTACGGGTTCATCAGTCTGAGCGCACGGCGCGCGACGGTGTTTGACGCCACCGACACGGTGGCCGGGATTTCGCCCAAGCAAAGCAACTGGCTCGCCTATGCGTGTGTTGCCGTGCTCGGGACGCTGCTGCTGGTGCTGGTGCATGCCGGCGAGCTTCCGCCCGTGCGCGGCGTGTCGGTTGGCGTGATCATTCTGCTCGTGGCGGTGCTGATCCGGCAGTCGATCGTCGTGGGCGAGAATGCACGTCTCGACGGTCTCGCGGCAAGCCGCGCGGCGGACGGTCGGCTGGCGGCGTTGGTGCATCATGCGACCGATCTCATTCTCGTGGTTGATGTCGACGGAACGGTGCGGTATGTGAGTCCGTCGGTGCAGACGATCATGCGGGTGAACCCGGAGCGCATGATCGGCCGCAACATTCTTCGGTCGGTGCATGCCGACGACGTGGATGTCGCGCGGCTGATGCTGGCACGTCTGGCGCGACGCACCGATGAGCAGGAGCAAACCGTGTGTCGCGCGGCCCGGGGCGATGGGGAGTGGCGCTGGCTGGAAGTGACGGGCACCAATCGGCTGCACACCGAGAGCATTCAGGGGTTGGTGCTCAATGCGCGCGACGTCACGGAGCGCCGGGAACTCGAGGGTCGCATCGAGTGGCAAGCGTTCCACGACCCGATGACATCGCTCGCCAACCGCGTGCTCTTCTCCGATCGCGTGTCACACGCGCTCGCGCGCCGCGAACGCGGCGTCGTGGACATCGGCGTCCTCTTCATCGATCTCGATCACTTCAAGATTGTCAACGACAGCTTCGGGCACGCGGCGGGCGATGAATTGCTGCGGCAAGTGGCCCGTCGTATCGAACTGGAAGTGCGTGCGGCCGACACGGTGGCGCGGTTGGGCGGCGACGAATTTGCCGTGTTGCTCGAGGACTACGACGCCGCCACGTGTCTGGAGACGGCCGAGCGACTGCGGCAATCGCTGACCCGTCCGTTTCTCGTTGAGGGACGCGAAGCGTTCATCGGCGCCAGCATCGGGGTCACCGATGCCGCACCGGGCGTCACGCTCGATGAACTGGTACGCGACGCGGATGTGGCCATGTATGTGGCGAAGGCCGAAGGGCGCGGTCGTGTCGTGCGATTTGAGCCCACCATGCGCGAGAAGGTGGCCGACCGGCTGCTGCTCGAAGCCGATTTGCGTCGCGCCGTGGAACGTGATGAACTGCTGGTGCACTATCAGCCGCTGGTGGATCTGCAGACGGGCGAGATTCTGGGCGCCGAGGCGCTGCTGCGCTGGCACCATCCGACCCGCGGACTGATCACACCGTCGGTCTTCATTCCGATTGCCGAAGACGCCGGATTGATCAGCGAGATCAGTCGTCGCGTGTTGCGCACGGCATGTCGGGATGCCATGACGTGGAAGTCGCCTGACCCCGATGCGGCGACGTTGCATGTGGCCGTGAATCTGTCCGGACGCCACTTGCAGGAAGCCACCGTGGTCGACGATGTGCGCGACGCGCTGACGTCGACCGGCCTCGATGCATCGCGTTTGACCATCGAGATGACCGAGTCCGTGATGATGCAGAACGCGGATGTCGTTATTGCGGCGATGCGTGCGCTCAAGGCGCTGGGCGTCACGCTGGCACTCGACGATTTCGGCACCGGCTACTCGTCGCTGTCGTATTTGCAGCGCTTCCCGATCGATGTGCTCAAGATCGACCGCAGCTTCATCACGCAGCTGGGCGGCGCAGCCAGCAACGACGCGCTGACGCGCGCCATTCTTTCGCTGGGCGAGACATTGGGACTCGTCACGGTCGCCGAGGGTATCGAGGGCGAGCGTCAGCTCATCGAGTTGCAGTCACTGGGCTGTCTGCTCGGGCAGGGATTCCTGATGTCGCAGCCGATT
>Ga0154020_10011003_pt1 | contig 10322 bp, 9 predicted proteins | sample Klosneuvirus_201_FD_109709 | JGI IMG/M metagenome (GOLD analysis project Ga0154020, IMG submission 109709) | Active sludge microbial communities from wastewater, Klosterneuburg, Austria - Klosneuvirus_20160825_MG | ecosystem: Engineered > WWTP > Aerobic digester > Activated sludge | place... | reverse complement strand
TCGTGGTACTTGAGTTCCCTGTAGGCGGCCACATAGCCGTTGGCCGGCGCGTCGTCGTCTTGCTCTTCGAGGCCCTGCAGGTCTCTGCTCAAGGTGGAAACGGCTACCAGTTGCCGCTGCACCTCGGGCGTGTCGTCGGCGAGGCTGCGGCGCATCGCTGCCAAGCGGATCTTCGCGCTGGTCAACTCGGCGCGCAGCTTGGCGTAGCCGTCGGCCGTGGCCTTGGGCTCGGCCTTGATGGCGTTGGCCGAGATACCGGTGGCCTGCAACTGCTGCTGCGCCTCGCTGAGGCGCTGGCGCACCTGCTTCATTTGTCCCTCGAAGAAGGCGCGGCGCTGCTGGGCTTCGGTGAGCGTCAACTTGTCGGTGAGCTGTTGCAACTCCTCGACGTAGGCGTTGGCGAGGTCGGCGGCACGCTGAGGGTCCTTGTCATCCACCTCGATCGAAAGCAGCCCGTCTTTGCGTCCGAGGGAGAGTCGCGTGTTGTCGCTGAGGGTCACACGCGTGTCCACGCGCAGGTTCTCGTCGTACACGCGCATGAGGTCGAAACGATCCACAAGCCGGTCGCGAATGCTCACGCTTTGCAAGAAGGCCAAGTACTGGTCGCCGGAATTGCGGACCTGCGGCCCGGCGCCGGCCAGGGCGCCCAACGAGGCCAGCGCGGAGATCGCCGGAGAACTGCTTTGCTGGGGAGGCAGGAAAGTGGTCCGTCCGGTGAAGGTCGGGGGGATCAAATAGGAGCCCGCCGCCAGCAGCACCGCACCGGCCAGCGAAGCCATCAGCAATTGCCAGCGATGACGCCAAAGGAGTCTGCCAATGAAGCCAGATTCCCAATGATCAGCACGGGTCGGGAGCCCAGCGCTCGGGCTGGGTTCCAAGGAGTTCGTAGAGCTCATGGGCGGCGTCAGTTGCGAATCGTCTTCAGCGCAGCTGCGCCCAGGCCGAATTGGTACAGGATCTGCGTCCACTCCTTGGCTTCTTGCAGGGAGGAGGTCTTGTTCAGCTCCTCTGGCACGAAAACGGTGTCTCCCGGCAGGGCGCCCAGACGGGAAACGCGATCGCTGCCAAACCATGAGGCGTTCTGTCGCTCACTGACCACCGATCCGTTCATGCGAATCACGAAGAGACTGCCCACGTCGGCGCCCCGCGTTGGGCCGCCCGCGAGCTTGAGCAATTCCCCCACGGTGCTTTGTGGCTTCAGCAGGAAGCTGCCGCTGTTGAACACGCTGCCGAAAACACCGGCGGTCGCGGGTCTGGCGGGAATGAGCAGGCGATCCCCATCTTCCAGTTCCAGGGGTGGGATATCACGCGAGCCGGGTTCGACCTCCAGCACGACGCGGCCGGAGGGACGCACGGCTCGCAGCCGCTCGATGAGGCGGCGACCGGCGGCGTCGCTGGCTGCTGTGGCTTGCGCCTGTTCGGCCGTGGTCGTGCGCTGGGTCGAGTTGCTGCGCGCGAGCTCGGTCTCCAAGTCGCGCAGGGCGCGGTCGTAGTTCTCAATCTGAATTCTGCGGACGCTTTCGCGGTTGAACTCGGCGCCAAACACGAAGGCCTGTTCGGTCAGGCCTCCGGCCATTCGCAAGGCATCGGCGAGGGTGCTGCCGGGTTGCAGGATGAATTCGCCCGGCTTCAGCACCTCACCCTCGATGCGGACGCGCTTGGCTTGGTTGCGAATCGGCAGGGCACTCGCCCCCAGGCTGAAGACACGCAGCACGTCGCCCGCCTCAAGCGGCCTTCCGGCGTCGCGCGGCAAGCCGAGTTCAACCGTGCGCACACTGGTTCGCGCCTGCAGTGGCTCCAGCGCGGCGCGAGTTCTGTCGGCCAGCGATGCAAACCCACCGGCCATCCGGATGGCGTCGGCGACGGTCTCGCCGGCCCTCAACTCGACGATGCTTTGCCTGTTGACGCTGCCAATCACGCCCACCTGGGCGCCAACTGGCGCGACATGGACCACATCCCCGCTCTGCAGCACGCGATCGGCGCCGCGATCGCCTCGAAGAATCAATTCATACAGATCCAGCTTGGCCAGCAACTGGCCACCGCGGCGCACTTCAATGTCCCGGTAGCTGCCGTTGGCGGCGGGTCCGCCGGCCTTCAACAAGGCGCCGAGCGCCGTCGTGAGTCCGCTGACTTGGTAGGAGCCCGGCTCCGCCACGGAGCCGGTGACCAGCACGCGAGCTCCTCGAACCTGGCCCAGCGTGGCACTGACCTGGAAATTGCGGAACACCTGGCCGGCGCGGCGCTCGATGGCGGCCTGAAGCTCCGCAAACCGCAGGCCCCCGACCGCAATCGCTCCAACGCGAGGGACGATCAGCCGACCCGTTCGATCGACCACCAGCTTGAGGTCGGCGTCCACCGAGCCCCAAAAGCTGAGCAGGACTTCATCGCCAGCCGACAGCACATAGTCAGCGGGCACCAGCGGACTCAATTCACCGTCCCTGGGCATCGTGGCGCTGTTTCTCACCCAGTCGGCACCCAACCGTGGGATGGGGTCAAGCTCCCCTGATGCGCTGTGAACAAAGCGTTCGAACTCGCTCTGCGCCTGAGGGCGCAGCGACGTGCGAGGCCGAGCACTTCGGTCGTCCGGTTCCCGTGTCTCTGCCGTGTCGTCTCGCTCGGACTTGGGGCCCTTGGGAGGTTGGACGGCGACGGTGGCGGTCGCAGGTTGCCTCAGGCGGATGGGGCCGCTTGGCTCGTCGACTGGGCCGGTCTGCGCCGCAAGACCGAAGGAGCAGACGGAAAGAGCGACGCCGAGCAGCCAGGAACGATGGTTGAATGGGGGCATAAATGCGTGGAGGATGCTGAAGGCGCCATGGCGGTTGCTTGACCAAGCCACCCGCTGGAGATTTGATTGTAGGCAGTCGATCTGAGCCGACTTGGTGCGCGGCCGCCGGCTCGACACCTGAGCCGCGCCTTGCGCTATCAAAGCTGTTGCCGGCTTCACCCCATACAATCTTTCGATGGCTGGGCTGTTGGCGGCCTTCTTCCTTTCTGCCTTGACGACGCTTTGGGTGATCCGCACCGCCCACAAGCACTCGCATCTCTCCGCCGATGCCGAGTCGTCAGGTCCGCAAAAATTCCATCAAGGAGAGGTCCCTCGAGTGGGGGGCGTCGGCATCTTGGTGGGCATCGCTGTCTCCGCTCTGGCGCTGTACTTGCTCGGATGGGACGACGAGGCCCTCGCTCTCAAAATTTTGCTGTGCGCGCTGCCGGCCTTCGGTGCTGGGTTGTGGGAAGACCTGACCAAGCAGGTGTCCCCGGCGAAGCGCTTGCTCGCATCGGCCCTTTCGGGAGGATTGGGCTGTGCAATGCTGGGTGCCACATTGAGCCGGACCGACATACCAGGCCTTGACGCCTTGATGGTTTTCCCGGTTTTTGCGGTGATGGCAACGGTATTCACGGTGGCGGGCGTGGCCAATGCCTTGAATATCATCGATGGATTCAATGGCTTGGCGTCCATGTGCGCCATGCTGATGCTGGCTGCTTTTGCTGGATTGTCATTTGTGGTGGGCGACCTGCAATTGATGCGCATCGGCTTGATATCGCTCTTTGCGGTTGCCGGGTTTTTTATATGGAACTACCCGCGAGGGTTGATATTTCTCGGCGATGGCGGGGCCTATTTGCTCGGGTTCTTGGTCGCCGAGATTGGAATTCTGCTGGTCGTGCGTCATCCGCAGATGTCCCCCTTGGTGGCGCTGATGGTGTGTATCTATCCGGTGTTCGAGACGGTTTTTTCGATTTACCGTCGGCGCTTTCTACGTGCGGTGCCGCCAGGATTGCCTGATGGCATTCATTTGCACTCACTGATATACCGCCGTCTCGTACGGTGGGCGGCAGGGCCACGCGATGCGAGGGGAATGGCTGCCAGAAACTCTGCAGTTTCACCATTTCTATGGATTCTGTGTCTGACAAGCATTGCGCCTGCGCTGGCGTTTTGGGATAACTCGGCCTTGCTGGGTGCGTGCATCGTGATATTCGCTTTGGTTTATATCGGGGTCTATTGGCGCATCGTGCGCTTCAAGACGCCACTGATATTTAAAGGTCCCAAGCTCGTCGCGAAGATAATGATGAACCAACCGGCGCGCTAATGATTAATTGCCGTCGAATCGAAGGAATAGTGATATGAGTGATACACCGTCGTCCTCGGGCGAGTTGGCCGATCCGGACGTCGTTGCATCACCGCGCTTCGACACCCTCCCGCTCGACCCCAAACTGCTGCGCGCCGTGGCGGATTCGGGCTATACGGCGATGACGCCGATCCAGGCCAAGGCCATCCCCATCGTGCTCTCGGGGCGCGACGTGATGGGCGCCGCGCAGACCGGCACCGGCAAAACGGCGGCCTTCTCCATCCCCTTGCTGCAGCGCATGCTCAAGCATGAGAGCGCCAGCATGTCGCCGGCCCGGCATCCGGTGCGTGCGGTGGTGCTGGCGCCGACGCGTGAGCTGGCCGACCAGGTCGCCGCCAATGTGCTGGCCTATGCGAAGCACACGCAGTTGCGCGTCGCCTGCGTGTTCGGTGGCGTGGACATCAAGCCGCAGGCCGCGCAGTTGAAGGCCGGCGTGGAGGTGCTGATCGCCACGCCCGGCCGCCTGCTCGACCACATCGAGGGCAAGAACTGCGCGCTGCATCAGGTTGAGTACGTGGTGCTCGATGAAGCCGACCGCATGCTGGACATCGGCTTCCTGCCCGACCTGCAGCGCATCCTGAGCTACCTGCCCAAGACGCGCCAGACCTTGCTGTTCTCGGCCACCTTCTCCACCGAGATCAAGCGGCTGGCGTCGAGCTACCTGCAGAACCCTGAGCTGGTCGAGGTAGCGCGCCCCAACGCCACGGCGACCAATGTGACGCAGCGCTTCTTCGCCGTGAACGACGACAGCAAACGTGCCTTGCTCAAGACCCTGTGGCGCGAGTACGGCAGCAAGCAGGCCATTGTGTTCATGAACAGCAAGCTGGGCGCCGCGAGGCTGTCGCGGGCCCTGGAACGCGAGGGCCTGCGGGCCAGCGCGCTGCACGGCGACAAGAGCCAGGACGAGCGGCTCAAGACCCTGGCCTCGTTCAAGGCCGGCGAGATCGATCTGCTGGTGGCCACCGACGTCGCCGGGCGCGGTCTGGACATCGCCGAGTTGCCGACGGTTTTCAACTTCGACGTGCCCTTCAACGCCGAGGACTATGTGCACCGCATCGGTCGCACCGGCCGCGCCGGCGCACTGGGCGTGGCCATCACCTTCATCTCGCCGAGCGATGCGCGCCTGGTGGCGGACATCGAGAAGCTGATCAAGCGCAAGATGGACGTCGAGGCCTTGCCAAGGCTGGAAGAAGAGCGTCCGAGTCGGGCCCCGCGCGCTGACGAAGAACGCCCGCGTCCGCGGCGCGAGGAGCGCTACGAGCGCCAGGAGCCTCGGCCCTACCGCTCGGCATCGGCCCCGCGCGCGCCGGCCGATCCCTTCTTCGACAAGCCCTACGAGGCGCAGTCCGGCGAGGAACCCGCAGCCTGGGAGCGCGCCACCAGCAGCGCGCCACGCAAGGCGGCGGCCGGGGCGCTGTCCCGCTACATCAAGCCCAAGCGGCAAATGGCGGCGCTGTTCGCTCCCAAGCCTGCCGCAGAGGCCGTCGAAACATCTGCCGTTCAGCCAGCCAGCCAGGAGTAAATGGCCGGCTGATCGTTGGGCAGGGTCGCCGGGGCGGCCCGCCAGGCGGACACGGTCGCCGAGCGGGTCCATTCGCGCTCGGTGGTCAGCGACAGGCTGACCGCCAGCCGCGTCGACGGTTGAAGGGACTGCAGCAGCGCGGCGAGCAGCGCGACGTTGCGGTACGGGGTTTCGATGACCTGCTGGGTCTGACCGAGCTTGCGCGAGAGACTCTCCAACTCGCGGATGCGAGCGGCTCGCTGCGTGGCGTCCTGCGGCAGATAGCCCTGAAACGCAAAGCACTGCCCGTGCAGGCCACTGGCGGCCAGCGCCTGCGTGAGGCTGCTGGAACCCGGGAGGCTTCGCACCGCGAAACCCTCGGCATGGGCCAGCGCCACCAGCCTGGCGCCCGGATCGGCCACCGCCGGCAGCCCGGCCTCTGACAGCAAACCCAGGTCCCTGCCGGCGCGCAGCGGCGCCAGCAAGGGGCGCAGGTCCGGTTCGTCGCTGCGCCCCTTGATGGCGCGCGGCAGTTCCAGGATCTGCTGGCCCTGCACGGCCGTGGCCAACGTTGTCACGGCATTCACGCGCTTCAGGAAGGCCCTCGCAGTGCGAGCGTTCTCCACCGCCCAGTCCTGCAACTGGCTGGCGCGCCGCACGGTAGCGAGGGGCAGAAGCTCGTCCAGCGGTCGATCGGATTCAATGCCGAAATCCAACGGGGCTGGAACCAACCACAGCGTCGCGCTCATCGGCCTGCCTCATCCAGCACCGCATAGCCGCTGGCGCGCAGCAATCCGCACAGCGCGATCAGCGGCAGGCCGATGAGGGCCGTCGGATCGTCGGACTCGATGGCGTCGAGCAGTGCAATGCCCAGCCCTTCGCTCTTGGCGCTGCCCGCGCAGTCATAGGGCTGTTCCAGGCGCAGATAGCGCTCGATCTCGGCACCGTCCAGCGTGCGAAAGCGAACGTTGACGTCGACGCAGCGCAGGGCTTCGAAGCCGGGCGCCACCAGGGCCAGACCGGTATGGAAGCGCACACTGCGCCCGCTCATGCGCCGCAACTGCGCGACGGCGGCCTCGTGCTGCCCCGGCTTGCCGATCGCCTCGCCGGCCAGTTCGGCGACCTGGTCGGAGCCGATCACCCATGCGCCCGGATGGTGTTCGGCCACCGCCTTGGCCTTGGCTTTGGCCAGGCGCAAGGCCAACTCGCGCGGCGACTCGCCGGCCCGCGCGGATTCATCCACCTGCGGGGCCTCAACGATGAAGGGCAGGCGAAGACGCTCCAGCAGCTCGCGCCGGTAGCGCGACGTGGAGGCAAGGATCAAGAGAGGAGGGTGCTCGGCCATGCGCCGATTGTCGGGTTCGTACACTGCCCACCATGGCGCCCCGCACCTGGAACCCTCTGCGACTCGATGTGATGGTCTTGGCCCGTGAAGGCGAGTCGCTGTCAGGGCATTGGCCAGCCGCCGAATTGCCGCGATTTTGCTCGGGTGGCGCGCTCGATTCGCTGGCGAGTGCCTGGCCTGATGTGCGCTGGCAGATGCACGGTGAGATGCGCGGCCGGCCGGGCGCCTTGGCCGAGGCTTGGCTGCGCCTGCGCGTCGATGCCCAGGCCGTGCAAACCTGCCAGCGTTGCCTGCAGCCTGTGGCAATCCCCCTGCAGATCGATCGCGCCTTCCACTTCGTGCGTGACGAGGCGACCGCCGCCGAGTTGGACGCCGACAGCGAGGACGACGTGCTGGTGGCCAGCAAGGCCTTCGACGCGCGCGAGTGGGTGGAGGATGAATTGCTGCTGGCGTTGCCCATCGTGCCGCTGCACGAGGTCTGCCCGAAGCCCTTGCTGGCTGCCGCCGAGTCGAGCATGCACGAGGCGACCGTGACCCCGCAGGCCCACCCATTTGCGGCGCTTGCCGTGCTGCGCGACAAATCCGGCACGGGCAAGCCTTGATCCGCTCCCCGCGTTTGCCCTAGAATCGCGGGCTTTTCGGCGCTCGGCTGCCGGCACGCAAGCTCAGGCTCGCTCAGGCAACCGCGGAAACACCCAGCGCGTTGTCGGTAGCGCCAGAGTGTGTCGGGTTCATGGCGCTGCACCTGAACCCCAGTCCAGCCTGCTTCTCGCCAGGACCAATAGGAGCCCACCATGGCCGTTCAACAGAACAAAAAATCGCCCTCCAAGCGCGGCATGCACCGTTCGCACAACGCACTGAACACCCCGGGCACGGCGGTCGAGACCACCACCGGTGAAGTGCATCTGCGCCACCACATCAGCCCCAACGGCTTCTACCGTGGCCGCAAGGTGCTGAAGACCAAGGCCGACGCGTCCTGATTCGGTCGTTTCTGGACCGCTCAAGCGGGTACCGCGCGCTGCGTGACCGCCCTGCCTACCGTGATTGCCCTTACAGCCCGAGCCTGCCAGGCGTCGGGCTGTTGGCGTTTCTGAAGCCATGAAGTCGATCGTTCGCTTGTCGGTCGACGTGATGGGTGGCGATCACGGTCCCGCCGTCACGATGCCCGCCTGTCGGGCCTTCCTGCAGAGCCATCCGGCGGCCGAGTTGGTGCTGGTCGGGCGGCCTGAAACGCTGGCCGAGGCGGCGGGCTGGCCCCGCACGCGCTGCGTCACTGCGCAAGACGTGGTCGATATGCATGACTCCATCGAGGTCGCGCTGCGCAAGAAGCGTGATTCCTCGATGCGTGTGGCCATCGAGCAGCTGCGGGGCGAGGGCACTGCGGACGCCTGCGTGTCCTCCGGCAATACCGGCGCGCTGATGGCGCTGGCCAAGGTGCTGCTGAAAACCATGGACGGCATCGACCGCCCGGCCATCGCCTCGTCGCTGCCCAATGTCCTGGGTGGTTTCACCACGGTGCTGGACCTCGGTGCCAACGTGGACTGCGGCCCCGAGCACCTGCTTCAGTTTGCCGTGATGGGCAGCGCGCTGGTCAGCTCGGTCACCGGCAACGAAGCGCCCAGCGTCGGGCTGCTCAACGTCGGCGAAGAGGTCATCAAGGGCAGCGACGTCATCAAGCGCGCCGGCGAGCTGCTGCGGGCCGCCGATGCGGCAGGTCAGATCCGCTTTCGCGGCAACGTCGAGGGTAACGACATCTTCAAGGGCACCGCCGATGTGGTGGTCTGCGACGGATTTGTCGGCAACGTGGCGTTGAAGACTGCCGAGGGCCTGGCGAGCATGGTGAGCCAGATGCTGAAGGCCGAGTTCGGCAGCGGCATCGCTTCCAGGCTGGCGGCGCTGGTGGCCCTGCCGGTGCTCAAGCGCTTCAAGAACCGCTTCGATCACCGCCACTACAACGGCGCGGCGTTGCTGGGTTTGCGGGGATTGGTCTTCAAGAGCCATGGGTCGGCGGATGCCTACGGATTTGAGCGTGCGCTCGAGCGTGCCTACGAGGCGGCGCGCCGCGACCTGCTGACCCGCGTCCACGACCGCGTAGCGGTGACACTGCAATCCTGATGATTCCGTATTCGCGCATCCTTGGCACCGGCAGCCACCTGCCGGCGCGTCGCGTCAGCAATTCGCAATTGGCCGAGCGCTTGGCGGCCGACGGTATCGAGACCTCCGATGCCTGGATCCAGGAGCGCACCGGCATTCAGTCGCGCCATTTCGCCGAGCCCGGGCAGAAGTGCTCCGACCTCGCCCTGCCCGCCGCGCAGGCGGCGCTCGAGTCGGCCGGCCTCGACGCTGAGCAGATCGACCTGATCATCGTGGCGACCACCACGCCGGACATGGTCTTTCCATCAACGGCCTGTCTGCTTCAGGCCAAGCTGGGCGTGCACGGCTGTGCGGCGTTCGACGTGCAGGCGGTCTGCTCGGGTTTCCTCTACGCGCTCAGCGTGGCCGACGCCATGATCCGCGCCGGCAGCGCGCGCCACGCGCTGGTGGTGGGCAGCGAGGTGTTCTCCAGCCTGCTGGACTTCAAGGATCGCGGCACCTGCGTGCTGTTCGGCGACGGCGCCGGCGCCGTGGTGCTGGGGCCTTCCGAAGAGCCCGGCATCCTGGCCACCGCGCTGCATGCCGACGGCCGGCAGGCCGGCGTGTTGTGTGTCCCCGAGGATTACGTGCAAATGGATGGACAGGCGGTGTTCAAACTCGCCGTCGGCGCGCTCGAGAAGGTGGCGCAGGAGGTGCTGGCCAAGGCAGGGCGCGAGGCGTCCAGCATCGACTGGTTGATCCCGCACCAGGCCAATCTGCGCATCATGAAGGGCACCTGCAAGAAGCTGGGCCTGCCCGAGGAACGCATGGTCGTCACGGTGCAGGAGCAGGGCAATACCTCGGCCGCCTCGGTGCCCTTGGCGCTCGACACGGCCATTCGAGACGGCCGCATCCACCGCGGCCACAGCCTGTTGCTGGAAGGTGTGGGCGGTGGATTCACTTGGGGCGCAGCCCTGATTCAATACTGAACATGAGCAACTCGTTTGCGTTCGTCTTCCCGGGCCAGGGTTCGCAGGCCGTCGGGATGCTGGAGGCTTGGGGTGATCACCCCGCCGTGCAGGAAACACTCCGCGAGGCCAGCCAGGCCCTCGGCCAAGACATGGCGGCGCTGATTGCGCAGGGGCCTAAAGACCAGCTGGACCTCACCACCAACACGCAGCCGGTGATGCTGACGGCGGGCATCGCCTGCTACCGCGCCTGGTTGGCCGAGACCGGCGTGGCGCCTGCCATGGCCGCCGGCCACAGCCTGGGCGAG
>Ga0154020_10011002_pt1 | contig 10322 bp, 10 predicted proteins | sample Klosneuvirus_201_FD_109709 | JGI IMG/M metagenome (GOLD analysis project Ga0154020, IMG submission 109709) | Active sludge microbial communities from wastewater, Klosterneuburg, Austria - Klosneuvirus_20160825_MG | ecosystem: Engineered > WWTP > Aerobic digester > Activated sludge | place... | reverse complement strand
TCACACCCGTTCCCATCCCGAACACGGAAGTTAAGACTTGCATCGCCAATGGTACTCGGTTCTTCGGAGCCCGGGAGAGTAGGACGCGCACAGGTTTGGGTTGTCGTGCTTGAGAGGCTCCGATAGGAGCCTTTTTTGTTGTGAAAATGGCTGCTGAAAACTGTTACAAGCGTGCAAAGGCGCAGTGCGGATTCATCACGCACTCGCCGCATTTGGGGTTTGAAGGCCGGCATGTTTCGCGGCCCAGAAATGAAATGGACATTCCGACATGGTGCCAGAGCGGCTTCGAAATCGCCTGCATCAGATCCTTTTCCATGCGTGTGGCATCCTTAGCCTGAGATATGCCCAGCCGGGGTATTACGCGAAGTACGTGTAAATCCACAATGATTCCCTCAGCGCTCTCGTTCATCTCGCGGCGAATCACATTGGCAGATTTTCGGCCGATACCGTCGAGGGCGATCAGATCGTCCATGTTCAGTGAAATCTGGTTTTTTCCGAGTTTTTCGGCTGTTTTGTACAGCCACTCGCATTTATGCGCGAAATTGCGCACGCCCTTGAGATAAGGGTGCAGGGCTTTGGGGCTTGATTTGGCAATGGCTGCGAAATCGGGAAACGCCGCGAAGAAGGGCGGTGCGACTTCATTGATGTGCTTGTCTGAATCCTGAGCTGATAACACAACCATCACTATGAGCTGATACAGGTTTTTATACTGCAGCGGGTGCGATTTGTCTTTATACTTTTCTATCAATGGTCTGAGCTTTTCATCCCATTCACCGCCAGACGGTGGATCGAACAGGTTGCCGTTGTCGTCGTTTTTGCGGGCCATTCCTCCTTTTGCCGGGATGAGATTCGCGTTCAAGCACTTTGTCCGCTAAAAAACCGGCAGGCCGTCTGCGGCCGAACTGTGCGCGGAGAATATTTTTCTTTACTGAGGGAGCTGACTCAGGACAAAATGTTCTCCCATGCGCAGCTTAATATTACTGCTGCTTGCAGTTCAACCGGCTTTCGCGAGCGTGGAAAACGCGCAGATCAGTCTGCCTGATCGCTCTCCTGTTTCGCTGCGCGGATTTTGGGCGTTTTCGGATGGTGTCCACCAGCGCCTGTTGCGGGTCGATAAAGAATGGCGCCTACAGGGAGTCGAGAAACTGTCAAAGGCCCGGTTCACTCTCGGGGTTTTGATTCCGCGGGAGCTTAGAAGCGGGGATTTTGCACTCATTCTGCCGCCGGTGTCGGCAGCGGTGAAAATATTCCTGAACGAAAAGCTTATCGCCGAAAAGGGGATAGTCGATGCGCGCTTCCGGTATCCACAAAATTCATCGGAGGCGTTCAGCTGGTACCCAATCAAACTCGAATCGCTGGCGTCGGCTGAGCGGCAGGCGCTCACTCTCGAAATTACCGGGTTTCAGGAAGGCGGCGGCGTCTATGGCAATGCGCATATTTACTTTGGTGGTATCGAAGAAATAAAAAATAAATACAATTTCATCTTTTTAACAACAGCTTTCATCGCCGCTGCAATTTTTATGATCGGTGTATTCCATTTTGCCCTTGTGCCCGACCGCAATTACCGGCGCGCCAATCTGCACTATGTGCTGCTGTCGCTGGCGATGTCATGCCATGTGCTCGGCATGAATGGGATAGGGTATCACCTGTTGAACAACTTTGTTTTTAACGCAGCGTTGATCCATATTATCGTGGCCGCATTTCCGTTCGCTCTCACCGGCTTTTCGCTGCGCTATTTTCAGCTGAAGTATCCGCTGATCAGAAAGCTCGCCTACTATTACGGTGGTTTGATGGCGCTTGTGCTGAGCACGTGCGCCGTTCTGCCCGACATGATTCCGCTGTACCTGCGTTTCGGATTGCCCGTGGGGGTCGCTGCGATGACGCTTTCGCTGATTTTTGCGATCTTCGCGGCCATTAAGGGTGTGGCGGGGCGCATTCAGGGGGCGCCGCTGGTACTCAGCGGATTTCTTGTCTACGGCGGAGCGGTGCTGAACGATGTGTTATTTTATTTTTCGAACGCGACGTCGGTGAAGCTGGCGGATGGTGGTTTTCTTTTCGCCGTCATCTGCATCGCGCTGGCGCTCGCGCAACGCCTGCAAAGGTCTACACAGGAAAAAAACGAATTGCGTGACTGGCAGAAAGAGCTCAACCTGGCCGCGCAGATACAACGGCTGGCTTTGCCTGAACATACGATCAATTCGCAGCATTTGCGCATACGAACGCTGTTTAAGCCGATGAAGATCATCGGTGGGGATTTTTTTGCGTTCCATGAGATTGCTCCTGATGTCACAGGCGTTCTCATCGCCGATGTTTCAGGCCACGGTATTGCTGCGGCACTCTTGGTGAACACAATCAATACGGTATTTATTCAGCAGCGCCACGTGGCGAACGATCCCTCGCTGCTGATGCAAAATATGAATGCCGCGCTGTATCCGCACCTGAAAGAGCAGTTCATCACCGCGGCGTACTGTGTGATAGACAGCCATGCCGGTAAAATACGCATCGCGCAGGCCGGACATCCGCCGATTTATCTTTTACGCCGGGGAGAGCAGGCGCTCTTGCGCGCGAAACCCAAGGGGCGTTTTTTCGGTTTTGACGAGCATCTCAAATTCGATACGGAAGAGTATGAGCTGCGCGATTTTGAGCGCATTTTCCTCTATTCAGACGGAGTGATTGAGGCCGGCGCAATCAAAACCAGTCCTTATTCGGTGGCGCGCCTCGAAAATTTTCTGCTCGCGTCTACAAAAAGCACAGCAGACGGACTGCTGAAAGAACTGGAACGGGATATTCTGAAACACACGAGCACGGCCATGAACACCGACGACGACAGCAGCTGCGTGGTGGTGGATCTGCTCGTTGCCTGACAGGCGTTTCTAAGCAATATCGTTATTTTGTGTTTTCGGCTGTAATACGCGCCAGAATGGCCGCCGACGACAACAGGTTCTGCATCGCATGGCCACACACGGCGGGCCACAGGCTCTGCGAGCGCCACGTCATGTACTGAAAGATTGCGGCCATGGCGAGAATCGGGGGTAGTGCCGTCAGGCTGTGCCAGCCCTCGATGTGGCTGGCGGTGAAGATCAGTGCCGAAAAGGTGCCAGCTGCAAAAATTTCGCGCGTTCTCTGCGCTCCTGTCACCAGCACGCCGAAGATGAGACCGCGGAAAATCCATTCTTCGTAACCCGGCACAAGAATACCGGTGATGGTGACAAAGGCACTTTTGTGCTTCAGAACATCTGTCATGTCGAGGAATGCCAGTTGTTTGGGTTCGATTTTGAGAAGACTGTAGAGTACACTAAAAAAGATCAGGCTCGCAAAAATCAAACCACAGCAGAGTAATATATCCGCCGCACGGGCTCTGGCAAAAGTAAAATTGTAAGCGCGCGTGAATTTGAGCAGAAATGGCGCGGGCAAAAGAAAGCCCGCCATCTGTATCACGATGCCATAGATTAGAAAGCGGAAATCCATGGCTTTGCCGGGCTGCGGCGTGCCTGAAAGCCCTGCTGATACCAAAACAATGCCAATGAGCTGCACCACCAAAAACACCGCCAACAAATAGGCAAGAACGGCGAGATAACGCTGCCAGAGCGGACGCGGGGGAATGAGCGAGAATTCCATCAGCGTTCGTATTGCCGTGAGACGGTCGTGACAATGCCACCGCGCGCACCATAGACTACTGTCACCGCCGCGCGGCGCATATCTGCTGCGAGCAGAATATCGTCGAGAATGCGGTTCACCACATTCTCATGAAAAATGCCGAGGTTGCGATAGGCGAGAAAGTATTCTTTGAGCGATTTGAGTTCAAGGCAGTGCAGGTCGGGCGTGTAGTCGATGGTGATTGTGCCGAAATCGGGTAGGCCGGTTTTAGGGCATATCGCCGTGAATTCGGGGAAAACCAAATTGATGTTATATGCACGATCGGGGTAAATGTTGCTAAACACCTCGATCGCTGGCATATCGAGCGTGCGTATGTGGTCTTGCCGGCCTTCGTAAGAATCGGGTGCAGGTTGCATAAGAACAAATCAACAACCCCTGTAACTCTGCACAGCAGAATTACAGGGGAGTCTGGTCACAGCTTCAGGCCGCGTTGGCAATCGCCACTGCGAGGCCGGCGAGATAACGGCGGCTCATCACGTGGAAGTGCGGGAAAGTTTTGGCTTTCGACGCAGCAATTTCAGTGAGACCCTTTTGCTGAGCGATCTGCAGCTGTTGTGCGAGCAGAATCGAAACATAGATGCGCGCGAATGCGGAAACCATGTCGATCGACACCGCTTCTTTGTTTTCGCGTTCTTTGTACTGCGGCACGAGCTTGACCAGTGTATCTACGTCGGAGTTGAGTGCTTCCTTTGTTTTGGCGTCGGTCAGCTTGCCGATTTCTGAGCGCAGGTGGCCGAGCAAAAAGCCGTTCTCACGCAGGCCCTCGACAATGCCGCCGATCGCGGCGACTGCCTGCAGCTGTGTGGTGCCTTCGTAGATCGTGCAGATGCGCGCATCGCGGTAGATTTTCGCGATGTCATATTCTTCGGTATAACCTGAACCGCCAAATATCTGCAGCGAGTGGTATGAAACAAAGTTCGCTTCTTCGGAGCAGAACAGCTTTGCTGTCGGGGTCAAAAGTTTTGCGAGTTTATCGAGGCGTATAACATCTTCGTTCTTGCGCGCTGCGCGCTCGTCGCCCGTTTCTTTCAGCAGTTTTGCCGACAGGCCGTCATAGTGATCGACGACTTCGCATGCGCGGTATACCAGTGCACGCATGCCCTGGCAGAGCGCCTCGTTGTCTTCAATAATGCGCTTCACAGCCGGCAGCTGGTCGATCGTAACACCGAACTGCACGCGCTCTGAGGCATATTTTTTGCCTTCTGCGTGCGCTGCGTCTGCGATGCCGAGTGACTGTACGGCAATGCCCATGCGCGCGCCGTTCATCATGCCCATCGCGTAGCGTATCAGGCCAAGGCCTTCTTCGCCGATGAGTTCAGCTTTACTGTTTTCAAAAACGATTTCGCAGGTGGGTGAAATATGCAGGCCCATTTTTTCTTCGATACGTGCAACCTGAATGTCGTTGCTGTGCACGAGAAAGAACGAGAGCCCTTTTGCACCCGCACCGCCGCTGCGCGCAAGGGTCAGAATTACAGCGGGCCTGTCGCCCATGCCACAACCGTGCGTGATAAAGCGCTTGGTGCCCGTCAGGCGCCAGACGCCGTCTTCGCCTTTCACCGCGCGGGTCATCACGCGCGAGAGATCAGAACCGTAGTTCGGTTCGGTCAGAGCCATGGCACCCGTGACTTCGCCCGCAGACATTTTAGGCACCCATTCGTCCGTCATCTTTTCGCCACCGAAGCGTTCGATGACTTCGGCCAGATTATAGCAACCGAGCGCAATGCCGAACGCTGGGTCGGCGCGCGAGACGAGTTCCATCACGATAGAAGAGGCCGAAAGATTCATGCCGAGCCCGCCATGGTGGCGGTCCATTGCGTAGCCCAAAAGGCCCGATTGTGTGAACAGGTCGACGAGGCGCACCATGTCGGGGGGAAATGTCACTTTGCCATTATTGAATTTAAGACCGTGTTTGTCCATTGCGCGTGCTGCGCCGGCGACTTCTATGCCGGCCAGCTCACCCGTCTGCTGCCAAACGGCTTTGTAGCCTTCGAGCGCTTCTTCGGTATTGTTGGGGGCGAATTCGAGGTGTTTGTCACCGGTTTTTTTATACTCGGCCGCATCTTTGAAATCTTCTTCTTTGAGCGGAATAATCGTCGCCCAGTTGATGAAGTGATCGACGTTAAACAGCAGGTCGCTGTTGCTATCGAAGTAGTTGTTCTGTATCATAATCCCTCCGTTTGGCTATTGCCAGAAACGCGTTGATAACTTTCGACCTGTTTTTTGTTTCAGACACCCCGTCAAGGCGGATGGATGTTAATTACATCAGATACTTATTGAGTTCAACCGGGTCGGTTGTTTCGTCAAAGATCTCGTTGCATTTCGTGCACTGGTAGCGCGCAAAGATCGGTTTGACAGAAATGCCCATGAGCAGGCCGAACATTCCCCATTTTGTGTACTTGTTTTTACGAATGACCAGCGGATGGTGCCGGTCGTGACCACAGGAACATTTTTTCAGAGTTTCCACTGCAGTACATTACTGAATTTTAGACTTCACAGCAAGGATTTCCTCTTTTGAGAAAAGTGGTTGCGTGAGCGACTGCGCTTCATCGAGCAATTTCTGCATATCGTTGCGCAGGCGGTTGGTGAACCCCTCGACCGAAGCGCGGCGGTCTTTGCGATCGGCGGTCAATACCTCGGACATTTTATACGGTTTGCCAAACAGAATGTGCGCTCGGCGGGGCAGGTGCGAAGGCACGCCACCGAGCGCGCGCGGCACTTTTTTGAACATGTACGATTCGTAGCGGTCGAGCCATTCGTACAGGCGCTCGGGCGTCGGGTTATCGAGAATGTAATCGCGCTTCATGACGATGAAGTCGAAGACAAATACCGCGTCGCGGTGCGCTTTTTTGATGGTTTTGCTGTCGAGTTTCGGCAGCTTCGGGTCGGGGTATTTCAGCTGGTGCAGTTCGACCAGCGCAAACAGGCGGCGCCACTTGCGTATCGCATCTTCGTTGGGGTCGAAGTTTGCGGCCTGAAGTTCGGTTGCAAGATTATCCAACATTGCGTGGCGCACCCGGCCGATGCGGTAGTCGAATCCCTTCCCGGGCTCAACCTTGATGTTAAAATCGCGTTCCGCCTGTTCGAGAAACAGGCGACCAACGCGGAGAAAGCGATGCAGCAGATGCTTATCGCGGTTGGCTTCCATAACGCCCAGTTTTTTCTCCATGCGCGTGAGGGATTTATTCAGGTCATGCAGAATTTTTTCCCGGGGCGAAATGATCACGAATTTCATGAATCCGTACCACACATTGATGTCGGCGTTGGGGTCTATCTTGCGTGCGTCTTCTAACCCCCACAAGCCCAGTTGTGCCACACCCGGCTGGAAAGGCATCAGCGTGTCGACTTCGCCCGAAGTCGGTTCGCCTTCAGGGAAAATCACGAGTTTGCCTTCGCTCTCGCTCAGAATTTTTCGCGTCAGTTTCATCGCGTCACGGTCAGGTACGCCGGCAATGACGGAGTACGCGCCGATGCGGCGAATGAACCAGCCGATGAGTCCGCCCTGCCAGTTGAATACCTGGCGTGAGGCCATAAACTTGAAACGCTGGCCCAGCAGGCGGCCGAGGTAGAATACCAGCGGGGGTTCTGCCGTCGATGGGTGGTTCGTAAAAAACAGCAGGCGTTCTTTTCTGAAGGTTTTCAGGCGTTCAATGTCTTCGGGTTTGATCACAACTTCCCGGATATTCTGCATGGCTGCCAAAAGCGGAAAATACAGCTTCGATGCCAGCCAGGGTAAAAAACGATTTTCGACCGGGGGTATAAAGTGGCGCATCGGTGATGGCGGCAGGCAGGGCTGTTATGTCAAGAAAATGGCGGTCGCCGACTGCGCCGGTACAGAGATTGAGGCAAAGAATACATCCGCCTGCGCAGCATTTGCGGGCTTTCGTCGCCAACCTGTCGTATGCTGCTGGCCCAAAAACTTGACGACCTGTTTAATTTTCGTATTTTTACTGTATGAGTCGCAAAGTTCATGTCGTCAAAGATGACTGCACAAGCTGCAGCCTGTGCGCCGACACACACCCGCAATATTTTCGCCTCGACAGCGATGACCTCGCCGAGACGCACAATGCCGGCGCGAACGTGAACGACGCTGAAATTCCCGATGCAGATATCGCCAAGGTACAAGAGTCGATCGACGACTGCCCGGGCGAATGCATTAAGTGGAAAGAATGACATCATAAGGGGGATTTCTCCCCCTCATGATGCTCTTATAGATTTTTCGAAATTGATCGTTCGGCACGCGCCCTTCGCCATTGATAGACAGGTCGGGCCGAATACCATTCAAGAAGTACATATCTATATGCCCTTTATTCTTTGCCTCGACCTGGCCGCGGTGCGCGCAGTCGAAGAGAGGTTTTACCGCTTCGTAGGTCGAAACAGAGATATTGATCTTTCCCGGCACACCGCTCGCCTCGAGTCGTGAGGCTGTGTTGACCGTGTCTCCCCACACATCGTAGGCAAACTTCTTGTGCCCGACGACGCCGGCAACGAGCGGGCCAGTATTCATGCCGAGTCGCAGCTCCCAATAGTCAAACCCTTGCTGGTGTTTGATGTCTTTCATTTGGTTCATGAACGCCTGAATTTCGAGCGCCGCGAGACAGCAGTCGATCGCATGTGTCTTGTTTGCTCTCGGGATACCACCAGCGCACATAAAACTATCTCCGATAGTCTTTAGCTTCTCGAGGCGGTATTTTTCGGTGACCTGATCGAAGTAGCCAAAGCACCTGTCGAGTTCGTCGATCAGTTCGCGCGGCGACAGGCGCTCTGCGATGCGCGTGAAGCCGACAAAGTCAGAAAAGAGAACTGTTGCCTGTTCATATTCTCTCGCTTCGGCCCGACCGCTGATTTTCAGCTCTTCGGCAACGTCCTTCGGCAGAATATTGAGCAGCAGGCTTTCAGAGCGCTCCTGTTCTTTTTTGAGCCGAAGTTCGGCAAGAATCAGGTTTACGCGGCGGCGGTATTCGCGCAAAACCAGAAAAAACATGCTGTTAAAGTAGGGGATTGCCATAACGACCAGAATTTTTCCTGCCCCACCGGGCGCCGATACCCATAACCAGCAGAACAGGGGCAGCGCGAACGGCAGGCAGAATGCCAAAAAGGTAACCGGACTGACCGTGAATGTGAAGGACGCCGCTCCGCTGACGCCGACGATCAAAGCCAGAACCGTCGCAATACGATATGGGTCATGCACGTCGGGAACCTGCAGAAAAATTCCGATTCCTAATACGGCTCCAGTTGCGAGTGCGAGTACGCCCGCAAACCAAAGTTTCGTGAATGTCGCGTGAATCAGCTTCTCGCCAAAAATAAAAAAAAGCAGCACCGCACCACACACTGCGCCCTGCGTGGTCATCTGGCTGCGGTATCGCGAGATATCCGTTTCCTGCGCCAGCAGCCAGTAATAGAGGCCCATTGCGGCGATGAGGCCTGCCAATGCCAGGCGCACATTCCAGAAAAGTTCGTGCACGAGAATTGTTTTCACGTGGCGCAAATGTTCTTTAGGTATCGGCTGAAAAAGTGGCCAGGTTTTGGGTTGGAAAATTCTTGCGGATGCAGGTTCGCTCAAGCTATGCTCCCATCATATGATTGTTGAGCGACCAGCGTGCCCCGCTAAAGATGGGAGATAAACAATTTTTTTCGTCTTCGGTCTTTTTCTCGTCTCCCTGACTGTCTTTTCCCGAATCCCCCATGCGCAAAAAAATCCTTATCGGCCTCGGCACCCTCGTCGCCGCGCTGGCGATCCTCTATTTCTTTTTCCCCGGCAAAATGTTCACGGTGCTTGCTGCGCTCGAACGGGGCAGTGCAGGGGTTAAGCTCAAACACATCGACGCAGGCGGTTGGCCGACACCGTATCTCGAAGGCGGCGAGGGCGAGACGGTGTTACTCATCCATGGTTTTGGCGGCGACAAAGACAACTTCACGCGCTTCGCAAAATACCTGACGCCGAAATACCGCGTGATTTCTGCCGACCTGCCCGGTTTCGGTGAAAATGCGCGCCGCGAAAATACGGGGTATTCGTACAGCGAACAACTGCCGCGCATCGTGGCTTTTCTCGACGCATTAAAAGTGGGGCGCTTTCATGTGGCGGGTAATTCGATGGGCGGGCACCTTGCGGGGCTTTTGGCTGCACAACTCGGCAATCGCGTGATCAGCGCGACGCTGATCGACAATGCGGGTTTCCATGAACCGAATCTGTCTGAGCGCGAGAAGTTGATGCAGAAAGGCGTCAATGCCCTGCTGGTTAACGGCACCGACGACTTCGACCGCCTGATGGGATTCATTTTTGTGAAGAAGCCGTTTATTCCAGGGCCGCTGAAACAATATTTTTCCGAGCGCGCCGTGCAGAACCGTGGCTTCAACGAAAAGATATTTCGCGATATTTCGCCCGAACGCTACCTGCTCGAAAGCAGGTTCGCCGGCGTTAAATCACCCGTGCTGGTGATTTGGGGTGACACTGACCGCGTGATCGACGTGTCTGCGACAGAGACGATGAAAAAAATCAAGCCTGGCATTCAGGTGAAGATCATGAAAGCCATGGGGCACTCGCCGATGCTCGAACGGCCCGAAGAAACGGCAAAGCTGATGCTCGAATTTATCTCGCAGAAAAAATAGCTTCTCAGTCGCTCATGCCGAAGAAGCGCATGACCTGCGCTTTGACGCGCTTCATGTCG
>Ga0154020_10011001_pt1 | contig 10322 bp, 9 predicted proteins | sample Klosneuvirus_201_FD_109709 | JGI IMG/M metagenome (GOLD analysis project Ga0154020, IMG submission 109709) | Active sludge microbial communities from wastewater, Klosterneuburg, Austria - Klosneuvirus_20160825_MG | ecosystem: Engineered > WWTP > Aerobic digester > Activated sludge | place... | reverse complement strand
GCTCGCCCTTCACGCGAATGATCGCCAGATCAAACTTCCGGTCCCACGCGTGAACCTCCGTCACTTCGCGCTGCGAGCCATCCGGGAACTGCACCGAGATCGGACGCGCCTCGCCGATGACATGAAGGCTCGTCGCGATCAAACCATCCGGGGAAATCACGAAGCCCGCGCCCACGCCATCCTCCTTCCCGTCGCGCCCGAAATGCTGAATCACCACCACCGACTTCATCGCCGTCGCCGTCAGCGCTTCGATGGACGCCGTCGACTTCGCCTCCGCTGTGGTGGAACTCTTCTCCTTCGCCGACGCCTTGGGCTGCCCCGCGCGCTGGGCCAGCACACTGGAACCCGCCACCCACAGCGCCACCCAGCCAATCATGCACGCACGTTGCAAACGCATGTCGGGAGAATGTGCCTCCGCTGCTCTCCGCGCAAATGTTACCTGTGGACCTCAGAGGCAACCGCGTCCCGGTGGTAGAAGTCGAGGTGACGAGGCTCTGATCTTTTCTGGAAGGCACGCCGCTCGCGCCGAACCCATTTGAGTCTCGTCAGGTCGACTCCTACAGCCTTCGCATTTTTGGCGTGTTTAGCGGGCGTTCCTTCCGCAACCCGCACAAAAACCACTCGCGAACCCCCTTTGGAAATGCCGCTTCAAGAACGTTCCTCCGCAGCTGCGCTGCTGCGCTGCTCCAACACACTGGGTTCTGGCATGCCCACCGCCTGCGCCAGGGCTTTGCGCAGCCCCACCGCGGGTGAACCACCAAGGTAACTCGCCCCTGACCCCCTGCCCGGTCGGTCAATCGTTTTGACGAAGCGCCCCACGAATGCTTGAATCAACCTCATGAAAAGGAAGCAAAGCCCACTTTGCCCCGGGACCAGCCAATATCAACTAGCAACGACACCTGTGGTTTAGGCGGATTCGCGCACGCGCCACGAATTTATGAACACCAGGCAAAAAGAACTCACTTACTACGCAATTGCAGCTTTCATCTGCACGTTGCTATGCGCGGCGTGGGATTTGACCGGCAGCCCCAACCACTACAACGTCACGAAGTACGCGCCGATCTTTTCCCCGCCCGACCTTGGACCATATCCGAAACGTGAACTGGCTAGCTCCGTATTCTGGTCTTGGTTTGGGATCGCCGTCATCTACTCGGGCTTGTTCGTTGCATTTCGCAGTCCCCAGGCTTCCGCAAAAGGGCAAAGCGATGAAACACTGCACGCCGCCTGACCATGCGCCGCGGAGAACCCGATGGGAGCGTCGCGGGCGTAAAGCCCCGTGGGGCCACGCCCCTTTACGGGTTGGCAATCATTGCGTCCCGTGCGCCAGGTCAGTGGGCATGAGGCGCTAGGCCGATTCACACCATGAACAATAACGAAGATCAACAAAATGGGACAATAGTGGCTGGCAGACTCATCAGCTCAGCCATCATCGTCTTTGCCGCCGCGGGCCTTCTCGTCGGTGGCGCTTTTGTTAAGCACGCTGACACTCAGATGTTCCTCTACTTGGTCGGTTGCGTCGTCGGATTGGCAGGCTTGTTTGGGTGGTTTGCGAGTTTCAAAGGGAGATAAGCATGAATTTCACAACGCGTCCTACAATTGCGTTGCAACGAACCCGGCGGGCGCGTCGCGGTTGCCATCGTTGCGTCCCGTGCACCGGGTCGGTGAGTTTGGTCTAGGCGGCATCGGACGCGCTTGTGAAAATTATCGACTACATCATCATCGCGTCGCTTATGGGTGGCATGTTCCTCGGATACTCAGGCTTTCGAATCGAGGCGGCATTACTGCTCGCTGTTGTTATCATCGTCGCATCTTGGCGCTTCTGGGACAGGTCGCGTGAGAAGCAGATCATGCGCAGAGGTTCATCCGGTCACGATGGACCCGATCATCCAGACTCGACCTCCGCGAGCGGAGGCAACTCCTCACACGGCAGCGGAGACAGTGGTGGCGGTGGAGACGGAGATTGAGCATGACCAATAACCAGCCGCCTAACCCATTTCTGGAGCCCACCCGGCTCTCATGTCAACGTTTGCAGTTGAGCCGTCCCGCGCGCCGAAGGTTATGTTCAGAAGCTTTGAATGCGCGAAGACATCACTTTCTATGAAGAATATTCTCCTGCTGTTGCTGCTGGCGCTACTGCCGGCATGCAGCACGGTTTCCACTTACAAGTCGGGTCCGATTGACATCTCGCGCTCGCCGACCGTTCTTCTCCGAATTCAAAACGACACTGAGAAGCTTTCCGACAACCTTTCTCAACGGATCGAGGATTTGGGCTTCACGACGACCAGGGATACTGGCCGGGCCGATTATTATGCGGATGTGGAATACACGACCTATTTCGATGTGGTCCATCAGACATTCAATCATTTTGACATCGCCTTTGTTGATGCCAAAACCAATGAGTCGAGAATCCGCTCACGGTATGTTGGTCGGTTTGGATTCAACGGCTGCCAGGCCGCGCTGGATTTGGTTTTCAAGGATTTAATCCGCAAATTGAAGGATGGAACGTAACCATGCGCTTCAGAGCCTAACGGCGACGGGCAGCCGCGGTTGTAATCCACGCGTCCCGTCGGGCAGGTCGCTTCGCTGGACTTGGCCGGGAAACAGCACTATACCACTCCCACTCTGATGCACCATTTGTTGAAACACTGGGCGCTGTTCACGGTGGTGCTGTTTGTCGTTGGCTGCGGCAAATGGCCGCCAGTCGTCGACAGCAAAGGTGACATCGCGAAGTTGCCTCCTTCGACTGATTCCATTCGCGCACGCGCCCTTGCTGACGCCGATATTCCCAGCCTAGCCCGGTTTCAACAGTTAAGGATCCTCGATTTCCGGGATGGATACGCAGTCACCAACGCCAACATTACCGACCGGGGCCTGGCTGCGCTTGCGACGCTGAAGCTTCCTCAGTTGGAGACGCTGACCATCGGCTACACGACAAACATCACAGACGCCGGGTTGGTTCAAATTGCGCGGATGCATTCGGTGAGGTGGTTGAGTTTAATGGTCTGCCCGAGCATCACCGACGCTGGCTTGCCATCGTTGCTCACCATGACGAATCTCACTGCCCTGGATTTGCGCGGATGCACGGGCATCACGGACGAAGGCGTGTTGCTTCTGGCGCGCAAGACGAATTGGGGGGACCATCATGTTCGGTGGTTGTCCGAACGTCTCCACCGGCGCTGTTGCCACCCTGCAGCAGGCTCTGCCCAACGCGCAGGTCAAGAAAGACGAGGTCGAATGGAGCTTTCACAAGTAACGCACCCAATCATCATGCCGCGTTGCGGCCACGCCGCTCTACGCGAGCGTCTCGGGTGGGGGTCCCTGCGGTTGGTCGTGGACGCATTCCCCGCAGCACGAAAGAGCATTCACCCGACAACAGCATCCACAAGAGAGCCATGAGCCCAGAACTACCACCGGTTATCGCTGCCTTCTTCCACGCCACCAACACGCGAGGGTTTGCCGATTTTCTCTCGCTGTTCACCGCCGATGCCCACGTCAACGACGAGGCCAACGATCACTACGGCGCCGAAATTGCAGCGTGGATCGATCGGGCGACAGCCGACACAAAGCCAACTGCGGAGGTCACCGGCATCACACGCGACGGTGAGCAGTTCGTCGTCACCGCCCGAGTCAGCGGCAATTTCCCGGGCAGCCCGATCCAGCTTCGTTACCACTTCACACTCAAGGATGGCAAAATTGCGAAGCTGTTCATCAAAGCATGAGGGAACTCCATCCGATTCACAAATGACGTCAACGTCCAACAATTGCGCGGCCGCAATCCTCCGCCCCTCTGAGCAGTCGGACGGTTGGGATCACTCGTCAGGGACTGTTGCAGCCGACCAGTTCCCTCCAGCGAGCGTCCCTGAGGTTGGGTCGTAGGCTTTAGCGCTATGGGTAGTTCATTCACACAATTCCGAAATAAAGGCTTCTGGAGTCGTGATACGCTTCTTGAGGTATGGCTACGCACCTTGTGCCTGCACATGGAAAGTGAAGTCCACTCATCTGGCTGGCAACACGATCTACGGGACCGGTGGCTGCTTGCCTCGGCTGGTTACTTCAATGGCTGCGTTTCAGCATCTTTGGACGAGTTTCTCACAAACGACGACCGTGTTAGCGTCATCATTCGTGTGTCTGGGCGCAGTATTCAGAGCCTCCGCGCTTTTGGTGCATTCGTGCCTGAGGCATTCCTGAATGCGCTAAACATTACCCAGTTCACAGCGGACTGGCCGATCGAATGGTTTGAGCGCATCGCTGATACCTTTATCCTGCTATTGCGCGGCGAGCTTACTTCGGATGCATCCACTAGTCCGACGTTGCCAGCAACGCGGAAGGGTCAGACATGGGATGAGCTTGAACAACCTCGAAAAACATAACAAATCACTCCAGCTGACGTCGGCATCACGCGCTGATTGCAATCAATGCATGGCGGCCGTCGCAGGGCTTGGATTGTTACGCCTTCTATTCGCATGAGCACAAAACATCGAATCTTAACGACGAGTTTCGCGAGTATTTATCCCTACTATGTCGCCAAGGCGGAGAAGAAGGGGCGCACGAAGGCCGAGGTGGACGCCATCATTTGCTGGCTGACGGGCCACAGTCAGCGCGAGCTGGAGAAGCAGTTGAAGAAGGAGACCGATTTCGAAACGTTCTTCGGCGAGGCGCCGCGGCTAAATCCTGCGCGAACCTTGATCACGGGCGTAGTGTGCGGCGTGCGCGTGGAGGATGTCGAAGATCCGTTGATGCGTGAGATTCGGTATCTCGACAAGTTGATCGACGAGCTGGCCAAGGGGAAAGCAATGGAGAAAATCTTAAGAAGTTGATGGGATTCTCGAGACTCACTCCAAATCGTTTGTCACAGGTATGCGCTGCGTCTTCTGAAGGCGCGCTCGGGGAACCGGTGAAACCCCTCGATCGCCAGAAACGGGAAGCAACCTCTGATAGATGATTTATGCGTTCTTCAACGTTCGTCCTTCTCATTGCCGTGGCGGCTTTCACGGGCGTGCTGTGCTGGGTGGCGGCGACGCCGTGGTATCTCGTCGATAAACAGGCTGCATCGGCGTACTACCATCGGATGGAAGAACCGGAAGTCTGGCGGCGTACCCAGGCACGGCTGGCAAAGCCACGGTTCATTGCCAACGCCACTCTATCGGCGTTGGCCGCGGTCGACGTTGTCGGCATCTGGCTGATTGGGCGTGCGTGGCGAAGAGACCGTCAGCAGTTGAGCCAGATGCGCCGACAGGACAACTTCAAAGAGCAGGACGCTTCAGACGCGCTCAATCCTCCACCGGCACCACGAGATTCTCCATGATGTAATCTTTGCGCTCGGGCGTGTTCTTGCCCATGTAGAAGCTGAGAATGTTCGAGGCGTCCTGGCGCGGCGCGTATTCCACCTTGCTCAGGCGCATGTCGTCGCCGATGAACTGCGCGAATTCCTTCGGGCTGATTTCCCCGAGTCCTTTGAACCGGGTGATCTCCGGGTTCTTCCCGAGCTGCGCGGAGGCCGCATCGCGCTCGGCTTCGCTGTAGCAATAGATGGTCTTCTCCTTGTTGCGCACGCGGAAGAGCGGCGTCTCCAGCACGTGCACATGGCCATCGTGCACGAGCTGTTCAAAGAATTTGTAGAAATACGTGATGAGCAGATTGCGGATATGCAGGCCATCCACGTCGGCGTCCGTCGCGAGAATCACCTTCCCGTAGCGCAGGCCTTCGAGGTTGTCCTCGATGTCGAGCGCGCACATGAGGTTGTACATCTCGTCGTTCTTGTAGACGATGTCGCGCTTGAGATCCCAGACGTTGAGCGGCTTGCCCTTGAGGGTGAAGACGGCCTGGGTGTTCACGTCGCGGCAGCTCGTGATGGAGCCGCTCGCGGATTGACCTTCGCAGATGAAGATCATGGATTCCTTGCCCTTGCCCTTCGCCTTGTCGAGGTGCTGCTTGCAGTCCTTGAGCTGCGGAATGCGCAGCGTCACGGCCTTGGCGCGCTCGCGCGCGAGCTTCTTCACGTCCTGCAGTTCCTTGCGAAGCTGCTTGGTGTCCTCCACCTTCGCCATGATCTTCTCGGCGACTTCCTTGTTGCGATTGAAGAAGTGCAGGAGCTCCTCGCGCACGCTGTTCACGAGCTCGGACCGAATCTCCGTGTTGCCGAGCTTGTTCTTGGTCTGCGATTCGAACACCGGATCCTTCAGGCGAATCGCCACCGCGCCGACCATGCATTCGCGCACGTCGTCGCCGTCGTAACCGGCCTTCGAGTATTCGTTCACCGCCTTGAGCAAACCTTCGCGGAAGGCGCTGAGGTGCGTGCCGCCGTCGCTCGTGTACTGGCCGTTCACGAACGAGTAGAACGATTCGCCGTAGCGGCTGTTCGTGTGCGTGAAGCAGAATTCCAGCGTCTTGCTCGTGTAATGCAGCGGCGCGTAGATCGGCTCGGCGTTGTCCGACTGCAAATCTTCCATCACGAGATCGAGCAGGCCGTGACGGGACTGGAAGACCTTGCCATTGAAGATGAGCTTCAGGCCGGTGTTCAGGTAGCTGTAGTGACGCAGGCGTTTCTCGACGAGCTCGATGCGGAATTCGATCTTCTTGAAAATCTCCGGGTCGGGCGTGAAGCGAATGAGCGTGCCATTCGGCTCGGTCGTCTTGCCCGTGGCCTGTTTCTTGAGCTTGCCCTGCTTGAAGCTCGCCTCGGCGAATTCGCCGTCGCGATGGCTGCGGACGTAGAAATCCTTCGAGAGCGCGTTGACCGCCTTGGTGCCGACGCCGTTCAGACCGACGCTGAACTGGAACACGTCGTCGTTGTACTTCGCGCCCGTGTTGATCTGCGACACGCAGTCGATGACTTTGCCCAGCGGAATGCCGCGGCCGAAATCGCGCACGGTGACGTTGGTGTCCTCGATGGTGATCTGGACCTCCTTGCCGTGCCCCATGATGAATTCGTCGATGGTGTTATCGACGACTTCCTTCAGCAAAATGTAACCGCCGTCATCGTAATGCGAGCCGTCGCCGATGCGCCCGATGTACATGCCCGTGCGCAGGCGGATGTGCTCGAGGGACGAGAGCGTCTTGATTTTGCTCTCGTCGTAAACGGCCTGCTTTTTTGGTTCGCCAGAATTCTTTTCAGCCATACGTCGTTATAGGCCGAGGAGTATGGGAGAGAAGAGCCCGTTGCCAATAGCGAAGTTTCCGCGCGCGCTCGGGAACTTCACGAGGCCCGCCGGGAAAGCCAGACCAGCAGGAAAGCGATGGCTGCCAGCAGCAGCAGAAAGAGCAGCCGTTGCCCGGTGAATCCACGCGGGAAGCGAGAGGAATTTGCCGAGGAAGACATCTCGCTCGAGGCGCCAGAAGCGTGGGGAGCCGAAACTTCTGCGGAGCGAACATCACCGGACCGAAACGCGCCAGTGGCGTCCGGAGCCGAGCCAGCAGAACGAGCGACTTCGTGACTGGCACCCGCGCGATTCGCACTGGGAGCGACCGGTTCAGGGGAACGGGGGAGATTCGAGTAGCGACGATGCTCGAACACGGCGCTCTCGTATGTTTCATCTTCCGGCCGGGTCGCCGCGCTGAGGTCCAGTTCAGCCTCAATCATTCCGAATCGGATCACCTGACCGTTTCGCACCGGCATTTGACCGACGACGCGCGCGCCATTGACGAACGTGCCGTTCTTCGAGCCGAGATCCCGGACGATGACTTCGCTGAGATGCACGAGGATCTCGCAATGACGAGAAGAGACCGAAGCGTGGGAGATCATCAGCCGGCAATCCTGCGCGCGCCCAACGGAGCAGGTGCCATCCTCCAACTCCACCGCACGCGGCGAAGGGTTGTTCGAATCCCTGAAGATTAATTTGGGCATGACAGATCGAGTTTGGAGTTGCTCGCGCCCGCCAGAATCCGACCGACGGGCGCGAGTGAGTTCTCCGGTTCCATCCATGGCGTCCCTGGCAGATTCTAGCGTCGCGAGACCAATGCCCCGGAACCGCAATGCCGCCCGTCGATTACGAGCGCACCGTTTTCATCGGTCCCCGTGGGCGTGAAGAGAGCATTGCCGAACACAACGCCTTCCGTTCCGGCGAAGCGACCGGTGCCACCCACGATTGTTTGATACAGCTTCGCGCGGCTTGGCTGCGTGATGTCGGGCACCGGCGTGCCGTCAGGCAGCAGGATGGTTACAAAGCTCACCGTCTCCACTGAGGTCAGGAACAACTGGTCGCCGCCGGGAGTGGTCCAAACCGAATCAAAGGGATACAGCGCCGTGAACTTGCCGTCGACGAGACCAACGAACCCGGCGATGGGGCTGGCAATGGTGGCATTCTCGTCGCGGAACTTCCCGATGCGCGTGGCGAAGCCTTTGCCGACCGCAGTGAAATTCGGGTTGCTCACGCGACCATCGAAGGATTCGACGAGGCTGAAATATTTCGACGGTTTCACCTCTGCGCCGCGCAGCCAGCCTTTGAAGGTGACGAGACCGATGCCGGTGCTGGTCTCAGGATTCACGCGCGCCCAGCCGTCGACTTGAACACTGCCGCTGGCTTTGGCGTAAGGGCCAGTGCCGCCGTTGAAGACGATTTCACCGCCGAAGGTGAAGCGTCCGTCAGGTTGTTGCGCGGAGGGTCCAGAGTAGATGCCGATGAGTTTGTTGCCGTCGGAATCTTCCATGTTGATGGTGCCGGTTTGGATGCCCGTGGCGAAGTCGAGGGTCTGGTCCGTCGTGGAGATCGAGAACTTGCCGAGCTGTGACGCACCGCCTGAACCGCCGACGCGGATCTGCAGATAGGCCGGGTTCGCTGGATCGACGAAGACGGAATTGGTGACGGCGTAGTAGCCGTTGAACAGCAACGGCAGGTTGTGAGCGAAGCCCGGGGAGCTGGCGGCGAGCAATTGAATCGCGATGACAGCAGCGATGAATCGAAGCGAACGCACCAGATGGCTGGCGACGGTTTTGGATTTGATGATCATGGTTTTTGTTTTTGGTGGGTGAATTGCCTTCGGCTGGTTGGCCTGAAGACGTTGGTTTCACTCATGACTCACCGCGTCCTCACTCAGAAGTTACAAACAATTCTCACGGGCAGAGAAAACCGAAGCCGAAAGAGATCGACGCAAAGAAAAAGCGGACAGCCCTGAGGCCGTCCGCTGTGGTGTGTTTAGTTTCGCCGCCGCTGTAAGAGCAGGCTGATTCAAATCCAGCCCGCGTGGTGCGACTCGAGGTCAACCGAGCGGCTTACGGCAGAGTGATTGTGTAAATCTTCGGCAGATTGGAACCCACGAGTTCCAATTGCACGAACGGACCATTGGGATTCGGATTCACCGGGATGCTCGCGCTGTCGAAGACGTTGAAGTCATTGTCGTAGGTAAGAACGATCTTGTTTCCGACTTTGCATGCGCCCTCCACCTTCTCCAACAGCGGATCAATCGAAGTCAACGCGTCGAGCACCACCGTCTTCGTCACTGGCACAATGCCGAGCGCGGCGAGACCAGACGGGTCGAGCTGTTCCAGGGTCTTCGTCGTGTCTGCGATCAGTTTTCCGTCCGCGCTCTCCAGCGGCGTGATGTCCGTCGCGCCGGCGAGATTGATCTCGAAGAGTTTATCCGTCACGCGCTCCGGCACGAGCAAGGTGCCGGGCCCGGTGGAAAACAGATCACTGACCGTCACACTCCCGTTGCCCGCCGGCATTTGATAAACGTATTGTCGGACGAGCGGTTCCGAACTGCAGTGCAGCAGGGCGCGCAGGTTGATTTCCACGAGACGACCATTCCCATTGGCGTCCGCGGCATTTCGATTCGGATTGCTCAACGGCCGTTGCACGATGGCGTAGATGTATCCATCCGCGGACGCCGCAATGCCTTCGAACCCGCGATTGTTGCGGCGCTTGGCCAGCACGCCTGGCAACACGTCGAAGGTGGGAACCTGCTCCAGCCCGGTCAAGGTCCCGGCTGGCACCAGGCGGAAGAGCACCCGCCCGTTCCTTGCCACCATGGCCACGCTGGGCTTGTACTCATCACAAACCCAGAAGTTGCCCCAGCGATCGATGGTGATGCCCTCGGCATCCAGCGAGTCGTCGTCATACGGGAGCAAGTTCAGATTGAAATCGTAAGGGACATCCGTCGCGGGAAGCGACGTGGGCAGTCCGCTGATCTGGCCGCCGTCGGGATGCTTGAGCGGCTTGACCTCGTCCACTCGCGCCGTGCCGTTGGGCAGCAGGCGCACGGTGACGATGTGCGGACCGAATTCCGGATGGCAAACGTCTTGTACGTCTTGCCGTCGGGTGCGACGAAGTCCGGTGCCGGACCGCGATCGGTGATCGTGTAAAACGAGTTTGCCTTCCCGGGCACCG
>Ga0154020_10011000_pt1 | contig 10322 bp, 5 predicted proteins | sample Klosneuvirus_201_FD_109709 | JGI IMG/M metagenome (GOLD analysis project Ga0154020, IMG submission 109709) | Active sludge microbial communities from wastewater, Klosterneuburg, Austria - Klosneuvirus_20160825_MG | ecosystem: Engineered > WWTP > Aerobic digester > Activated sludge | place... | reverse complement strand
GCTTAAAGTTATTTTGAAATCAATAACAAGGATCTTTTGAGAATTTTCTCTTTTGAATCTTCTATGATATACATGTAAGTTCCATCATTCATTTGCAAGTCGATGGATGGGTTTGTTGTAGTAATAATTGGTATGCTTTTTATAAAGTTTCCTTGGATTGAATAAATTGTTATTCTTAAATGTTCACCTTTTATAAGGTCGGAAATAATATGTATTAATCCTTTAGATGGATTTGGATAAACTAACATGGATGAAGTATTTAAATCATCATTATTGCTTACTTTTTGATATTCTATGGCTCCAATTGATCGGTTGGTAATTTCAAATAGATTTCCATTATAATCTTCAATAGGTGCGATCACCGATTTGCCTTGACCAATGGCTGGTGAGCTTTTTAAAAGATTAAAATTTTCTTGTGCTAAGTTTACAAATAATGGATCCTTGCCTTTGATACTTCCGGTTTCTGCTACAGGTAAATTGTATTGATTAAAACTTGGATTCTGATGATTGTACCATAAGTTATTTGAAAATATAAAAGATGAAGGATCAGTATTTGGTCCAATGTTAACAATGGTTCTAATATTATTTGGAAAATAAACAATGTTATTTGTAAATTCATTCATTCCACAAGGAGCAAAACGATTGGGGTCAACCGTTTCCTGAAGTATTCTAAATATCCAAATTACGGGATTGATTATGGTATTGTTTACCACTTTACTTCGGATACATCCTACAAATGCAATGGGCGTGTCAGATTCAATGAATATGTTCGACCATACATTTATATCTGCAGCCTCAAATGTTGCATTCTGAGGTCTAAAGAATGCCAGTCCGGTGCTTCCGCCAATATTGATTGCTCGTTGCCCACCTTTTTTAAAAAAGTTTTTTTCAATCCGGATGTATTGACTTCCTCCTTTCATTTGGATACTATTGGCACCCATGTTTTCAAAAGTGCATTTATTAATTCTACCATTGTGGCATCCTACCATATCAATTCCACTACCTGAGCTTCCGAGGCTTCCATTTAAAAATGTACATTCTGATATTGAGAAAAAATCCAATCCTGACAATTTTAATAAGTCATTGTTTCCGGTTGCTTTAATATCTCTAAATATGCAGTGGATTATTGCAATATTTGTAGAAGGATTCACTAAACTTCCTGAATCGTCCATGTTGACACCATTACCGGTTTGTTGTTCGAAAACAAACCCTTCGATAACAATATAGGAAACGGAACTTAAATGCCAAGCTTCTGACCCACCTCTATAGATTGCACCGTGTCTTTTTTTTGAAATGACGTAAATATTGTTTTTGTCATTACCTTTAGTACCGCTCAGATATTCGGTTTGGGTATATATACCTTCATTTACAAGAATGGTATCACCAGGTTTGGCTATATTGTAAGCTGATTGGATAGAAGTATAAGTCTGATTGACACCAACGATGATTGTGTTGGCACTAAGATTGTTCTCTGCAATATTGATGAATAATAGTATCAGAAAAAAAAATCTAATCATAATGTAATTTTTTGACATTCTGTTTTAATTATTATTTTTAAGAAGTGCTTCTTTTTTTATTGATGATGGTAAAATTAAATAATTTTTTATTGATCCCTTACATGTTCCTTCGATACTTTCCACCAACAGCATATAATGCCTGAGTAATTTGTCCTAGGGAGCAATATTTTGTAGCTTTAATCAATTCTTCAAAAATATTTTTATTTTTAATGGCCATCAATTGTAAATTTTTCAAATGATTATCTGAAACACTGATATTGGCTTTTTTCAAATTTTCTAATGCATGGATTTGATCCTTTTTTTCTTCATCAGTAGCGCGTATAACTTCTTTAGGCAAAATGGTTGGAGAGCCATCTTTACTTAAGAAGGTATTGACACCTATTATAGGATATTCACCAGTATGTTTCAGTGTTTCGTAATACAAGGATTCTTCCTGGATTTTACTGCGTTGATACATCGTTTCCATAGCTCCTAATACACCGCCTCGCTCTGAAATTCTATCGAATTCCATAAGTACAGCTTCTTCCACAAGTTCAGTTAATTCTTCTATGATAAAAGATCCTTGTAATGGATTTTCATTTTTCGCAAGACCCAATTCGTTATTGATGATGAGTTGAATGGCCATTGCTCTTCGCACCGATTCTTCAGTTGGAGTTGTTATAGCTTCATCATAGGCATTAGTGTGTAGTGAATTACAATTATCATAGATGGCATATAATGCTTGAAGTGTCGTTCTGATATCGTTAAAAGAAATTTCTTGTGCATGCAGGGATCGACCAGAAGTTTGTATGTGATATTTCAACATTTGACTTCTTTCATTGGCATTGTATTTTATCTTCATGGCCTTAGCCCAGATTTTTCTAGCAACTCTTCCGATAACTGCATATTCCGGATCAACGCCATTAGAAAAAAAGAAAGATAAATTCGGTGCAAAATCATCAATATGCATTCCTCTGGAAAGGTAGTATTCTACAAAAGTAAAACCATTCGCTAAGGTAAATGCTAATTGTGAAATCGGATTAGCCCCAGCTTCTGCAATGTGATATCCACTGATCGAAACAGAATAAAAATTTCGAACATTTTTTTGAATGAAATAATCTTGAACATCACCCATTAATTTGAGAGAAAATTCAGTTGAAAAGATACAGGTATTTTGAGCCTGATCTTCTTTGAGTATGTCAGCTTGTACAGTGCCTCTAACGGAGCTTAGTGCTTTGTTTTTTAATTCTTCATAAATAGGCGCATCCAGAATTTGATCTCCGGATAATCCCAAAAACATCAAACCCAATCCATTATTTCCATGTGGAAGTTCGCCATCATATTTTGGTCGTGGAAGATTTTGGTCATCAAATTTTGCTTTTAGTGCAGCTTCAACTTTGTGCTCTAATCCATTGGCTTTAATGTATAGTTCGCATTGTTGATCAATAGCAGTATTCATAAAAAAGGCACATATCGTAGCTGCTGGACCATTGATTGTCATGGAAACAGATGTTCTGGGATTGCATAGATCAAAACCAGAATATAATTTTTTGGCGTCATCCAGACTACAGATACTCACACCGGAATTTCCAACTTTTCCAAAAATATCCGGCCGGTAATCCGGATCTTCTCCATATAAAGTTACTGAGTCAAATGCGGTAGAAAGTCGATTGGCAGGCATATCTACTGAAACATAATGGAATCGTCGATTGGTTCGCTCAGGCCCGCCTTCGCCAGCGAACATTCTGGTTGGGTCTTCTTCTTTACGCTTGAATGGAAAGACACCTGCTGCATATGGAAATTCACCAGGGACATTTTCTTGTAATGACCATTTTATGATATCGTACCAACCTTTGTAATCTGGTAGGCAAACCCTTGGAATTCTTGAATGCGAAAGAGATGTTGTGAAGGTAGGAACACTTATTTCTTTGTCTCGAACTTTATAAATAAAATGATCGTTTTTGTATTCCTTTTTTTTCGTTTCCCATTCCTCAAGAATAGATCGGGTAATTCCGTCTATAGTTTTTTCAATTTCTAAAGTTTGTTTTTTGATTTCTGGTTTGACATCAGAAGAAACCAAGTCTTCAGTTATTTTTAATGATTGCCATTTTTGAGCTTGTTCAGCTTGTTTTAAAGACCATTGATCATATTTGCGATTGCTGTCTGAAATTTCAGAAAGATATCGGGTTCTGCCTGGCGGAATGATATAAATTTTTTCGGATTCACCGGTAGGAAGATCTAAAGTTGATTTCCAAGGAGTGTTTAGTTTTTTATTAATATTTAAAATTAATTTTTCATACAATAAATTCATTCCCGGATCATTGAATTGTGATGCGATTGTTCCATAAACCGGCATCTCATCTATGGATATATCCCATAATTGTTTGTTGCGTTGATATTGTTTTCTGACATCGCGAAGGGCATCTAATGCGCCTCGTTTATCAAATTTATTAATCGCAATGAGATCTGCAAAATCAAGCATGTCAATTTTTTCTAATTGAGTTGCAGCACCATATTCAGGTGTCATAACGTATAGCGAAACATCTGAGAAATCGATAATTTCGGTATCGGATTGGCCAATACCTGAAGTCTCTAGTATAATTAAATCAAATGATGCTGCTTTTAAAATGTCTAAAGCATTTTTAATATGTGGTGAAAGCGCAAGATTAGATTGTCGCGTTGCTAAAGATCGCATAAATACTCTGTTGTGATGGAATTCTGGATGGATTGCGTTCATGCGTATTCTATCACCTAATAGAGCACCTCCGGTTCGTCTTTTACTTGGATCTACTGATAAAATGCCAATGGTTTTTTCTGGAAAATCTAAAATAAATCTTCTAATGATCTCATCAACCAAACTTGATTTTCCTGCACCTCCGGTTCCTGTAATTCCTAGAACGAGTGTTTGTTTATTAGATGAACTTTTTGGTATTGTTGCTAATAATTCTTTAGCTGTATCAGGAAAATTTTCAACTGCAGAAATAAGACGAGCTACGGCTCTTACATTCCCTGCTTTTAATTCTTTGACTTCTCCATTTAGTGAAGCTCCGGTCTCAAAGTCACATTGTTTGAGCAGATCATTGATCATTCCTTGAAGTCCCATATGTCTTCCATCGTCTGGTGAATAGATTCTGGTTATTCCATATTGCTGTAAGTCCGCTATTTCGGACGGAAGAATGGTTCCACCACCACCGCCAAAAAGTTTGATGTGACCGCAATTTTTTTCCTTGAGTAAGTCATAGATATATTTAAAAAATTCATTGTGACCTCCTTGGTAAGATGTAATGGCAATACCTTGTACATCCTCTTGAATAGCGGCATCAACAATTTCCAAAGCTGATCGATTATGACCAAGGTGGATGATCTCGGCGCCACTGGATTGCATAATGCGACGCATGATATTAATGGCGGCATCATGACCGTCAAAAAGTGAGGCTGCTGTTAGGATCCGTATTTTATGTTTGGGCTGGTAAACTGTGGTTTCGATCATATAATTTAAGCATAGATTCTGGGTTAAAATTACTCATCATTGAAGATAATTTATGCTTTTCTATCATAAATCATAGATTTTAAAATACACTATTCGCCTATTGATAGCAATACACTATAGTAATTTTCTTTAATTAGAACAAATCCTTGGACTTAAACTAAAATTCAAGATCAGTTAGATCGCCAGATCAGAAATTATGATTCTTATCTTAACAAAGTAATTCCGCCCTTGCGCCATTTTGGTTCTTCATCTATGGCTTCATACTGTATAGCATAGACATAAACGCCCGGGTTTACTTTTTTACCTTTGAATTCGCCATTCCATCCTATTTTTTCACCGATTGTACCATCTACTTTTTCATAAAGTTGATTACCCCAACGGTCGAAGATCTGAAATACATTAATTTTTGTTTTATCAGGAAAATGGAAAACGACTTCAAATATGTCATTGATATTATCCCCATTAGGAGAAAATACAGTAGGGATATAAATATCAGCTTCTTCAACACGAACCGTAATATTCATATTATCGCTTACAGTACAACCATTAGCATCTTCCAGAGTCAACAAATAGTTGGTTGTTACATCAGGCTTGGCAGTTGGTTCAAGGCAATCCGTACAACTTAGATTAGCTACCGGCGTCCATGTAATTACGGTAGGAACAAAATTGGTGGATGGTTTGATCAATACAGAAGCGCCCTTATCAATCGTAACATCATTCGGTAGCACCAATTGTAGGGTACTAACTGTGTCGATATTTAGTGTATAGGTAGTATCACAGCCGAATTGGTCTAATATTTTAACTCGATGAGATCCAAAACTTAGATTAGCTAGATCAAGGTCGGGTGTAAAAGGAAGGCTTGCCTGATTATCAATGGATACATTAAACGGACCAATTCCTCCTGATATATTATTCACTACAATTCGTCCGGTATTCGGTACATTACAATCCAAATTTTCTTTGGTGAATTGAGCATTTATTGAAGGGGCGATATTAATGTTGACCGTAACGGTAGAATCGCAACCATTTGCAGATCCTTTTTTTACGATTAAAGTACCTGATGTTTTGTTTGCTGAAAAAGTTACATTTTGAATTTTGATACTATCTTTTTTACAAATCGTAGTTGAGAAATTACCAAAAGATTCTTTAACAAATGTTGCATTGACTAATAAGAAGCTGTCACACAATCTGGATGAGCCTTTAATAATTCTTATGGGTCCGGATGGCTTAGCTTTAAAGAAATCCTCTCCAAATAATCGCAAAGTATCATTTTCACAAAGCGTGGTGTCTAACTGACCATTGGCATCGGGAATTACAGTGAGGTCAACTTGAACAATGGAATCGCAGCCATTGGTTGATCCATTGGCAACTTTTAATATACCAGTTGTTCTTCCTGAAGAAAATGTTTCACCTTGTAAAACGAGTGTATCTCTTCGACAAATATCGGCTTTATAAACACCAGTTCCATTCTTAAGAATATTTAAGTTTACAAAAATGATACTGTCACAGCCAAATGATGAACCATTGGTTAATGTTAATGTATCGATGGGATTTCGTGCGCTAAAATACCGACCTTTACTACCACCAATGAAAATACTGTCTTCAGGGCAAAGATCGAGTTTTACCAAAGCAGTATTATTAGGATAGTTAAGCGTTACATTGACAATGCTATCACATCCTGTACTTGAAGCTCCCATAAGAGTGACACTTCCGCTTGGCCTTGCAGCATCAAACACTTCAGTACCTATAGTCAATTGAGTATTTGGACACATGTCTCTTTTTAGATCAAAGACCGTAAAGTTTTTAATGGTTAAATCTACAAAAACTACGCTGTCGCAGCCAAATGCGGATTGACCTTTGAGTATAGCCGTGCCTTTAGGATTGTTTTTGTCAAATACTGTTCCTCCAATAGTTTCACTAGCATTGGAACATATTGTTTTAGTGTAAGTAGATAAACCTCTTTCGATTCCATTAAGAACAACAATACTATCGCATCCGAAGACATTTTTTAAATTAGTTATTGAATCAATTGGATTTAATTTTGAAATTTCTTTTCCACCGATTCTAGTGGTATCATTAAAACAAATTGGTACATCAATCATTTGACGTATGCCATTTTGAAATTGAATATTTACAACGAACACAGAATCACATATACTTACTCCATCACCAGTCACATTAAATGAATCTTTAGGATTTGCTTCGTTATAAAGTTTTCCTCTGAATAATATACTTTGTCCCTTACAGATAGTTTGTGAAAAAGTAGACTTGATAGGCTGAGTACATTTATAACAATTGGAGAATTCTGAATAAATACTTGGAGTCGCAGCTGTATTACTTTTGAATTGATATGCAGAAATGCTATGTTGATTTGGATAAGCAACATTCAAAGTCCAATTTCCTAAATTGTTGGCTTGTGTTCGTCCAAGTTCAAATCCACCTTGACAATTAGCATTTGGACAGCCGGTGCGTCGGTTTGCATAAACTACTATGGAATCACTAGGATTTCCGGTACCAACGATTTGATTTCGATTCACAGAAGTAATGGTTGGATTACCTGGTGCAGGAAAGTTGCTACCATTTAATGATACTACATTATTGTTTATACACTGTATTAGATTATCAATATATCGGGCTTTTAAAATTCCAGGCTCTAGATTATTTAAATAAAAGGAATTATAGTTTTTTATATCATTTCGTTCTAAATTTAAAGTATAGGCATTTAGTAGGTTAAGAGAGATAAAAGTAAGTCCATCTCTGCCATAATTACCAGCAATGTTATAAGTTGCATTTGTGTTTCCATTTAAAATAATATCAGAAGTAACTTGATTGAATCTATTTCTGAAAATGTTTAAATCTTGATTAAGATTGTTACTTCGAATTGCAAATGTTTTTTGGAAAATAAAAAAATTATCATTGATCGTATGAGGCCCGCCACCTAGCAGTTCGATTCCGGAAGTTGGGGCAAAGAAAATATTGTTTTTTGATGTGTCTACAGCACCGAAAATATTATTGGTTATGCTACAAATACCACCACTGGAAGAAATAGCATTATTCGTATTGACAAAAATATTTGAATCTATGGTTACGTTTTTGGATCCTTGCAATGGGTCAATATTTACTGCAGCTTTAGTGGCTGTAATAGAACTCAAAGTATAGTCTGATCCGAAAATGGATTTTTTTAATGTAAAATTCGAACTTTGATTGACCAAAACCGAACTAGCCACCGTAACTGGAACTGTAAAATTATCTCCATTAACGATACAATTATAAATTCGTGCATTGGCAGCATCTTTTACCGCATCGCCAAAGACCAAAATATGGTCATTAGGATCTGCATAATTCATGGTGGAAAAACCTAGGCCACTGACAGAAAATTGATTTCCAAGTATAGTCCAAAAAGGAACTCCTCCAAAAACTCTGTTTGAAAAAAAGATGATTACAGATCCAGGTCCTCCGGGTTGGGTTTCTCCAATAATGGTCAAGTCATTTTGATTAACAGTTGGATAGGGTCCTCCTGGTAATATATTATGCGGTCCTGCACCAGGGATATTGAATGTGATAGTACTTGGCCCACCATCAGCTTCAGAAGCATTTATCGCTTCTCTGAGACTACAGTGAACACCGTCGCATACGCCATCATCAATATCATTGCTACTATTGACAGTATAGTTTTGGGCTAAAAGAGCACTACAAGTAAGAACCCAAATCAAAAAACCAAATTTTAGTCTCATCTTAAAAATTTAGAATAAACAAATACGAAATGCAAAGAAAACACATTTATCAGATCTAATACTCAGGGTAAATACTGAAAAAAAGACCATAATAATTAAATTCAAATATCGAGCCATTTAGACCAGATGTCGTTCAGCGTGATAGCTGGAGCGAACTAAAGGCCCGCTTTCTATATACATAAATCCCTTTTTTAAGCCTATTTCCTTATATTCAGCAAATATATCTGGGTGAATAAAAGCTGCAACTTCCAAATGCATCTTAGTAGGCTGAAGGTATTGCCCTAAAGTCAAAATTTCACAACCTGAGGCTAACAAATCATCCATCGCCTTTAACACTTCTTCTTTTGTCTCACCCAAACCTAACATAATTCCGGTCTTAGTCCTCTTTCCATACAGTTTAGTACGTTGTATTTGTTCTAAACTTCTGCTATATTTTGCTTGAGGACGAACCAATCGATACAGACGCTCTACAGTCTCCATGTTGTGTGACACGATTTCTTGACCAGCACTAATCATTCGTTCCAATGCACCCCAATTGGCTTTCACGTCAGGAATAAGTGTTTCAATGGTGGTTTGAGGGCTCTTGATTTTGATTTGTCTGATGGTTTGGTGCCAGATTTCAGCGCCTCTATCCGGTAATTCATCGCGATTCACAGAAGTAATTACTGCATGTTTAACACCCATCAGTCGAATGGCTTCTGCTACTCTTTGGGGTTCATCGGTATCATATTCTTTAGGTTTACCGGTTTTAACCGCACAAAAACTGCATGATCTGGTGCACACATCTCCTAAAATCATAAAAGTAGCAGTACCGGCACCCCAACATTCGCCCATATTTGGGCAATTGCCGCTTTGACAGATGGTATGCAGTTTGTATTCATCTACTAAATGCCTAACCTTTCGATATTCCTCACCAATGGGCAATTTTACCCTTAACCATTCGGGTTTCCTTGGTTTTGGGTCAGGTGCTGTAATTATAGGTAAATCGAACATTAATTGAAATATGCAATTGAATTGACAAAATTAATCAAGAATAGTGATCCTCAAGGAGAAAAGATTGATTTGAATGATATATAGGATGGCTTTGGTTATTTTCTCCTACCGAATTGAAGGTTAATAAAAAAGTTCATCAGCAGAAAAGGGTTATTATCAGTCACCAATATGGGTACCCTTTGGGCATAAATATCAGCTTGAAGGCCAACGTTTAAAGCCTGAACATATTTTTCAAAGGCTCCAGGATCAAGCGTAAGTGCAATTCTTCCAAAGGCTCCTGGTTTAAATTTAATTTCATTGACACCTTTCCAAAATGAAGATTCACCTAAGATGTGATTGGGATCTAAAAAATCTGCTGCGGTCTCTGGACTGTATTTTATGGCTACAGTTTTAACCTTTCCATCATGTTCACTCAGAACATCCAAATAATAAGGCTTTAATAATCCAACTGTTAGTCCGCCTTCCATTCTAAGTCCAACTGCAACACCCTTGCGTTTAGTTTTTTCAGAATAATACCGAATGAGTCCTCTTCCAGCTCTAATATTGATGAGCAAATTTTGCTTCCCGAAAGTATAACGACTTAAGGAATTATTTTGATTGTAAATCTGG
>Ga0154020_10010999_pt1 | contig 10324 bp, 9 predicted proteins | sample Klosneuvirus_201_FD_109709 | JGI IMG/M metagenome (GOLD analysis project Ga0154020, IMG submission 109709) | Active sludge microbial communities from wastewater, Klosterneuburg, Austria - Klosneuvirus_20160825_MG | ecosystem: Engineered > WWTP > Aerobic digester > Activated sludge | place... | reverse complement strand
TCATACTCGCCGATCTCCATGGCGATGGCGTTGGCGTCGCCGTAAGCCATGAGGCCGCAGGTGGAGCCATGGCCCATCATGCGGAAGCGGCCGGAATTGTAGATGATGATGAGGTCGGCGCCGCCTTTCTCAATGAATTTGGCGCTGATGCCCGTGCCCGCTCCCGCGGCGATGATGGGCTCGCCCTTGGCCAGCGTGGCTTTGAGGCGATCGACGACTTCCTGCTTCGTGTAGGGATTTCCGATTCCGGTCCAAGGGTTGGGCATGGTGAGGAGGATTTATGATTTACGATTTTTGATTTATGACTTGGCCTGATGGCCGGTGCGAAATCATAGATCGTGAGTCATAAATCATAATTCCCTCCGCCATGCACGCCCGATCTGCCATCCAGGAGCTATCCGAAACGCACACCCACGGCCCGGACACGGACTACCGCGTGGTGCGTGCCTCGGAAAAGGACACGCGGGCATGGCTGCGAGGCTCGCCGGTGTGTGTTTCGCTCTCGCAGCATCGCATCGCGCATGTGGGCATCATGACGGCGCGTGCGCCCTACCGCATCGTGCGCATGCACCAGGGCGGATTGTATTTCCTGGCCTGCCTCGAAGGCGAGGGCCGTGTGCTGGTGGATGGGGCGTGGAAGAAATGTGGCGCTGGCATGGCCGTGGCGCTGCCGCCTTTCATGGTGAATGCGTTCCAGGCGGTGCCGGGCAAGGACTGGCGCTGCTGCTGGGTGCGCTACGAGCAGCAACCGGAGCAGAAGCCCATCCTCAGCAGCAGCTCGCCGCTGATGGCGCCGTTTGATGGCAAAGCGCTGTGGAATGCCATCGAAGGACTCGTCGAAGAGGCCGGTGGCGAGGCCAAACCAGCCGCGATGTTTCATTGGGTGGAGCTGGTGCAGCACTACATCGAGCGCTTTGCGCAGCCGTGGCAGGTGGATGACCGCCTGCACCGCATCTGGGAGCGTGTGGCGGCGAATGTGGGCCATGATTGGACGCTCGATGAGCTGGCCCGGCAGGCGCATGTGAGCACTGAGCATCTCCGCAGGCTATGCCGCAAAGCTTTGGGCCGCACGCCGATGCATCACGTGACCTGGCTGCGCATGCGCAAGGCCGCGGAACTGCTCTCGACGACGAATTTGAAGATCGAGACCATCTCCCACGAGGTGGGCTACCAGAACCCCTTCGTCTTCAGCAACACCTTCAAGAAGTGGATCGGCTGGCGGCCGAGCGAGCACCGCACTAAGATGCCGCGGTGAGGTGGCTGACGAAGCCCCATGCCGTGTGTCATGTTTGTAGTTCGGCCTTGAGGCCGTGCTTGGAAGCACCTGAACGGGCTGAAGCCCGAACTACAAACAGCCCGGAGCTCATCGACAGGCTGTCGAGGCATCAAACAGCACCAAAGATCACTCGAGCCGCTTCAGGCCGGAGATGCGGTAGGCTCCGCTTTGCAGGCGGAGGTTGTCCTGCTCGACCGCGGCGGCGTCGAGGTAGAGGACGTGGGGGAAGTCATCGAGCTCGATGACGTGCGTGGTGCCTTTGAGGTCTTTGAAAGCGGCGTCGAGATCGCGGAGCTGGCCGATGGTGCGGCCATTGACCTTGTTCACGACGATGCCGCCGAGCTGGTCGTAACCCTGCGCACTGGGCGTGGGCAGCACATTGGCGAGGAAGACGAGCTTTTTGCGGCCAGCCTCTTCGAGTTCATCGGGATCACGGGCGATGTGGCTGAGGCGGAGGAGGGCGGAATTCTCCGTCTGCTGCTCGCCGAAGGAATCGAGGTAGGGGCGGGACAGCTCCTGGAAAAGCAGGCCGCCCATGAGGATATAGGGCGGGCCTTTGTCGAAGCGGTATGGCGTGACAAGGTAATCGTCGGGGTTCTTGCGGGTGAGCTTGCCTTTGAGCACCTGCTCCGCGCCATCGCGGATGATCTTGAGCTCGAAGTCATCACCCACGTAAGCCTTGCCGCGGACGATGTGGGAGGTGCTGAGCGGACCGTATTCGGCGTCTTGGTAGTCGCCGCGGGCATCAATGCTGTGGCCGTTGATGGCGAGGAGGATGTCGCCCTTCTTGAGCCCAGCCTTCTCGGCCGAGGCACCTTTCACGACGGCGCTGACGAGCACGCCGGGTGAGTCCGGCTTCATGCCCAGATACTCCCGCAACTGCTCATCGAGCGTGACCTGGAACTCCATGCCGAGGCCGGGGAAGCCTTCGTAAGCGCCGTCGGCGAAGTCTTTGAGGAAGTGCTCAATGATGGGCGCGGGCAGGATGGTGGTGACCTGGTTCTTCGAATCGTAGCTGAGCAGCAGGCCGGCGAGCTTGCCGCCTTTGATGACGGGAAGGGTGAAGCTGTTCGCCTCGCTGCGGATGATGCCGGTGGTCTCATAGACGAGGAAGCCGGAGCCCTCGACGACATAGCGGCGGGTGAGGATCTTGCTGATGGTGAGCGGCGTCTTGATCAGCTCACCGACGCGGCCGGTCTGCCACACGGCGACGGCATCACCGATGCGGGCGCTGGTATCGATGCCCATGGGCTGGAGACTGGCGAAGAAGGCTTTTTCCTTCTCCGCGTTGATGGAGGACTCGAGGAGGGCGAGGTTGGCCTCGTAATCGACGGCGATGACCTTCGCGGCGAGCTTTTGGCCGCCATCCGGCTGCTCGATCTCGATGTAATTGGCATCCGCCACGAGCTGGGCGGTGACGAGCACCCGATTCCCCTCCAGCACGACACCGAGGCCGCGGCTGTTGATGGGCGATTGCTTCTGCCAGGGCAAATGCAGGTCGTAGGGCTGCGAGGTGACGTTGACCTTGAGCAAGGAACGCGTCTGCGTGGCTTCAGGTGCTGCCGCGGCGGGCTTCACGAGGATGCGCCGGCGCTGCTGGACCTTGTGCTCGACCTCCGTCGTAGGTTTGACGGGCTTGGGAGCATCCTGGGCCAGGCAAAGAGCGGGCGTGAGAAGCGTGAGAAGGAGAGAGAGGCGGGACATGCGGTGTGTGCCTGAAAGGTGGAATGCAGAGGAAGTGAATGCGGGCAGCGCTGCTCAGATGGCTCACTCGTGGCCGAGGTAACTGTCCTCCTGGATGTTGTAGGTCTGCATGATGCGGGGATGCGCCGAGTCGGCGAGGTCGCGCTTCAGGATGAGCGGGCGGTTCTTTTCGTGCAGGCGGATCTCGATGAAGGGCTTGTCCTTCTTCGCGAGTGCTGTTTTCACGTCGTCGAGGGTCTTGATGGGCACGCCGTTGATCTCATCGACGAGGCTCTGGGCGTAGGGAGTGAGCCAGGTGTTGACCTGATCCGGCAGGATGCTGGTGAGGACGACCGGCTCCGGGCGCTCGACGTAGAGCTTGTCGGTGAGGTAACGCTCAAAGACGTAGTTCACGCTGGCATCGCGGATCTGGTGGGCGTCCTGCAGGTTGCGGTCGAGCGGCTGGAAGACGAGGCCGGCATAGACGAGGTAGCGCGGGCGCTGGTTGTATTGCGAACCGAGGCGCACGTAAGGATCAAAGCGCTTCAATTTGACGCTGGCGGTCTCTTTTTTGCCATCGCGCTGGTAGCTGAGCTGGATGGTGTCCCCGGCGAACTTCCGCTCGACGATCTCGTTCATGTTCACGAGGTCGCCCTCGATGCGGACGAGGCCGTTGTTGAGCACGGGATTGCCGTCGATGGCCAAAATGACATCGCCGGGCTTCAACAGGCCGCCGACGCTGCCCGCGGGCTCCACATCGCCGATCATGACGCCCACGCCGTCATCGCCGAGGCCGAGGGCTTTGTGCTGCGCGGGGTTTTCCACTGGGAAATCACTCACCGCGAGGTCCACGTAGTGGTCGTAGCGGCCGTCTTCGATGTCTTTGAGGAAGCGTTTGATGACGGGCACCGGGATCATGTAGCCGACGTTTTGCGCTACGCGGCCGCTGAAGCCCTGGAAGGCCACGCCGACGACTTTTCCATCCTGCATGACGGGGCCGCCGGAGTTGCCGGGATTGATGGCGGCATCCACCTGGATGCAGAGGTGGCTATCCACGCTGGTGTGGCTGTAAGGCCGGAAGTCGATGCGGGAGACCACGCCGCGGGTGACGGACATGCGGTCTCCACCAATGGGATAGCCGATGGCGATGACCTCGGTGTTCAGCCGCGGGATGCCGCCGAAGTCCACCGGGGTCATTTTTTCAAAGGGAGCGGCGTTTTCGGCCTCGATCAGGGCCAGATCACAATCATGGGCGATGTGGACGATCTTGGCCGGATGCGGTTTGGGGTCGTCCGTGGTGCGGATGAGGATGCGCGTGGCGTTGCTGACGACGTGGGCGTTCGTGAGGAAGCGGTTTTTGCCGATGAGGAAGCCGGTGCCGCTGCCACCGGAGGGCTGCCCGGCGTTCCAAGGCTCGCGATAGTCGGGAAAGAGCACGGAAACCTCGATGTTCACGATGCCAGCCCATTCGGGCGGCACCTGGGATTCCGCCCCGTCCTGCTGGGCGAGCCCCCTCCCGGTGACAAGTGCCGTGGCGACCAACAAAAGAGAAAGAGACTTGAGCGTCATGAGAAGCAAAAACTAGCGTGAGGAAACGCCGCCCGCCACATCCATCTGGCCGCAACGAAGGCTTTTTGGCAAATCACCCGCGTCGCCGCCCCATCGACCAACCACCGGACAACAAAAAAGCGGCTCCTGCGAAGGAGCCGCTTTTCGAAAAGCTTGCCAGAGGGGATTAACGGCGGCGGCGGACAAACAGTGCCACCAGACCGATCATGCCAAGGAGGGCGCGAGAAGGCTCGGGAACGGCACCCAGTGACGCCATGTTGACGTTTACACCATTATCGACACCCACGAGTACTTCAGCTCCAACCGCATTGCTGAGCAACACACTCCTACTACCCAAGTCAGCTGGCGAAGTGTTAGAACCATCCTTCACAACTGCCCACTGCGTCGCTCCCGCGTAGGAGGTGGAAGGGGTGCCCGACACAAAGCTCCCAGCATTAAATGCGATCACGTATAACTGAGTGTTAGCAGGAAGGGTTCCGATAGGAATGTTCTGAACTGTTCCGCCAATGCTGAGAGGGAAATCCCAATCGAAAGGACTCCCAGAAAGCGTTGCCCCAGGTGCGCTTCGGACATCAACGTAACCAGCGGCAACAAGGTCCGAGAAACCTGACATGGTGGCAAAGGCACTATCAGAGGGAGCTGGACCGCTAAAGAAGCCGATAGAAACTCCACCCGTGGTCAAGGCGCTCCCAGCGGAATCGAGAAATTGCCCAGAACCTGCATTCTCAATGTGGAAAACCGAAACGGCGGCATTGGACAACGAAAAAGATCCAAACAGAATGGCAAAACAAGCAAGGTATGATTTCATGGGCATGAATTTGAGTGAGATAGACAACCGAACGCGATCAATTAGGGAGCAAGAGGTGAATTAACAGTCCAAACTGCATCTCCAGCTACGGATATAACGACCCCGCGGTTGGTCTCTATAGCATCAGTCGCTCCTGGAGCCAAAGGAGTACCAGAGCTATCTGTCATTGATGAACCATCGGAGAAATTAGAACCAACAATTACCATCTGCCCATCTGCGCTGAAACGGTTGATACCAGCAGCATACGGATCTCCCAGAGCGGCAACCAGCGATGTATTGTTATAGAGCAGCGTGGAAGAAGCAGGATTAAGTGGTGCCACGATGTTAATCGCACCTGCAAACATGGGGATCTGCGTTTTTGTGGGTTTCACTTCGCCCATGAAAGTAAAGGTGACTGGATTTGTCATTGAACAAACCAAGCCGGTGCCAGGATAAATAACTGTATGTCCAGCAGGATTGCTTCCACCTTCATCAACCCACGAAGCACCATCGTAGATTCGGGTCGAGGTTGAGCCGTTGCTGTTATAGACGTTTACGGAGTCGGCGTAAGGCGAGAGTCCGGTCGCTCCTGCAATGATATTATCAAGTGTCACATGCGCTCGGATCGCAATTTGAACAGTGGTGCCACGAAGCCCTGACGGGCTAACCGCCGACGCCATTGTGAGCGCCGTTGTCGTATTCGAAGATATGTCGAGAACTAAGCCCTCACTCGCGCCCGAAACGATTTCGGCATAAAATTTGGGGTAGTTACGCGTTGGCGCAGCAAATGCCGTGGCATTGTAGGCACCAGCAGTCCATCCAGGGGCCGTTGCAGGGGTGATCGTCAATCCGTCCGGGCTGATGGCAGCCTGACCTTGGAATACATTTGCGTTTACCAACGATGGAACAATGACCGATGTGCCTACGGGGCATGTGACATTCGAAAAGCCCATAACCCCGGAGGTCGCCTGACCGAAAACGGCAGGGACGGCGAGCAGGGCGGCACCGAGAAGAGTGAGAGTAAGATTGGGTTTCATGGAGGAATGAGTCTGGGTTTCGATCAATTAATCCCCGAATTCGGGTGTTTGTTACAGGATTTCAGCAGAAGTGTCGATCTTTTTTTGAAAAGCCGGAGGGCGGTGGCGGAGGCGTGTGACACGCCTACCACGACGGCTGCTCAATGACGATTAGACTAAAGTAGCATTCGCAGTGTGGTCCCCAAGCCCGGCACAGCCGGACCGGCCGCCCGTTTCCTGCCCTGCCTCCCGGCAGGCAGCCCTCAGGAGGCTCGAATGGACCACCAAGAGGCGGAAAGGCTCGCCAGCAGACAGCACAGAGGGAAGCGGAAAGCCCGCTCATGGTAGAACTGAAAACTGGGAATGGGTCAGAATGGAGGAATGGTCTGGCCTGCCATTTTTCATTTTCAGTTCCTCCATTCTCAGTTCCTCCATGGAACTGCAAACCGTCCGGACCGTCATTCATCATTCAATGGCCTGTTCCCTTCCGCCGGGTTTCCCGTGGCTCCGCTTTTTCGGTGGTTTCGGTGCGCAAGTCCCGCCTCCGGTCCAAGGCTTACGCATGAAATGAGAAGTGGTCGTGGTTTCTAACGCGAATCCAGGCCGAATGGGCCGCGAATGACCACGAATAAGGTTGTATCGCTCCATTCGTGGTCATTCGCGGATCATTCGGCTTTCCAGTCGTGTCGAAAAGAATGTGTCTTGGCAGACTTGGCGGTCTCCCAAAGGCAGGTTTTGCCCTCGAGAGCTATGATTTGAGGACGTTTGAGTGCGCAAGTCCCGCCTCCGACCGCGCTCTCTGCTTGATCGCGGCGTGTTTCACGAGCAAAAGGCCGCGGCATGATCGGCGATGACTACTTTAACCTGCGTTCCCGCATCGGCACGGAGCTGCTGGCGCTGGGCGCGGCGCTGCGGGAGGCCCCCGGTGCCGAAGGCGCGGGGGAGGCGGCAGCGATCCTGGACAACCTGCTCGCCAGCCTGAAGGAGCCCTTCGTCTTCGTGGTGGTGGGGGAGGTGAACACGGGCAAATCGACCTTTTTGAACGCGCTCTTCGGCCAGGACTTCTCGAAAACCGGGGTGATGCCGACGACGGACAAGGTGCTCTACTTCAAGCACGGCCCGGAGACGAAGCTGACGCCGATCACGCCAACGCTGGTGGAGGTGCAGGCCCCGGCGGACTTTTTGCGCGATTTCCACATCGTGGACACGCCGGGGACGAACTCGATCGAGAGCGAGCACCAACTGATCACGGAGCGCTTTGTGCCGGTGGCGGACCTGGTGCTCTTCGTTTTCTCGGCGATGAACCCCTGGGGGGCCTCGGCGTGGCAGTTCCTGGAAAAAGTACACCGGGACTGGATGCGCAATGTGGTCTTTGTGCTCCAGCAGAGTGATCTGCGCAGCCCGGAGGAGATCCAGGTGATCTCGGATTACATGGCGGAGCTGTGCCGGGCGCGGTTCGGGCGGGAATTCCCTCTTTTCCCGATCTCGGGCAAGAAGGCCTACCTGGCCCGCAGCGGGGGCGCGATCGGCGCGGACACGCTGCTGGAGGAAAGCGGCTTTCTGAAGCTCGAGGCGCACCTCAACCGTGTGGTGCAATCCCAGCCCGCCCGGCAGAAGAAGCTGGCGAGCACGCTGCAAATCGCCCGCCAACTGCTGGACCAGCTCCGCGAGCGCAGCGTGGCCGCGACGCGGCACATCCAGCGCCGCTCGGGCCTGCTGGCGGAGCTTCTCACCGAGCGGGAGATGCAGGTGGACCGCACGCTGAAAAAGCTGCTACCCGCCCTGGAGGCCACAGAACGCGATTACCACGAGAGCGTGCTGCGGGTGGCCGGACTGACGAACGACCTGCTGGCGACACGGCGGGCCTTTCAGCGCCCGCCTTCACCCGAGGACGAGCCGGTGCGCCAGCAAAGCCTCGATCACCGCCTGCTCCACGAGCTGCACCACCGCACCGGCGACCGCTGGCGCCAGATGGGCCTGATGCTGGAGGAGGATGTGCGGCAATACGACCGCTATGTGCGCTCCCAAAGCCGCCAGGTGCTGCCGCTGCCGGAGGGCTTCGCCGGGCACGAGGACCGCGCCAGCACTGAGAGCGAGCTCTGCCGGCGGTTTACCACGCGGATCGATTCAGCGCTGCGGCGCTTTGTGCAGGCCCTCCGCCTCGATGATGACATCGAGCCGGGCCTGCAACGTGCCCGCCGCACCGCGCGATGGCTGCCGATCCTCCTCCCGCTCGTGGCAGTGCTGGCGGGCGTGTCCGGCTGGTTCGGCGGCTGGCAGGCGGCTCTGATCGTGGCAGGCTCCGGCTGCATGCTGCTGGGTGTCGTTTACCTGCTCACCCAGATGCGCCTGGCCACCGCCCGCAACGCGATCCTCGACAAGCTGGAGGAATCCACCGGCACCCTGCGAGAAATGCTGGCCGAGTAGTTCTGCGAGGAGACGAGCCATGCCTTCATCAAAGCCCGCGAGCTGCTGGAACCGCTGCAAAACGAGACCGCGACCGTCGAACAAGATGCCGCCCAGCGCATGGACCGCCTCCGCCGCCTCGGCGAATCGCTGGAAACACTCGCCGCCGATGCCGCGAGGCTGGGGCAGGCGGCGTGATGGCCGCTACTTCGCCCGGGCGATGCCGGATTTCACATTGCTGATCGCCTTGGTGATCTTCTCCTGCATCGTCTTCGAGTCACCCGCGGTCGCGAAGGCAATGGCCTCGTCCACATACTCGATCGCATCCTTCCGCTGGCCTGCTTTGCCAGGCTTCGCCTTCACCAGCTCCCGCCGCGCCGCCTGGAGACTCACCAACGGTTCTTTGGCCGTCTTCGCCGCCTCCAAGAGGCCAATCGCATTGCGCATATGATCGCGCTTCGTCGGGTCTTTGGCGGTCAAGGTCGCGACGAAGGTCATGAAGAGCAGGAGGCAAAAGAGAAAGCGGTTCATGACAGCCTTGAACGACCGAAGCAGGGCTTTTTGCGCCTCTCTCCGCTCACTCACCACTGAACAGCCCATCGACATGCCTCGGATAATCCATCGCGTCGTGTAGCACGCGGGCAACTTCCAAAACACCATCTTTGACCCTGTATAGGATCGCATGGCGGCCTGCGAAACAGATACGGCATTCAGGATGGAGTTCCGGGCGCAGACGCCATTTCTCTGGTTTTGTCATGATCTGCTCAAACGTAGCCCAAAGCATTGCGAGATAACGATCAGCCTGCTCCGCTCCCCATTTTTTGACGGTGTATTCGTCAATCGACTGAAGGTCTTCCAGCGCTAAAGGAGCAACGCGCAGCTTCATGCGGTCTGTCGGCGGGAACGGAAATGATTCATGAAGGTGTCGCGATCCATGGTGATTCCTTCGCCACGATCCAACTCATCAAAACCGCGCTCAGCCTCCTGTTTAAGCCAGCTCATCGCAGACTCGCGAAGTTCCATTTGTCGCAGCGCTTCGCGCACAACGTCAGAAACATCATCATAGAGGCCCGTAGCCATTTTTCGAACCACAAGGGCATCCAAGGCGGGTGGTAGAGTGATCGTCATGGGAGACCAAATGACACAAAGCCAGCTCGCCGCAAGTCGTCACAACGACCGCACCATCTCCAGCGCTTCTTCGAGCTGCTTGTGGCCCGGACCGCTCGCCAACCGCGGGAACTTGCCCTGCACCATCACGAGCTTGCTGTTGCGGGTGAGGATGAGTTTGCGCTCTTTGATTTCGACGTTGGTGATGCCGGCGTGGGCGGCGGCGAGGCGGATGGAGGCGCAGGTGAGGAGATTCGTGACGGCGTGGGGGAGTTTTTCGCCGAATTGATCGCGCCACTGGCCTTCGAGCTCGTCGAGTTCCTTGCGCGTCATGATCTCGCCAAGCTGGCGATAGGCGGTGATGCGCATTTTGGCGTCTTCGATGAAGGTGGACGGCAAAAACGCGGGTGTGGCACCTTTCGCGGCTTGAAGCATGAGCGCCTCGCTCATGACGAGGAAGTCGGCACGCAGGCCGACCTC
>Ga0154020_10010998_pt1 | contig 10324 bp, 8 predicted proteins | sample Klosneuvirus_201_FD_109709 | JGI IMG/M metagenome (GOLD analysis project Ga0154020, IMG submission 109709) | Active sludge microbial communities from wastewater, Klosterneuburg, Austria - Klosneuvirus_20160825_MG | ecosystem: Engineered > WWTP > Aerobic digester > Activated sludge | place... | reverse complement strand
TCCAAACCATGCAACCGAGAAGGAACCAAGAATTCCAAGAACGGACCACATAAGAATGAGAGCGACACGACTGGTTTCGAAATCCATTAACACTTTAAAATAATAAACGATACAAATTCCGATAAAAAGCTCAAGGGCGATTAAAAGTTTTCCTTGTTGAAGGAGATAGGTTTTACAGGTTTCATAAATAAGGTCAGAAACCTCAAGCATGGATTTATGAGCTGGCAATTTTTTAATTCCCATAAATTCATAAAGTCCAAAAAGTATCCCCAGAATCGCGACAAAGGCTCCGCCAGCTAATATGGAATGACCTGTGAGGTTTCCAAGTAGAGGAAAAGCGATGTCCAGATTCGGGATGACTAGATCGGCTTCACTCGCAAAAGCTGAACTTGTCAACAAAGTGAGTGTAGCTAACAATAACATTCTCATGTCAACCTCGTATTCTTATACAGTTATATATATGTTTATATGTTGTTTCTTGTTTTTAGGATCGATAGATTTTTCTAATGTCTAAACCCTTCTTTGGAAAGGTTTTTGATGTTTAAAAATCAATAGATCCTAATTGCGGAACAGGAACCATAAGAAAAAACTTTAGTATTGTCAAAACTTAAAGAGCATTGCCCAAGATACATGCATCTCTTTATTTAGCTTCGAAGGCCTTCTTGGTATCATCGAGCACGGCCTTCACTTTGATTGGATCAATACGGGTACTCAGATGCTCATACTCGTTTAACCGAGTATTCTCTAGAACTTGTGCCACATGGTACCAAGAGTAAGATGATTCACCAAAGAGCTTTTCCACTTTCGTTGCATAGGCTGGTAGAATAGGTTTGAGATAAATCGTCAAAATGCGAAAGATATTAAGAATAGTACTAATCACTTCTTTAGTTTCTTTTGGATTGGATTCTAAGGTTTTCCAGGGTGCTTTCTCATCAAAATATTTATTCGCCATATCCGCAAGAGCTCGAATTTCATTGATGGCTTTTGAAAAATCTCTCGCTTCATAATGGGAGGCAATCGATTCTGATTGGGCTTGCGTCTGGCGAATCAAAGTTAATCCTTCGGGTGAAGAAGGGCAAAGTGTTCCATCCATTTTTTTAGAGAGTAATTGAGCACCGCGAGATCCAAGATTGGTAATTTTTCCAATGAGGTCGCTATTCACTCGCTGAGTGAAATCCTCTAAGTTCAAATCAAGATCATCGACCGTACTGGAGATCTTACACGAGTAATAGTAGCGCAAATGTTCTGGAGAGAGATGATTCAAATAGGTGCGTGCACTGATAAAAGTTCCTTTAGATTTGCTCATCTTTTCACCATTAACTGTGAGCATACCGTGGACCCACACAGCAGTTGGGGTTTTAAAGCGAGATTCGCTCAAGAGGGCTGGCCAGAAAAGAGTGTGAAAATAAACAATATCTTTTCCGATACAATGAAAAATTTCACTCTTTTTATTTTGCCAGTAGTCTTCGAGTTTTTTTCCATTCAGCTTACACCACTGCCAGGTGGATGAAACATAGCCCATCGGCGCATCCACCCAAACATAAAAATATTTATCTGCATAGCCAGGAATTTTAAAACCAAAATAAGGTTCATCACGAGAAATATCCCACTCTCTTAAATCCTGATCGAGCCACTCCGACATTTTTCTCGATACTTCCACTTGGGTATGTTGTGGGACCCATTCTTTTAAAAAACTTTGAAAGTGTTGGAGTTGAAATAGTAAATGCTCGGAGCTTTTAATAACGGGTTTGTTATTACAAAGTGAGCATTTGGCATCTTTAAGTTCTGAGGGAGAATAAGTAGCACTACATTTGTCGCAGGAGTCTCCATATTGATCGGTCGAGTTACATTTTGGGCAAGTTCCTTTGACAAAGCGATCAGGTAAAAACATTTTATCATGTTCGCAATACAATTGATCAATGAGTTTAGAATGAATATGTCCTTTTTCTTTTACCTTATTAAAAATTTCGCAGACGAGCTCTCGATTCTCTTCACTATTTGTAGAGCCATAATGATCAAACTCAATTAAAAAATCGCCAAAATCTTTTTGGTGCTCAATAGCAGATTGGGCGATCAGTGCTTCGGGAGTGCGCCCTTCTTGTCGAGCACGAACCATGATTGGAGTGCCATGAGTATCATCGGCACAAATATAAACACATTCGTGTCCTCGCATTTTTTGAAAACGAGACCAAAAATCCACTTGCAGATACTCAACAAGGTGACCTAAATGAATTTGTCCATTGGCATAGGGGAGTGCTGCGGTAACAATAATTCGACGTGGTTCAGCCATGGTTTGGGTGCTTCCTTTTTATTAAAATAAACTGTGTATAAAATTAAAGTCACTGATAGATTTAATTCATATCCTTAGAATAATTGAAAATCAAAACTTGCTTGAAAAAAACGGTATAAAAAGGGAGATGTGTTGCTCCGCAACTCGAGCTGAAGTGCAAAGGTCAATGGCATATTTGGGTTTTGACGAAGTCTCAAATGGTTATTATGAACATAGAGACCAAGGGGGAGTCTCTTAATATAAGAAACTTACAAGTGACTCAATTTGAAACGATTTGTTTATTTATAATGATTTAACAATGCCTAAGTCGGGTTTTAAAGAATACTCTTTCCCTCACATTGAGTCTAGTCGTTAATTCAATTATAATGGAAAGAAGTAAATAAATATAAAATTCGTATCGTGCTGTTGTGCAAAAGTTAAGATGTGCAAAGGTTAATAGTTGAATTGAGGAGATCCAAGACATGAGGAATATGTCCGTATTTATCAAGTTGATGTTACTAAGTTTAAGTTTTTTTGTGTTGGGTTCCTGTGGTAAAAAACCTGATAGTGATTTGGTTATTAAAATTAGTCCTAATGAATCTTTAGTTCTTGAGATGAGTGCTTATAGTTGTCAGCAAATTGTCGATGGCATTAAAACAGATAATGGCGTTATCGATCCAGCTATTAAAGGTCCTGTTGTTTTATTTAATAAACTATCACTTCAATGGAAGAGATCGACGAAATTATTTATTCATCAAGCCAAAATTAAATTTACAGGTTCTGGGATTCAGGGCGGTGAAAGTTCCTGTGAACTGACTCAATATTTGCCTTCCTTTTTTGAATCAACGGCTGAGACTATTTCTCTTCGCGTTCCCGCGACACCAGCAACAACTGCGATGCCTCTTAATCAACTGCAAGCAGCTATGTATAATGCAAGCACCTTTGAAGCCGCTGGAACCATTGTTAGTAATCCTAAATGTAGGGTTGCTTGTTCCTTGCCTTTAGTGAATGCAGAGAACCCAGAGATTTCGGCAGCAGGCGAATTGACGGTGAAGGCTTCGGAATTAACAAATGAGGGAACTGAAGAAGAAAAATATTTCCGTATTAAATCTAAATTCAAAATTAGAGTAGTTCCTTAGGATTTGTAACAGATTTATCTAACTAATTATGTTTTATCTTTTGGCGCAACAATCTTCGGTATTCTTTGAAGAGTCCCTCTGTCTTGCATCCTACTTATGGCATTGCCATGAGATTCACAAATGTTCCAAATGGTTATCACAAGAGATAAATTTCTTATTTGTTTCTGAGATGGAAGACTCAATTTGTTTTGTCATAAATTAATTAATCAAAGTCAAGATATGCGTTGTTATTTGAAAATATCGTAAAAATATAGAAGCATATATTACATCAAGGCTCACAACATCTGTTGCAGAGGGGTTAAATAACAAAATTAAAGTTTTAAAAAGAATGGGCTATGGATATAGTAATACAATTTCATTTTGCAGAAAGATACTTCAACGATGCGGTTATCTGAATCATCTATCTATAAATACTGATAAATTCTTCTACAGTTGGCCACACCCCGCTTAAAACCGGAGAGGGGATATATCCAGGCCATTATTGTCATTGCAAGACAAAAATGGGAATGAGCATCTAAGTTATGAATTATTCGAGTTAAATTCGATTAATTAAATAAAATTCTATTATTTTTTTTACAGAATTTACCTATAAAATACTTGGCATATGATTGCATATAAGAGTTTGGATAAACTTTTATAAAAGTGAAGCCTAAAGGTTTAACAATAGATTAGGAGAGAAAATTATGAAAAAAAGTATTTATTTAGGAATTATTCTTTGTTCAATTGTTTCGATGGTTGAAATAAGTAGCGCTTATCAACCGGAACTTGAGTATGCAATTAGCTATGATAACCCTCATGCACCATCACAGAGTAAAAGCAGTCTAAGGAATTTACTTGCTGATAAGTCTGTCTTCCTTGATAATAATATAGTGCATTTATGCAATAGATTAGAGTTTGATAAGGTAGTAATAGAATGTATTCAAGAAACTAAAAATAGGCAATATACTGATTTAGCAGGAATTAATGACTGTTATGCACTCTTTAAACCCCAGGAGACTGGAGTTGTTTCGATTGAAAAAGAACGAAAAAAACTTTCATGTTTAAATAAGCTCTCTTTTATTCCAATTGAGAAGCGAGTTGTTATCCCATCCATTGGCGGATTCAATAACTTACTGATTAAAATAAATGATATTATTTCAGAAAATTTAAAAGGATATCCATGTGATGAAGCTATAAACAAGCTAGAAGAAATACAGCTTAAATTGAAACAACTTCCCCAAATTAAAATTCCTCATTCAGAGCTTGATATAACAGATCTTGTAAATAAAACAATCGATTCAATGAGAGGTGATGATCGTAAACTATGTGAAAACACTATAAATCATCCAATTCACGATATTCGATGGTATTTCTTAACTCTCAGACAAAGTGGCATTTTGTAATATTGATGATGCCTGAAATACTTCAGTATCAAGTAATTCTCTAAATATCTATAGTGACGGAACCTCCCACATCGTAATGTCACCCCTAGAGCTCTTGGAAATATCCAGTATGGCTGTGATCTTCTCCAAGAGTTCTAAGGGTGACATTACGATGTGGGAGGTTCCATCACTATAGGGCTTTTTTAATTGATAGATGACTTGCCCAGTATCACTCAGACGGAGTCTGTCTTGTGCAATGGGAGGGCGAGCGATGTACCGGGCAAGCTTTTCTAGTTTTTTTCTTTGACCTCCGCCAACGGCAACTCCAGCATGGAGACTAAATCCTGACTGTGATGCAACTAATCCGCTCCCAGAGGTGAGATCTGTATTGGGCATAGTTTTTAACACTAAGGCTTTTTTCCCCTTGTTGGGACCAGTGGCAAAGAGATAAATAACAGAACTGGCTTGGATTTGAGAAAATGTGTCCTCAGTATCGATGGTAAGACTCAAGGGGTCTTCATTGTCTTTGACGAGAAAGCCCCTCCTGACTATTTACTTTTCTCTACCCACTGTTTCAGGGTTTTTGTCGCTAGATTTAGTTATTTAAAGATAAAGTTATTGCATGCAAGGCGCATAAATATTTAAGGTTGCGCAATGTAAATTTCCTCCACCATTATCATAGTAATCTGTTTCAATGGAAAAAATCCCCTCAGGTGCAATGCTTTTTAAACGAGCATCAATGAACTTATCTAGTTCTTTGTAGTCTCGTGTCACTGGCTGCTGCAAACTTTTTGATGTGATCGATTTCACGACATTAGATCTAAAATATCGTCCATTTAAGAAAAGTCCATTAACTGGATTAGCAATTTTTGGAATTCCATCAATTGTAAAGAAAGTTGGTAAGTCGATAATCTTTGGTATGCACTCCTTTTTATTAAATTGATTCAACTCCTGAATTATTTGCTGAGTTCCATATTCTATTTCTGATTGAGTCTTATCCCAATATTTCATGAGCTCACTGTCATTTAAAACCTCATTCACATCAAGATTACGCCTAGTTGCCTTTAGAAATGCAGCTTCGGTTTCATTATTAGAGTTTTTTATAAAATTTTGATGAGCTTCATACTGTATTGAACCTTTGGAAATAGAAAAATGAATTTTATCTTTTAACCCTGAAATATCGCCAAATTTTTCTGAAGCTGGTCGTGATTTAAGAAATGACTTTGCAGCTTCAGGTGAGGCTCTGATAATTGTATAGCCGCATCCACCACTGGTTTTAATTACTTTAAATACTTCGTCAATATGACCAACATTTAATGATGGAATGTTTATTTTTACAACTTTTTGATTTTTTTCAAAATACTTTATAATCCTAGGATCAACCGATCGTGAGTCACTTTCTCCAACCGCTAATATACCACCTGGTAAGCCTAAAAAGTTCCCCCCCATCAGAGGTCCTTGACTTATTTCATTTGGCCATAATCTTCTTATTGCCCAACTGTCACTCCCTTGTTCTGTCGTTATATGCTTTTGCATTTCATCGAACGATTTACCAATAGGATCAGAAAATACACTTCTGAGAGAATCCAAAGGATTCCGTTTGGCTCTTGATTTCTCGAATTGGAACTCATTAATATGCTGATAACTTGTATCAAAACCTATTCCACATTTTTCAGAAATTTCTCTAGCAGTTATATAACCGTTAGAACCTGTCATTGAATAGGGATTTCCAATAATTTCTGCTCCTTTCGTGGATGCCCTGACAACACCTATATCCCGTATAAAAAAAGGAATACTATCTGCCGACATAGGCAATATGTTGAGTCGACCAGGTCCTGCCATCTTAATAACTTCACTTATCTCTTCTTGGAAATGACTTAATTCTGATTTTTTCAAAAGAATGTTTACTTTTATTCCACCACCATTCACTGCTAATGAACGAGCAATATTTAAACAAGATACAGATCCATCCTCAAGACAAGAAACAAATACACCAGTAGTAACTGAAGTATCAGTAAGTACAATGGGATTTTTTGCATTTTCTGTGCACCGAGGAATTTCAATGCTAGGTGTCATTGCTTTTAAAATTGCTGGCTTAGTTTCGCAGGCCAAGTCTTCGATAGTATTATGGGAGCTTGAACAATCTAGTGCAATAGCTTTTAGTGAAATCATTAAAATTTTAATTACAAGGATAATTTCATACATTTCATTTAATTTTAAATGAAATAATTAAAAAAACTAGTCTAGTTTACATAGAGCCTATTGAACAATTAAGTAAGCCCAATTCACTTGGTTAAAAAAACCATCTCTTTTCATTGATCAATTGATCATTAGCTACTTAGCTCTACCAAGACCTTCTTTTCTCTCATCGATAAATAACTTTTTACCTTTCGTTCATTAAGTATTTAATTTTCAAACGCTAACTTTACTTTCAAATTAGCTGGTTCAAATTATTTCAATCGATAAAAATCTAGGGATGAAATCAAGGAAACTCAGTTGTTTCGATAAAGTTAATTAAATGTGTTTGTATCCAAATTGAGTATTAGAATTAAAATCCTCAAGTTATAAAATACTTGATTAAGCAATCGCATATTGAGTTCACAAAGCTTCAACATTGAAGATAAACGCTTTTCCAACACTTGCCGATGACTCATATCTGTTTATTTTCTGAAAAATCAATAAGACTCAAATTTATATATATTAAAACTTATATTGATAAAAAAAGAAATATTTTTGTCAGAAACAAATTTGAATCTCATCCTAAAAGGTTGAAATGAAATGTCATTTTAATCGAGTGACATTTATTGCAAATTGTCTAAATAATAACAGTTTAATAATTTACTAATTTGTTCTATATTCATCCACTAACATACGTTCTGGTTGATAATATAGGAAAATAATCCTACAACTTAGGGAACAATATCAAGGAGATCTAAATGAAAAAACTTTTTTCCATAATTATATTCGTCCCGGCAGTTCTTTGGGCTGATCTAAGTCAAAAAGGTGCTTTAAATTCTGATAAGCCTGTTTATCACTGGCAGACAGAAAACGGGGACTTTGATGTTCAAATCGACAAAAGTATAAGCACAAAGAACCTATTCAATATTTATATTTATTCGGGTGATTCAAATGGTTACTGCTCATTTTTTGGAACAAGTTTAACGAATTTTGCAAAAAGATCAATGCAAAGTAAAGATGGTTGGTCAATTGTTTCCAATGGGATTGGCTTTGAAAATCTTCCCCATAGAACACCAGTCACGAATATAGGAACAGGGTGTATAGTTAATTTGAAAATAGATGCAGATGGTAGAGGAAAGTTAAGAGTGAGTAACAATGGTCATAATGATTGTACATGTGGAGTAAACGCGCAACTTGCAAATGAATCGTTGTAAATTACTAGATACTTCAAAATGCATACTCTTTTGAACCTATAACGCTGGGGATAGAAGATATAGACGGCCCTCACTTTAAACCGAGGGCTAGTGACCAGTGGCATAACCACTTGAGCAGTACCTCAATTGGAGTTCAATTGAATCTCCAAAAACAATTGAGAGGAGCCGTCGGTTAAAATATCAGAATTACTTTGTGGAATCAAAGATGCTTCTTTCATTAATTCTAATCGACTAAGAATATTGGCTTTCACTCCCTGCCCATCATTTAATTCAAGTTGTTTGAGCAGTTTATTATAGTCTGCTTCTAATTGTGTCAAAATCCCAGTTCCCAAGGCTTTGATGGATTTTTCAATTTGCATCTTTTCATTGGTATTTTCACTGGCCATTAATCCTTTAAAGAGTTTAATTTTGTGATAAAGAATAAATTGCATTAAATTGTTTAAACGAGGGTTACTACTATTAGGATTCAAGCTTTTTTCAGCATCTAAAATATGTTTAGAAAGATCCTAATTCAATGATGAAAGTTGTTTTCGACTTTGCTCAATTTCATCAGCACTTAAAGTTTTAGTCCATCCGTCTGGATTAAGCTGAGCCTCAGTCAAAATAATTTGTAAAGCTGTTAATCGGTACATCGGATTAGCAAAAAAGATTTGAGGAACAGAAGGCAAATTATAAGCCTCATGCACTCGAGCTTGTGCATGAGGATGGCTCCCCTCTAGGTACTCAGTGCCTTGGACTCTGGTCAGCTTACCAATCACTATTCGAATTAATGCCAATTCACTGAAGGCTTATTATCTAGAAAAGTTAGTAGTAGCTCATGAGAGATCATATTTGAAAAATAAAGTATTTACGAAGCCCAAACATCAAGAGGGGTTATTGTCGAGAAAACCTGGGGCTCGAGATCAGGATATGGAAAGAATTAAAGCAGTGAATCATTTAGGTGATGGAGTTTACTGATGGCAAAGACTTTCCATCACAGGGCGGCGGCTATGGAAGCTGGTCTGCCGATAAACCGCAGGCTCCATTTCCAAAATACTTTTTTGGTCTAAAGGATTTCAATCCCAAAAATGGTCCATGAGCACTACTTTCGCATCCACTCTTTGGTTAGTTAAGACACAATAAAACTTAACACCTTCTTCCGCCTGCGTCCGAAAAAGAGAGGCTTTCGGACCTCTTCCACTAATAAAGAGAAGAATCACGACCAAACGCTTCTTGCAAGCACCAAAACCCTATCGGAGCGCTGGAAGAAGACTTCAATCCAAAATACTTCTACTCCAGGCACCAGCCTGAGAAGACACCTCTCTATCAAATCATCCAATCGAACTTAACAACATTTATTGAGCAGGTGGAAGCGGAAAAGGGGTATCCACTTCCAAACTTCGTGATAAAAGAGTTTTACGATTACCTCGATTGTGGGATCTTGGCGAAGGGATTCTTGCGACTTCACTGCGAGGGCTGTGGAGCTGATGGCTTTGTCGCTTTCAGTTGTAAACGTCGTGGGTTTTGCCCCTCCTGCGGTGGGAGACCAATGAACGAGACGGCCACTCATTTGGTGGACTCGGTTCTCCCTTATCAGCGTATCAGACAGTGGGTGATGAGTTTTCCGATTTCCATTCGGCTCATCCTAGCTATTAAGCCGGAGGTGATGGGAACAGTTTTAAACATCGTTAATCAATGTATCTCCCAATACTACAGAAGAAAAACAGGTCTCACCAAGGCTCAATCTCAAACAGGATCGGTAACGCTGATCCAGCGTTTCGGAGGCTCGATAAATTTGAACGTTCATTTTCACACTCTCTATATCGATGGAGTCTATCAACTCTCTGCCGATAAAAAGCCCAATGTCTTTTGCCCCAGTGCTGAGCCAACATTAGATGAACTCAAAATAGTTTTGGATAAAATAATCAAAAAATCCATTTCGCTTTTGGAGAGGAGGGGTTTTCTCGTAAAAGACAATGAAGACCCCTTGAGTCTTACTATAGACAGTGAAGACACGTTTTCTCAAATCCAAGCCAGTTCTGCCATTTACCGCTTTGTCACAGGTCCTAACAGGGGAAAAAAAGCCCTGGTACTAAAAACTATTCCCAATACGGATCACGCCTCTGGGACGGGCTTAGTTGCAACACACTCAGGATTTAGTCTCCATGCTGGAGTTGCCGTTGG
>Ga0154020_10010997_pt1 | contig 10325 bp, 6 predicted proteins | sample Klosneuvirus_201_FD_109709 | JGI IMG/M metagenome (GOLD analysis project Ga0154020, IMG submission 109709) | Active sludge microbial communities from wastewater, Klosterneuburg, Austria - Klosneuvirus_20160825_MG | ecosystem: Engineered > WWTP > Aerobic digester > Activated sludge | place... | reverse complement strand
GCTGGATTTCTCGAAGATCGAAGCCGGCAAGCTCGACGTCGAAAGCAGCCGGTTTGACCTGGCGAAACTGCTGGACAACGTGGCCAACCTGCTGTCCGACAAGGCCAGCGCCAAGGGGCTGGAACTGGTGTTTGATGTAGGACTGGATGTGCCCCGTCACCTGATTGGTGACCCGCTGCGTTTGAGCCAGATCCTCATCAACTACGCCAACAACGCGGTCAAGTTCACCGAGCACGGTGAAATAGACATCGTCATTCGGGTTCAGGAGGCCAGCACCAACGAAGTCCTGCTGCACTTTGGCGTGCGCGACACCGGCATCGGCCTGACCGAGGAACAGGTCGGCCGCCTGTTTCAGAGCTTTCAGCAGGCCGACACCTCTACTTCCCGCAAGTATGGTGGCACCGGTCTGGGCTTGGCGATTTCCAAGAAGTTGGCTGAACTGATGCACGGCGAGGTGGGCGTCAGCAGCGAACTGGGGCGGGGCTCCACGTTCTGGTTCACGGCGCGCCTGGGTCTGGGCGAACAGGTCTGGCCGAGCCTGCCAGCCAGCATCGATTTTCGTGACCGCCGCGTCCTGGTGGTGGACGACAACAGCAGCGCCCGCAAGGTGCTGGCCGACCTGCTCCGCAATTTCGACCTGAAGGTCAGCACGGCCGAAAGCGGCGCGGCTGCCCTCGAAGCCATCCAGGCGGCGGCCGCCACGCAGGCGTTCGATGTGGTGCTGCTGGATTGGCAAATGCCCGGCATGACAGGCATCGAAACCGCCCTGGCCATCAAGCAGCTCCAGCTCCCGGCCGAGCCCAAGATTGCCATCGTCACGGCCTATGACCGGGAAGACGTTCGCCAGCAGAGCAAGGAAATCGGCATCGAGCACATCATGATCAAGCCGATCAACTCATCGGTGATCTTTGACACCTTGATCCAGCTGCTGGACGACAAACGCGAACAGCCGGTCTTGCAGGACGCCAGCCAGAGCACGGTCATGGCCAATATGGCGGTCATTCGCGGCGCCAGAATTCTGCTCGCGGAAGACAACCTGACGAATCAACTGGTGGCTTCCGAATTGCTGAAGGACGTTGGCCTGACGGTTGACGTTGCCGAGAACGGGCAGATCGCACTTGAGATGGCACGCAGGAATCAATATGACCTGGTGTTGATGGACATGCAGATGCCGACCATGGACGGCATGGAATCCACCCGGCTCATACGCGCCGAGCTCGGGCTTTCCGAATTGCCCATCGTGGCCATGACCGCCAACGCCAGGCCCGAGGACCGCAAGCTCTGTCTGGCGGCTGGGATGGTGGACTTTGTGGCCAAGCCCATCGAACCCGAGGACTTGTTCAAGAAGTTGCTGCAATGGATCAAACCGACTCAGACCAGAGCCGTGATCAGCAGCACCCTCGCGCAGGACCCGGGCGGCGAGCCCTTGCCAGAGGTCCCAGGCCTTGACCAGGCCGCCGGGCTGCGCCGCGTGCTGGGCAAACCGGCGCGCTACATCAACATGCTGCGCGCCTTTGCCAAGAACCAATGTTCCGCGGTGGAACACATGCGCAGCAGCCTGGACAGGAACGACCGTGCCACCGCCGAACGCCATGCACACACCCTGAAGGGCTTGGCCGGCAATATTGGCGCTGCCGAGCTGCAAGCGCTGGCTGAGAGATTGGAGCGCAGCATCTCACGGAGCGAACCCGTCGGCACCCTCCTGGATGAAGTTGAAGCCCTGCTGGACACCCAGATCAGTGCCATTGAAGCCTGCTATCCCGCCGAAAACGAACAGCAGGCAACAGCGGTGATCGATCCCGCGCAGCGGGACAAGGTGCTGGAACAGCTGAGAGAGCTTTTGCGCAATGACGATGCGCAAGCGCAACGCGTCGTGAATCAAAACGCCACCTTGCTGTTGGCGGTTTTGCCAGAGAACTTCAAGCGGTTCGAGCAGGCCATCCAGAACTTCGAGTTTGACGAAGCCCTGGAACTCTTGCCTTGCACTGACCATTGAGATCGCACCGCCCAGCAAGCGCCACGAAATCGACCACGGCCAGAACACCATGAGCAACTCCGGTCACTTCACGTCCACGACCCCCACGATTCTGGTGGTGGATGACACGCCGCAGAACCTGACGCTGATGAGCGAGCTGCTTTGCAGCCACTACACCGTCAAGGTGGCCACCCATGGCAGCAAGGCCCTCAAGATCGCGCGCTCGACGAGCCCGCCGGATCTGATCCTGCTCGACATCATGATGCCGGAAATGGATGGCTACGAGGTGTGCAGGCAACTCAAGGGCGAGGCCTCGACACGTGAGATTCCCGTCATCTTTCTCACAGCCAAGAGCGAGGTCGAGGATGAACAACATGGCTTTGACTTGGGCGCTGTCGATTACATCGCCAAGCCCATCAGCCCGCCGACCGTGCTGGCACGGATCAGGACCCATTTGACCCTGAAGGGCGCGGCCGACGTCCTGCGAGGCAAGAGCGACTTTCTGGAAAAGGAAGTGACGCGGCGCACGAAAGAAGTCGATGAGTTGCAGGACATCACGGTGTTGACCATGGCCTCGCTGGCCGAAACACGCGACAACGAGACGGGCAACCACATTCGGCGCACCCAGTTCTACGTCATGGCGCTTGCAAAGGCCTTGATCGGGCACCCCCGTTTCAGCGCCTACCTCAACCGCGAAACGATCGACGTGCTGTTCAAGTCTGCCCCCTTGCACGACATTGGAAAGGTGGGGATTCCTGATCGCATCCTGCTCAAACCCGGAAAGTTTGAGCCCGAAGAGTTTGAAGTCATGAAGCTGCACACCACCCTGGGGCGCGATGCCATCGAGAGTGCCGAGGCTCGCCTGGGGCGCACCGTGCCATTCTTGAAGTGCGCCAAGGAGATCGCCTTCTCCCATCAGGAAAAGTGGAATGGCACCGGCTACCCCCAGGGCCTGAAGGGTGACGAGATTCCCGTGTCAGCCCGGCTGATGGCGGTGGCCGATGTCTACGATGCCTTGATCAGCAAACGCGTTTACAAGGAAGCCTTTTCGCATGAGAAGGCGGTCGCCATCGTGGTGGAGGGCCGGGGGACGCACTTTGACCCGGACATCGTCGATGCCTTCATTTCGATTCAGGAAGAGTTTCGCGAGATCGCCCTGCGTTTTGCCGATGAACCCGATGCACGCGCGGCCATCGAACAAGTGGCCCAATTGCTGGCCATGGTCAAGTCCTGAATCAGGACTTGAACCAACGCCTTGGGTGGCTCGATCGGCCTGAGCGGCCCGCGGCGCGAGCCTTGCAGCTTGAACACATGAACGCCGTTCACCCCCCGAAGGCCAGGTACAGGCCCAGGCCGACCATGACCACGCCGCTGATCAGCTTGAGCCAGCGCCCTTCCTTCTCCTGCAAGCGCCGATTCGACAAGGTCGTCACGCCGATGGCCAGCACGACGACATCGTCGAACATGTAGGCCGCGTTGTAGAGCAGCAGGTAGCCGTAGTAGCTGGCGGTATCGAGCTGGCGCAGCGTGAGGATGCGCGTGAACAGTGCCGGGAAGCCCGAGGTGCAGAGAAACTCCACCACCTGCACCAGCAGGGCCAGCACGATCACGCCCAGGATGGCCGCCGGCAGGCTGCGGGCCTGCAGGATGGCGCGCATGCGCGAGTAGATGCCCGGCTTGGACTTGTCGGAGATCGAGAGCGAGGGCCCGCGGCCCGGCGCCCAGAAGTCCTTCATGTTGATCAGCCCGGCCGCGATGGCAATGCCCGCGATGACGAGTTGCGAAGCGCGCGACAGGCCGATGAGCAGGAAGAGATTGAGCCACGCCGCCATGAACACGAAGTAGGCAACGCCCTCCACCAGCACGAAGGTGCCGGCGATGGCCAGCATGCGCTTGCGATCATTGAGCGTGGCCAGCAGCGAGATCATGAGGATCAGCACCCACATCGAACAGGGGTTCAGGCCGTCAAGCAGGCCCATGGCCAACGTGAACGCAGGCAGACCCACGTCGTCCAGCGTGATCGTGCGGCCCAGCAGCGTCACCTCGAAGGCCTGGGCGCGGTCCGCCGTGGCGGGCTCCTCACCGCGGCAGGTCGACCCGTCCAGCGCGGCGCAGGTTTCCCCTTCGGCGGCGGCCGAGGGCAGCTTGACGCGCTGGCCCTGCAGCGCCTGAACGATGAGCTTGTCGGTGGAAGCCTCTTCGGAGTAGCCGAAGATGAGCTGCCCGCCGACAAAGAACGCCGGCACGCGGGCATTGTTGCTGCCCTGCTCGCGGGCGATGTCCTGCAGCCGCTGCAGGGCCGCCGGCTCGTGCAGCACGTCGCGCACGGTGATGGCGATGTCTGGCCGTTCCTGCGCCAGGCGCTTCAGAAAGATCTCGGCCTTGGCGCAATGCGGGCAGCCTTCGCGCACGAAGACTTCCATGCGCTGCTGGGCCGCTGTGGCGGATGAGGGGGCGGAATCAGAGGCTGAGGCAGAAGATGCGGGCGCAGTGGCCGCCCAGGCGCCGTTGCTGGTCAACACAGCGGCCAGGAGCCAGGCCATAAACGCCGCAGCGGCCCGCCAGCGCGAGCCCCGCAAACCTGGATGGGCGGCGCCCATCAGTAGGCCCTCTGCACCGCGCCGCGCACCAGTTCCTGCAGCTGCTGCCGGCCGAAGCTCTGCATCTGGCGGCCGTTGACAAAGTACTCGGGCGTCTTGGTGACGTTCAAGGTGGCCGCGTCCTGGCGGTCCTGCGCAATGCGCTGGGTCACTTCAGGCGCTTGCATATCGGCCTCGAGCCGCGCCATGTCCAGGCCCAGGGTGGCCACCACCTGCCGGGCCATCTGGGGCTGCACCACGTGGTGGTCCACCCACAGGCCCTGCGCGCCGAGCAGGGCTTCCAGCACCTGCCAGTAGCGGTCTTGCCGGCGGCTGGCTTCCAGCATCGCCACGACGGGCTCGGAGCCCTTGTGGAAGGCCACATGCCGCACCGAAAGCCGGATGCGATCGGGGTGCTCGGCCATCAATTGTTTGACCAGCGGATAGAACGCCGCACAGGTCTCGCAGGCCGGATCCAGAAACTCCACGACGTGGACCTTGGCGCTGGCCTGGCCCAGGCTCGGTGAGTGCGTGCTGGCCAGTGCCGGGTGCTGCGCCGAGGCGTCTGCACCACCGCCGCGCGACCACAGCCAGGCGCCGCTGGCGACGGCAGCAAAGGCCAGGGCACCGGCGGTGATGAAGAGGCCGCGGCGGCTGTCGCCGGCCGGGGCCGCGGCAGGGCTTGCATTGGCGGCGGTCTTGGGGGATTTCTTGCTCATGGGGGACTCCTGGAGCGCGCGCCCAGGGCGGCGCGAACCGGTTGGAAACGAGAGGGCGAAGATGGCGGCCGCCCGCGAGGGCAGCCGCATGATTGCCGCAGGCGGCGCATGTGGGCGCGCGCCCGGGCCATCAACCGTGCTGTGCGGAGGGCGGCCTCAACGGGTGGTCCGGCACGGGGTCCGGGATCAGCACCCGATACACGCTGTGCAGCGCCTGCGCAGGGCACTGCGCGACCTGCGCCACCGCGCCCAACAGACCGGCCGGGAGCTGGCCATGCCCGCAGTCGGCGCAGCAGCCCGCAGCGCTTTCGTCGCCGCAGCTGTCTGCATGGCCGCAGGCCATGTCGATGTCAGCGGCCGAAGCGCAGGCACAAGTGGATGCGCCCGGGCCGCCCGATGCCGCCCAGCTCCACTGCAGAGGCAGGCACAGCAGCAAGACGATGGCGACCCAACGGAACATGGTCCGCCCAGTGTAGTGCGGCCAAGGGTTTTCCATGAGGCTTGGCGGCGCGAGCGGGCGCGCGAGCTGCACAAGGCTTGCGCCAGCGCAAATTCAGGGTGGTGCGGCCGCCACCTTGGCGGCCATCGCGTCGCGCAGCTTCTTCAGCCGCGCCCGCGGGTCTTCCTGCGCCTTGGCCTCATGCAGCTTCATCTCGGCGATGAAGCGGCTGGGCACGCCCATCACGGTGTCACGGCCCTTCTTGCGGCGCTTGAGCGTGCTGACCATCAGCGTGTGGCGGGCGCGTGTGATGCCCACGTACATCAGCCGGCGTTCTTCTTCCAGGCGCTCGGCGGTCATCTCTTCATCGCCGCTTCTGAAGGGCAGCAAGCCTTCGTTGATGCCGGCCAACACCACATGCGGCCACTCCAGGCCCTTGGCCGCGTGAAGGGTGGACAGGGTCACCACGTCCTGCTCTTCGCCACGATCGGCCAGGCTGATGATGACGCTGATGGTCTGCGCTACCTGCAGCACGCTCTGGCGCTCGCTCTCGAAGCTGCCGCCTTCTTGTGTGATCTCGCCACCGCAGCGGCGCGCGATCCACTCCACGAAATCCAGCACATTGGACCAGCGCGCTGCGGCGAGCTTTTCGCTGTCTTCGCTGTCAAAGAGAAACTGCTCGTAGCCGATGTCCTTCAACCAGCCCAGCAGCAGCGCCTTGGCGTCTTCGCTGCCGGTGGTGCGTGCGGCGCGGTGCTGCAGTTCGTTCACTTCGCGGCCAAAACCGTGCAGCGATTCGATGGCCTTGCCCTTGAGCACGGCGTTCAGGCTGGGCGAGAACAGCGCTTCGAATAGGCTCACCTTCCACTGCGTCGCAAATTCGCCCAATGAGCCCAGCGTCTGGTGGCCGATGCCGCGCTTGGGCGTGGTCACGGCGCGCAGGAAGGCGGGGTCGTCGTCCTGATTCACCAGCAGGCGCAACCAGGCGCACAGGTCCTTGATCTCGGCGCGATCGAAGTAGCTCTGCCCGCCGCTGACCTTGTACGGGATCTGCGCCGCACGCAGCTTCTGCTCAAAGACCTTGGCCTGGTGGTTGGCGCGGTAGAGCACGGCAAAGTCGCTGAACTTCAGCCCCGCGCCTGCGGTGGTGTTGCCGCCGCGCAAGCTCTGGATGCGCGCCACGGCACGTTCGGCTTCGTGTTCTTCGCCGTCGCACTCCACCACGCGCACGGGTTCGCCGTCGCCCAGTTCGCTCCACAGCTTCTTCTCGTAGAGCTTGGGGTTGTGCGAGATCACCGCATTGGCCGCGCGCAGGATGTGGCCGGTGCTGCGGTAGTTCTGCTCCAGCGGGATGACCTGCAATTGCGGGTAGTCCTGGGGCAGGCGTTTGAGGTTCTCGATGGTCGCGCCGCGCCAGCCGTAGATGCTCTGGTCATCATCGCCCACCGCGGTGAACACGCCCTTCTCGCCGGCCAGCAATTTGAGCAGGTCGTACTGCACGGCATTCGTATCCTGGTATTCGTCCACCAGGATGTGCTTGAACTGCTGCTGCCAGCGCGAGCGCACTTCTTCATCGCGCTGCAGCAGCTTCAGCGGCAACTGGATCAGGTCGTCAAAGTCCACCGCCTGGTAGGCCTGCAGGCGTTCTTCGAAGAGGCGCATCACGCGCGCCGCCACACGTTCGTCATCATGGCTGGCAGCCGCTTCGGCGCCGGCCGCATCCAGGCCCTGGTTCTTCCACAGGCTGATGGCCCACTGCCAGCGTTTGGCCAGCGCGTTGTCGGTGCAGGCCCCGGCATCGCGCAGCACGCCGAGCACGTCGTCGCTGTCCAGGATGCTGAAGTTGGGCTTGAGGCCCACGCGCTGGCCGTCGGCGCGCAGCATGCGCACGCCCAGGCTGTGAAAGGTGCTCACCGCCAGGTCCTTGGCGGCCTTGGGGCCGACCAGGGCCTTGGCGCGTTCGCGCATTTCGGCCGCGGCCTTGTTGGTGAAGGTGATGGCCGCGATCTGTTTCGGGCCCAGGCCGGCCTGCAACAGGCGCGCGATCTTGTGCACGATCACGCGGGTCTTGCCCGATCCTGCACCGGCCAGCACCAAACAGGGGCCATGCAGGTGTTGCACCGCCTGCATCTGGGCGTTGTTGAGCGATACCGGTGCGGGGCGAGCCTGAGTGTTCATGAGGGGAGCGGGATGATAGCGGCGGCACTCTTTTTGTCTGCGCGGCAGACCACAGACAAGCCGGGCCTGCGGCCTCATGATCAGCTGACCACTGCCCTTGGCGAAGGAACCCATGCTCATCGACATCGGCTACGAGATCGAACTCGCGCTCACCGCTCCCACCGCGCTCATCCACCTGCTGCGGGTCCACCCCAGCCGCGAGCAGGATCTGCTGATGCCGGAGTTCGCCAACGTGCAGCCCCCGCTGGCCTGCACCGAATACGCCGACGGTTTTGGCAACCGCTGCACCCGCATCCAGGTGCCCGCGGGCGTGAGCATGGTGCGCTTGAGCAGCCACAGCCGCATTCGCGACAGCGGCCTGCCCGACCTGTATGCCCCTGAAGCGCGCCAGCACGCGCCGCAGGAACTGCCCACCGAGGTGTTGCAGTTCCTGCTGCCCAGCCGCTATTGCGAAGTCGACAGCGAGTTGCTGCCCTTTGCCTGGGCGCAGTTCGGCCAGACGCCGCTGGGCTGGGCCCGTGTGCAGGCGGTGTGCAGCTTTGTGCACCAGCGCATCCGCTTCGATTACGCCAACGCGCGCGCCAACCGCAGCGCACTGGAAGGCTTTCGCGAACAGACCGGCGTGTGCCGCGACTATGCCCACCTGGCTGTCACGCTGTGCCGCTGCCTGAACATCCCGGCACGTTATTGCACCGGCTACCTGGGCGATATCGGCGTGCCGCTGGTGCCGCTACCGATGGATTTCAGCGCCTGGTTCGAGGTTTACCTGGGCGGCCAGTGGTGGACCTTTGACGCCCGCCACAACCACCCGCGCGTCGGCCGCGTGCTGATGGCCCGGGGCCGCGATGCCGGCGACGTGCCGATCACCATGACCTTTGGCCCCAACACGCTGAATCGCTTCGAGGTGGTGACCAACGAAGTGCGCTGAACGGCCGGCTCAGCCCAGCACCGGCGCCAACACGCGGCGCGCATCGGCTTCGGCCAGGCCCTGGCGCGCGGCCCAATCGGCGAGCTGATCCTCACCGATGCGGCCCACGTTGAAGTAGCGCGCTTCGGGGTGGGCCAGGTAGAAGCCGCTGACGCTGGCCGCGGGTGTCATGGCCAGGCTCTCGGTCAGGCCCATGCCGATCTCGGTGGCCTGCAGCACGCGGAACATCTCGCGCTTGACCGTGTGGTCCGGGCAGGCCGGGTAACCGGGTGCGGGGCGGATGCCGCGGTACTGCTCGGCGATCAACGCTTCGGTGCTCAGCGCTTCATCAGCCGCATAGCCCCACAGCTCGGTGCGCACACGCTGGTGCAGGCGCTCTGCAAAGGCTTCGGCCAGACGGTCGGCCAGGGCCTTGAGCATGATGGCGCTGTAGTCGTCGTGTTCGGCCGCAAACTGCGCTTCCTTCTTCTCGATGCCCAGGCCGGCGGTCACGGCGAAGAGGCCGATGTAATCCGCCTTCACACCCTTGGGCGCGATGAAGTCGGCCAGGCTGCGGTTGGGGCGTGCCACGCCGTCGATCACCGGGCGCTCGGTCTGCAGCCGCAGCGGGCTCCAGCGCAGCGCCACTTCGCTGCGCGTTTCGTCGGTGTAGATCTCGATCGTGTCGTCACCCACGGAGTTGGCCGGCAGCAGCGCCATCACGCCATTGGCCTGCAGCCAGCGGCCTTCGATGGCACGCTGCAGCAGGCGCTTGCCATCGCTGAACACCCGTTGTGCTTCGCTGCCCACCACCTCGTCGCGCAGGATGTCCGGGTACTTGCCGGCCAGATCCCAGGTCTGGAAGAAGGGGGACCAGTCGATGCAGGCGGCCAGCTCGGCGAGGTCAAAGTTGCGGAAGACCCGGCGGCCAATGAAGCGCGGCACCGGTGGGCTGTAGGCGGCCCAGTCCACCGCATGCTTGTTGGCCCGCGCGGCAGCCAGCGTGACCAGGGGCGTGGCCTTCTTGCCGGCGTGCTGGGTGCGCACCCGCTCGTAATCGCTGCGCAGTTCTGCGATGAACCTGGCCGCGCGTTCGTCGGACAACAAATCGCTGCACACGCCCACGCTGCGGCTGGCGTCGGGCACGTAGACGACAGGGCCTTCGTAGTGCGGCGCGATCTTCACCGCGGTGTGCACGCGGCTGCAGGTGGCGCCGCCAATCAAGAGCGGCGTGCCGCGTTCGCGGAACCAGGCATCACGCTGCATCTCGCCGGCCACGTGCTGCATCTCTTCCAGGCTGGGCGTGATCAGGCCGCTGAGGCCGATGATGTCCGCGCCCTCTTCGCGCGCCTTCTTCAGGATGTCCTGGCAGGGCACCATCACGCCCATGTTGACGACTTCGAAGTTGTTGCACTGCAGGACCACGGTGACGATGTTCTTGCCGATGTCGTGCACGTCGCCCTTGACGGTGGCGATGACGATCTTGCCCTTGGGCTTGGCCTCGCCGCCACCGGCGATGAGCTGCTTC
>Ga0154020_10010995_pt1 | contig 10325 bp, 5 predicted proteins | sample Klosneuvirus_201_FD_109709 | JGI IMG/M metagenome (GOLD analysis project Ga0154020, IMG submission 109709) | Active sludge microbial communities from wastewater, Klosterneuburg, Austria - Klosneuvirus_20160825_MG | ecosystem: Engineered > WWTP > Aerobic digester > Activated sludge | place... | reverse complement strand
AAGCCGATAATGCCAAAGAACTTTTCGCTTGCGCGGATGTAGATGGTGGTTTGGTAGGCGGTGCTTCGTTGAAGAGCCGGGAGTTTGTTGAGATTGTTAAAGCGATTTGAAAAATCCCCAAGAGGAAATGCACTCTACGCGCCTTCAAGTAGCTTGTGATCCTGAGTATTCAGAAATACTAATGGCCGAAGTGGCCGAAGCCGGCTTTGATACCTTTATGGAAACGGAAACGGGTTTCGAAGCTTATGTAGAAGGTGATGAGTTTGATAAGAGTTTACTGGAGAGTCTGAAGCAGAAGTACAGTCAGGTAAAACCCTTACAATTTTCTTTTAGCCAAATTCCAAAGCAAAACTGGAATGAGGAGTGGGAGAAAAATGTAGATCCCATTGTGGTGGATGACCAATGTCTTATCCGGGCCGCCTTTCATAAAATTGAAAAAAAGTATCCGTACGAAATTATCATAACGCCTAAAATGTCCTTTGGCACAGGACATCATCAGACTACGCATTTGATGATAAGCCGCCAGATGAAAATGGATCATCAAGATAAACGAGTGATGGACGCGGGATGCGGTACAGTAATCTTATCCATAATGGCTTCCAAGCTTGGCGCGAAAGAAGTAGAGGCCTTTGATATTGATGAGTGGAGTGTGGTGAATGGCGAGGAGAACGCTGCGAACAACCAATGCAAAAATATTCACATACAGCAGGGTAAAATTGAAGAGGTGCAGCTTACAGGAAAATTTGATCTCATTCTGGCTAACATCAATAAGAATATTTTGATGAATGAAATGCATCGCTATGCTTCATTTCTTAATAAGGGCGGGCAACTATTACTTAGCGGATTTTATATAACTGATATAGAAGATCTGAAAGCAGAAGCAGCTAAATACAACCTTCAGGAGATAGTGCATGACGAGCGCGAAACCTGGGCGTGCCTGCTCTTAGAAATGATTTAGGGAACACTTTTTTGCTAAGAATATTCAACAGCGATAAGTTCATAAAAACCGTTCACCTTTGTTGAGATACAATCCTGTTCAATATTCCGTTAAGTAGGTTAGGTTCATTCATTAGTACATTCGCTATTTTTTTACGAATTTCAAGGTTTTTGGCCCCGTGAAGCAGGTTTTTAGCTACATTATTGCCCTTCTTGTCTCAACCGCTGGCGTTTTTGCCCAGTCGGGCGAGGTCCGTCAATATAGTTTTCAGGATAGCGTACGCCTGGTTTTAGAAAGCACCAAGGCTAATGATGCGATTGTTGTAGGTGCCGCTTTCAATACGGCCTGGAGTTCTCTGGGCCCGGATCATCAGAATATTATTCGCAGTCAGGCACGCCTGATGAAAAAGAAAGGCTACAAAGTAAGACCGCACTTTGTTAATTATTATGGTGCGATTGCAGCAGCTGTCACTATTGAAAATGCAGATCTTTCAAAACTCTCCAACTACTTGGCAACAACGGATAAGGTTTTAGCCAAAGACAATACCACACAGGCTAATTTATTCTTTCAGCAAAGCCGCGATTTTTTTGAAAATCACGCGCTGCATTTTGAAAAAGCTTTTCAGTTACAGGTTGTGGACGACAACTATCAATTCGATTATCTCGAGCCTGTTTTTATTTCCGATACTGTGCAGACTGAATATTATGACCAGCCTGTGGACACCTCATCCTACAACGCTCCGTTTTGGCAACAACCCATAGTACAACCTGATGTATATGGCCCCGTTATTAAATTCGACAAGCTCACTCTTAATTTCACAACTCCGTACGATTCGGTTTTACTTCAAAATACAAGTGGCTTGTTCGCACTTCGCGAAAAACTTTTTATTGGCGAAGGCGGGCGTTTTGATTGGTCGGCCGCAGGCCTTCCTTCAGATTCCGTGTATTATGAATTGAGTAAATATAATTTCAAAACGAATCAACCGTACTTAAAAGCAGAGCAAGGCAAGCTTCGATATATTGGTAAGGTCTCTACGTTTGTGCCGGGCATATTTGAGTTTAGGAGTATCAACCACAAAACTCCTGAAACTTCTATTTATCCACGGTTCAAATCGTACGAGTCGAATATTAACTTAAAAGGCATTGGTGATGAGAAATTAAAATACACGGGTGGACTTGGATTGCAGGGCAATAGAGTAAACAGCAATTCGGTTGATGGTAGTCTCGCAACTATTGAGGTTCGAGGTGAAACAGATAAAAAGTTTAAAGCGATTGCCGAGTCTTTTGGATTTCAGGATTCAGTGATTGTTTCTCCGCGTGCACGGGTTACCATCTATCAGCAAAATGATTCGATCGTCCATCCCGCCATGGAAGTATGGTATGATCACAAAAATCAAAAACTGGTGCTGAATAAAGAAAAGAGCCAGTTGCGAAAAGCTCCTTTTTCATCTTCCTATTTCGATATTGAATTTACAGCCGATCAAATTAGATGGGATTTAAAATCAGACAGCCTTTCGGCCTGGATACAGGGAAGTGGCAACATATCGCCCATGGTTCTTGAGTCAAATGATTTTTACGATCCCGAAGGCTATCGTGAGCTTCGCGGAAAGGGATTCAGTTTTCATCCCTTGGCGTTAGTGGTGAACCATGCCAATGAAATTGGTAGCAACGATTACTATGTGTATGATTTAGTATTGGAAGGCAAGCGTAATTTATCAGAGGTTAGAATGGCCGCTGATTTTCTTTCGCAGAAGGGGATGATCGATTACGAGGCGCGAACAGGTAAAATTCACGTAAAGGAAAAGTCAATAAATTTTCTGCAAGCTGTTAAAGGATTTGCTGATTACGATAATTTAAAAGTACACTCCCTTACCGACACAACGGCCAATGCGGTGATCAGTTTCTCTAATGGAAGAATGACAGTCTATGGCGTGGAGGAGTTTAATGTGAGCGATTCGCTTAATGTTATTATTAAACCGGATAGCAGTCGGATTACCTTTTTGCAAAATCGCGATATAAAATTTAACGGAACAATTAATGCCGGTAATTTCGAAATCACGGGTCGCGATTTCACATTAAAGTATGATAGTTTTTTTATTAACATGAATCATATCGACTCCATTCGGTTTTATGTTACTGAAAAAAATGGAACGAGACGAAGAGTAAATAACTCGATGGTTGGGGCCGACTCGACAGCCGCGGCCGCGGGCGGTATGCAAGCTTCATCCAATAAAACAGCGGGTACTTTATTTATCAATCGACCCGATAATAAATCGGGCAAAATAAAATACCCCAATTATCCCCGATTGGATGCAACAGCAGGGGGAGTAATCTATTTTGATAGAAGCGAAGTGTTGAATGGTGCCTATGACCGATCTGTATTTTTTGTGGTACCACCTTTCAAGCTGGATAGTTTGAATGATGCCGATCCGGGTTCTATAAAGTTTGAAGGTACGTTCGTGTCCAGTGGTATGTTCCCCAGTTTCAAAGAGAAGCTATATACCATGCCCGACAAATCTTTAGGGTTCACGCATACAGTTCCTGCTTCAGGCTACCCGCTTTACCAGGGCGATGGGAAATTATATGGCGGCATGTCGTTAGATAATGCGGGTATTCGGGCTACCGGAAAAATTGATTATTTAGCAGCATCGGTAGAGTCACGCGACTTTGTGTTTTATCCGGATTCGGTTGTAGGACGAGGTAGCGTGGGTGAAATTAAAGAGAAGCAATTTGGTGCGGTGTATTTCCCTCAAATCAAGTTAGGCGATTATCAACTGAAATGGCTGCCCAAGCAAGACAAGATGTACATCAAGAATTTAAAGGAGCCGTTTAGCTTGTATCAGAGCACGGCTGCTTTAGACGGTAAACTGATAGTCTCAAAATCAGGGGTTGGCGGAGATGGCCGTTTAACTACACGTGGATCTGAAGTACGATCGAAAGAACTTTCTTTCTCAGCAAAGGAATTTGGTGCCCGTAATGCAAGCTTTGAAGTGAAGACTGGGAATCCAGACAAGCCAGCCCTTGCGGCTAATGATGTGAAACTTAAGTTTAATCTCGATCAGAATTTTGCAACCATAAGTCCGGAAGTGGAAGGAGAAGCAGCCATCGATTTTCCGTATGCGCAGTTTAAAACTTCTATTCCAGAAGCGCGTTGGGATTTAACCACGCAGAAAATTGTGATGAATAAAGCGCCCGATGTTCCTATTGAGAATTCATATTTCTACACCACGCGCAAAGAATTGGATTCACTTAGTTTTAATGCCGAGCGCGCGGAGTATGATATCAAAACTCAGCAGCTAAAAGTGAGTGGGATTCCTTATATCATTGTTGCCGATGCTAAAATCACCCCCGAAGGAAATGAAGTGTTGATTTTAGAGAACGCAAAAATTGGACAACTAAAAAATACGGTGATCATTCTCGATACACTCAATGGCTATCACCGTCTTACGGAAGGCGTGGTTGATATTATTTCCCGAAAGGAATTTGCTGGCTACGCTACCTATCAATATGTGAATGCTGTTAACGATACATTCGCCATTAAAATGACAGACTTTCGCCTTGAACCCATAACGGAAGAAACGCGAAACAAAAAACAACGTGGCGGTCCGCTAATGCAAACCGTAGGAAATGGCGCTGTTATAGAAAGCAATAATATTCTGGTGTCGCCCCGTATATTCTACAAAGGCGATATGACCATGTTTGCGACCAAACCGGCTTTACAATTACGTGGCTTTGTAAAACTTGATCTGAAGAATATCAAAAATTATAACACCTGGCTTCAGTATACGCAAAGCGGTGACGAAAAAGATATCTACCTCAACTTTGATAACTCAATAACCGAAGAAGGACGAAAAGCAGATGCCGGACTTCATTTTGCAGAGGACAATGATCTTTACATAACCTTTGTATTCGACAAGAAAGATCCGGGTGATGATGATTTCTTTTTGCCAAGTGGATCCCTTTATTATGAAAAAGAGAGCAAGGAATTTAGAATAGAAGATCGCCAAAAAGCTGCTGGTGAAAAATTGGCAGGAAAAGTCTTTGCTTATAATGAAGAGAAACAAGAGGTTCGGTTTGAAGGACCGATTAACTTCTTTAAGGGAAACAAGGATTTTAATTTGACGGCTTCGGCTTTAGGATCGGGTAATCTGGAGACCAATGATATCAAAATGAATTCGTTCGTCATGGCAGATATGAATATTCCCACGATGGCGTATCAACTGATGGCCACTAACATACTGGACGTAATCACCAACGAAGGCGTGAAGGAAGATGGGTTGGGAGATCAAACAGATTTACTTTATAAGATTGCCGACATAGTTGGCGAACGGGCAGTAAAGGACTATGAACAGAGGTCATTACAAGCTTATACTCCGTTGGCTTCTGTGCCCGGTTTATTGAAACCGTTGGTGATAGCAAACGCTAACCTTAAATGGTCGCAAGAACATAAATCGTTTTACAGTGAAGGACTATTAGGTATTAGCCATATGGGCAAGTATGATATTAATGGTGCCTTTGAAGGGTTTATGGAAATCAGAAAAAACGAAGATGGCGCACCTGTCTTTCACCTTTTTATCAAAGCCTCACCCGAGTCGTGGTATTATTTTGGAATGGAAGACAATCGACTCATGGTTCATTCATCGCTACCAGCGTTCAATGATTTAATAATTAAAAAAACCAACGCGAGCAAGGCTAAAATAGGTGAGTTGGTTTACATCCCGGGCACGGATGATGAGACCCTTGCCTTTATAAATCGGTACCGCCAAATCTATTATGGCCTTGAAGCCCCGTATGATCTTTCGAGTGGTAGCGCCTCAAAGAAGAAGGATAAGAAGAAAGATGAAGAAGACGATGGCTTTTAAGCCACATAACCTTCCATCACATTTTGTTTTCCCTGCTCTTCAGATTCTGTAACTTTTCCTCTCAATTTCTTCCCTATGAAAAAAAATTTACTTCTCGCTGTATTTACGATTTGCGCTTCTTTAACCTTCGCTCAAAACAATTACTTCTTTCCAACTGGTGTAACTTTTGATCCGGTTATTCCCACACCCGAACAGTTTCTAGGTTACCCGATTGGGGATTGGCATACACGCCACGATCGGATTGTTCCATATTTTCAAGAGTTGGCCCGGGTATCGCCTAAAGCGCATTTTCAAATTATTGGATACACCAACGAACGCAGGCCGCAAGTGGTGCTTACCATTACAAGTCCTGAGAATTATGCCCGAATCGAGGAGATCCGAAAAGAGCATTTAAAATTAGCGGACCCTTCACAGTCAGTAAATGTTTCCACTATGCCCGTAGTTATTACGCACGGCTATAACGTACATGGTAATGAGCCCAGCAGTAGCGAGGCAGCTATGTTAACAGCGTATTACCTGATTGCTGCACAAGGCGATGAAGCGAATAAGACCTTACTGGATGCGATCATTCATATCGATCCTAATTATAATCCTGATGGCCGCGACCGGCACAGCAACTGGGCCAATATGCATAAAGGATTTCCTCCGGTATCAGATCCTATGGATCGTGAACACAATGAAGTTTGGCCTGGTGGAAGATTTAATCATTATTGGTTTGATCTCAATCGAGATTGGTTGCCGTTGGCACACGTGGAAAGTCGAAACCGGATTGAATTTTTTCATCAGTGGTTGCCCAATGTGTGCACCGACTATCATGAAATGGGAACTAACTCGACCAATTTCTTTGAGCCAACAAAACCTATCGGGTCGGAAAATCCGGTTATACCCCGCGCCAACTATGATCAATTGAATCCGTTGTTCGCAAAATATTTTGCCAAAGCTATGGACGATATTGGATCACTGTATTTCTCCAAAGAGAATTTTGATAATTCGTATCCCGGCTATGGCTCTACCTATCCGGATATACATGGTGGATTGGGATTAGTTTTTGAACAAGCCAGTTCGCGCGGCCATGTTCAGAAAAGTTCTACGAAAGAAGTTACGTTTGCTTTCACTATTCGCAACCATGTGCGCACGAGTTTGGCTACCGTAAAAGCCGGTGTTGAAAATCGGGAGCTGTTACTCAAGCATCAGCAGGAATATTTTAAGTCTGCCTTAGATGAAGGAAAAAAGTCAGCTATCAAAGCTTACGTTTTTGGTGATAGTAAAGACCAGAGTCGGACAAAAGCTTTTGCAGATTTATTATTGAAACATCGCATAGAGACGTATGCGCTGTCTGCTGACCTGACTATAGGCGCAAATAAATATGAAAAAGGAAAAGCGTTTGTGGTTACTACCGATCAAACGCAATATCGAATGGTGCGCAGCATGTTCGAGAAAGTAACTTCTTTTTATGATAGCGTTTTTTATGATGCTTCCACATGGACTATGGCGCTTGCCTATGGTGTTCCACATGATCCTATTGGCGCATCAATAAAAATTTCAAAAGGAGATAAAATTAAATCTCAGGACTTAGTGGCCACGCCACCACCGGTTGCCAAATCAACCTATGCCTATTTAATTGATTGGAATGAATACAATGCATCACGTGCGTTGTATTACCTGCTTTCGAAAAATGTATATGTTAAAGCAGCCTTTAAACCATTTGCGACAACCGTCAATGGCACGAAGAGACAGTTTGGCTATGGAACCTTAATGATTCCAGTGGCCGACCAGGATCTTTCGGCTGATGAACTTTTTACTGCCATGCAAGAAGCTTCTGCTACTTCTGGACTGGAGATTTACTCAGTAGCTACCGGCTTTAATCTGGAAGGCGTTGATCTGGGCAGTGGAAACGTACGCACCGTACAAATGCCTAAAGTAGTTATGCTGGTAGGCGATGGCGTGGCAGCCACGGATGCGGGCGCGCATTGGTTTTTGTTAGACTCTAAATTGAAGATGCCCATCACGAAAGTAAATACCAGCCAATTTGGCCAGCTTAGAATCAGTGACTACAACACATTGATTTTGGTTTCAGGAAACTATGGCATACTGGGCGAGGCCGGAGTTTCAAAAATTAAGGCATGGGTACAACAGGGCGGAACCTTGATTTTAGAAAAGTATGCGATTAGTTGGGCGATCAATAACAAATTGATTGATGAACAATTGACTAAAGAGGATGAGACAGAAAAGAATGCCAAGCGATTGGACTATGTAATAGCTGGAGATTATCAGGGCTCACGGGCTATTGGGGGTTCGATTTATCAGGCCAACTTAGACATTACGCACCCCTTAGGTTTTGGGTTTTCAAACCGTACCCTTTCTGTATATCGAAATCATACTGTATTTATCGAGCCAAGCAAAAACCCTTTCAATACGGTCATTAAGTATACAGCTAGCCCATTGCTGAGTGGTTATATTCATCCAACCAATTTAGCAAAAATCAAAAACTCAGTTTCACTGCAAGTGAGTAACATAGGGCAGGGTCGCGCCATTTTGTTTGTTGATGATCCTGCCTTTAGAGGTTATTGGAATGGCACTAACAAGTTATTCTTTAACGCGCTGTTCTTCGGTTCGCACATTAGTGCTCCACGCTTTGAAGCTGCGGAGGAATAGACGAAGAGAATATTACAATTGAGATAGGAGTTTGGGTGAAGCGATCCGGACTCCTTTTATTTTCTTATAGTACCCGTTAACACATTCACTTTGTCAGAGAATGGATTCCCCGAAGCTCTGCGCATAGAAACAATTTGTCCTACGTGCCAGAGGCAGTCGGCTATGGGTCCGTTTAATTGATTCCAGAAAGCGTATTCTGTCTTTTGCTCACCCGAACCAAAAATCATACTGTAGCTTTCAAGTTGAGTATCGGTACTTGCCCGAAAGCGATCACTTATAGTTTTTAGATTCATTAACGTCTGCGTTTTCATTTCTTCAAATGAAATTTTTGAGTTCTGTTTCCGTAGGGTTGGTGTATGCGTAGTTGTATTCAATAGGGTAATGGACATGCCATGAATATGCTCAATAGTTTCGAGGCAGGTTCGCGCATCGGCACCAGGCTTATACGAAAGATCTTCAGATCGTAATCCTTCGGTGGCCCAGTAAAAGCGAAACCCAAGTCCATCGATCATGCGAGAAGCAACTCCGCCAGCACTAATTTTTTCAGGCGCTGAAGGTATCTCATAGTAGGGAATTTGTCCATGGACCTGGCTTGATGTAATTCCGATATATAGAAGTATGACAGCTGCTATTTTGTGTTTTGAATTCATAGGATGTATTTATTTGAAAGTTATCTTTTCACGAAGCTAATGTAAACCTCATTCAGTATAGCTTATAATCTAGTTTATGGTTTATCAGTCTATATGAGTGGATTTAAAGCGGAAGCGGCTTCTAATCCAATCTCTTGACCTTGCAGCCAACGCTGTCGGTCTTTCTCCTGCCACTCGTTAATAGGTTCTGAAATTTTTGCGCCATCCTCATAATAAATGATGGTCATTACTTCGCGCATAATTTTAGAAGAATTACCCGGTGCTTTGTGCAAAATAAGTCCGGCATGAAAGGTGGCATCTCCGGCTTGCATTTGATCAGGCATAAACACAGGGTATCCTTTTTCTGTTACATGCTCATCTAACTCTTTTTCAGATTCATCGGAGATTTCAAGATTTTTTACCAATCCATCCTTATGGGAGCCGCCAGCAAAAGTTAGCATGCCCATATCGGTCGTAATATCTATCAAGGGCATCCACAGGGTAATAGTACTCTTTGTTTCCAATGGCCAATAGTATTGATCTTGATGCCACGGTGTAAATCCGCCACCGGGTTCTTTAAAAAGCGCCTGATCGTGATAAAGACGTACCCGATTAACCCCCATGAGTTGTGCCGCTACTGAAGCAAACTTCTTAGCCAATGTAAATTCTTTGACCTTCGCGTCTGCTTCCCATAAGTTCATGGTTTGTAGAAATGCTTTGCCATAAGTATCCCGGTCTTCCATCTTTCGCGACTCAGGATTAAGTTTTTTTACTGCATCCAGGATCAATGGTCGGTAATGGGCAATCTCGTCTTGAGTGGCCAAATTTCTAATGAGCGCATAGCCCTTTTGTTGGTATGCTGAGATCAGGTCATGATTTATATTGAAGCGATCCAGTAAGGTATCCATACTTGAAATCAATTGATTTATTGAAGTTATAAGTTACTTGGATCTAAATCAAAGCAATGAACCTTGATTAAAAATATTAAGATATAGTTATGATAAGACTAATAATTAGTGACATTTGTATTACCTATGGCAAATAGAGTTTACTTGACACCAACTTTGGCTGGTTTGTAATGGATTTTCTTACCCATACAGCCTCCTACAAGGTCTGGATTTTTGCTCCTTATTTGGAGACGGATGATCCTACCTTGAAATTTTATTACGACTACACCCAAAGTATAGCCGAATACACCAAAGTTTTTGATGAGATCAATTGCGAATGGGAATGGGTAAACGTT
>Ga0154020_10010994_pt1 | contig 10325 bp, 12 predicted proteins | sample Klosneuvirus_201_FD_109709 | JGI IMG/M metagenome (GOLD analysis project Ga0154020, IMG submission 109709) | Active sludge microbial communities from wastewater, Klosterneuburg, Austria - Klosneuvirus_20160825_MG | ecosystem: Engineered > WWTP > Aerobic digester > Activated sludge | place... | reverse complement strand
TCGAGCGCGATGCCGCGCTGCGGGATTATGTGCGCCACGAGTTCACCCATTTGAGCGACATGCTCGATCCCACCTTTGGCTACGCGCCCACGCTTGATCTGCCTGGCTTGAACGGCGCGCAACAGCGCCTCGCCCGCGAGCGCTATCGCCTTCTGTGGGACATCACGATTGATGGTCGCCTCGCTGCCGCCGGTCACATGCCGATGCAGCCCCGCGAACAACACGCCGCCGCGTTCACGCGCGGTTACTCGTTCTGGCCCGCCGACCGGCAGGCGGAGACGTTTGAATCCCTGTGGCACGATCCCGCGCCGCGCCATGCAAGCTTCCTCGCGCTCATCGCCGATCCGCGCGGCCTGCGTGATGCCCACCGCCCCGCACCCGGCGGTTCCTGCCCGCTCTGTGATTTTCCCACGTTCACCTGGGCGGATAGCGAAGCGCTGCGGCCTGAGATTGCGGCGCGCGTGGTGGTGGAATTTCCATTGTGGTCTCCGGAACAGGGCTTGTGCGGGCGCTGCCTGGAAACCTATCAAGCCGCCGCAGCGTTGGGCGAACCGCCAACGTTGGCTTCCGTCGCCTAAAATTTCATGAGCGGTGTTTCCTCATCTGATTCGACCAAGTCTTATGTGTGCGTGCTCGCCTGCTCAGGTTGTTCCGCCGCAGGCGAACTGGCCGACCACACCGCCCGCCAACTGCACCAAATGGGTGCGGCCAGGATGAGTTGCCTCGCGGGTGTCGGTGGGCGCATTCCCTCCATCACGGCCACGGTGCGCAGCGCATCCGGCATCCTGATCATTGATGGCTGTCCGCTGGAGTGCGGCGCGAATGTGTTGCGCAACGCCGGCTTCACCGGCTTCAAGCAACTCAAGCTCCACGAACTCAACGTGCGCAAGCATGATTCCGGCGCGGTGGACGAGGCGACGGTGGCACGGCTTGCCGAAGCGGCCTTGCGCCTGTTGAATAAACCACTGGAGAATTCGCCAACATGATCCGCGTTGAACAGCTTTTCATTTCGCCCGGCCATAATTTCTTTGGTCATCACGGCCAGCCGGCCGGGGAGCATCCGATTGTCGCCGTTGACGAGATCGAGTGCGTGGCTGGCCGCGGAATTCGCGGCGACCGTTTCTTCGACTTCAAGGAGAACTACAAAGGCCAGATCACCTTTTTCTCGCTTGAGGTGCTCGAAGAGTTGCGCCGCGAATTGAACCTGCCGGAAATTCAGTCGCAGGCCACGCGCCGCAATGTGTTCGTGCGGGGGGCTGACCTGAATGCCTTGATTGGCCAGGAGTTTGAGGTGCAGGGGGTCCGCTTCGTGGGCACCGAGGAGAGCAAGCCCTGTCATTGGATGAATGCGGCGCTCGGGCCGAACTCCGAGGCATGGCTGCGCGGGCGGGCGGGCTTGCGCTGCCGGATTCTGACCGATGGCAAACTGAGTCGTGAAAGCTGAAGTGACATTGAGCGCGGTCGTGCTGGCCGGTGGCGAATCCAAACGCATGGGCCGCGACAAGGCCTGGGTGGAATGTAACGGCCAGCCTCTGCTCGCACTGGCGGTGGCCAAAGTCCGGGCGCTGGGCATCCATGAGATTTTCATCTCCGGACGAGCGGGTGAGGATTACGCGGCCTTCAAATGTCCCGTGTTGTATGACTTGGAGCCGGGTTTCGGCCCGCTCGGGGGCATTGAGCGCGGGTTGCACGAATGCACCTCGCCGCTGCTGCTGGTGCTGGCGGTGGACCTGCCACGCATGACGGCGGCTTTCCTGCAGGCACTGTGGGCGAGTTGCGACCGGTTGACGGGCGGGGTGCCCAAGCTGGGCGACGGACTGGAACCGCTCGCGGCGATTTATCCGCAGCGCTGCCATGCCTTCGCTTTTGAGGCCATCGCCAGATCTCGCCACTCTGCCCGCGATTTTGCTGACGCCTGCCTGCACGAGCGCGCGGCGAAAGCCTTTCCCGTGCCCGTTTCCGAGGCGGGGTGTTTCGCCAACTGGAACTCGCCGGCGGACATCTTGATGCCCGCTTCAAGGCTTTGACTTGCATGATTGTTGAACCAGAACCGTCCGGCGATACGACTTCCGCAGCACCCGCAGGTGAGGTGGTGCCCGTCAGTCCATCATCGCCCTGCACCGCTTTCGGTCGTCCCCGGAACTTCCTGGGCAACCAATACGTCTATGGCGTGGTCTCCCAGCGGGCGCGGGGACTTTCCATCGGAATCAATCTGACGCCGGACAAGCGGTGCAACTTTGATTGTGTCTATTGTGAGATCAACCGGGACGAACCGGGATCGCCCGGCCCCATTCAAATCAGCGTGCTGACCGCTGAGCTCGCGGGCCTGCTCGAACGGGTCCGGGAAAAGACGCTGGCGGAACTCCCCTGGTTCCGCAACGTGCCGGAGGAGTTATTGGAACTCCGGGAGGTGGCGTTGAGCGGCGACGGAGAACCCACCCTCTGCCCGCAATTTGCCGAGGTGATGGAGGCCGTGATCTATTTTCGCGCCCGGGGAATCTTCCCCTTCAAGATTGTGCTCATCACGAACACGACGGGGCTAAACCGTCCCGAAGTTCAGAACGGATTGCGGCTTATGACAGCGCGGGATGAAGTCTGGGTCAAACTGGATGCCGGGACTCAGGCATGGATGGACCGGGTCAACGCGCCCGACATTTCTTTGCCGTGCGTGCTGGAGAATATTCTGACCCTTGGACGGAAGCGGCCGGTGGTCATCCAGAGTTTGTTTCCCAGCCTCCTCGGCGAAGGCCCGCCCGTGACGGAGATTGAGGAATACGCACAACGGCTGCTGGAATTGAAGCAGGCGGGGGCGGACATCGCCCAGGTGCAGATCTATTCCGCCCACCGTCCGCCGCATCGGTCGGATTGCACACATTTGCCGTTAAAGGACCTCTCGTTCATTGCTCGGCGCGTGCGGGAGATCGCCGGACTGCGGGCCGAGATTTTCTGATGCAGGGCCAGCTGCCAAAAACCGCCGCCAGGTAATTGACTCGACTGCCGTCTAGTCTCATTCTGGTGCGCGTGCGGTGCGTTCACCCGTATCTTGACCTAAGTCATTGTCCTGCCTGCCTGCGCCCTTACTCTGTCCTGACTATGATTCTGGCAGGACGCACTCAAAACTCTACGGCAAGCCGTCGCCGATGGCTTCTGGGGGTTGCTCTTCGACCTGGCTTGATTTTGAGGATACTCCGTGACACTGCGATTTTGATTATCGTGGCCCATGCTGTAGCGCAAGCCGGGGCTGAAGAAGTTGCAGCGCCTCCGGCCGTCGGGGCCAGCTCCACCAATGTTGCGTTGTATCCGGTCATCACCAAGCATCCCGCCGGCCCGCCCAAGGTCGCGACCGGGTTGACTAATTTTCAGGGTCAGCCGGTCATGGCTTCCTGCAGTTCCTGTCACACCACCACCAAGCCGAACCTGGAAACGCGCAGTGCGGCGGACTTGGATCAGTTTCATCAAGGGCTCAAATACAACCACGGCAAATTGACCTGCCTGAGCTGCCATAACTCCAGCAACTACGACACGCTGCGGCTGGCCGACACGCGCACCGTCGAGTTCAGCGACGTGATGACGCTCTGCTCGCAATGTCACGGCCCGCAACGCCGGGATTATGATCGCGGACTGCACGGCGGGATGAACGGTTACTGGGATCGCACGCGCGGTGGGCGCACGCGGAACAACTGCATCACCTGTCACGATCCGCACACGCCGGTGTATCCGCTCGTCATGCCGGTGCTGCCACCGCGTGACCGCATTTCCGTGCCCGCCAAACCGCAATCTCAACCCGCAAAACATTGAACCCCTCTGCCATGGACTCGAACCCAAGCGCGCCGCCGGAATCCGGCGGCGTTTCCCGGCGCACCGCACTCAAAGGGGTGGGCGCCATGCTCGGCGCGGCGGCGTTTGCCAAAGCCATCGCGCCCCTGACCGAGTGGACGCGCGACCTGTCCGCGGACGAGTTCATCCAGAAGCATTACAAGGAGCTGTCCCCGGTTGATCTCGCGATCATTCTTCGCCGCCTCGAGAAGGACACCAAGGAACAGTATGGCGCGGACGTGACCATTCAGGATTACAAACCGCAGGACGGTGTGAAGTTTGGTTACGCGCTGAACCTGAGCGTCTGCAACGGTTGCCGCAAATGTGCCGAGGCCTGTCACATCGAAAATAACCACGACCGCCCTTCGCACCAGTCCTACATCCGCGTCTTTGAGATGTCCAAGGGCTCGATGGACATGGAGAAGGGCAACGTGCATTACAACCATCCCGTGCCGCAGCCGGACAAGTTCTACATGCCCGTCCAATGCCAGCAGTGCGAGCATCCGCCCTGCGTGGATGTCTGCCCGGTCGAGGCGACGTGGAAGGAAAAGGACGGCATCGTGGTGGTAGATTACAACTGGTGCATCGGCTGCCGCTATTGCGAAGCCGCGTGTCCGTATCATGCGCGGCGCTTCAACTGGTCCAAGCCGGTCATCCCCGCCAACGAAATCAACCCGGACCAGTCCTATCTGAGCAACCGCATCCGGCCGCAGGGGGTGATGGAAAAATGCACCTTCTGCCTGCACCGCACGCGCAACGGCCGTCTGCCGGCCTGTCTCGAAGCCTGTCCCACCGGCGCACGGGTGTTCGGCAACCTGCTGGATCCCAACTCGGAGATCCGCCAGGTGCTCGCGCACAAACGCGTGTTCATTCTCAAGGAGGAGTTGGGCCTCAAGCCGAACTTCTTCTATTTCTTCGATGTGTAATCACCCATGAACGCTTCCCCCTCCAACGTCGCCCCCGCGCCCGCCGCGCACTGGCGCAATTACCCGCGCTTTCTCTGGAAGGCGCTGCTCGATTCCGTGGACGGCAACTGGGTGTTCTACGTCTGGATGACGTTCCTTACGGCCATCTTCCTCGTCGGCGCGAATGCCTGGGCCACGCAGGTGCGCGACGGCATGCAACTCACCAACATGAGCGACCACGTCTCCTGGGCGCTCTACATCGCCAACTTCACCTTCCTCGTCGGCCTCGCGGCGGGCGGCGTGATGATGGTTATCCCGGCCTATCTCTATCACGACGAAGAGATGCACGACATCGTGTTGATTGGCGAACTGCTTGCCGTCGCCGCGCTGATCATGGCGCTGATGTTCGTCGTGTGCGACCTCGGGCGACCTGACCGCTTCTGGCATCTCATTCCGGGACTGGGCCGGTTCAACTTTCCCGTCTCCATGCTCACGTGGGATGTCATCGTGCTGAATGGCTACCTCGCCATCAACCTCCACATTTGCGGCTACCTGCTCTACATGCGCTTCCTCGGGCGCAAGCCTAACCCCAAGTGGTATCTGCCCTTTGTCTTCCTTTCCATCCTGTGGGCGATTTCGATCCATACCGTCACCGCGTTCCTTTACTGCGGCTTGGGCAGCCGGCCCTTTTGGAACACCGCCTTGCTGGCGCCGCGTTTTCTCACCTCGGCCTTTGTCTCCGGCCCGGCGTTCATCATCATTGCCATCCAGGTCATTCGCCGCGCTATCGGCAGCAATTTCGGCAACGGCCCGATCCGCACGCTGGTGAACATCATGCGCGTTACCATCCTCATCAATCTGCTCATGGTGATCTCCGAAGTGTTTGTGGAGTTCTACACCGGCGGCTCCCACACGTCGGCGGCGCACTATCTCTACTTTGGCATCCACGGCCACAACGCTCTCGTCCCGTGGATCTGGACCTCCGTCGCGATGACCGTGAGCGCCGCCCTCTGCCTGCTTTGCCCAAAGGTCCATGACCACGCCTGGCTCTTGAACACTGCCTGCGTTCTGGCGTTCATCGGCATCTGGATTGAAAAAGGCATGGGCATGGTCATCCCCGGATTCGTCCCTTCGACGCTGCACGAGATGGTGGAATACACTCCAAGCCTGCTCGAATGGAAGATCATGGCCGGCATCTGGGCGCTCGGCCTGATGATCTACACGCTGGCCATCAAGATCGCGATCAACGTCTTTCGCCGCTCGCCGCTCGCCACGAGGACGACGGCCAGCCCCGTCAACGCTCAACCCCTCGCTTCCTGATATGCCCATCAGCGGACTCATTTTAACTCTGAACGACGACCCGGAACTCGCCGCGCAAGCGGTCGTGAGCTTGGGCACGCGCCCGGAGTTCATGCCCGGCGAACGCAACGCGCGCTGGCTGCCCGTGGCGATGGAAGCGCGCGATGACGCGGCGAGCCGGGACTTGCATGACTGGCTGAACGCGCTGCCCGGCGTGGATTTTGTCGATGTGGTGTATGTGAATTTTGACACAGACGAAGCTGCCGCTTCCTTAACTTCCCGAGGTGAACCATGAGCATTGATCGCAGAACATTTGTAAAACTATCCGCCCTCGCCGCCGCCGGTGCCGTCGTCGGGTCACGGGCGCGCGCCGCCAGCTCCAGTTCCTTGCCCGCCCCGGCCACGCCGGGACTGGACGACATCACCTGGAACAAGGCGCCCTGTCGTTTCTGTGGCACCGGCTGTCACGTCCGCGTGGGCGTGAAGGCTGACAAAGTCGTGGCCATCCAGGGCGACCAGCTCGCCGATGTGAACAAGGGATTGCTCTGCGTGAAGGGCTACCACGTCGGTCTCGCGCTCTACGGCAAGGATCGTCTCACCACGCCGCTCCTGCGTAAGAACGGCCAGCTTGAACCCATTTCGTGGGACGAAGCCCTCGACATTTTCGCCCGGCGTGTCATGGCCGCACCGGACAAGTTTGCATTCTACGGCTCGGGCCAGTGGACGATTCCCGAAGGTTACGCTGCGCAGAAGTTGATGAAGGGCGGCCTCGGCAATAACAACATCGAACCCAACGCGCGCCTCTGCATGGCCAGCGCGGTCACGGGTTATCTCTCTACTTACGGCGTGGATGAACCCGCCGGCTGCTACGAGGACCTCGACAAGTGCAATGTGCTCATCCTTTGGGGCAACAACATGGCGGAGATGCATCCGGTGTTGTTCTCGCGCGTCATTGACCGCCGTTCGCGCGGCGAGGAAGTCACCATCATTGACCTCGGCACGCGACGCACGCGCAGCACGGAGTATTGCCAGCACTTCCTGCAATTCCGCCCGCACAGCGATCTCGCCATCGCCAACGGCATCGCGCATCTGCTGCTCAAGAACAAAACCTACGATGCAAAATTCGTCGAGCGCTTCTGCAACTTCCGCAAGAACACCGCCGCGCCGACGCTCGCCGGTGAACCGATGAGCTTCGCCGATTACCAGAAGGAGATCGAACTCTACACGCCCGAATACGTGGCGAAAGTTTCCGGCGTGCCGGCGGAGAAAATTCGGCTGCTTGGTGACTTGTTTGGCCGAAAGGATATTCGCATCACCAGCACCTGGTGCATGGGTTTCAACCAGCACAGCCGCGGCACGGACATCAACCGGCTCGTCCACGGCATCCACATGCTGAGCGGCCACTGGGGCAAGCCCGGCGACGCGCCCACGTCGCTCACCGGCCAGCCCAGCGCCTGCGGCACGGCGCGCGAAGTCGGCACGATGTGCCATTTCCTGCCCGGCGGTCGGCTGGTCGCCAACGCCGAGCATCGCGCCGAGAGCGAAGCGATTTGGAGTGTTCCCGCCGGTCGCATCAACCCCAAGCCCGGCTATCACACGGTGAAGCTGTGGGAAAAGTTCTGCACGCCGAGCGACCAGGGTGGCGACATCGCCACCGTCTTCGTTCAAGTGACCAACCCCGGGCAGACATTACCCGACCTGCACCGTCTCTTCAAAGCGAAGCAGGGGTTGGCCGATAAATTCCTGATCGTCTCGGATGTGTATCATACGGCGACGACCGAGCTTGCCGACCTCGTGTTGCCCGCCGCGATGTGGGTCGAGAAGAACGGCATGTATGGCAACTCCGAGCGCCGCACCCAGCAGTGGTTCAAGATGGTCAAGCCGCCCGGCGACGCCCGCGACGACTGCTGGATGACCGTCGCGCTGGCGCACAAACTTTTTGAGCTGGGCCATCCCGGCATGAAGGACAAGGACGGAAAATTCCTGTTCACCATGAAAGACGACGCGGGCAAGGAAGTGCCGGCGTGGGAATGGGCGCATTACTACGACGTGAACGTGGACCAGGCGCTCTTCGAGGAATACCGAAAATTCTCCACCTACAAGCACAAGAACCTCGCGCCCTACACCGAATACGTGAAGGCCCGCGGCCTGCGCTGGCCGGTAGTGCAGCAGCCCGACGGCTCGTGGCGTGAGACGAAGTTCCGCTTTTCCGAGTTCGACGATCCGTTCGTCAAGAAGGGTGCGGAAATCCAGTTCTATCATTCCGTCACCAAGGACGACAGGGCGCTCATCTGGTTCGCGCCGTATGTGAAGGCTGCGGAAGAGCCGGATGCTGACTATCCCTTCTGGCTCTGCACCGGTCGCGTGTTGGAGCACTGGCATTCCGGCACGATGACCATGCGCATCCCGCAACTCAGTGGCGCGATGCCCCACGCCTATGTCGAGATGCACCCGGACGACGCCGTCGAGCGGGGCATCGCCAACGGCGAAACCATCGCCGTCAAAACGCGGCGGGGCGAATTGCAATTGCCCGTGTGGATCAATGGTCGTGGGCAGCCGCCGCGCGGTTCGCTGTTCATTCCGTTCTTTGACCAGCGCCTCCTCGTGAACAACATCACTCTCGGCGACCCCGATCCGATTTCATTCCAACCCGACTACAAGAAATGCGCGGCGACGGTGGCCAGGGTGGGCGTGCCCAAGCAAGCGGGAGCGGCAATATGACAAGGCCCGTTGCTGGCGGCGTGCCCAAACTAGAGTTCATCCCGTGAACCCAATCAATCCCAACACCTACAAGAAGGCGACGGGGATATTTGTCGCCGTTCTGCTCACCGCGTCGGTCAGCGGCTATTTCATGGGCCTGCGCCAGACGGGTTCGCAGATCAGCATGACCCGCCCCGTCTCGCTCGTGCCGCCCGAGTCCGGGCGCCGCGCTGCGATAAGTTCAGAAACCGTGCCGGTCGCCGTCGCCTACGCCAGGGAGGACTGGCTGAAGGAAGGCCCGAATGCCGTCTGGCAAAATCACGTCGGCAATCTCGTTCAACCCACGCCTGACATTTCCGCGTTCACCAATGTCACCGCCGCCGAACGCGCCCTCGCCTTGCAGCAACGTGCCGCCCGCCGCGCTTATGACGGTGCGCCGCCGGTTGTGCCGCATCCCATCGCACAGGATTCCTCTGCCGCGTGCCTGGCCTGTCACGGGCCGGGGTTGGCGGTGAAAGACAAGGTCGCCTCCAAGATCAGCCACGCCCGCTACACGAGTTGCACCCAATGCCATGTGCCCTCGGTCGGCCCGCAGATTCCGACTGGTGAAATCGCATTGCGCGAACCCATCGCCGCCAATCAGTTCGTCGGCCTCACCGCGCCGCTCAAGGGTAGCCGCGCCTGGCCGGCTGCGCCGCCCACGACGCCTCATCCCACCCTGATGCGCAGTGACTGTATGAGTTGCCACGGCCCGCAGGGTTTATTCGGTCTGCGGACCCCGCACCCGAGCCGGCAGGCGTGCGTGCAATGCCACGCGCCTAACGCAGGCTTGGACCAACGCATCTTTGCCACCACGCTCGCGCCGGCCCTGTCGCCATGAGTTCCAGCCTTTCCCGACGTGGTCTGTTCTCGATCCTCGGGCGCCCTTTGCGCACCGCGGCGGATGCGGGCAAGGCCGTGGCTGGCGGCGTCGCGGGCAAGGACGGTTCCTCTGCGCCTGCCGCCGAAGCGCCGGCCAAAGTGGCTGTCATTCAAGGCCGCTTCTGTCTCGCCTACACTTCGTTTTGCTCGGTGTGCGTGGAGCGATGTCCCGTTCCCAACGCGATGAAAGTCGAAAAGGGCATTCCGATGGTCGTTGCCGACACCTGCACTGGTTGCGGCATCTGCCATGATGTTTGTCCCGCGCCGACCAACGCGGTCCTGGTCCTTCCGCGCCGCCGCAGTCCCCGTCACCCATCCCCTCCCGCCGCATGAATCCCGAATCAGCCACTCCCCCGCCGCCCGGGGACGCGCCGCTCAAACTGCCGGAGTTGAATACGACGGAACTGGATGCCGCGCAGTTGGAGCAACTGCTCTGCGACATTGAGGTCTGCACGCAGATCACCGAGATCATTCCCAAATACGTGACGCGCGGCCATGTCCCGGATGCCGCAGGCGTAACCCTCGCCCAGGCCCGTGAACTTCTCGCCACCCGTGCCGTGCGCGGCCTGCAACTCCGCTACCGCTACGAAAACGCCGACTGGTGGGACACCCTCATGGTCGTGGGTGATCAGTTCCGGCTCGTCCGCATCCGCCACGATTTTTCTGCCGACGCCAACCCATAGT
>Ga0154020_10010993_pt1 | contig 10326 bp, 12 predicted proteins | sample Klosneuvirus_201_FD_109709 | JGI IMG/M metagenome (GOLD analysis project Ga0154020, IMG submission 109709) | Active sludge microbial communities from wastewater, Klosterneuburg, Austria - Klosneuvirus_20160825_MG | ecosystem: Engineered > WWTP > Aerobic digester > Activated sludge | place... | reverse complement strand
CGTTTGGACTGGCGCGGGTGACCCGGGACAAGGTGGCGCAGCGCATCCGGGAGGCCCGCGGCCGCGCGCAGGGCGGGCGCGAGGATATTGCCACCGCGTTGCGAACGCGGGCCGCAGCGTGGCTGGCCAGCGCGGCGCCCGTTGAGACGGACGTGGAAGCCAACGTGGCGCGGACGCTGGGCTACCTGTGGATTGAGGTGAACCTGACGGCCATGGAACTCAAAGCCCTGCTCCCCATGGATGTGCGCCGGCAGCGGGCCCTGGTGCTGAAGGAGATGCGTCCCAAGGTGCAAGTGGCGGTGGTGGCGCTGGCCGGTGCGCTGCAACGTCTGGAAGCAGCCCAGCTGCTGGGGGATGCGCGCCATCGCCGTCATGTTGGGCAGTTCATGCCCAAGAACGCAGAAACAGAACACGCACTGCGCAACCTCACGCTGCCGGTGGCTTGTCCCAAGGAGGAGGCCACGGTGTGCGCGGTGCTGGGGATTGAAAGCGCGCCCATGGCGTACCTGCTGCGGGCGTTCCGCTGGCGTTTGCTGGCGCTGGGGCAGCTGTGGGGAATCAAGAGCACCGGCAATTTTTCCCTGCTGCCTCCGCCAGTGTTGTGGGGCGCGGCGGATGGTGCCGAACTGGAACGGGAGATGCGCGCGCAGGTGGCGGCGCATGACGCGGCGCCGGTGGATGACACCGAGGCGTGGCTGCGCGCGTGGGAAGTCCGGCGCCTGCTTGCCGAATGGCTCACCGCGCAGGACCGCCTGGATGACGTGGTGGCTCTGCACCAGGCGCAGCTGGATACCCACCTGGGCATGCCGGAGGAAAACCGCCGCGCCGTGGAGGTGGCCTTGCGCGCGGCTGCCGGCATGGAACGCCAGACGGGCACCCAGCAGGCCATGGCCCGGTATGACCGGGGTTGGTCCACCTGCCAGGACATGGACGTGCGCGTGGGCCTGCCGCACGTCCTGGACCGCACGCTCAACCGTCAAGGCCTGGAGGCCATTGAGCCCCTGGTGGCGCGTTTGCTGGCTGCGTGCGCCAGCCAGCCCAAAACGGCAACCTACGTCCATTCCCATGTGGCGTTGTGGTGCGTGGATGTTGGGCAATGCGCCTGCTACCGGCAGCACATGGACGCTTTTGTGGCCTCTGGGGGATCTGCGCAGGACAGGGCCGGTTATGACAAAAACTACGGCAGCGGTTGCGTTGTGGCCCTGGATGGTGGCGCCGGCAGGCCCTGACACTTTCTGCCGCTTGACCGCAGCATGCCCCTTGGACCACAAGGCCCGCCGGCCCCCTGAAGCCCAGCGTGGTTGTTCAGGTGGTTCATTGCTTTGAAGGAGCGGCATGTCCAAGGACGACCAGATTGAAGTTGAAGGCACCGTCAGGGAAGCGCTCCAGGGCGGGATGTTTCGCGTGGAGATTGACGGTGGCCACGAGGTGTTGGCGTACACCTCCGGCAAGATGCGCAAGTTCTTCATTCGTATTGTGTTGGGTGACCGGGTCAAGGTGGCGTTGAGCCCTTATGACCTCAAGCGCGGCCGCATCATCTTCCGCGCCAAGTGAGGCCGCAGGTGGGACGGGTGGGCGCAAGACATCACGCCACCCGCCTGCTGGTGGGCAGCCTTTGGCTGGTGCTGCTGGGCGCGTGCAGCACGGTGCGCGTCAACACCACGCCGGAAGACGCCAGCATTGAGGCCAACGGCAAGGACATCTCAGACACCGGTGAGTTCAAGGAAGGTCTTGGATTCAAGGACCACACCGTGGTTGTCCGGGCCAAGGGATTCAAGACGCAAAAAGTGAGCGTGCCCCGCCAGACCATGGTTCCGTGGCTGCGCTGGACGGCGTTGGTGGGCAGCATGGGCTGCGCCACGGTGGGTGCGTGCGCGGGTTGTTCGTGTGGCGGGTTGTGCTGCAACCGCAACCTGCTGGCGTCCATGCTGGGCGGTCTGGTGGGCGGGGTGCTGTCACTTGGGGGCTTGGAGCAGCTGCCCCTCAATGTGCTGGTGGTCAACAGCCAGGCCCCGGACTGGTGGACGCTGCCGGGGATGGCGTTGGGGACGGCGGTGGGGTTGTTGCCGCTCACCGGACTGTTGTTGCCGTTTGTGTACCTGCACGCGCCAGATGAAGTGACCGTGACGCTGCAGCCGCGCGTTGCTCAATCCGCCGGTTTGACGCCGCGCACCACGCCGGTGACCACGCGCGCGGTGACGCCCATGCCCGCAAAATAGGTGTCCAGGGCGGTCTCCACCGCCTGGAAGAGACGCCCGCGGGAGGCTTCATCCGCCACGCCCACGTGGCGCAGCAGGATGGAGCCCACGGCGGCATCCGTCAGGAAGGTCTTGGCGTCCGCAAAGGGGATGCCGCGTTCCTCCAGGCCAACTTCCACCTCCACCAGTCCGGAACGTGCGGCCAACGCGCGCAGCAGGTCCGGTGCACGGAACTGTGCTTCGGCCTGCTGCAGCACGCCCGCGGCTTCCAGCAGCGCTTCGGCCTCACAGACTTCCCGGGCCGCATCAAAAAACGCATCAAAGCTGCCACGCATCAAAAACGCGCCGGCAAACACGCCGCCGGGGCGCAGGGTGCGGGTGCATTCGCGCAGGGCCACCGCGTCACTGGCGGCATCCCAGCCGGCCAGCGCCTGCACAAACGTGCCCGCGGTATGTGCCTTGAGCGGGCAGGGCAGGGCGCGCCCGTAGGCGCGCTGGGCGTTGGTTACCACCGGGGCCAGCGCGGGCGGCGGCATGCTCTCCAGCACCACGTAACGCGCAGACGGGTAGCGCTCCTCAAACGCGCTGAGCGCCAAGGCACTCCACGGCCCGCTGAGCACGGTGGGCAAGGTCTGGCTGGGTTTGACGGCGGCCAGCAACAGGTCCACCGCCGGGGCCAGATAGCCCGGCATCAGCAGCGGCGCGGCGCGTGCGTCCAGTGGAATGCCCATGGCGTTTCATCCCATCCTAGGTGCGGCTGGCCCCGGAGAGTTCATCCCGCAGGCGTTTGATCTCATCACCGTATTGGGAAAGCCGCTTCTGGGCTTTCTCCAGTTCTTCGGCCAGGGGATGGTCCGCGCGGGCGGGCCCTGCCGGCGCAGCCGCAGCGGCGGGCGGGGCGCTGCCGCGCAACGTGCGCAGTTCGTTGTTGAGCGCATCCAGTTCAATCTGCAGCAGCTTGGCTTCGCGTTCGGCCTTGCGGGCCTTCTCCGCGGCGTCCTTGCGTTCGCTTTCGGCGGCCTCAAGGTCCCGGCGCAACCGGGTGAGCTCGGCCTGGCTTCCGGCGCTGGCAGACGCCGAGCCCCGTTCCAGTTCGGCCACGCGCGCCTGGGCCTTCACCAGGTCTTCCCGCGCGCGGGCGCCGGCCGCCTCGGACTCCATGAGCGTCTGGCCCAGCACGCCGTGCTCCTGCGCCATGCGCGCGCGCTCCTGCTCCAGCAGCACGGTGATTTCACCGGCGGTCTTCTCGGCGTCATCCCGGGCCAGCTTCTCCTGCTCCAGCGCGCTGGACATCATGGTGAGCTCGCCCGCCAGCCGCTCCAACTCGGGGCGCATGCGCTGGGCGTCCACCACGGCAATCTCCGCCCGGGCCTTGGCGCCTTCCACAGCATGGACCGCGGCATCCCGTTCCGCTTCGGTGACACCCAGGGTGTTGCGCAGGCGGTCCACCTCGGCGGTGAGCGTCTCCAGCTGCGCCACGTCCTGGGCACGCAACATGCGCTGCTGGGCGGCCTCGGTCTGGGCCTTCTCCATCAGCCCCTTCATGGTGGCGGCGGCGTCGTCCGCGGTGCGTGCGCGGTCCTCGGCCGCAACCGCGCGGTCTTCGGCGGCCTTGGCGCGGTCTTCGGCAGCCAGGGCGCGCGCGTCGGCGGCACGGGCGCGGTCCTCGGTGGCCTGCGCCAGTTCTTCGGCGGCCTTGGCGCGGGCCTCGGTGGCGGGGAGGACCCCTTCCACCGCGCGCAGCTTTTCTTCCTGGCTGCGCAGCTGCACCCGCATGGCCCCAAAGTCTTTCATGGAGTCATCCAGGGCCTGCTTGGCGCTTTGCAGTTCCTCCTGCAGGCCACGCACCTGACGGGCCGCGCCATCCTGGCCACCCTTGCGTGCTTCTTCCACCTGGCGCTGCAGGTCGGCCACCGCCGCCTCGGCCGCAGCCGCCCGCGCATCCGCTCTGGTGCGTTCCTCCTCGGCGCGCGTCTTGGCGGTGAGAGCCTGCTGCAGCAACCGCGCGGGTGAATTGTCACCGTCCGGCGGGATGGAAGTGGGTGGTGGGCTGGATGTGCTCATGGGATCTGCAGTGCCCCTTCAAGGCGTGTGGCGTGGGGCAGTCTTGGCCGGGGCGGAAGCCGGATCAAGTTTTGCGGTCCACCAGGAAACCCACAATCTCCGGGTGCGGTTGTGGGATGACATCCAATGTGTGGAATCCGCCGTCACCTGCCGCATCCCTTGCGGCCAGCGCGGCCGCCTCCACGTCATGCAGGGCGCCGGTGAGCACCAGGATGCCTTTGCCGCCCAACCCCCTGGAAAGCCTGAGCCGGAGCAGCTCCACCGCGGCGGCCTTGAGGGCGGCGTCCGCCGCGCGAACGGCGGAAGCAGCGGTCCGGGTCTCCACCGCCAGCACGGCCTCCACCGCCACCCGGGGTGAACCCCCGCGCAACATGGCCACCAGGGAGGGATGTGCGTTGGGGAGGTAGAGGTGATCCAGCAGGTGTTCACCACACGCCACGCGCGCGGCGGTGAGGGCCTCTTCCACTTCAGACTCACCGCCACAAAACGTGATGAGCGTCTTGCCGGGAGAGACTTCCTGGTGGGAGAGCACGGTGACCGGGGCCTGCTTCACCAACGCGTCAAGCACCAGGTAGGCCCGGCTGAGCGAGCCCACCTCCACCAGTGCCAACGCCGGCAAACCATCCATGTCAGGGCCCACGCCTTCTTACACAATGCGGAAGCTGTCCTTGATGACGCAGCGCCGTTCGCGGGTGAAGGTGCGGCAGGTGGTGAGGCCTTCTCCGGTGGGGGAAGCAATGGTCCAGGACGTCCAGCCTTCCCCGCCCATCCCAATGCCGTTGTAGGACGGCCCGTTCTTCACAAAAATGGACGTGTTGGCCGCGCGCGCCATGTTGGAGAGGTTGTTGATGTTGGTGGAGTACATCACCGACGTGTGCCCAAAGCCGTGCTCGGCGCGCACCGCGGCGGCAATGGCCTCGTCACAATCTGCCACGCGGGTGAACGCCAGCACCGGCATGAGCAGCTCTTCCTGCACAAAGGGGTGTTTCTCATCCACCTCACACAAGAGGATGCGGGTCTCCTGCGGCACGCGCTTGCCAATGGCGTCTGCAATGCGGGCGGCGTCCTTGCCCACCCACTCCTTGTTGGTGTGACCGTCCTTGGTCAACACCGTGCGCTCCAGCTTCTCAATGTCCGCGTCAGACATGATGGCCGCGCCGTGGCGTTCCAGTTGTTTCTTCAGCGCGTCTGCAATGTCCCGCACCGCAAAAACTTCCTTCTCCGCAATGCACACAATGTTGTTGTCAATGGACGCGCCGGCCACAATGCCCTTGGCAGCGCGGTCCAGTTCGGCGGTTTCATCCACCACCACGGGGGGATTGCCCGGTCCCGCGCATACCGCGCGTTTGCCGGACGCCATGGCCTGCGCCACCACCGCGGGGCCACCGGTGACCACAACAAGGCGCGCGCCGGGGTGTTTCATGAGCTTTTGCGCGCTTTCAATGGTGGGTTCACCAATGACGCACAGCAGGTTGGGCGGGCCTCCGGCGGCCATGATGGCGTCGTTGAGTTCTTCGGCCAGCCAGCGGCAGACGCCCTTGGCGCTGGGATGGGTGTTGAACACCACGGCGTTGCCGCCGGCCAACATGCCAATGCCGTTGTTGAGGATTGTCTCGGTGGCGTTGGTGGTGGGGGTGATGGACGCAATGACGCCAAACGGCGCGCGCTCCATGAGCGTGAGGCCGTCATCCCCGCTGGCGGCCTCCGGCTTGAGGAATTCCACCCCAGGGGTCTTGAGTGCCGCGCAGCGGTTCTTCACCAGCTTGTCGCTCACACGTCCCAGGCCGGTTTCCTTCACGGCCATCTCGGACATCTGGGGAATCAACCGTTCGGCGCGGTCCCGCACCGCGGCAATGAACCGGATGCGGTCCTCCACGCTGTGCTTGTGAACCAGCGTCTCATGCGCCTGCCGCGCCGAGGCCACCGCCGTGTCCACGTCATCAAACACGCCGGCCCGCCCACCACGGCCCAGCAGGGGCGCAGACGCAACCGCCTTGCCGCCGCTGCTGCCACCGCCGCCCGCCTTGAAACTGCCGCCCTGGTAGCCGCCCCCGGATGCGGGGACCACCAGGGTGGGGGGCGTTGGCGCGCAGGCGCCGCCAGGACGCGCTGGCGTGGCGTTGGGATTGGTGGCCGGCACCACCCGCGCACCCACGGCAGGCGCCAGGCGCTCCACCACACGTTCCACCAGTTCATTGAGCTTGCGCTCGTCCAGGGTCAACGCCATGGGTCCACCTTCACTGGTCTTGGGTATCCGCCGGGCAAAACAGGAAATACGGGCTGGGACAACCGTTGTCCCGGTAGCAGGCGTTGAGGTCTGTTGCCGCGCAAAGTGACGCCGCCGCCAGGTACTGGCAATACAGGTCCTGGCAGGTGTTGAAGGACTGCGTCTCACCGCACACGTTGCACTCCATCCTCACCGGGCCACAGCCAGCCAGCACCAGCAGCAACGCCGCACCCGCCACAAGGCCGCAGAACGCCCGCATCAGCCCTTGTGGTAGCTCACCCGTCCGTCCGTCTCCACCATGTCCACAATGGCCATGATGGTGGCGTCCACCGGGCGGTCCTTGGTGACGGTGGTGTTCCGGGCGCTGGAGCCGCTGGCGTAGAGCACCACTTCCCCCACGCCGGCTCCCACCGCATCAATGGCCACCACCACGCCGCCACCCTGCGGTTTTCCCTCGGCATCACAGCCCTTGACCAGCAAGAGCGTGAGGCCGTCCAGCGTGGATTCCTTGCGGGTGGCCACCACCGTGCCCACCACCAGTCCCAGCATCATGGTGTCACCCGTGCCGCCTTCAACGGCAGTCCACGTCACATTCGGCATCCGCGCAGCGGATGAGGTCATCCCGCTCGGAGCCGCTCCGAGCTTCCTGCACCTTGCGGCAGATGTCCTGGCAGGAAATGGTGCGCTGGGTGCGGCCCACTGTACAGGTGGCACTGCCCGGCGCCCCTGCGGGGATGCCGGAACAGCCCAGGGCCAACACCACCCCGGCACCACCCACCAGGCGCAACCCGGCCCGGACCATGGTCACTTGCCTGCCTTGACCGCGGCGGCGCGTCCCAGCGGCAACGCCAGGTCAATGTTGGCGTGCGGGCGCGGAATCACGTGCACGCTCACCAGCTCCCCCACGCGTTCTGCCGCGCGGGCGCCTGCCTCGGTGGCGGCCTTCACCGCGGCAACATCACCGCGCACAATGGCCGTCACATAGCCGCCGCCAATCTTTTCATAGCCCACCAGTTCCACCTTGGCGGCCTTGACCATGGCATCCGCGGCTTCCACCAGCCCCACAAAGCCCTTGGTCTCAATCATCCCCAGCGCGTCTGACATGGGTCCTCTTTCCCTCTTGCCCGGCGCCTGCCGGCCGGGCGTTGGCGTCACAAAAGTGTGTTGGAAGGTTCAACGGCAACAACAACAAACGTCACGTTCATTTGTCCCGGGATGATGCTGGCGCGGTGCCGGTGATGCTCTCCAGCACGCTCACCGCGGCCTTGGCGGCTTCATCAATCTCCGCCTCGCTGCCGGCCAGGTACAGGCGCCCAAACGCGCCAAACGGTGTCACATCACACAGCTTGATGTTGGCGGCTTTTTCCGCCTCATTGGCGGCCAGGGCCACATACGCCGCAGGCTCGGTTTCCAGCACCAGCATGCTTTGCCCAGGCTCAATCATGGAGCCAAAGCGGATCTTGTCAATGATCATGGCGTGCATGGGTTCAATGGCGCGGATGATGGTGTTGGAGATCAGCCGGGGCTTGATGCGGTCCTCCACCTTGACGCCAATCTGGTCCAGGACCGCCTGCCCGGCGGAGAGGACCTCACCCTTGTCCTCATGGTGAAGCTCCATCATGCCGTAGGCGCGCTCCACCACCAGCGTGGCGGGGTTCACCTTGGTCTTCTTGAGGGCGGTGTCCATCAGGCGGTGGATGCCCATGCCCGGCGCAATCTCCACAAACAGGCTGGCCACGTACGGCACTGGATAGAAACCGCGGCACGTGGTGCAAATGTGCGCGGCCAGCTGCGGCTGCAGGGAATCCAGGAAGCAGTAGGACCGGAGCGTGATGGACATGCGTCCCTTTCCTTCATTGGGGTGGACCGGAGCGTGGTGCATCATCAAACGCCACACCGACGGCGGGCGTCATACCAGCAACAAGGCAGGCTTGGTCAACGGTGTTTGTGCGGTGCGCGTCTGCTGCGCCGCGTCAGCAGGTGGTGGACGGTGGCCATACAGGCCCTCCCGCTGCTAGTCCCAAACGCGGTCTGGGCCTTTGTGGTTGCGGGGTGTTTGCATGCGGTGTGGATGGCTTTGCGGTGTAGGTTTGGGGTTGGCCCTGACGGCGGCTTGCACCGGACGCACGGGTGACCCGGGTGGATCCGGCGCGTCTTCCAGCAGCAGCGGGGTAAGCAGCAGTTCAGATCCGGCCACCGGGGGCGGGCTCACCTCCCGCGCAAGCGCCAGCGGCTCAGGGGGCGCGTCTGCGTCCGGCGGGTCCGCGCAGGCTTCCACCGGCGGCTCATCCGGGCCCACAAACTCCAGCGCCCCAAGCAGCGGCGCCTCGGCGGACGGGCCCTCCAGCGGTGCGGGCTCCTCGGCGCAGGGCAGCTCTGAGGCGGGCAGCGGCGGCAGCGGCGGTGGCTCCAGTGCCGCACCAGACTCCAGCAGCCATCCCTTTGGTTCCTCCAGCGGGGACCCGGAGCTGCGCGCAGGCCCCTGCACCATCACCACCCAGCAGCGCGGCAGCAGCGTCCTGCGCACCACCACGTTTGCATACGACGGCAATGGCCGGGTCACCCAGGAAACCGTGGACAACGACGGGGACCGCGTCATTGACGTGGTGCGCGTGATGCTCCGGGACGCGCTGGGCCGCCTCACCACGGTGGCCGTGGATGAAGACGTGGACGGCCTGACGGACGTGGAAGAACAATACGCCTACGAAGGCAACGGACCCCTCAAGACCATCACGCGCCGGCGCTTGAGCACCGGCCGGGTTGAAGCGGTCACCCAGCTGGAAGTGGACGCGGAGGGGCGGGTGTCCCGGCGCACCGTGGATGACTTTGGTGACGGTGTGGTGGATTCCATCCTCACGTACGTCTATGGCCCGGACGGCAAGCCGCTGGAGGAGTTCATCCAGGCGCAGGACCGGACCACGCGGTGCGTGTTGTCCTACGCTGGCAATGGCCTGGAACAGGACCGGCGCTGTGTGGACGTGGACACCCAGGCGGTCCTCTACGTGCGGGAACGTGTGTATGACGCCGCGGGCAACCTGGTGGGTGAACTGCGGGATGAAGGCGCAGACGGAACGGTGGACGTCATTGAACGCGCCACCTACGCCTGCTGGACGGGGATGGGCAGTGCTTCATCGTCCTCATCGTCGTCCTCGTCCACCGGCGGCACGGCTTCCACCGCCACGGGCTCCAGTTCACTTGGCGGGTCCACCTCTTCTGGCGGTGGCGTTCCCACCTGCCAGGACACCGAACGTGGTCCCACCAGCCCCACCTCACCGCAGGCCATCCCGGTGACGTGTCCAAGCTGGGTGTTGACGCAGGGGTCCCTGGAGCCCGCCACCGAAGAAGACGTGTTTGTGGTGCGCCTGGCCGCGGGAGAACGGCTCACCGTGGAGACCTACGGCATGGCGCCCGGCGTTTGTGCCGGTGTGGACACCGTGGTGGACGTGCGCGCGTGGCCGCTCAACGCTTCCACCCGGCTGCCGTACTGCTCCGGTGGGTCAGACCAGTTGGCGTGTGATGATGACGGTGGGGTGGATGCGTGTTCCCGGTTGCGTTTTGATGCGCTGGTTGCCGGTGACTACACCGTGCGCGTGGTTTCCCTGGGACACGCCGCGGCGGTGTCCCGTTACGGCATGACCGTGACCGTCCAGCGTCCCGGCTGCGGGGATGGACGCCAGGACGCGGGTGAGGCGTGTGATGATGGGAACACTGTCCCCGGGGACGGCTGCACTGCCGCCTGCGCCCTGGAAGGTGATGCGTGTGCCAGCCCCGTGGTGCTCACGCTTGGCGCCACACCGCGGGTGTTCACCGGGTTGACCACCACCGGACAGACCAATG
>Ga0154020_10010991_pt1 | contig 10326 bp, 6 predicted proteins | sample Klosneuvirus_201_FD_109709 | JGI IMG/M metagenome (GOLD analysis project Ga0154020, IMG submission 109709) | Active sludge microbial communities from wastewater, Klosterneuburg, Austria - Klosneuvirus_20160825_MG | ecosystem: Engineered > WWTP > Aerobic digester > Activated sludge | place... | reverse complement strand
GATAGTAACGTTTACCCATTCCCATTCGCACTTGATCTCATCAAAAACTTTGGTGTATTCGGCTATACTTTGGGTGTAGTCGTAATAAAATTTCAAGGTAGGATCATCCGTCTCCAAATAAGGCGCAAAAATCCAGACTTTGTAGCCAGCTGTATGATTAAGGAAAGCCATTAATAGACAGCTACAAGAGAGGTAGTGTAAATCCTATTTGCCATAGTTATGCAAATGTCAATAAATATTATTACTAAAATAATTTTATAGGGATATTTTAACGAGATCATCAATAAGATTTAAAGACTGGAATGGCATACCTTCAAACTCTATTGGCTATTCCTTATGAATACCCTGCAAAATCGTATGATAAGATCATTTCAGCCTATCCGCAAAACGGGTATGCACGAATACATCATTTGCAAGCCATAAAGAGATTGCGCATTTACCGGCCCCTGATACTGGGTGTAGTGAAAAGGCTTAATCCAGAATAGCGAAAGATGGAAGACCAGAATACCTATGGCAAAGATTGCAGGGGAAAGACCGGCAAGTTGATCACGATGCCAGGAAATTGGATTAATTGCTACTTCCTCTCTAAATCCACCCATATAATCTCGTTAAACAATAACGATATTGAGGTTACTCAAACTTGTTCGCGTAACCGCTTTGATTCAAAAATGCATTAAAGTTCTTTACGTATAATATATCTCGAATTGCAGTTTTCTTATTTGATGCCTGATTATAATAGGCCGCTGTTATCTTATAGCCCATCCAATAACCCAGGTCGTTGGGCCTCTCTTTAGCTGAGCTATAAAGCCACCCGTTGTAATCTTTTCCATTCATTCTCTCTTTAAACTCCAGCCAAAGTTCCTCTTCTTTCGGATCTGCAAACGCATGCACATGCTGATTAATGTGCTTCCCCGAAATTAACTCGGCTAAAAAATCTGCTGACCCCTCTTTAATAGAAGCGGCCAAAAGGGTTCCCCCATCATAATGTTGCTGAAAATGAATGAGCTCGTGAGCAACGATATAGGGAATTTGATTAACAGGCTTTATAACTGTTAGCAGCCAATCATTCAACTCTTCGGTAGGTGTTTGCGCAGTACGTCCATACATTTCTGCACCAATAATAAGCCCGTCATTAGAAGTAGTGCCCCCTGAACTGAGCGCTCCTATGACGAAATAGACGGTTGGAAAAACTGCGTCAGGATAAAGTTCTTTCATCCTAACAAAGATCTGGTGAATTTGATCATTCATACCTGCAATACTGTCCGTGCTTGATTTTATCGAGTGATAATACCTGGTATGCAATCGAATTACGTTTGTCAAATGTTCAGCGTCCTTAATCCTGCCTTTTGTAAATCCTTTAACTCCCTTTGAGCCTTTCTTCAAATACAATTCATTAATAACCTCCGGCTTAACTTCAGGCCCAGCCTTCTCCAAAGCAATCCAAAAGTTATCAAGATCAATCGTTACAATTTCAGTCAACCGGGGGTCACGATTCTGGCTCACAGACTCTGGTCCTATAAATACTAGCAACAGAATTACTAAAACAAACCATCTAAATTTTATCATATAAGTAATATAGTAAGTCAACAATAGACAATCCTTTGCGCTTAAGGTTGCAAAGTTCCTAATTCCCGGCCTTTTGATTTTTCTTACAAATCAGAGGATTCGTTGTACTATGATTTTTGGTACAGGTGAGCAAATGACAGAATACTTTTTCTGGAATCAATTAAGCGAGCCCGACTATCTCTGGTTTGTGTGTCAAAAGTTGTTTCTGTGTGTATTAACAGAGACTGTAAGAAAATAAAAAGAGTCTGGATTCACACCCAAACTCCTTTATTAATTGTCTTCCGAAATATTTAATTAAACTATTCCTCTTCAGCCTCAAAGCGTGGGGCACTAATGTGCGAACCAAAGAACAGGGCGTTAAAGAATAACTTGTTTGTTCCATTCCAATAGCCTCTAAAGGCAGGATCATCTACAAACAAAATGGCACGACCCTGCCCTATGTTACTCACTTGCAGTGAAACTGAATTTTTGATTTTGGCCAAATTGGTTGGATGAATATAACCACTCAACAAAGGATTAGCTGTATACTTCATCACTGTATTAAATGGATTCTTGCTCGGTTCAATAAAAACAGTATGGTTGCGATACACCGGCAGTGCACGATTGGTATAGCCAAATCCTAGAGGGTGCGTGATGTCGAGATTGGCCATATAAATTGAGCCCCCAATTGCCCGTGACCCTTGGTAATCTCCCGCTGTTACATAGTCCATTCGCTTGGTATCTTTCTTATCATCCTCTTTACTTAATTGTTCATCAATCAATTTGTTATTGATCGCCCAGCTGATGGCGTACTTTTCTAAAATCAAGGTTCCACCCTGTTGTACCCATGCTTTAATTTTTGCAACCCCTACCTCGCCCAGTATGCCGTAGTTTCCCGATACCAAAATCAATATGTTATAGTCAATGATTCTAAGTTGACCGAATTGACTGGTATTGACTTTCGTAATGGGCATATTCAATTTTGAGTCTAACAAAAACCAATGAGCCCCGGCATCCGTGGCGGCTACGCCATCGCCTATCAACATAACCACTTTAGGCATTTGCACAGTACGTACGTTTCCACTGCCCAGATCAACACCTTCCAGATTAAAGCCAGTAGCTACTGAGTAAATCTCCAGTCCAGAAGTAGCAGAAGCTTCGCGCATGGCAGTAAAAAGTTCGTCAGCCGAAATGTCTTGATCGGCCACCGGAATCATTAAGGTTCCATAGCCAAACTGTCTCTTCGTTCCATTCACGGTTGTCGCAAATGGTTTAAAGGCAGCTTTAACATATACATTTTTTGAAAGCAGATAATACAACGCACGCGATGCAGTATATTCATTCCAATCAATTAAATAGGCATAGGTTGATTTGATAACCGGTGGCGGGGTGGCGGCCAAGTCCTGAGATTTAATTTTATCTCCTTTCGAAAGTTTAACCGATGCACTAACCGCATCATAGGGAACGCCATAGGCAAGCGCCATAGTCCAGGTGGAAGCATCATAAAAAACGCTATCGTAAAATGAAGTTACTTTCTCGAACATACTGCGTACCATGCGATATTGCGTTTGATCGGTGGTAACTACAAACGCTTTTCCCTTTTCATATTTATTAGCACCAATAGTAAGGTCGGCCGACAGGGCATACGTTTCTATCCGATGCTTTAACAATAAGTTTGCAAAATCTTTTGTGCGGCTCTGATCTTTACTATCGCCAAAGACGTAAGCTTTAATGGCCGATTTTTTTCCCTCATCCAAGGCCGACTTAAAATATTCCTGCTGATGCTTCAGTAACAACTCGCGATTTTCAACACCGGCTTTCACGGTAGCCAAACTGGTACGTACATGATTGCGGATGGTAAAGGCGAACAGAACCTCCTTCGTAGAACTTTTCTGAACATGGCCCCGAGAGCTGGCTTGCTCAAAAACTAATCCTAATCCGCCATGAATGTCCGGATAGGTAGAGCCATAGCCCGGATACGAATTATCAAAATTCTCCTTAGAGAAATATAGTGATCCAATTTCGTCCATAGCCTTGGCAAAATATTTTGCAAACAACGGATTCAATTGATCATAGTTGGCCCGGGGGATAACCGGGTTTTCTGATCCAATAGGTTTTGTTGGTTCAAAGAAATTGGTCGAATTGGTTCCCATTTCATGGTAGTCGGTGGACACATTCGGCAGCCATTGGTGGAAAAACTCAATTCGATTTTGACTTTCCAAATGGGCCAGAGGCAACCAATCCCGGTTGAGATCAAACCAATAATGATTAGTTCTTCCACCAGGCCAAACTTCATTGTGCTCACGATCCATAGGATCCGAAACGGGAGGAAATCCTTTATGCATATTGGCCCAGTTGGTATGACGGTCGCGGCCATCAGGATTATAATTCGGATCAATGTGAATGATTGCATCCCGTAAGGTTTTATTTGCTTCATCACCTTGTGCAGCAACCAGGTAATACGCTGTTAGCATAGCGGCCTCGCTGCTACTGGGTTCATTGCCATGCACATTATAGCCATGGGTTATAACCACGGGCATGGAAGAAATATTTACGGATTGCGAAGGATCAGCCAATTTTAAATGTTCTTTCCGAATCTCTTCAATGCGGGCATAATTCTCAGGACTTGTAATGGTAAGAACTATCTGGGGTCTGCGTTCATAAGTATACCCGATAATTTGAAAATGGGCTTTGGGTGATACTCTCGCCAGCTCTTGAAAATAAGACACAATTCGATCGTGGCGAGTATGCAAATCGCCAATGGGATAACCTAAAAATTGTTCCGGTGTGGGAATGGTTGGGTCAAAAGTTACTCCGGATGGAAAGAAGTAATTGTTTTGAGCAAAGGTTAAGCCTACACAAAGCGTAACCGCAACGAGGATTGAAAACTTTTTCATAGGAAAGAATTTGAGAGGGAAAAGTTACAGAATCTGAAGAGCCGAAAAAATAAAATGTGATGGGAGGTGATATGACTTAAAAGCCATCATCTTCTTCATCTTTCTTCTTATCTTTTTTCTTGGAAGCGCTACCACTCGAAAGATCATAAGGCGCTTCGAGGCCGTAGTAGATTTGGCGGAAGTGATTTATAAAGGCAAGGGTTTCCTCATCCGTACCAGGTATAAAGACTAACTCGCCCAGCTTAGCTTTACTGGCGTTGGTCTTTTTCATTATCAAATCATTGAGCGCTGGTATGGATGAATGAACCATAAGTCGGTTGTCTTCCATACCAAAATAAAACCACGAATCGGGTGAGGCTTTAATAAAAAGATGAAAAACGGGGGCTCCATCTTCATTCTTGCGTATTTCCATAAATCCTTCAAACGCCCCATTAATATCATAACGCCCCATGTGGCTAAGTCCAATTAATCCTTCGCTATAAAACGATTTGTGTTCTTGCGACCATTTTAAATTTGCGTTTGATATTACTAACGGCTTCAATAAACCGGGGACAGAAGCTAATGGCGTATAGGTCTGTAACGAACGCTGTTCATAATCTTTTACGGCTCGCTCACCCACAATATCCGCAATCTTGTACAACAAATCGGTTTGATCACCAAGGCCCTCTTCTTTAACTCCTTCATTTTTTATTACTTCTAGAATATTTGTAGCCATCAGTTGATACGCCATCGTGGGAATATTCATATCGACCATAACGAACGAATTCATTTTTATATCATTCGTCTCCAGGTTACCCGATCCTAAAGCAGAAGCAGTCAAATTGAAATCCTTACTTCCTTTAAAAAAGGTAATGGGGCCCTCAAACCGAACTTCCTGCTTCTCTTCATTGTAGGCAAAGACTTTTCCGGTAAGCTTTTCTCCCGCGGCTTTCTGACGATCTTCAATCCGAAACTCCTTGCTTTCTTTTTCATAATACAGAGATCCGCTTGGCAAAAAGAAATCGTCATCGCCCGGATCTTTTTTATCAAAAACAAAAGTTATGTACAGGTCATTGTCATCCGCAAAATGAAGCCCGGCATCTGCCTTGCGTCCTTCTTCGGTAATTGAATTATCGAAATTGAGGTAGACATCTTTCTCATCCCCACTTTGTGTGTACTGCAACCAGGTGTTGTAATTTTTGATTTTTTTCAAATCAAGTTTTACAAAACCATGTAATTGTAAAGCCGGCTTGGTGGCATACATGGTCATATCACCTTTGTAAAAGATGCGGGGGGCCACCAGAATATTATTGCTTTCCGTAACCGCACCATTTCCTACAGTTTGCATTAGTGGACCTCCCCGTTGTTTTTTGTTTCGAGTTTCTTCCGTTATAGGCTCAAGGCGGAAATCTGTCATTTTAATAGCGAACGTGTCATTAACGGCATTTACATATTGATAGGTGGCATAACCGGCAAATTCCTTTCGGGAAATAATATCAACAACTCCCTCTGTAAGGCGGTGATAACCATTGAGTGTGTCCAGAATGATCACAGTATTTTTGAGTTGTCCTATTTTAGCGTTTTCTAAAATCAATACTTCATTGTTTTCTGGAGTGATCTTAGCATCAGCCACAATGATGTAAGGAATTCCACTTACTTTTAGTTGTTGTGTTTTTATATCATACTCTGCGCGCTCGGCATTAAAACTGAGTGAATCCAATTCCTTGCGCGTGGTGTAGAAATAGGAATTTTCAATAGGTAAATCCGGGGCTTTATTCATCACAATTTTCTGCGTGGTTAAATCCCACCGAGCTTCTGGTATCGATGTTTTAAACTGAGCATACGGGAAATCAATGGCTGCTTCTCCTTCTACTTCCGGGCTAATGGTTGCAAAATTCTGATCGAGATTAAATTTCAACTTTACATTATTTCCGGCCAGCGCTGGTTTATCGGGATTACCGGTTTTCACTTCAAACCTTGCATGGCGAGCACCAAATTCCTTAGCGGAGAAGGCAAGCTCTTTTGATCGTACTTCGGAGCCACGAGTAGTTAACCGGCCATCACCACCAACACCTGATTTAGAAACTATCAACTTACCATCCAAAGCAGCCGTATTCTGATACAAACTAAAGGGCTCTTTAAGATTTTTTATATTCATCTTGTCTTGCTTCGGCAACCACTTGAGTTGATAATCGCCCAACTTGATTTGAGGGAAGTAAACCGCGCCAAATTGTTTCTCTTTAATCTCACCCACACTACCTCGCCCTACAACCGAATCTGGATAAAACACAAAGTCACGTGACTCCATCGATGCTGCCAAATAATCAATTCTGCCGGTAGCCCGAATACCCGCATTATCTAAAGACATGCCACCATATAATTTTCCATCACCTTGATAGAGTGGATAGCCTGAAGCAGGAACTGTATGCGTAAATCCTAAAGATTTATCGGGCATGGTATACAGCTTCTCTTTAAAACTGGGGAACATACCACTGGACACGAACGTACCTTCAAATTTTATAGACCCCGGATCGGCATCATTCAAACTATCAAGCTTGAATGGCGGAACCACAAAAAATACAGATCGATCATACGCTCCATTCAACACTTCGCTTCTATCAAAATAGATTACTCCCCCTGCGGTTGCATCCAATCGTGGATAATTAGTATACTTTATTTTACCCGATTTATTATCGGGTCGATTAATAAATAAAGTGCCCGCGGTTTTATTGGAGGATGCTTGCATGCCGCCCGCAGCCGCAGCGGTTGAGTCGGCCCCTACCATAGAGTTATTCACTCTGCGCCTCGTTCCATTTTTTTCTGTAACATAAAACCGGATGGAATCGATGTGATTCATGTTGATAAAAAAACTATCATATTTTAATGTGAAATCGCGCCCGGTGATTTCAAAATTACCTGCATTGATCGTTCCGTTAAATTTTATATCGCGGTTTTGTAAAAAGGTAATCCGACTGCTATCGGGTTTAATAATAACATTAAGCGAATCGCTCACATTAAATTCCTCCACGCCATAGACAGTCATTCTTCCATTAGAGAAGCTGATTATGGCATTGGCCGTTGTGTCAGTAAGGGAGTGTACTTTTAAATTATCGTAATCGGCAAACCCTTTAACTGCCTGCAGAAAGTTTATTGACTTTTCCTTTACATGAATTTTGCCTGTGCGGGCATCGTAATCGATCATTCCCTTCTGCGATAAAAAATCTGCAGCCATGCGAACCTCTGATAGCGTGCGTTTGCCTTCCAGGACTAAATCATACACATAAAAATCGTTGCTGCCGATTTCATTAGCATAGTTTACCACCAACGCTAAAGGGTGAAAACCGAATCCCTTTCCGCGAAGCTCACGATAGCCTTCGGGATCATAAAAATCATTAGACTCAAGAACCATAGGCGATATATTGCCACTTCCCTTTACCCAAACTGAAAGACTGTCTGATTTTAAATCCCATTTAATCTGATCAGCTGTAAACTCTATATCAAAATAGGAAGATGAAAAAGGAGCTTTGCGCAACTGGCTTTTTTCTTTGGTTAGTACCAGTTTTTGATTTTTATGATCATACCATACTTCCATGGCCGGATGAACGATCGAATCGTTTTGTTGATAGATAGTAATCCTCGCTTTGGGAGAGACAATCACCGAATCTTGAAATCCAAAAGTTTCGGCAATTGCTTTAAACTTTTTATCCGTTTCACCTCGAATCTCAATCGTGGCAAGACTGCCATCAACCGAATTGCTGTTTATTTTGTTACCCTGCAACCCAAAGCCACCCGTGTATTTCAATTTATCATCGCCAATGCCTTTTAAATTAATAGTTGATTCGTACGATTTAAATCTCGGATAAACAGAAGTTTCCGGAGTTTTATGATTAACACTTCGGAACTCAAATACCCCAGGAACAAAGGTGGAAACCTTACCAATATACCTAAGCTTGCCTTGCCCGGCTTTCAAGTACGGTTGATTTGTTTTGAAACTATATTTATTCAACTCATAGTAGACTGAATCGGAAGGAAGGCCTGCAGCCGACCAATCGAAGCGGCCGCCTTCGCCAACAAAAAGTTTTTCACGAAGCGCGAACAAGCCACTCGTATTTTTTAAAGAAACAGAATCGTACGGGGTTATAAAATTAAGTGTGAGCTTATCGAATTTAATTACAGGTCCAAACACTTCGGGTTGAACAATAGGTTGTTGCCAAAACGGGGCATTGTAGGATGACGTATCCACGGGCTGTTCGTTGTATTCGGACTGCACCGTATCTGATAGATAAACAGGCTCGAGGTATTCGAATTGATAGTTGTCGTCTACAACCCGCAACTGAAAGGCCTTATCAAAATTCAGCGCATGATGTTCAAAAAAATCGCGACTTTGTTGAAAGAATAAATTAGCCTGCGTGGTATTGTCTTTGGCTATTACCTTATCCACCGTTGCTAAGTAATTAGATAGTTTTGAGAGATCAGCATTTTCGATGGTAACTGCGGCTGCAATAGCTCCGTAATAGTTAACAAAATGGGGCCTTACTTTATAGCCCTTCTTTTTCATGAGTCGCGCCTGTGCGCGAATGATCGATTGATGATCAGGGCCCAACGAACTCCAGGCAGTATTGAATGCGGCCCCAACAGCAATCGCCTCATTGGCCTTCGTACTTTCTAAAACCAGACGCACGCTATCCTGAAAACTATATAGACGGGCATCGCCCGACTGGGCTAAAACGCCAGTGGTTGAGACAAGAACGATAATAATGTAGCTTAAAACCTGCTTCACGGGGTCAAAAACCTTGAAATTCGTAAATAAATAGCGAATGTACTAATGGATGAACCTAACCTACTTAACGGAATCTTGAATGGGATTGTATATCCGCAAAGGTGGATGTTTTTTATGAACTTAATAGCCGTTGATTATCCTTAATGAATCCGCAAAAAAAGTATTCACTAATTCATTTCTAAGAGTAGGCACGCCCAGGTTTCACGCTCGTCATGCACGATCTCCTGAAGGTTGTATTTAGCAGCCTCTGCTTTCAGGTCTTCTATATCACTTATATAAAATCCGCTAAGTAATAGTTGCCCGCCCTTAGTGAGAAACGAAGCATAGCGGTGCATTTCATCCATCAAAATATTCTTATTGATGTTAGCCAGAATGAGATCAAATTTTCCGGTTAGGTTCACCTCTTCAATTTTACCTTGCTGTATATGAATGTTTTTGCATTGGTTATTCGCAGCGTTCTCTTCTCCATTGACTACACTCCATTCATCAATATCAAAGGCCTCTACTTCTTTCGCGCCAAGCTTAGAAGCCATGATGGATAAGATCACCGTTCCGCATCCCGCGTCCATCACTCGTTTATCTTGATGATTCATTTTCATCTGGCGGCTAATCATCAAATGGGTGGTTTGATGATGTCCTGTACCAAATGACATTTTAGGTGTTATGATAATTTCGTACGGATATTTTTTTTCAATTTTATGAAATGCGGCTCGGATAAGGCATTGATCATCCACCACAATGGGGTCTACATTCTTCTCCCACTCCTCATTCCAGTTTTGTTTTGGAATTTGGCTAAACGAAAATTGTAAGGGTTTTACCTGATTGTACTTCTGCTTCAGACTCTCCAGTAAACTCTTATCAAACTCATCACCTTCTACATAAGCTTCGAAACCCGTTTCCGTTTCCATAAAGGTATCAAAGCCGGCTTCGGCCACTTCGGCCATCAGTATTTCTGAATACTCAGGATCACAAGCTACTTGAAGGCGCGTAGAGTGCATTTCTTCTTGGGGATTTTTCAAATCGCTTTAACAATCTCAACAAACTCCCGGCTCTTCAACGAAGCACCGCCTACCAAACCACCATCTACATCCGCGCAAGCGAAAAGTTCTTTGGCATTATCGGCTT
>Ga0154020_10010990_pt1 | contig 10326 bp, 5 predicted proteins | sample Klosneuvirus_201_FD_109709 | JGI IMG/M metagenome (GOLD analysis project Ga0154020, IMG submission 109709) | Active sludge microbial communities from wastewater, Klosterneuburg, Austria - Klosneuvirus_20160825_MG | ecosystem: Engineered > WWTP > Aerobic digester > Activated sludge | place... | reverse complement strand
TCAACGTCGAGCAGATCGGCTCGGTCTACGAGACGATGATGGGCTTCCGGTTCGAGCGCACGGCCGGGCCGGCGCTCGCGGTGAGACCGCAGAAGCACCACGGGGCGCCGGTGTTCGTCGACTGCAACGCGTTGCTCGCCGAGGCGCCAGGCGCTCGGGCGAAGTGGTTGAAGGCCGAGGCCGACTGCGAACTCGCGGAGGCTTCGGCGGAGAAGCTGAAGCGCGCGGCGACGCCGGACGAGGTGTTCGCGGCGCTCGGCAAGAAGGTGTCGGCGCTGACGCCGGCGGTGCTGTCTGCTGGCGCATTCGTTCTGCAGCCGACCGAGGCGCGGCGGCGGTCGGGCACGTTCTACACGCCGCCGCAACTGACGAGGCCGATCGTGGAGACGACGCTGCGGCCCCTGCTCGAACAGCTCGGCGAGAAGCCGACGGCGGAGCAGGTCCTGGAGCTGAAGGTGTGCGATCCGGCGATGGGGTCGGGGGCGTTCCTCGTCGAGGCGTGCCGGCAGCTCGGAGAGCGAGTCGTGCAGGCGTGGGTGGAACATCCGGGCAGCAAGCCGGTGATCCCACCCGACGAGGACGAGTTGCTGTTCGCCAAGCGGCTGGTGGCGACGCGGTGTCTGTACGGTGTCGACAAGAACCCGTTCGCGGTGGCGCTCGGCAAGCTGTCGTTGTGGCTGGAGACGTTTGCCAAGGACCACGCGTTCACGTTCGTCGACCACGCGCTGCGGTGCGGCGATTCGCTCGTGGGTCTGTCAAAGGCGCAGATCGCGGCGTTCCACTGGGACGTGACGAAGCGCGGTGCGTTCGTGGAGACGCTCCTGAAGGCGAAGCTGAAGGAGGTCGAGGCGGCGCGCAAGAAGATCCGCGAGGCGGACGAGTCGACGCGCGAGAGCACGTTGCGGCGGTGGTTGCGCGAGGCGGAGGTTGCGCTGGATGACGTGCGGTTGATCGGCGATCTTGTTGTCGCGGCGCACTTCGCGGACAAGCCCGAGCGTGAGGCGCGGCGCCTGGGGCTCGCGACGAAAGTGGAGGCATGGCTCCGTGCCGGCGGCGACGCGTCTGCGGCGAAGGATGAACTGCGCCGCGAGGTCGCGGACCTGCGAGCGGGAGCGAAGGGCGTGCCGCCGTTCCACTGGGAGGTCGAGTTTCCGGAGGTGTTTGCGCGCGGCGGGTTCGACGGGTTCGTCGGCAATCCGCCCTTCCTTGGCGGCAGCAAGGTGTCATCGGAACTGGGGGCGTCGTACCGCGACTGGCTGCCTTGCCTTCACGCTGAATCCCACGGCAACTCTGATCTGGTCGCGCATTTCTTTCGACGGGCCTTCTGCCAGCTGCGCGAGGGTGGAGCGCTCGGTTTGATCGCCACGAAGACGGTCCGTCAGGGGGACACGCGCTCGACTGGATTGCGTTGGCTGCGCAAGAACACTGGTTCGATCTACTCGGCCGTCCGCAGGATCATGTGGCCTGGCGACGCTTCAGTAGTCGTAAGCGTCGTGCATGTGTCCAAGGGAGTTGTGCTGCACCCTGCCATCCTCGATGGCCGACCAGTTGCTCTGATCACGGCGTTCCTTTTCGACGATGCAGGCGACGACGATCCGCAGGCTCTGGTCGCCAATGCGGACAAGACTTTTCTTGGCAGCAAGACGTACGGCCAGGGCTTCGTCTTCTCGGATGGCGATGAAGGGACGACGCCGCTGGCAGAGATGCGTCAGCTTCTGCATCGCTCCCCACGGAGTCGTGACCGCATCTTCGCCTACCTCGGCGGGGAGGAAGTCAATAGCAGCCCAACGCACGAGCATCACCGTTTTGTCATCTACTTCGGCCAGATGGATGAAGACGAAGCGCGCGCAGGTTGGCCCGACTTGATGCGGATCGTCGAAGCGAAGGTGAAGCCCGAGCGGATGACGAACAATCGCGACGTTCGCAAGAAGTACTGGTGGCGTTTCGGGGAGAGCACACCCGCGCTCTACGCCGCCCTCCGCGGAATGGACCGTGTGCTCGTTGTCGCACGGCATCAACCGAACTGGTGCGTCGGTCGCCTCGCTTCAACTTCGGTGTTCTCCGAGGCCCTCGTCGTGTTCGCACTGCCCGGATTGGCGGCCTTCGCCATCCTCCAGAGCAGCATCCACGAAGCATGGGCCCGTTTCTTCGGCTCGTCGATGAAGGACGACCTTCGCTACACGCCGACCGACTGTTTCGAACCGTTCCCGTTCCCCGAAGGCTTCGAGTCCAACCCACGGCTGGAGACTGCCGGCAAGGCGTACTGCGAGTTCCGCGCTTCGCTGATGGCCGATCCCGCGGCGCGCCAACGGCTCATCCCGCACGCGCCCGAGCCCGAAGGTCTGACCAAGACCTACAACCGCTTCCACGATCCCGACGAGACCTCGCCCGGCATCCTGAAGCTGCGCGAACTACACGCCGCGATGGACCTCGCCGTCCTCGACGCCTACGGCTGGACCGACCTGCAGCCGACGCACGAGTTCCTGCTCGACTACGAGGAGGAGGACGACGACGAGGCCGACACCAACGGTCGCACCCGCCGCCGCAAGAAGCCCTGGCGCTACCGCTGGCCCGACGACTTCCGCGACGAAGTCCTGATGCGCCTCCTCCGCCTCAACCAAGAACGCGCCGACGAGGAGAAGCGGCAGGCTCCCGCACCGAAACCGCCCTCGGCTCCCAAGAAGAAGTGCGGCCGCCCCCGCAAGGGCGACAACACGCCGAACATGTTCGAGACCCTGAAGCCCTCACCGGAAGATCGTTCATGATCATCTACGCCACCCGCCTCGACCTGGTCGACGACGATCCCCGAACCGCGATCCGAGCGGCCCTTCGCGATTGGCTTGGGCGCAGGCTGCACCGCACGGTTCCCGATGCGTCGCTCCGACAAGGCAGCCACGTACTTGGGGGCGGCCAGCAAGTCGACGTCGAGGAGTTCGAGGGGCCGACGAACTGGGCGGCGTGCTACCGCTATTCGCATCCCGATCGCGACGTTCGTGGGCGGTCCTGGCATGCCGAACTCGGCTTGGCACACGAGTCGGGCCGGACTTTGTGCACGATGCTCCTGCACACGACGGAACGCAGCACCCTAGTCGACGTCGTGCCGGAAACGACGAGACCGGCGGTGGTCGAACTCATCAGGCGCACCTGCAAGCTCAAGGGTTCGACCCCCGGCGGAGCACCGCGTCCGCTGCTGCTCGATGACGCGAGTACCTTCCTCGACGTCGTGATGGCTGCCGAACGTAGCCACCCGATCGTTCAGATCAGCCATCGTGATGGCGGTGCGCCGGTCTTGGAACCGAGTCGGATGGGGGACCTCTTGCTCGGCATCGCGGATGTCGTCGTCATCCCAGCGGACGTCGACACCTTCGCTCTCGCTCGCAAGCTCGGCAAGGAACTGGTCCCGTTCAACGGAGCGATCAACGTTCTCTGGCCGGCGGTCCGCAGGGCCGGGGAGCGATTCGTCCCGAACACGCGCATTCTTGCCGAAGACCTAATGGATGCCGCGGCGAGAGGCCTGCTCCCCGAACGCGAACTGCTCGCACGCATCTGCCACTATGCGAACCCGCGCCTCTCGCGAGATCATGTCTCGCCGGAACGCGTTCGGTCGCTGCGCCTGCAATCTGCGATGGCGAAGGCGCAGACGGCGGCTGGCCCACGCGAAGACCCAGAGCTGGCGGCCTTGGTGCGTCAGGTCGATGGCGAGCAGCGACAGGAGATCGATGCTCTCAAAGCGCGAATCTCTGGGTTGGAACGCGACCTGAAGGCGACCGAAGAGGAGCGAGACGAGGCTCGCGCGAAGGCGACCGCTCTCGAAGGTCACCTGAGTGCCAAGGTCACTGAGCCGGAGGTGACTGCTGTGCCCGAGGCCTTGCGAGATTGCATCCTGCGGACGGTTGGTGAGTCGCCGAGTCTCGAAGATTGCCTGCTGATACTGTCGCACCTGTTCCCATCTCGGGTCACGATTCTGCCAACTGCATGGAAGTCCGCGCGCGAGGCTGCTGGCTTTCGACGGTCGGAGAAGGCGTTCGAACTCCTGCGAAAGCTCTTCACCGACTACTTCGACGCCATGAACAACGGTGTTGGCGACAAGGCCGGGCAGCAAGTGTTCGGCGCCACCGCGTTCGCCGCCAGGGAGTCAGAGGGTGTCGAGAGCAACAAGCGCGCACGCGCCCTGCGCACCTTCGTCTACGAAGGCGAGCCAATCGAGATGATGCGTCACCTCAAGATCGGCGTGAAGGACAGCGCCGCCGAGACGTTCCGCGCGCACTTCCACTGGGACGACGAGAGGCGCCGGATCGTCCTGGGGCACTGCGGCTGCCACCTCGACCACGGGTAGGGAACGGGTCTAGCCGGAATGCTGCACGGCGTCGAGGCGGAGGACCGACGCACTCTGGGGCACAGGTTGGTAGCGCTGCGTCGAGAGGGGTCGGAATCCCTCGACGTGTTCCGCCCGGATGCTCACCAGCAGCCGTTGATGCACAGGCGCAGGTGAAGCGTTGAGGCGCAGAACCTCTGCGTCAACGGTGGCGGCAAGATCGAGCAGGCGGCCGATGTCCTCGATGAGCGTGTGCGGCACGAAGCCGACGCGGCGGTCGCCCGCGGCCAACATCAACAGGGCGCGCGCATCCCAATCGTTCGTCCCGTCGTGCACAACGGACAGTTGATCGCCGGCACGCAGCGTCGCTGCGGCATCTTCCGCACCTGGGACGTGTCGCACGCCGCGCGCAAAGGCGACGTAGACCCAGCGCCCGCTCGCGGCATCGAACTCCGGTGGCGCGAACACTTCGAGGTTGTCGGTCACCTTTCGGCCCTCGCTTCGGGCGAGCACCAGCACGGGCTCCGGTTGTCCATGCAGACCGAGGCGCTCGACGTAATCCGGAAAGTCGGGGCGGGACGACGGCATCACGCGGTTGCCGAACAACGGGAACAGTTCGTCGGCGAGGTAGACCTGGTCGAGCTTTCGCATCCCAGCGAACGGCTCGAAGCCCTGCAGCAGCGCATCGCGGACGCCGTGCACGTACACGAACTCGTAGCGCGGTGCTGCGTCGCGCACGACGAGACGCGCGACCGGGTAGATCGCTCGACTCGCTTGGCACTGCCAAGCGACGAACACGGCTCGTAGAGCGGTCATGACGCGAGAAGGCCCAGGAGGAACCGACGGTTGCAGTCTAACATCGCCTTCGCGAACTGCACGGCTGTAGTGCTTGCGATCTCGGTGGGTAGTTCGTCGATGTAGTGATGGAGTGCCCGCGAGTCGACAGCCGCAAGTTGCTCCAGCCAACCCTTCGCCGCAGCCGGGAGGACTTGCAGTGCTCGCTGGAACGCGGCTCGGACAGTCAACACCCTCGGCGCGTCGCCCATGCTGAATAGCGGCGATGGCCCTCGATCGCAGTAGGTCTCAACTGTTGATCGTCGGTCCACCTCGGCGAGGAGCCTGTTGCGTCGCCGGTCGTCGATTTCGCGGCCAAGCGAGGATGCGTGGTCGAACGTCGGTGCAAGCTCGATGGACAGCTGTCCTTGTCCCTGCGGGTTGGGACGAACGAGCAGCCCCCAGTTCTCGTGATGGCGATCGGTGTTGCCGACGAGTGCATCGAGCATCAGGTAGCCGGTGAGGGCGTCGGCGGCGGTGCGCAGCAACGGGCCCGCCGTGCTCCCCGACGGTGGCCGGAACTTTGGCTGCGAGAGTGCGCGCAAGACGAGTTCCACGGAGTGCAGCTTCGGCTTCTTCTTCGTGGACTCGTAGCCGGGCACGCGGGACAAGATGTAGTTGCCGAGCAGCAGGGCGCTCTTCGTTCGGTCGCCCGCGAAGTTGAGAGCTACACTGCCCGAGTCGCTGCCGCGGCGAGCCAGCTCGACCACGGCGTGCGGAATGCCGAGACGTGCGGCGATGCCCGCGACGGCCCTTTCGGCCCAGTGTTCGCCGGTTCCAGGTCGAGGGAGCTTGAAGAGCCACTCCTGCTTCTGGTCGTCAACCAGCCAGACCTTCTCCTTGGTGCCGAGAGACTCCTCTTCGAGCGCCTGCCATCCAGAGACGTCGACAACTTGGTAGCTCACGACGAGGGCATGATGACGCGCAGGCGCACGTGCGCCTCCGAAATCCCACTCGTGCAAGCCGCCCGGCCGATAGAGTTCCACCCGTTGAGGAGGCCGCCGTGACCACCAAGCCCAACGACAACCGCGAGCCGCGCGACATTCCGAACTACACCCTGCCCGAGGCGGCGCGGTGGCTCGGTATCGTGCCCAACACCCTGCGCGTTTGGCTGCGGGGTCAGGACTACACCACCAAGGCCGGCAAGCGCCGCGCGCTGCCGGTCGTGCACCCCGCTGGAACAGAGCCACTCGGCCTGTCCTTCTGGAACCTCGTCGAGTGCAGCGTGCTCGCAACGATCCGCAAGCAGCACGAAGTCTCCCTGCAGAAGGTCCGTCGCGCGCTTGCCTTCGTCGGCAAGGAACTCGGCAAACAGCGTCCGTTGATCGAGCAGGAGTTCAGCACCGACGGCGTTGGCCTGTTCGTCGAGCACTACGGCAAGCTCATCGACGCCTCGCAGCAGGGGCAGATCGCGATGCGCGAGATCCTGGAAGCAGGACTGACCCGTATCGAGCGCGACGAGACCGGCCTCGCCGCTCGCCTGTTCCCGTGGCGCAGCGACCCGCTCGAACCGCGCGTCGTCGCTGTCGATCCTCGGATCGCGTTCGGCCAGCCGATCCTTGCCAGCACACGCGTGCCGGTCGAGGTTGTGTTCGATCGCTTCCGGGCTGGCGACACCATCGCACATCTCGCCACGGACTACCGGGTCGAACCCGCCAGGATCGAGGATCTGGTGAGGAAGTGGTTTGGCCCGGCCGCTGCCTGATCCCGTTCTGTTCGTCGACGAGTGCCTCGGATCCACGGACGTGCCGAGCTCCCTGGAGGCCGCCGGCATCAAGTTCGAACTCCTGCACGCGCACTTCGCAGCTGGCACCGCGGACGAGACCTGGCTCCAGGACGTTGGGCGTCGCGAGTGGGTGGTGCTGACCAAAGACCAGCGCATCCGGCGCCGTGAAGCTGAGTTTCAGGCGCTGCTGGCTGCGAACGTGGCGGCGTTCGTGCTGACGAGCGGCAACATGACGGGTGCTGCGATGGGACAGGCGTTCGTGCTTGCCTATCCGCGCATCCAGAAGATGCTGCGCGACTACGAGCGACCATTCGTTGCCGCTGTGGATGCTGCCGGGAAGGTCAGGCTGCTGACCGCAGCGACGAAGCGCGCCTCGAAGAAGAAAGCTCCCTGATGTCCGCGCTCCCGATGCAATCCGCAGCTGTTCGCGACCGCCTGTGCGACATGCTCGACCTCGACCTCGTCGGACCGACGCACGACGAGGCGCTGGCGCATGAGGTGCTGCCGACCGCGCCGTCGCGGTGGTACCTGAGCGGGTTTCTGGCGCCACACGCAGCGCCAGCACCTGCCAAGGAGGACCTCGAACAGGACGACGAACTCGAAGCCGCCGAGCGGGATGGTGACGAAGGGGCACCGGCTGAACGGGCTGCCGCACTGCGAGCCCCGTTCCCGGCGTCGATCGGGATGTCCGTGCTGGTCGGGAAAGACACCGACTACCTCGATGCCGTTGTGAGCTGGGGCGACTACGCCGTCGCCACGGTCGAGAGCCGCAACGAGTGGCGACGGACGCCACGTGCGGGCCGGGTTCGCCTCGAACTGCCTGCTCGCACGAAGACCCCGAAGCTGGTGCCGGTGCCGGACAGCGGGGGACTCGACCTTGCCGTGTCGGTGCGGCCCGTTGCCGGCGACAAGGGCGCGCATCAGGGGCATCGCGTCGTTTCGGTGTTCGTCGTCAACAACCGCGCGCCTGCCGGCGACGGCGAACGGGACGTAGCGTTCGCCTTCCAGGTCGAGCTCGAACTGCATTCCGCGGTGCCGCTCGTCGCGCGGTCGAACGTGCGCGGCCTGCAGAGCAACGACGGCGACGAGCGCATCGCCGACCTGCAGTACCGCGACGTGCACGAATGGGCCGTGGGCCACGGCGTTGCCACCGAGGCCATGCTGCAAGGAGCAGCGTGCCGCGTCGTGCGTACGTGCTGGATCCCGCGCGCCGAGGTCGAGCGTGTCGAGCCAGCACAACTCGGCGACGTCGAGCTGCAGATGGAAGAGCTGGCGAAGTTGGATGACGCCGCCACCGCCAGGGCCAAGCTCGGTGGTCTTGTCACCAGCTACCGCGCGTGGATCGAGCAGCAGCGCAGTGCGCGCGTTGCCGAGGCACGGCGCCAAGAGGTCGTCGACGAGCTGTTGCGGCGTGCGTGGCTCGCCTGCGATCGCATCGATGCCGGCATCGCGCTCCTCGCCGAGCCGAAGGTGCTGCAGGCATTCACGCTGGCCAACAAGGTGATGGCAGTGGCTGCGCGCCAGCGCCAGTCGCACCAGGGGCAGAATGGCGACGCGCCGAAGTGGCGGCCGTTCCAACTCGCCTTCGTGTTGCTGAATCTCACGGCGATTGCCAGACCTGAACTTGCGGACCGCGAGATCGTGGACCTGCTGTTCTTCCCGACGGGCGGTGGCAAGACCGAGGCCTACCTCGGGCTCGCCGCGTTCACGCTCGTGCACCGGCGGCTCACGCACGCTGGCATCGGTGGTGCGGGGTTGTCGGTCCTGATGCGCTACACGCTGCGCCTGCTGACCCTCGACCAACTGGGCCGAGCGTCGACGTTGGTTTGCGCGCTCGAACTCGAACGCAAGCAGCGCGTCGACCTGCTGGGCGACTGGCCGTTTGAGATCGGCCTTTGGGTCGGACGCGGCGCGACTCCGAACCGCATGGGCAGGAAGGGCGACAACGATCGCGAGAGCGCCCGGTCGAAGGTGATCGCCTACGGCAACAACGAGCGGAAGGGCTCACCGATCCCGTTGGAGAACTGCCCGTGGTGCAACGCGAAGTTCGACCAGAACTCGTTCCGCCTTGTGCCGGGCCAGAAGGCGGACGCTCCGACCGACCTTCGCATCTACTGCAGCAACCGCAACTGCCGCTTCACGCGCGACGACGCGTTGCCGATTGTCGCCGTCGACGAGCCGATCTACCGGCGCTTGCCGTGCTTCCTGATCGCCACGGTCGACAAGTTCGCCGGCATGCCGTGGATCGGCGAGGTCGCCGGGTTCTTCGGCAAGGTCGATCGCCATGACGCCGAGGGGTTCTACGGCCCCAGCTCGCCGGGGCGTGGCAGGCCCCTGCCCAATGGTTGCTTGCCGCCGCCCGACCTCGTCATTCAGGACGAGCTGCACCTGATCTCCGGCCCGATGGGCACGATCGCCGGGCTGTACGAGTCTGCGCTCGACTGGCTCGCGAGCCGGAAGGTCGGCGATCGGACGATCCGACCCAAGGTCGTGGCGTCGACAGCAACGGTTCGACGTGCCGAGACGCAGATCCGCGCCCTGTTCGCACGGGCGCACACCGAGGTCTTCCCGCCGCCGGGGCCTGACCGCCGCGACTCGTTCTTCGCGCGAACGGTGCCGGCCACCGAGGTGCCGGCGAGGCGGTACCTTGGCATTGCTGCGCAGGGCCGCAGCTTGAAGGTTGTGCTGCTGCGAACCTACCGCGCGCTGCTCTCCGCCGCGCAGAAGCTCTACCTGGAAGGGGGCGGCCATCGCGCTAGCCCGAACCCGGCCGATCCGTACATGACGGTGCTGGGCTACTTCAACAGCTTGCGCGAACTCGGCGGCAGTCGCCGCATCGTCGAAGACGAAGTCGGGCCGTCGGTCGCGAACTACAGTGGCCGCCGCCGACTCAACGAGAACGTGGAGGCGTTTGCAGATCGGGCGATTGCGCGGGAGCCGGTCGAGCTGACGTCGCGTGTGCCGACCAACGAGGTCTCCGAGGCCAAGCGCAAGCTCGCGTGCGAGCACAAGGACAGCGACCACGTCGACGTGGCGCTCGCGACCAACATGATCTCCGTTGGTCTCGACATCCCTCGCCTCGGCCTGATGGTGGTGCTCGGGCAGCCGAAGACGAGCGCCGAGTACATCCAGGCGACGAGTCGCGTCGGTCGAGATCGCCACAAGCCGGGGCTCGTCATCACGCTCCTCAACGTGCACCGTCCGCGCGACCGTTCGCACTTCGAGCGGTTCGGCTTTTACCACGCGACGTTCTACCGCAGCGTCGAAGCGAGCAGCGTGACCCCGTTCTCTCCTCGCGCGCTCGATCGGGCCCTCGCTGGTACGGTCGTGGCGCTGGCGCGGCATGGGCACGTGCCGATGACCGCACCACTCGGCGCGGGGGCGATCCTGCAAGAACAGGCGAACTTGGCGTTCGTCGTGCAAGCGCTGGTGGCGCGCGCCGAGCAACACG
>Ga0154020_10010989_pt1 | contig 10327 bp, 7 predicted proteins | sample Klosneuvirus_201_FD_109709 | JGI IMG/M metagenome (GOLD analysis project Ga0154020, IMG submission 109709) | Active sludge microbial communities from wastewater, Klosterneuburg, Austria - Klosneuvirus_20160825_MG | ecosystem: Engineered > WWTP > Aerobic digester > Activated sludge | place... | reverse complement strand
GCGCGGGAAAAATCGGTCTCCGTGCGGGAGTACAGGCTGTCCGTGAGGGCGTACAAAAAATTCGTTTTGGACAGTTTCATGCCCTTGTGGATGCGGATGATGCCGGTGGCGTAGTCTTCCGGGTTGCCCATACCGTAGATGCAGGATACCGATGCCACGATGATAATATCGCGCCTGCCCGAGAGCAGGGTACTCGTGGCTTTGAGGCGCAGTTTGTCCACCAATTCGTTGATTTGCAGGTCTTTTTCGATGTAGGTGTCCGTCACTGAAAGGTACGCCTCGGGCTGGTAGTAGTCGTAGTACGACACGAAATACTCCACGGCGTTGTCGGGGAAAAACGAGATCAGTTCGCTGTACAGCTGCGCGGTGAGGGTTTTGTTGTGGGTCAGCACGAGGGTAGGGCGGTTCAGTTGGGCCACGACGTTTGCCATGGTGAACGTCTTGCCCGAGCCGGTCACGCCGAGCAACACCTGTGCGCGGTCGCCGGCGCGTACCCCCTCGACGAGTTGGTTGATCGCCTGGGGCTGGTCGCCGGTAGGGATGTAGGGAGAGTGGAGTTGGAAGGTCATGATTGGGTAAGGATTCTTTCGGCGACAGACTGGCTTATTGGCCCAGCAACTCTGGACAAGTCCGCTGGCATGACTTTATTTGAATAGGTTTTTGCAAGTAAGGGGTCTTTTATGGCATGAAACATGACCTTATAAAGAAACTCTTCAAATTTGAATGATACACTTATACCGATATCGTACTTTTCATCAGGGTATGAATTCAAGCCTTTCCAGTTTATTATCCATGTAAATTCTTGAATGGCCCCAAGCATGTTTTCATTATAAAAAAACTTGATTGCCTCATACGGGTTTTCAGGAGGTATTGGATGGGAAGAATTGGGCGGATGAAACTTGTAGAAATAGCGAGTTTCAACCTTGGCAAAGTGTTCGTTGATAACCTCTAATTCCTGTTTACAATAATCGAATAACTGAAAGATACTGTCCTCAAAACGCTGAAATACAATATCATTTGATTGTTCTGGCTTGTCGTCAAGTCTTGCAGATGTACTTTCAAACAGATGAAGTTTGTCCATCCATTCCTTCTTCGTTTCTCCACTTTCATCATTTGCTTCATTGATCATTAAATTGAGTGACTCCAACAATTGTTTGGCACCATAAATGCAAAAAGCCTCATATTCTGGTTTCATCAATTGCAAGTTGGCCAGTTCAGTAGCCCGAGCATCAATTTGTCGGAGTATGCGTTGAAGGTCTTTTTCGGAAGTGGGCATGGCTACTTTTTTAGAACCCCCAAATTTCCGGTTTTCTCATTGCATTTCAGCACGCCCTTCCAAAATTTCAAAACAAAAAATTTTAACGCGCGCAGGAGTTTGCGCTAAACGACGAATGCACCACAGATTCACACAGATTTTCACAGATATTTCCCGATGCGGAAGTGATAAATCTGTGAAAATCTGTGTGAATCTGTGGTGCATTTGACACCGCGCTCGCCATACTCACTCCCGCTCCAGCCGCATCTCAAAAAACGGCACCCAGGTCTTTCCGTCGCGGCTCATCTCGCCGGTTTCGTGCCACTTGTTTCCATCAAAACGAATGGTATAGCGAATGCTGCCGGCCATCGGATGCACAAAACCCCAGGTCATGCTGCCGTCCGGGTTCACGGCAAAATCGGCATCCACGTGGTTGCCGTCGCCACGGATGGCACGCATGAGGTACTTGCCGGCTTGCTGGTCGTAGGAAATGACCGCGAACGCCTGGTGAACAACCACATCGGGGTTTTCGGTATCGCGTCCCAAGCCGTCTATGGTCAGGACGGTGCCGTTGGCGTGCGCCGTTACGGATTCGGTCTGGATGAACTCGTGCTTCTGCGGGCCCATTCGAATCCAGCCCGACCCGCGCCATTGGCCTTCCATCGGGCGGATTTTTTCTATGGCGGACTTGACCGCGTCACTGGGCGTTATATTGGGTTGAGCCGACAAGCCGGCTGCGCAACACAGAATTGTTGCGAAAAAAAGGAGGTGTTTCATGCTGTAAATTTTTGAAAATGAAAAGTTGGCTACTGTTGTCCGAAATACGTTTTCAAATCCCGGTAAAATGCCTCGAACGCCTCCACGCCGCGTTCGGTGACCCTACAGATCGTGAGCGGGTAATTGTTTCGAAAGGTTTTTTCCACGTCGAGGTAACCGGCCTCCTGCAACTTGCTGATCTGGGCGCTGAGGTTGCCTGCCGTAGCGCCGGTTTGCTCCCGCAGCGCATTAAATTCGGCCTCCCGCACCACCATCAGGTACGACATGATGGCTAAACGCAACTGCGAAAGCAGCAGCGGATCCAGTTCCTTAAGCATGGTTTTTGCGTGTTTTTTGGTTCAACATGTACCCCGGCACCAGGTAGCCCAATGCGATAGCGCCGGCTTCCACCAACGAATGCTCCCGCACCGCCACGGCCAGGCAAAGCGCGGCTCCCACCCATAGCACAATACCGCCGAAAACCAGGGGACGGAAACGGATGAGAATACCGGACATAAACGTGGCAAACCCGGCCACAATTAGCACCATCGGTACCGGCGGTGTTTGGCGCAGGATGCTGGTAACTAAGGCCAACACCAGCGAAATACCGAACCCAAGCCACAGGTAGCCGTACCACTCGCGTATGGTGTTCCGCTCTTTTTGCTTTCGGTCCTGCCGCCTTTCATAAATCAACGCCACCGGCACGCCGACCACCGGCATCAGCATCCAGGCAAGGTGCGCCTGCACACCGTAGCCGTTCAGGAGCATGTAGTATTCGGCGAGGCTGGCCGCTACCACTAACCAACCCCACAGCAGAAATTGAAACCCGCTTTCCCCCACGCCGCGCTTGGCAAGGTCAATGGTTTCCCGAATGACGCGCAGGCTTTCCTGCGGATTGAGTACTTTCTCTTCTTGTTCCATGACAGACAATGTTTAGTTCAAATTTTAAAATGTGCTGCAAATGTAAAGTGATTTATTTTTTAAACTAAACTATTCGATAAAATTCATCCTGGAGAGGGATGAACGTTAAAAAAAATGTCACAGAGGCTCGCAGAGAAAAAAAGAGGCTCACAGAGTTTTTAAATTCTCTGTGAGCCTCTCAAAACTCCGTGAGCCTCTGTGACACTTTTTGAGTACCCTACACGGGACTCTACCGCAGCACAATTTTGCCGGAATGCAGACTACCTCGTTCCGACAAAACCTGGAAGAAATAGACGCCCGCCGGCAAATTCCCGCGTTCGAACCGGTACGTTGTCTCCGCAAAACGATCCGAGACGATCGTTTTACCCAAGCCGTCCGTCAGTACAAACAGGCGATTCGGGTCTGCCTGCGGCAGTTCAAACGTTGCAGACTCGGTAGTCGGATTCGGGAATACACGCAACCGACCTGCCTGAGACTCAGGATTGTCGGTGCTCACCGTCAGCACGAAGTTTTCGCCCACCGTATGCCAGGTCGTGTTGGTAATGACCGGTGCGTTGAAGTCGAAATAAATCGCTGCGCTGTTGTGGATCACCGTGCCCAAGGGGTTGTCCGGCTGTTGTTTCACCCGGAACTTAACAAACCCGTGCGAGGCCGCTTCGTTCGTATTGCTGTCCGGCAGCAGGATGTTGTCGAAACGAAAACGCAGCACGTTGTTTTCCAGCAAATCAAAGTCGTATGGATGGCTGGAGGCGCCCGGGCGCACCCTCGCGGCATCCAGAAATGCGGAAAGTGTATCGAGCAACACCACGGTGAAGGCTGTATCGGTGCCTGTATTCTGGAAGCGGATCATGTACTCAATGTCGGTGTTGCGCTTGATGAGATGCTCGCTCCGGTAGCCGCTCGGGTAGGCTTGTTTGTCGTTCGGGTCAAACGACGAGGTATTTTCCCGACAAAAAGTAGCGGTGAACGGATCGGGGTCGTTGATCGGAAACATGTTCACCAACCCGGGCTGGTTGACCCCGCCACAGCCTTCCAGCGCTGCTGCCACCACACCGCCCCAGGGGTGACCCGGCTCCTGAGGCACCTCTACGCGCCAGGTAGCGCCGTTGGCCGGAACCCGTAAGGATCGCGTTTCTCCGGCTCCCAACTGGATCGGCTCTTCTTTGAGCATGATGAGGTCTTCCGTCACAATGAAATACAACTGCCCGCTCATGCCGTTGGTGCCGATGTTTTGGATTTCGAGCAACACCGAATCTCCCTCGCAATGTGCCTGTGCGAGCAGTTCGGCGCCCTGCCAGGGGCCGGCAGCAGGGCAGTCGTCGTCGGGGAAAATAGCCGCTTCCGTGCAGTGCGTGATGCCGTTCGGAGCGTCGCAGTCCAGCAAAAACTGGATCGAAAACTGACCGCATTGGCCCGGATCGAGGTCGCCGGTCTCAAACCGGTAGGTATTGCCGCTGAGCAGCGTGCCCGACAAGGACGAACCGGTATACTGCACGAAGGTGTCCAGTACCACATCCACGTACGAGTCTTCCACGGCAGTGCTGCTGAGGTTGCAGTAATTCACCGTGTAGGCGCTGTTGAAGCACGGACGCATGTTTCCCGTGGCGATATCCACCGACAACAGAGCGCACTCCTGGCTGAGAATAGCCGGTATGTCTTGTGTGCCCGGTGCGCCGGAAGCCACAACGACTTCGAACGTCGAAGGGCATTCCCCGGAAACGTTGCCCGCCACGTCAAGGCTGACTTCCACGAGGGTGTCCTGCGGACAAACAGTCAGTTCGTAGTGGCCGTCGCCGTCGGTCGTGGCGGTGTACACCGCGTTACTGGGTTGGCCGATACCCTTGACTTTCCAGCCGGCCAGTACCGGCTCCCCGGCGTCCCGGGAACAGTTGGTGGTAGTATCCAGAAATACAGTGCCGGTGACGAGCAATTGTTCGTTGATAAATTTTTGCACATACGAGTACCCAGTCGTGCGTCTCCCGAGGTTCAGGGTGGGCACGTTATTTTCGTACAGGTAAATGCTGTCGCCGATGGCAATGATCGCGTAGGGGTCGCCTACCCGGCCGTCATTATCCATGTCAAGCGCAGGCAGCACGACTTCATCAACAGGAGGGGGAAAAACCGACCAGTCAATAATACCCCAGACACGCTCCTTGCGCAGGTAGCCGTCATCGGATGATTCAAAACAAGGGGCCAGGAAGTACGTGTCGCTAGCAAGAAAAGTCTGAAGGGTAATGCCTCCGAAGCCCTGTAACGTATCGGTCACGTTCTCCCCCGGGTACTGCCAGCCCGGCAGGTAGGCCGTAAATCCCTCTTCGATTGTAATGTACTGGGCAACCACAGTCGCCTGATTATTGGCGGCATCGGTGACAAAAAACCGGCGTTCTACCTTTGTAAGTGTATCTATTGGGCCTATGAGGTAGTAGGATTCCTGGAGATCGCTGTTGCCGTTGTCGCAGTTATCCCAGTGGTATGCCTCTCCAAAAGCGGCGCGCACCTTGGGCTGGTCATCAGGCATGTTGAAATAGTCAATGTCAAGCAGGTCGTACTCGGTCCGGCTGAACGTCAGGTCGGGCGGAATTTCGAGGTGCGGGGCTTTGATATCGGGGCTGCACTGCGGCTCTATAAGAATTATCGGCGCCGAACAGGTGCTCCAGTTGCCGGCCTCGTCACCCACCCAGAGGTAAACGGTGCGTTCATCGTTGGGTGCTCCGGTTAGGCTGACGTAGGTGGCCGCTGGAGGCGCGGATAGCCCGGAATCGGTTGTGATGCGCAGGAGCATTTGATTTGCCGGGGAGCAGTTGTCGGTACTGGCGTTGTTCAGTTCGGCGGCGGTGAACCGGGTTGTATTCGGGCCGTGCTCGTTGAGGAAAACAAAACCAAAAAGGTCGCAGTTTGCGGTTGGAGGGGTCACATCGGGGCTGCATTGGGCAAACAACCCACCGGGCATTGCAAGCAGTATCAGCAAGCACCACAAAAGTGCCGTTTGAACCTGCCGGTTGCTTTTCGATTTTGAGAGAACGGAGATGTTTTTCATAAAAAATAATCTGTTGATGAAGATTGAAAAGGAAGGATTGGTGCACACACAAAATCACGGTGCAAAAGTGCCGTAACCCCGGTAACCTGTCAAAATCAAAAATTCACGATAATTGACCATTGTTCAAAATGATACTTCTACAAATGCTTGATTTTTAATTTGGTATTTTTATTGTAGTTGAATTGAAATGGAAAAAAGTCAACTCTCGCAACTCATTTTTTCGTTGACATCTGCCGAAAAACGGGAAGCGCGCAAGTTCCTGGAGTCGCCGTTCTTCAACCTGCGCCAGGATGTGGTGCAATTGTTCGACTGGTTATGCACCGGCACTGCACCGGAAAAGACCGCTGCCAAACGCCACCTGTTCGGCGCCGATGGGGTAGACGACCAGGAATTGCGTCTGCGCATGACCTATCTGCACCGCCTGCTGGAACGCTACATTGCCCAAAAAGAAATGGAGGCCGACGATGCCGAATGGCGCCTGAACCTCGCAGCCGGCTTCCGCAAACGCGGGCTTGTGCCGCAATTTGAACGCGTGCGCAAAGGACTGGAAAAATCGCTGGAAACCAACCCGCAGCGCGATGCACGCCACCACGAGCGCCGGTTCCGGCTGTACTGGGAAGCGCACCAACTGGCGCACGACCGCAACCCAACCGATCTCATAAACCTGCAAACGGCATCTGTTGCCGCAGATGTGGCTTACCTCACACTCAAACTCCGGCTCATTTGTCTTCAGGCAGCACATTCGGCCTTGTACACCGGTGGACAGCCCACACCCTGGGAAGCGGAAGTGGTCGAATTTGCCGAAAACAACTTCGCGCACCAGCACCCGGCTATCGAGACCTACCTGCATTGTTACCGCATGATGCGACGCCCCGAGGACGAGGTACATTTTCAGGCGTTCAAACGGCTCTTGCTCGCCGATACCGGCGCGTTCTCTTCGGAGGAAATGCACGGTCTGTTCATCTGGGCGATCAACTACTGCGTACGCCGCCTCAATGCCGGGGAAAAACGCTATTTCCGGGAAGTGATGGATCTGTACAAGCCCGGACTCGCAAGCGGATACCTGCTTGAAAACGGTATTTTACCCCGGTTTACCTACCACAACATAGTGGCCGCCGGCCTGCAAACGGGCGACCTCAACTGGGTACACGAATTTATCCACGCGTACAAAAACAGCCTGGAAAAACCCTACCGCGAGAGCGCTTTCCACTTCAACCTGGCCCGTCTTCAATTTGCCGAAAAAAACTACGGCGCCGTGCTGGGCCTGTTGCAAAAGGCCAACTATCGCGACGTGCTGGTCAACCTCGCCACTAAAACCCTGCTGCTGAAAACCTACTACGAACTGGACGAGTTCGATCTGCTCCAATCCCACCTCGACGCCATGCAAAACTACATCAGCCGGAAACGCGTCCTCGGCTACCACCGCACCAACTACCTGAACATCATCCGATATGCCGGAAAACTGCTCGCGCTAAACTTCGGCAGCAAAAAAGACCTGATAAAACTGCGTTCCGCCATAGAAAATGAAGAGCACTTGTCGGAAAAAGACTGGTTTTTGGGGCATGTAGGTTGAAAACAGGTTAGAAGGTTTCGGGTTAGAAGGTTTCGGGTTGTGAAACCCCCAAACCCGAAACCTTCTAACCCGAAACCTTCTAACCTTCTAACCCGAAACCTTCTACCCCGTTTCCACCATGAGATAATCTCCCATGAACGACGACACCACTGCCTCCATACGACTGCGTTGGGTGTCGGTGATGAAAATCTGGCCAAAGTTGCGTCGGATGAGCAGGGCAATGAGTTGTCGGACGCGTTGCTCATCCAATTTGTCAAAAATGTCGTCGAGCAGGAGTAGCGGCGATACGTCTTTTTCCAACCGGAGCACCTCGTATTGGGCCAGTCGCAGTGCCAGGAGGAACGATTTCAGTTGGCCCTGGGAGGCATATTTTTTCACCGGGTGGCCGTGCAGGGAGAGGGCGAGATCGTCGCGGTGCGGGCCGACGGCGGTGCGTTCGAGGATTCGGTCACGCTCAATATTGGCGGCTAATGTGGCGGCGAAATTGTCCGAGTCGCTGCCCGGTTCCAGAGCGACAGTTACCTGTTCCTCATCGCCGGCAATAGCGGTATAAATTTCCTGAAACACCGGGCTGAAGGTGTCTGTGAATTCCCGGCGCTTTACGGCGAGAATTGATGCCGGCGCGGGCATCTGCTGGTCAATCGCTTCCAACAAGGCCGGATCGAAGCGCCGGTGCTCTGCGAAGGATTTCAGCAAGGCGTTGCGTTGTTTGAGCAGTGCGTTGTAGGTCAGCAGGTTTTGGAGGTAATCGGATGAGATTTGCGACAGCGTGGCGTCCAGAAACCGGCGCCGTTCTTCACTGCCGTCCTGCACGAGCGCGATGTCGTCGGGAGCAATCATGACCACCGGAAAACGGCCTACATAGTCAATCAGGCGCGGGTAGGGCGCCCCATTGCGCTCGATTTCCTTGCGTTGGCCGTTGGCATATTTCACCACTACCAGGCTGCGTTCTCCGTCGTGTTCGAACACTCCCTCGACACGAAAAAACGACTCGCCGTGCCGGATCAGGGTTTTGTCCGGCAAATTCCGATGGCTGCGCGTGAGGCACAACACATGTACGGCGTCAAGCAGGTTGGTTTTGCCCGTACCGTTGAGGCCGACAAAGCAGTTGAGCCTTGGCGACAAGTCCAGCGACCGCTGCACATAGTTTTTGAAATGGGTGAGTTTGATTGAGTGCAGGTGCACAGGTGTTCCCGTTTTGGGCAGCGAAGGTAGGGCATTGAATTAAGAAAGGCTGTTTCCCGCCATAAACACAAAAACATGGATCATGCTGACATTGAATTACGATACTTTTGTCTATGGTTTTAATTCGACACCTCCTCCCGATCTTGGTCGCAATCTACTTCGCCAATTTGGCGCAAGCGCAAACCGACACCTCTTGCACGGTCGCATCCATTCCGTCCACCTTCAATGCAAGCATTGCTTGGGAATCGGTGGGCAGGGGGCCTTCCAGTTTAGCCACACCGGTGGTGGGCAACATGAACCCCCATGAGGACGATATGCCGGAGATCATCGCTCTCGGTGGACGAAATGTTCCCAACCAACCGACCCATATTGGCTTTTCCAACGAGATTTTTTTCTTCCGGGGCGATGGCTCCAACAAGGCCAACCCCATGAAACTGACGATTCAGGGGGTCAATTTCCACAACTACCCCGCGCCCGGCCCGACCATAGCCGATGTGGACAACGACGGCAAGCCGGAACTGCTCATCATTTGCCTCGACCGGAAAATCCGCGTGTACACCAACTATAGAGAAAACCCCGTGGCGCCGATGGACCTCTGGATCACCACCACCGACCTCGTGGACATGAAGGCCCAGCGCCCCATGTTGGCCGATTTCGACAGCGACGGCACGCCGGAAGTGTATGTGGGGAGCGACATTTTTCGCTTCAATTTCACTAACCCGGCCAACCCAACCCTGAACAAGGTGCTCGACGGGCCGATCTTTTGGGGGGCTAACCTCACCGGCCAACTTTTTTACCAGCAGCACTATTATCAGGCCAGCAACCCCGTGGCTGCCGACTTGCTGACAGTGGCCGACTGCAATGGCGATCCGGACTGCGACGGACTGGAGATTGCAGCCGGAACGACGATTTATTCGATTGACCTCGATCCGACGGACGGCGACGGCCTTGAAATCAAGCGGCAGCGTTTCCTCCAGTCCACAGGGCAGATCATTTATTTTGACGGATATACGTCTGTGGCGGACATTGATCACGACGGAGTTCTGGATGTGCTCGTGGCCTCTAAACGGAGCAGTGAAACGGGCGTTATGGCCTGGAATAAAAATGGTTTCATCCGATTTTGGGCGTATCCGAGTAGCCAGAACAACGCCGGTGGCGCCGTGCCCTGTGTGGCCAATGTTTTCGACGACCGTACCGAAGGCTTCGCGGAGGATTTGCCTGAAATTTTGATCTGTAATGGATTTCATGTTGTTGCCTTCAATTTGAATGCGCACCAAAAAAATCCAACCGCGCCCTATTGGTGGAGCATAGAAAGCGAAGCAAGCATTGGTAAAAATCCAGCCGTGGCGTTCGATTTCAATGGCGACGGTCATCAGGAGATCATTCTGACCCTGAAGAGTTTGAGCATTATGTACGGTGGAGCCGCCCCCTTTCCGCCGGGGGTTGACTCCTTGAGGCGTTGGCATGCATTCGGGACGGGTAATTCAGTCTCGGACGGCCACCCTGTGGTTGCCGATGTGGACAACGACAACGAAGCGGAAATTGTGTACACCTACTGGCCGGCGTATGTGGATGGCGCCGGTGTTGCCGAAGGCCGGGT
>Ga0154020_10010988_pt1 | contig 10327 bp, 7 predicted proteins | sample Klosneuvirus_201_FD_109709 | JGI IMG/M metagenome (GOLD analysis project Ga0154020, IMG submission 109709) | Active sludge microbial communities from wastewater, Klosterneuburg, Austria - Klosneuvirus_20160825_MG | ecosystem: Engineered > WWTP > Aerobic digester > Activated sludge | place... | reverse complement strand
GCGGCACTACGATGGCCGACGCGTGGGCCTGGGACGGAACGAGCTGGACCCCGCTCCCTGGCGGACCACCGGCGCGATTCTCCGGCGCGATGAGCTCCGATTTCGAACGCGGCGGCGTGGTGCTCTACGGGGGCGCCGACTCGACGCCGTCGGCCCGTGACACGTGGTGGTGGGACGGGACCGCATGGCACGACGAGACGCGCGTCTACGTGCCCGATCTCGCCTTCGCCGGCGTCGCGACCGATCTCGCCCGCGATGTCATCGTCGCGTTCGGCGGCCGGATCGGCTCCCCGACCATCGACACGACGCGAGAGTACGTGCGCGGCTCGTGGTACGAGCGCCCGCTCGCCACCCGTCCCGCACCGCGCCAGCTCCAGCAGATGGTCTACATGCCGTCGATCGGCAAGATCGTGATGTGGGCTGGGACCACCGCAAACGGAACCCCGGTCAACGACGGGACATGGGCCTGGGACGGGACCGCGTGGCAACGCCTCGCACTCGCCGCCAATACTCCGACGCGCGTAGAGGTCGCCTCGACGTTCGACGCCGAGCGGCGCGAGATCGTGATGTTTGGAGGACGGGCGTCGGCCCTCGTCCCGCACATGGACGAGACCTGGGTGTTCGACGGAGCGACGTGGACGCAGCGCACCCCCGCGACACTACCTCCGGCGCGCGGCAGTGCCTCGCTTGGCTACGACCCGATCCGCCGGCGAGTGGTCATGACCGCCGGTCAAATCCCGGGCGACTTCGCGTTCGACCTGTGGACCTGGGATGGAACGAATTGGACGGAGCACCCGCAGCCGACGCGGCCGACCGCGCGTGTGGACGGCAGTCTGATCTGGAGCTCGTATCGCAAACGCCTCGTGTTCGCCGGCGGAGAGGACAGCGCCTCCGCCGTCGCCGACGACGTATGGGAGCTCGACGACACCACCTGGTCTCGCGTGAACGCGACCGCCCCGCCGCGCGTGAGAAACGCGATGACGGCCACCACCGGCGGCATCATGCGCATCTCCGCATCGGGCGTCACGGGCACGATGTGGCGCCTCCGCTGGGAATCCGACGCCGCCGACGAAGTTTGCTCGAGCGAGATCGATCTCGATGGCGATACGCTCGTCGGCTGCGCGGACCCCGATTGCGACAATCGCTGCGCGAGCTGCGGTGACGGATCGTGCAGCCTCGTCGAGGATTGCCACCTGTGTCCGATGGACTGCGGCGTGTGCGCCGAGCGCTGCGGCGACGCGACGTGCGACCCAAGCGAGAGCGCCGCGTCGTGTCCCGGTGACTGCTAAACGCTCCTGCGCGAAGCTCTTGCACCCGGTGGCCAGGGGACTCATGTTCAACTCTACAAAGAGATGGACATCCAGAACGTCGGGGGTACGCCGGGTGGAACGAAGACGTTTCTCCTCGGCATCATCATGCTCGTCGTCGGCGGGTACTTGCTCTTCAACCACGTCACCGTCGGTGGTGGATACTGGAACTGGGGCTTCCTCGGCCAGAGCGCCGGCACGAGCTTCGGCATCACGCTGATCCCGATGCTGTTCGGTGTCGGCATCCTGTTCGCGAACGGCAAGTCGCTCGTCGGGCGCGTGCTCACGTACGGTGGCCTGCTGATCATCCTCGTCGGAATCATCGCGAACCTCGATCTCCACTTCCGTCGCACCTCACTCTTCAATACGCTTGTCATGCTCGTGCTGATCGTCGGTGGCATCGGTCTGGTCGCGCGCTCGGTGATGCCGATGGAGCGCAAGCCATCGCGCGACGATGCCAAGGACGCGCGTGAGTGATACCGGAAAGGGGCGCGTCGGCGTTCCACTCAGCGCGACTCGGTTGTCGCAATGGGACATCGAGAGCAAGCCGGGCACGGACCTCGAGCCCGGCACGCGCATCAAGCAGTACGAGCTGATCCGCGAGCTCGGTCGCGGTGGCATGGGCGTGGTCTACGTCGCGCGTGATCTCGTGCTCGGCCGCCGCGTCGCGATGAAGTTCTTGCGCAACGTCGATCGCGAGATCATCGATCGCTTCCTCGTCGAGGCGCGCGCGACCGCGTCGGCGAACCACGACAACATCGTCATCAGCTTCGAAGTCGACGAGTACCAGAACATGCCGTACATGGTCCTCGAGTACATCGAGGGCAAGACGCTGCGTGACTTCATGGGACCGTTCGGCGAGGGCGAGCCGATGCCGTCGTCGCGCGTCGTCGAGCTGATGCTGCCCGTGGCGCGTGCACTCTCGCGCGCGCACGAGCTCGGCATCGTGCACCGCGATCTCAAGCCCGAGAACATCATGGTGACGAATGCGGGCCAGGTGAAGGTGCTCGACTTCGGCATCGCGAAAGCGCTCGATGCCGCGGGCGACGGGAAGACCACGCACGGAAACCTCGCCGCGCTCGCGAAGAACCTGACCACGTTGACGAACGAAGGCGCGCTCGTCGGAACGCTGCCGTACATGTCGCCCGAGCAGATGGGCCAGGACGTCGTCGACAGCCGCTCGGATCTGTTCGCGCTCGGCATGATGATGTTCGAGATGATCGCGGGTCATCATCCCGTCGAGCCGCTCGCGAGCGACACGCTCGTGCAGAACTTGATCAGCTCCGAGCCCATGCGCTCGCTGCGCACCGCGGTAAGCGATCTGCCCGACGGACTGATCGAGACGGTCGATCACCTGCTGCGCAAGCGCAAAGAGGAGCGCTTGGGGAGCGCCGCGGAGCTCGCGCAGCGACTCGAGGAGCTGCTGCCCGGACGCCACGGTCGCACGCTCGCCGAGGGCGAGAGTCCGTATCCAGGTCTCACCGCGTTCCAGGAAGCCGACGCGGATCGCTTCTTCGGCCGCGCTCGCGATGTCGCGCGAATGGTGGCTCGCGTGCGCGAGCTGCCGCTGACCGGCATCGTCGGTCCGTCCGGTGTCGGCAAGTCGTCGTTCATTCGTGCCGGTGTCGGTCCGGCGCTCAAGGCGTCTGGCGAGCAGTGGGAAGTAGTGACGATCCGGCCGGGCAAGTATCCGCTGTCGTCGCTCGCGACCGTGCTCGAGCGTTCCAACCTGCGCACCGGCGTGTCCAACGCGAGCGATCAGGAGCACGGCAAGCTGATGTTCCGGCTTCGCCGCGAGCCCGGCCTCCTCGGTGCGACGCTGCGTGCGCGGGCGGCGAAGAACGGCCATCCGACGCTGTTGTTCGTCGATCAGTTCGAGGAGCTGTACACGCTCGTGAGCGATGCCGAGGAGCGCAACGCGTTCACGGCTGCACTCGCCGCCGTCGCCGACGATGCCGCCGCGCCGCTGCGCGTGGTCGTGTCGATGCGGTCGGACTTTCTCGATCGCGTCAGCGAGGATCCGCGGTTCCTCGAGGAGCTGTCGCGCGGGCTCGTGTTCTTGAGCCCACCGGATCGCGAAGGTCTGCGCGAAGCGCTCGAGCTTCCCGTCGAGATGGTCGGCTATCGCTTCGAGAGTCCGTCGATGGTCGGTGACATGCTCGACGCGCTCGCGGGCACGCCCGGCGCGCTGCCGCTGTTGCAGTTCGCGGCGGCCAAGCTGTGGGACGCGCGCGATCGCCAGCAGCGATTGCTCACCGTCGCCAGCTATCAAGCGATCGGCGGCATCAGTGGCGCGCTCGCCACGCACGCCGACGAAGTCGTCAGCAACATGAGCAGCGCGGCGCAGAAGCTGACGCAGCAGATCTTCCGGCAGCTCGTCACGCCCGAGCGCACCCGCGCGATCGTCGAGCTCGCGGACCTCTATCACCTCACGCACGAGCGCGACGAGATCCAGCGCGTGATCGATCAGGTCGTCGCCGCGCGCTTGCTCGTGGTGCAGACGCGCACCGATGCCGGCGGCGGTTCCGTCGAGATCGTGCACGAGTCGCTGATCGATCGCTGGCCCACGCTCCGGCGCTGGCTCGACGAAGGCCAGGAGGACGCGGCGTTCGTCGCGCAGCTCGCAGCGACGGCAAAGCAATGGGACACGCGCGGTCGGCCGACGGGCCTTCTGTGGCGAGGCGAGGCCGCCGAAGAAGCGCGGCGCTGGGCCACGCTCAAGACCCGCGAGACGGGTCCCCGCGAGCAAGCGTTCCTCGACGCCGTGTTCGCGCTCGGTCGCCGCGGAAAGTTGATGCGGCGCGCCGCGCTGATCGCGTCGTTCGTCGTGCTCGGTGCGATCGCTGCGGGTGCGAGCGTCGCGCTCGTGTCCGTGCGGCAAGCGCGGCAGCAGGCGGATCTCAACGCGCAACGAGCGCAACAGAGCGAAGGCCAGATGAAGCAGCAGCTCGCCGAAGTGCGGGCCGCGAAGGAAGCGCTCGAGCACGCGAACGCCGAGAAGGAAAAAGCGACGCAGCTCGCCACCAGCACCGGCGCCGCACTCGCGATGAGCAAGGAAGAGCTCGCGACGAAGAACACCGAGCTCGAGAAGACGCTCGCGGAGGCCAAGGACGCGCGCGCGAAGGCCGAGTCCGCCACGCGGGAGGCGCTCGCCGCGCAGCGGGCCGCGCAGACGGCGGCCGCCGAGGCGACGAAAGCCAAGGCCGACCTCCAGGTCCGCCTCGATCAGGAGAAGCAGCGCGTGAAGCAGCTGCAAGAAGAGACGAAGAAGCTCTCGACCAAGCTCAAAGAGTGAACCTCGAGCATGTCGCTCGAGCGATGACTCTTAGAAGCGGCCGCGCAGCGACAGCGTCGCGCCGCCGGGCATCGGCGTCACCGTCGGCGTCAATCGCTCGACCGCGGTCGGATACACGGTGCGGCCGCGGTTGAGATACAGCATCACCGCACCCGTCGCGATCGTCGCGCCACCCGCGATCATGATCCCGACTGCGATGGCGCTCTTGGTCTCCGCCGAGCTCTTGAGCTCGCGATCGGCCGGATCGAGATCCTCCGGCGCGCACGCCATCGTCGCGCAGGTCTGCGCGACTGCGCGGTCGTAGCTGTCCATCTCTTGGACGGCGGCGAGATCGAGCAAGCCACCGATGCCGGCAACGGCGAAGCCGCCACCGAACACGACCCACGGTACCCAACCGGGCCAGCGGTGCTCGATGCGCGCGGCCTTCTCGACGGGATCGAGCGACAGCGAGACGTGCTGCTCCTTGCCGCCGATCACGACGACCTCGAAGCTGCGGGTCAGATAGCCTTCCTTGCTGCCCACGAGCTGATGCGCACCGGGCGCGACGCGGCGCAGCTCTTCGGCGGGACACGTCGCGAGCGGCTGGCCGTCGAGCGTCATCTTCACGCCGGTCTGTGTGCACTTCACGGTCACCGACGCGATCTGGTTCGCGAGCAGCTTCTCGTACGCGAGCGCCTCCGTGTACACGGCTTCCTCGAGCGGCGCTGCACCGTACTTGAGGGCGAGCTTCAAGTTGTCCGAGGCTTCGACCGGGCGATCGAGCTGGATCAAGCAGCGCACGATGTTGAAGCGGATCGCCGGGTGGTCCCACGCAGCGACGGCCGACTTGTACTTCTCCATCGCCTCCGCGTACTTCTTGTCGAGGAAGAGCGCGTTGCCCTTCTCGAGCGCGGCCTGCGCTTGCGCCTTCTGCGCGTCGGTGACACCGACCGACCAGGCCGGCGTGTCTGCCCGAGCGTGCGGTGCGAACGCACAGACGAGCGCCATCCCGAGCACCGCTTCGACGAGGAATCCTCGCATCGTGATCATTCTAGGGGCTCACTCGTCGTCGTCGTCGGACTTCTTCTTCTTTTTCTTCTTCTTTTTCTTCTTTTTCTTCTTCGGTTTCTCTTTCGGCTCTTCGACCACCGGCGGTGGCTCGGCCTTCGCCGCGGGCGGGAGGATCTTCACGAACGCTGCGCCCGCGCCGGGCTCGTCGACCGCGAGCGCTTCGTGCAGCGCGATCATCTTCCAGCCCGAGCCGTCTTTTTCGAACACCGCGAACACGCGCAGCGGCAGCGGGTCCTCGTCCTTCTCGACACGCGTCACCGGTGCGCTCACCCACGCGAGCTGACCGTCGGGCGTGACCTCCGCGGAGATCTCACCGGAGGTCGCCGCGCGCGTCTCCGCTTCCATGCGCTTCTTCCACAGCTTCTTGATCTCTTTCTTGCCGCGCGTGACGTCACCAGCAGCGGGGCCGATGACCATTGCTTCGGTACGGCTCGAGAGATCGTCGCCCCACACCTCCTGCGCGAGGAGGCCCTTCTTGAACTTCCCGACCGCACCTTCCGCGCGGTCATCCACCTTGCCCGGACTCTTCGCACCCGGAGGAACGATCGCGACCTCCTTGAGCTTCGAGCGGATCTCTTTCATCGACGGCGTCGATGCGAGCGCGGCGGCGCTCAACGACCAGATCTCGTCGTCGTTGCGCAGCACGGCGATCACCGCGAGCGGCTTGCCCTCGACGTCCACGACATCGAACGCCCACGCGGATCGTCCACCGGGCGAGGCAACGACCTCCATCGAACCGGACGTGACGGACTGGCTCTTGTCGATCACCTTGCCGAGCGCGACGAGCGCATCCGATCGCGTCGTCGTGGCATCGCCTTGCCGCGGCCCGAACACGAGCAGCGGATCGTTGAGGAGCGAGAACAGATTGTCGGTCTTGCCCTTCGCGATCCACGAGTAGATCTCTTCGAGCGTCCCGCCGGCGTCCTTCTCGGCTGTCTTCTCGTCGATCTCGGGGCCGAGCTTCTCTTGCTTGACCACGGGCTTCGAACCGCCGCAACCACCGACGCCCCCCGCGATGAACGCGAGAGCGGTCGCGAACGCGATCGCGCGCTGGCTCAGGCGCCGCGCGGGAGGATCATGCTGGGCACGGTCTTGTCGCCGACGCCGAGGTTCGGGACCGTATCCTCGATGGTCGTGGAACGTGCCGCACTCGCGGTCGACGGCAGCACCGGCCCCGTCCCCTTCGCGAACCGGCGCGGCTGCGCGGGAGGAATCGGTACGACCGGCGACGGTCCCGTGCGACGCGCGACCACCGGCGCGATCCGCGACGGCTCCACCTTCGGCATCCTGGGGATCGGAATCACCGTCGCAGGCGATGGCCCGCGCGCGAACGTGCGGTTCGGTGTCGGCGCTGCTGGAATCTTCACGACGGGCAGCGGATGCACCGGGGTCGGAATGCCGAGCGGCGGCGGAATCGGCGCCGGCCTGGCCGCGATCTTCGCGATCGACGGCGTGGGTGTCTCGACGACCGTCACCGGCTTCACCGTCGCGGTCTTCGTGGCGATCGTCGGAACCGAGTCCTTCGTGATCGCGCGGACCGCTGGCTTCGTGTAGTCCGAGACATCGAACTCGGCAGCCTTCGAGGCAGCTTCCGCCGCGGACTTCGCCATCGCGATCGCGGCTGCCGGCAGCGGGCGCGCCGGGGTTGGCTGCGTCGAGCGACCACCGGTCGGCGGGGGAACCGTATCCGCGCGCATGCGGCGTTGGGACGGGCGCTGCACTGCGGCAGCTGCCAGTTCCGCCTCCTCCGCCGCGGCGCGAGCGCGTGCGATCGCGATCGTCCATTCCCAGTCATCTTCTTCGACAACGGGCTCCGGCGCCACCGAACGCGCGACAACGACAGGATTTGGAGGAGTTGGGGCAATTGAGGGCGCGATGGGACGCGCTGGCGCAGTGGGAATGGGTGGTGCGGTCACCGCACGGGGTACCGGCGGTGGAACCAACGGGGCGATCGGGCGCACGGCCACGGGGGTAGCCACGGCAGGACGTGCTGCCGGCTTCGCGGCCATCGCGCGTCCGAGCTCCGACCATCGTTCGAGCTCCATCGCCGCGAGGTCGTCGTCCTTCCAACCCACGATGCGACCACCCAGCCCGTCGTCCAGGACCGCGGGACGAATCGACAAGATCCGTCCCTCGGGTGTCAGGACCAGACCATAGTCGCGCAGCCTCACGAAGCCGAGGCGCTTCATCATGGAGTGGATGGCGGGCATGGCCGTCCACCCGTGCACCGGCCAGGCCAGGCCTCCCGTCGACGATCCAGCGTGTTGCGCGATCGACGATGAGGGGCGCGGGCTCCGATCGGGTGCGGGCCCTCGGGCCTACCGACCGATGGTCAGCGACCCTGGAACTGCGGCGGGCGACCGTCGGCGAACGCGGCGAGACCCTCGTCACGATCTTCGCTGTACAGCGTGACCTCGTACTGCTCGCGCTCGACCTGCAGACCTTGGTCGAGCGGCAGGCTGTAGCCGCGCTCGATCGCGGACTTCGCCGCGACGATCGAGAGCGGAGCGCAGCCCGCGACCTCGGCGAGGATCGCTTCGATCGCGGCGTGAAACTGCGCGCGCGAGGTGACCTGGTTGACGAGGCCGATCTCGAGCGCGCGCGCGATCGAGATGCGCCTGCCGAGGAGGATGAGCTCTTTCGCGCGCGCTTCACCGACGAGCCGCGGCAGTCGTTGCGTTCCACCGGCGCCCGGCATGATGCCGAGCCGCACCTCGGTCAACCCGAGCTCGCTGCCTTCGACGCCGATGCGCAGATCGCACGCCAGCGCGAGCTCGAGTCCACCGCCGTACGCGGAGCCGTTCATCGCCGCGATCGTGAGCTTTCGCATCGAGCCGATATCGGTGATCGCCGTCGCGATCGCGTTGATGTACGACGACGACTCGGCGGCAGGGATGCCCTTGCGCTCCTTGAGATCCGCGCCGGCGCAGAATGCTTTGTCACCCGCGCCGGTGATCACGACGGTGCGAACGTCGTCGTCGTGATCGAGCTCGTACGCGATCTCGGCGAGTCGGATGTTCACGTCGCGCGACAGCGCGTTGCGTGCTTCTGGTCGATTCAGCGTGACCCACGCGACCGATCCCTTGCGCTCGACGAGAATCTGCTTGCCGATCTCTAGCTCCGCCATGCGCGGACCGTATCACTACGACGCTGCGCCGCGCTCGGTCTGCCGGCGTGCACGCGCCATCTTGCCGACGTGCGCCTTGAGATACTTCGACGGGAGCTCGTGGCCGACGAACGTCGCGGCGGTGCGCGATGCCTCGGTCAGCTTGTCGAGATCGATGCCCGTCTTGACGCCCATGGCGTGCAGCATCGCGACGACATCCTCGGTCGCGAGATTTCCCGACGCGCCCGGCGCGTACGGGCAGCCACCGAGGCCACCGGCGGCCGCGTCGATCGTGGTGACGCCCATCTGCAATCCGACGAGGCAGTTCGCGAGCGCGGTGCCCTGCGTGTCGTGGAAGTGCATCGCGATCGACGACGGCGGGTGCTTCGCGAGCACGCGCTCGAGCACGTTCTCGACCTGCCGCGGATTCGCGACGCCGATCGTGTCGCCGAGAGACACCTGATACACGCCCATGTCGCGCAGCTGTCCGGTGAGCTGCACCGCGCGCTCGGGGTCCACGTTGCCTTCGTACGGGCAGCCGTACACCGTCGAGACATACGCGCGGACGGGGATATCCGCGGCGCGCGCGACGGGAATCACCTCGTCGAACGCGGCGAGCGCCTCGGCGATCGTCTTGTTGATGTTCTTCTTGTTGTGCGTCTCGGACGCGGACAAGAACACCGCGACCTCTTTCATGCCGGCCGCGAGCGCGGCATCGAGCCCGCGGCGATTGGGGACGAGCGCGCTCATGCGTACGCTGTCGGGGCGCTTCACGCCGCGCGCGACTTCACTCGCGTCCGCGAGCTGCGGGATCCACTTGGGCGAGACGAAGCTCGTGATCTCGATGTCGCGAATGCCCGCGCCGACGAGCGCGTCGATGAAGCGCAGCTTGTCGGCCGTCGGCACCTGGCGCGCCTCGTTCTGGAGGCCGTCGCGTGGGCCGACCTCGTAGATCGTCACTTGCTCGGGCAGTCTCATGGGCGGCCCCCGTCGGGGGTCGGCAAACCATAGTCCCGAGGGTCGACGGTGGCTAGCTCGTCGAGCAGACTGGGGAACTGTTCCAGCGTGTCGATCACGCGATGAGCCCCGGACTGGTCCCAGCCGCCGAAGTTACCGGCGCGGACGGCCACGACCAAGCACCCCGCGGCACGTCCCGCCGCGATGCCAGCGACCGAGTCCTCGACGACGACGCAGTGATGCGGCTCGACGCCGAGGCGCGCGATGGCCATCTGGTAGCCATCGGGCGCGGGCTTGCTGCGAGGGACATCTTCGGCTGCGAAGATCACGTCGAACGCGGCCTCGGGACCGATCAGCGGCAGCACCTGCGTGGCTTCGACGCGCGAGCTACCCGTGACGAGCGCCCGTGGCCGATCCTTCGTGAGCCGCAACACGTCGCGCGCGCCGGGCAATACGGTGATGCCGATCTCGGCGAACACCTCGTCGCGCAACATCGCGGTACGGGAGATCATCTCCTCGCGGTTCCACACGAGCTGCGCGTAACGCGACTTCAAGGAGTCGTAGATCGCGACCCACGAGCGACCGATGATGAAGTCGCGATCGTACTGCTCG
>Ga0154020_10010986_pt1 | contig 10328 bp, 7 predicted proteins | sample Klosneuvirus_201_FD_109709 | JGI IMG/M metagenome (GOLD analysis project Ga0154020, IMG submission 109709) | Active sludge microbial communities from wastewater, Klosterneuburg, Austria - Klosneuvirus_20160825_MG | ecosystem: Engineered > WWTP > Aerobic digester > Activated sludge | place... | reverse complement strand
CGCTCAAAGTTCACCGGCTTGACGATGTAGCTGTTGACGCCCAGGGAATAGCTTTCCAGCACGTCCGTCTGTTCCTTGGAGGAGGTGAGGACGACGACGGGAATGGTTTTGGTGCGGGGATCGCCCTTGAGTTTCCGCAAAACTTCCAGACCGTCCACCTTGGGAAGTTTCAGGTCGAGGAGGATGACCTTGGGCCGGTTCTCAATCCTTCGTCCCGCGTGCGGGCCCCGGCAGAAGATGAAGTCCAGCGCCTCCACGCCGTCGCGCGCGACCTGGATGTGGTTGGCGAGATTCATTTTGCGCAGTGCGTGCAGCGCCATTTCGAGATCGTCGGGATTGTCCTCGACCAGCAGTATCTCAACTTCGTTTGTTTCGCTCATGGTTTGGGGTCTTCCTCGAGGGTGAAATGGAAGGTGGCACCACGTCCCTCGACCGCCTCGGCCCAGACGCGTCCGCCGTGACGATGGATGATCCGTTGGACGATGGCCAGGCCCACGCCCGTGCCCTCGAATTCGTCCGCGCGATGCAACCGTTGAAACACTCCGAAAAGTTTGTGCACGTATTGCATGTCGAAGCCGGTGCCGTTGTCGCGGATGAAAAAGATCTGCTCGTTGTCCTTTCGAGTGCTGCCGATTTCGATGACCGCAGGTTCGCGTCCGCGCGTGTATTTGATCGCGTTGGAGATCAGATTGACCCAGACCTGCTTGAGCAGCGCCGGATCGCCCTGGCAGGCCGGCAAAGATCCGATGCGCAGGTCGAAGGAACGTCCGTCCCGCAGTGGCGCGGAATCGTCGAGAACGGATTGAACGAGCCTGGTCGTGTCCACAACCTGCCGGCTCATGGCTTGCCGGCCCAGCCGGGAGAGCGCCAGCAGATCGTCGATTAGCTCGCCCATCCGCTGCCCGCCGCTGCGAATCCGCTCCAGCAGCCGCTGGGCATCTTCGGGCAGTTGGGGGCCATAATCCTCCAGCACGATTCCCGCGAAGCCATTCACGGCGCGCAGCGGCGCGCGCAGGTCGTGGGAAACTGAATACGAGAACGCTTCCAATTCCTTGTTGGCGGCTTCGAGCTGGGCCGTGCGTTCGGTGACGCGCTGTTCCAATTGAGTATTTAACTGCCGGATCTCCTCTTCCACCCGCTTGCGTTCCGTGATGTCCATCACCGTGGTCAATTCCTCAAAACTGCCGTCGGGGTAATTCAACCGATGATAGGAGAAAGCAACCCACACGACCGTTCCGTCCGGCCGGACGTAACGCTTTTCCATGGCGAGTTGGTTGGTCTTGCCTTCGCCCGGCGGCCCGCCGAGCTCCATCTGGCGTGCGAGGTCGTCGGGATGGGTGATGCGCGCGTAAATCCCCGGTATCTGGTCCTGCTCGCGTGTGAGGCCGCAGATGCGCAGGTGGGCATCGTTGATGATGCGCATGGACTGCCCGGCCGAATTCCGGCTGGCCAGGGCAATACCAATGGAGGCGGTCTCAAAAATCAATTTGAAGCGCGCCTGCTCCTGCAAAATTTTTGTCTCCGCGTGCTTGCGCGCGCTCACGTCCTGCTTGATGGCGATGAAGTTGGTGATGGTGCTGCCATCCGCCCGCACGGGAGTGATGGTCATTTCTTCATGATACAAAGAACCATCCTTCCGCCGGTTGATCATTTCTCCGTGCCACGTCTCACCCCGGAGCAGTGTCTGCCACATCTGCTGGTAGAATTCCGGCGGGTGTTTTCCCGATTTCAGCAGGCGGGGAGTTTGCCCCAAAACTTCGGATGGCGTAAAGCCGGTCAGCGTTGTGAACGCCGGGTTGACCCAGATGATCTGGCCGCGCCGGTCGGTCACGACGATGCCATTGGCGGCGGTTTCCACTGCGCCCGTCAGCAACTGCAGCCAATCCTGCACGCGTTTGCGCTCGGTGATGTCGCGCGCCACTTTCGACGCTCCAACGACCATGCCGGTGGCATCCTTGATTGGGGAGACAGTGAGCGAGACCGAAACCAGCCGGCCGTCCTTGGTCCGGCGGAGCGTTTCAAAATTCTCCACACTATCGCCCCGGCTGATCCGCCCCAGTATGTGCTGCTCCTCGTCCTGCCGGTCTTCGGGAATCAGCCGCATGATCGAGGTGCCGATCATCTCACCCGCCATGTAGCCGAAGATTTTTTCCGCCCCCTTGTTCCAACTGGTGACGATTCCATTCAGGTCCTTGCTGAGGATGGCGTCATCGGAGAACTGCACGATGGCAGCCAGGCGCGCTGCGGCTGCCTCGGCGCGTTTGCGTTCGGTGATGTCGGCGCGGATGGCGACGTATTGGCGGGGTTTACCGTCTTCATTGAGGAACGGCACGATGGTGGTGTCCACCCAGTAGAAGGAGCCGTCCTTGGCCTTGTTCTTGATTTCACCCTTCCACACCTTGCCGCGGGCAATCGTTGTCCACAGATCGCGGATGAACTCCTTGGAGTGGTGGCCGGAATTGATGATCCGATGATCCTGGCCGAGCAGTTCCGTCCGTGAATACTTGGAGATGGAGCAGAACTTGTCGTTGACGTAGGTAATCTTCCCCTGCGGGTCGGTGATGGCGACGATGGCGTGTTCGTCAAGCGCTGCCTTCAGATCCTCGATTTCTTTGAGCGAGGCCTTTAGTTTGTTTTCGGCTTTCATACCGGGTTGATCCTTTAATCAACCCCCTCTGCCGGCGGGCGTTCAGGGCCCGTCACTGATGGAAAAATCAACTGCGAACGGTCGGCAATCTGCCCTCCAGCGGCTTGAGCAGCGCCCAGTCCAGCTTCAACAGCGGCGTCACATGGCTCAGCTTCTGGAAATCCACCGGCTTGATGATGTAAGCCGCCGCTCCCAACTGCTGGCATTCGGCAATGTCCGCATCCTTCTGCGACACTGTCAAGATGATGGTCGGTATTTGCTTGGTGCGCTTCTCCGCCCGGACCTGGCGCAACACTTCCAGGCCGCTCACCTTCGGCAGGTTCAAGTCCAGCAGGATCACCGATGGATTCTCATCCGGATTGCGTTGCGCATACGCGCCGCGGCAAAAGATATAATCCAGCGCCTCGGCGCCGTCGCGGACAATGTCAACGCGGTTGGTGAAGCGCGCCTTCTTGAACGCGTGCAACGTCATGGTCACATCATCCGGGTTGTCCTCCACCAGCAAGATGTCCACGCAGGCGGCACCTGCATCTTGTCCATCCCGCAGTTCCGCTTGGGGGAATAGGGCCGCGACCGAAGTCTCGAGGGCGCCGGCCAGTTTCTCGATGCTTTGGAGGGAAAGGTTGCGCACGCCGCGTTCCACGTCGCAAACATAAGTCCGGTGAAGGTCCGCGCGTTCCGCCAGAGCTTCCTGCGAGAGGCCGAGCTGATGTCGCCGGCTTCTCACCGAGGCCCCGAACGTTTTTTTGAATTCAGGTTTACCCACGGTTCAATATTTCCTGTTAGTTGCTTCGATGAATATCATGCATCGCAACAGACTATGAGTGACTCGTTTCAGATGATCGGCGCGTGCAAAATTTGCGCGCCGGAAACAGCCACGCTTCCCTGTCGGGCCGTTCAAGAAATCCCGTTCGCAGCCTTGCGGTAGCAATTGTCCCGCCGTCCCAAGTCCGCTCGGTGTCGCAGGTCGGAAGGTCAATGCGATCACCACAACAGAGCGTCCGGGTTTCCTTGATAGAGCATGCGGCCATTCCGGCGGATTGCAAGTGCTGTCGCCGGTGTATTTTTACAGACCCAACAATCGCCGCCGCATAGCCCCGGGGAAGCCTAGGGAAATTTCGCACTCCGTGTGAGCGGTTCTTCTCATTGCCAGTTCACGGCGGATGCGCAATCTTCATCGCCGCATGACCCCGTTCTCACCAGGCAACAACCTGCGGGCATTGCTGCCGTTGTTCCCTGCGGAGAAGATTGGGGTGACACCATGACTGATACCCATGAGCCTCCGGAACTCCAACGACCTCGAAGCGCTCGTCCAGGGCCAACGCTGCCGTTTCGACGGCACGGTATGGACGACGCCCGATCCCGAACTCACGAAAATGTTGAACGGCGTGACCGAGCTGGTGATCCGGCATGACGGCACCACGAGCGAGGACATCGCCCGTTTCGTTTTCCACATGGCGGGCTTGGAAACCTCCGCCCGGATTCTGCACTAACCGGGCAAACCGGCGGCGCGGCTGGCGGGCTTGCTGCACTCGCGGCCTCAACTCGCCGCGTTGACCGCGCCCCGGCGTTTGCCAAGCTGCCGCCGGATGAACCAGTTCTACTTCGGCGACAATCCTCATGTGCTGCACGCCCGCCTCGTGACCGAAGCTGCCGCCTTCTTCCGTCGCACTGGCAAAGTCATCGTCCCGCTGACGGTGAAAGATATTTTGGAGGAGCAGTTGGCGAGGAAGTTGGTTTAACGCCCGTCTTCATCCGCAGCGGTTAGTTTTCACCTACAACCCTCACCCGGCCTGAGGCCACCCTCTCCCACTCCCGTGGGCGAGGGACAAGCCCTCTCCTCCGAGGAGAGGGAGAAGCGTTCGCCATCCCATTTAGATTTCTAGTCGCTGGATTCGCGGGGTGCGCATTCGGAAAGCCAGTCGGCACGTTGCCATTCCCTCTCACGGGGGGAGAGGGTTAGGGTGAGGGCGAGCGTTGACCAAAAAACAGCCGGAGCATTTTTAGCGCGCCCGCACGGCTTCCCCTTTTCTGGCTAACGGCTCAGCGGGATTGTGAATTACCTGAGCCTCGGTGTGTCGGACCCACCGACGCAGGCGGAAGTGCAGTCCATCGCGGACAAGCTTGATGAGTTAATGACCGTGCTGAAGCGGACGTGAGCGGGCGAGGGGCATCCCGGAGTTCAGTCGCGATCCAGACTATCGCGGATGGCCTGGGCGAGTTTGCGAGGGTTGAAGGGCTTGGCGAGGAAGTTGACGCCTTCGCGCAGGGCGGCGTCTTTGCCGGCGATTTCGGGGCTGTAGCCGCTGGTGTAGATGACCTTGAGCCGGGGATTTTGCTGCGTCAGTTTTCGCGCGAGTTCGAGTCCGGACACGCCGCCAGGCATGACGAGGTCGGTCAACAGGAGCCGGGGTTCGGCGGCCAGCCAGCCGGGATCTTCGAGCGCCTCGCGACCTGAACTGGCGGTCAGGACGCGATAGCCCAACTGCTTCAACACCTGCTGGGTCAGCGTGCGCACGGCCGGATCGTCTTCCACGAGCAGAATGGTTTCGCTGCCACCGCGCATGGGGGCGGTGGCGATCTCAGCGGGAGCGGATGCGGTGTCGTCACTGAGGCGCGGGAAATAGACATGGAAAGTGGTGCCCTGTCCGGGCGCGCTCTCGACGTTGATCCAGCCGCGGTGTTGCTGGGCAATGCCGAAGACGGTGGCGAGCCCGAGGCCGGTGCCTTTGCCGACTTCCTTGGTGGTGAAGAAGGGGTCGAAGATGCGCGGCAGGATTTCGGGCGCGATGCCGCAGCCGGTGTCGGTGACGCTCAGGCAGACAAACTGGCCGGGGCGTGCGCCGGGGGATTGCGCCGCGGTCGCGTCGGTGAAGGTGACTTCGGAGGTCGCGATGTTCAACTGTCCGCCGCCGGGCATGGCGTCGCGGGAGTTGACGGCGAAATTCAACAGGATCTGGTCGAGCATGCCCGCATCGGCGCGCAAGGGGAGTGGTCGCGGCGCATAGCGGCACTGGATCTGGATGTCTTCGCCGACGATGCGGCGCAGCATCTTGGTGATGCCAGTGACGATCTCGTTCAGGTCGATGTCGCGGAGCTGGAGGGTTTGGCGGCGGCTGAAGAGAAGCAACTGACGGGTCAGGCTGACGGCCCGCTCGGTGGCGCGGCGGATCTCCTCGGTGGATTCCTTCTGCTGGGCATTGATGGGGCCGAAGTTGTCGAGCAGGTCGGTGTGGCCCTGGATGACGGCGAGCAGGTTGTTGAAATCGTGCGCCACGCCGCCGGCAAGCTGGCCGATGGAGTCCATCTTCTGCGACTGGCGCAAATGTTCTTCGAGCTTCCGGCTCTCCGTGATGTCACGCGAGCTGACGACCACGAATCCTTTGGTCGCGTCGCTGACATTGAAGCGGCCAACGGTCGACAAGACGCACCAGCTCCCATCTTTACGCCGGAAGCGGTAATCCACGGTGATGGTGGTGCCCGGTTCGGAGACAACCTTGGTCAGGGCGATCCTGACTTTCTCGAAGTCTTCGGGGTGAATGTATTCGAAGGCGTTGGTGTTCACCATTTCCTCCGGCGTGAAACCGAGCACGCGCTGCACGGAGGGACTGAGGAAGGTCATGTTCCCCTCGGGACTGACCAGGACGATGATGTCGGATGTCGCCTCGATCAACGTGCGGAAGTGCTGTTCGCGCTGCCGGATTTCATCCTCCAGCCGCTTGTGCTCGGTGATGTCCTCCTTGACGGCGAGGAAATGGGTGATGCGGCCGGCGTCATCGACGATGGCGCTGATGGAGGCGGACTCCCAGAACATCTCGCCGTTCTTCTTCTGGTTGTGGAATTCGCCGCGCCACTCTTCGCCCCGGAGGATGGTCTGCCAGAGTTCCTGGTATTTTTCCGCGGGCAGTTCGCCGGACTTGAGCACGCGGGGATTCTTGCCGCGCACCTCGTTGGATGTGTAGCCGGTGATCTGGCAGAACTTGGGGTTGACGTATTCGATGTTGCCACACCGGTCGGTGATGACGATGGAAGCGGGGCTCTGTTCGACGGCGCGCGAGAGTTTGCGCAACTGCTCGTCCGTCTGCCGGCGGGAGGTGACATCCTTGGCGACGACGAGAATGCCCGGCTTGCCTTCCGGCAGGACAATCGTTTTCTCGTGGAGTTCAATGAGGCGGAGTGTGCCGTCCTTAGTGCGATTGAGGACCTGATGATTCAGCGTCTTGCCGGCCAGCAGCATGGCCAGGTTGGCGTCCACGTCGGCGGTTCGATCCGTGGGAGCCAGGTCTTTCGCCTGCAGTTTGCGCAATTCTTCACGGGAATAACCGGTCTGGGTGCAGAAGGCATGGTTGGCATCGAGGATATTGCCTTGGGTGTCTTCCAAGGCGATGCCATCGGGGCAAAGTTCGAAAAGCGTCCGGTAAAGAAATTCATTGCGCGCCACTTCCTCCTCGGCGCGGATCCGTTCGATGGCGCCGCCGCAGTAGTCGGCGAGCGATTGGAACACCTCCAAGTCAGCTTGGTCGTAGGCGTTGAATTTGTAACTGTGGATGCTGGCGATGCCGCTGAGTTCGGAGCCGTGGCGGATCGGGGCATACATGACGGACGCAGAGGGGCGGGCGCAATTGCCGAACGGGGTGGTGCCGGGGGTCGGCCCGATTTTCTCCTTCAGGACGAGTTTGGCGCCGTGGTCGAGAATTTCCTGCATCAGCGGCGTCGGGGGCACCCGTAATTTGTCGGGCGCGAACTCTTCGCGCCGGCCTTCCACCGTGTCCATGGTCAGCAATTGGGTCATCATGCGGTCTGTCTGCGAGCAAAGCGTGAATTTGCACGCATCCCACCCGAACAATTTGTCGGCGACGTCCACGACAATTTCCCCCGCCTCCCGTGCCGTGCGGGCGATGTTCAAGCGCGCCCCCAGTTCGGCGAAGAGCCTGAGCCGTTTCTCCGCCCGTTTGCGTGCGCTGATGTCCGTGACGATCGCGTAAAAGCACTTTTCACCGGCTTCGTCGGTGCCGGAGTGCACCAGCCGCTCGATGGGCACACGGCTTCCGTTTTTACGGCTGTATTCCTTCTCGTAACGGATGGGATGGCCGTTCTGCGCGAGTTGGGCGAGCGCGAGGTTTTCCACCTCGCGCCATTCCCGGGGCGTCAGATTGTTGTTCCAATCGAGCCGCTGTAATTCGCCTGCGGTGTAGCCTACCAAGTCACAGAAGGCGCGGTTCACCAAACCCAGACGGCCGTCACGATAGCCGATCGCAAGGGGTTGCTCGGATTTTTCGATCAGGAAGGTGAGGAACAACTGGCGGTTCTGGCTCTGAAGCAGATGGGCCTGGGCCTGCTCGCGGCGGGCCACCTCGGCTGCCCACCGCTGGAGTTGACGCCGCAGCCCGAAAAACAACAGCGCTGCGGTTACGCCCACAAATCCCCAACCCTTCAAGATGGACCACTGGCTGAGGGCGATGGGATCGGAAATCAGGAGTGCCAGCAAACGGTCCGACAAGAGAATCCACAGGGCGGAGGCCCCGGCGTAAAGCAGGGCGGTGCGCAGGGCGACGGTGGTAACCTTGTTACGCATCATGAACCGGATACAAAACGTTCATCCATTCGACACACGTCATCCCTTGCCCTGAGACTTCAAGACAGGACTGACCGAACGATGGGAAGGCTAGGGAAATGACCCATGCCCGCCCCACATAAATTGCGAATGCCTTAACATGGATTGCTTGCCAGGCACCAGGTCTGGAATTCAAGCCCGCGAACCGTGATGATCTGGCTTGAACTGCGTCGGGGATGTTTCGTGTAGCAATCTCGACGACATTGGCGTAACTATCTCCCAGGTGAAGGCCAAGCGTTTTTGCTGCAAATGCAGGCGAACGAGCCTTCCGATATGCAACCTGAGTAGTCTATGAGCGCGAAGCCGGAGCCGGGCGTGGGAAAAACCATCTTGGTCGTGGAGGATGAATTGAGTCTGCAGAAGGTCTTCTGCACAGCGCTCGAACGTGAGGGGTTCGATACTATCTCCGCCGTTGACGGACCGGCTGCTGTGGCCATGCTGCCCACGTTGGTTGCGGACTTGATCGTGCTCGACTTGATGCTCCCCAATCTCAGCGGACTTAAGGTGCTTGAGGCCATTCGCGCGGACAGCCGCCTGAAGGATTTGCCGGTGTTGGCTCTCTCCAATGCCTACCTGCCAGAGATCGCAGCCAAGTCCAGATTAGCCGGCGCCACCATCGGCTTGACCAAATCGGAGTGTTCACCCGCGCGCCTGGTGGAAGCCGTCCGGGAACTCCTCAAGGTTTCCAAGGCGAATGCCACGAACACGCCCAGTTCCAAACCTGTCGACGAGGAAGCCCGCCCGAGCGGCAAAAGACATCACAACAGCAAGGAGCCTGACACTGCCAAATGTCGCGCGAAAAAGGCCGGATTCGGTGGCTACGTGGATTGCCTGGCCGAACAATCACAGAATTGTTCGTATGCGCTGCCTTTTGCCAATGGGTTCCTCTGCCGTCACCCCGAGAATTTGCAGATCGCCTTGCGCACGTCGGGCGTGAAGTAGCCTGGCGCAGTTCGTTTGCTGGAGCTTCCGCGAAGAAATTCCTCAGCGTGTGTCCCGGGTGGCATGAACGACTCGTCGAAAAAACAGCCGCCGGAGTAATCGGGCAGGCTCATTGAAGTGTTGTTCAATGTGCCCGGGCCGTCACTTCGGAGGCTGCGAAATCGCGATGCCCCGTGCCGACAAAGTCTAATCGGCCGCCTAATCTTTGCTCGCAGTGCCCGCTGAACTGCCAATGCCCGCAGCCCGGTCGTTGAGAGGCTGCGAGGGTGTGGTGGATTTAAGCCGCCTTTCGATCAGTGCCAGCAACGGCGCGTAATCCAGCGGCTTGTGGAAGAATCCAGCCGCTCCGGCAGCGTTGGCCCGCTGGTAGTAGCTGTCCCCTTGAAGTCCGGTGAAGATGATGATGGGGACATTCTTGGTTGAATCCAGCCGCCGCAGCCAGTTCATGATGCTGAAACCGTCCCAAGTCAGCGCCAGATCCGGCGGGAAATTGAGGTCGAGGAGAATCAAATCAGGGTGTTCACTGCGCGCCGAGTGGATGGCCGAGGGGCCGTCCGCCGCCGTGGTAACCGCATAACCGTGCGCTTTGAGTCTCATCTCCGCGCTCTTCAGAATAACGGGGTCATCGTCCACCACAAGAATCCGGCGTTTGACGGGCAGGCCCGCGGTCTGGGCTGCTCGCGTCGTGGTTATCGTGCTGGCTTGCGCCGGAGCGTTCAAGCGGGCGGATTGCCCTTCCATCGGATTCGTGTTTGCATTCATAACGTCAGCTTCGTTTCACCTAACTGCAAACATCCTACAACTTGGGGCGGGACATTCAAACCGGGCGAAGGATGATCCCGGCGTCCGCTTCACTACTCCTGCCAATCCCGGGGCAACTCTGAGCGCGACCAAGCTCTGTCACCTGGGCGGGCCGGGATCGGCCGGGTTGCGGGCGCGGCCCCCGTTGAGCGTGGCCGGAAAAATATTTATCCGCTGACCTTGGCCTTGAGTTCCGCGACTTCCTTTTCCAGTTGGCGCGTGCGGCGGAGCAACTCAGGCAACTGCGTCAGGGCGATCATCTGGCGCTTGGCTTCTTTGTCGGGTGCGGCCGGCATGCCGAGCACCGTGCCTTTGTCCGGGATG
>Ga0154020_10010983_pt1 | contig 10330 bp, 7 predicted proteins | sample Klosneuvirus_201_FD_109709 | JGI IMG/M metagenome (GOLD analysis project Ga0154020, IMG submission 109709) | Active sludge microbial communities from wastewater, Klosterneuburg, Austria - Klosneuvirus_20160825_MG | ecosystem: Engineered > WWTP > Aerobic digester > Activated sludge | place... | reverse complement strand
AGGTCCGCTGACCGCTATGTCTGCGGTATATAAAACAGGGGCCTGGGGGCCGGTGCCGCAGCCGGATTTCTTAAATCTGGCCATACAGATCAGGACGCAACTGACACCCGGGCTGCTGATGCAACGTCTCTTGAACATCGAAAAACGCTTCGGGCGGAAGCGCGATGTGAAATACGGACCGCGCACACTCGACATCGACATCCTGTTCTTCGGGGATGCGATCATTCACACAGAATTGCTTACCATACCCCATCCCGAGTTGCAGAACAGGCGATTTGCGCTTAAGCCCTGTGCCGATATTGCAGCCGGTAAACGCCACCCCGTTTTGAACAAAACCATCGGTGAGTTGCTGCTGGTTTGTGCCGATAAACTGGCCGTAAATGAAGTTAAACCATGATGCTCAGGAAGTCATTGTTTTTTGCTGCACCGGTGTCCTGGTATGTGCCGCTGACTGAGGCAAATGGTTTGCTGCTTGAAAATGATGCTGCTTTTCCCGATCGCACGCTGCGCAACCGCTTTGTCTTTACCGGAAAAACAGGCGTTCAGCAAATCAGCATACCCCTGCAGGCAGACAGCAGAAAACTGGAATACAAAAAGGTAGAGATTGCTTATCAGGAACGCTGGCAAAACCACCTGATCAATGCCTTGCAGACGGCCTACGGCAAAAGTCCGTTTTTTGAATTTTACGATTACCGTTTTGAGCCGCTGATCCGGCAGGGGCATCGCTACCTGTGGGATCTGAATATGGATTTGCTGAAGCTGAGTCTGGACTGTCTCAAATTGTCCGTACCCATCCAGACTGATGCTCCTGAAGCCGGCGTTGCGTTTCCGGAGCCGGAGCTGCACGAACAGGCGTATTATCAGGTGTTTGGCGATGTCAATGGGTTTGTTTCCGGTCTGAGCATACTCGATCTTTTGTTTAATGAAGGTGTGAATGCACCTGAGGTATTGCGCAGTATGCAAAATAATCAACAGAATTTCAGACAGATACAGTAATTTTGGCATAAAAGGGCAGTTTTTTTGGGGGGCAGGGCCTCTGAAATTGTATTAGGGGTATGAAAGAACAGTTGCAGGCTAATTTATTTACCAAGTATCTGGCAGGAATGTGCAGCAGTGAAGAAGAAATATTTCTGAAAAACTGGCTGAAGAGCAATCCTGCAAATCAGTTGTTTCTTGGTTTTGTTCAGCAGAACATTCCGCAATCCGTCAGAATCCACAAGTAAGTTTAATGGAACCGGAAAGAACATACCGTGTGCCCTCGTATCTGCGTGTGCCAACTTCTGATGGGAAGGTTTTGTCTGAGTCAGATTTATCTGAAATCGAACAAATTCTGGACCTCAGCAGCGGTTTTGCATATCCGGAAGCCAATACCGAAGCAAGCTGGAAAACCTTTTCGGCTAAAATTCAGCCTTCCATGCAGGTGACAAAGCGTCCGACCAGATTTGCCATGTTCCGCTGGGCCGCTGCCGCTGTCGTTATCCTGACCCTTTGTCTCGGTTACTGGCAATACCGCGAGGCCCGCATCAATACCTTTACAGCAACTTACAGTGCACCTGCAATGCCGGTGCACCATATCCTGCCGGATGGCAGCCGCATTGACCTGAATGCAGGCGCAAATCTGGAAGTTAAAGCCATCAACAAACACAAACGCATACTGGAACTCAAGTCGGGCGAAATATTCGTTCGTGTGGTGCACAATGACATTCCGTTCAGAGTAATAACAGACAAAGGCATCATAAGCGTTATGGGCACCGAATTCAGCGTGCGCAACAACGTCGGAAAGGCCTTTCTGCTTTGTCTGAAAAGCGGCAGCATACAGTTTGAGTCTGCCGGTGAAAAGATTCTTCTGAAACCCGGTCAGCAACTGGAAGAAGATGCCAATGGCGATTTTGTCATCCGCAATGTGCACAACAATGTTGCTTATGCCTGGGCAAGCGGCAAAGTGAGTTTCGACAACAGTTCGCTTTCAGAAATCATTAAAGGGCTTGAATCGGTTTATAACGTTAAGTTTGAATACAATGCACAATTGTCTGGCGAGAAACTGACCATAACCTTCGATAATCTGAGCGCCGCTCAGGCTGCCGAATTGCTCAGCAAAACGCTGAAAAGCCCTGTAAAGGTGCTCTGAGCGGCGGATTCATTGACCTGCACATTAAGGCAATAGCGGCGCATTCATTCCCGCAACATCGTTTTAACGATCCAATCTAAAGGCTTTTAGCGCGGTTCCGCATTTCATAAAATTCACGTAATTTAGCACTCTCTTATGAAGCGGGGGTTCTTTTGCGTGTTTTTGCTCTTTCTGGCATGGTCTGAATGCCACGCGCAGAGTGATGTTCTGAACAAACGGATCACCCTTAGCGCAAAAAAGCAAAGCATTCAGGAAATCCTCCGAATGATTGGCGAAAAAGCGGATGTGACCTTCAGCTTCAATCTGAACATTCTACCCAAAGGAAAAGTGTCTTTGCGGGTTAAAGACGAAGAACTGAACGTAGTACTGGTAAAACTGCTGCAGCCCTACAAACTGTCGTTTACTGTGTTATACGGCAAGCACATTGTGATCAGCCAGACCGAAAAACGGGCACCTAAATACACGGTTTCGGGATTTGTGACGGATGAACTCAGCGGTGAAAAACTGATTGGTGTTTCTGTTTACAGCCGCAACAGTTTGCAGGCCAGTATCAGCAACCAGGACGGCTTTTACACCATAACGCTAAATGCCGACAGTGTTCAACTGATATTTTCGCTTCCCGGCTACAAGCCGCTTCGCTTATCGCTTTTCCTGAACGGCAATGTTAACCGCAACATCGAACTGAAAGACGATTACGAGTATCTGCGCTATACGGTTTCCTGGCGGACAGATATGCTGACCAGTTACAAACCCGATGAATTTCATTTTAATGGCAAAACCCTGAAGCAACTGCCCGTGCTGTTCGGAGAAAGCGACGTGATGAAGGGTTTGCAGCTATTACCGGGTGTCAGTTCCGGAAACGACGGCACCATCGGACTCAACATACGCGGTGGTGGTCCCGACCAGAATCTGATACTGCTCGACGACGTTCCGCTGTATAACCCATCGCATATTTATGGTTTTTTCAGCGTTTTCAATTCTGATGTGGTTAAAGACGTCAAACTGATTAAAGGTGGCATGGGGGCAAGGTATTCCGGGCGGCTGAGCAGTGTGATAGACGTAAGGACTCTGGACGGGAATACTAAAAAGCTGCGCTTTCAGGCATCATTGGGCCTGCTTTCTTCCAAACTGACCATAGACGGACCTATAGACAAGAAAGGCAAAACCACTTTTTTGTTTTCCGGCAGGCGATCATACCTCGATCTGCTGACCCCGCTGTTCAGGAACCGCTTTTCGCCTCTGGGCACCAGTTATTTCTTTTACGATGCCAACGCTAAGGTCAAACACAGCTTCAGTCAGAAGCACCAGCTTTCTCTTGCTTTTTACACCGGGCTTGACAATTCTTTCATCCGCAATTCTTTTTCAGCAAAAGATCCCGAAAAATCCATTCGCGAAAAAGACCGGCAACAGGTGTTCTGGGGCAACCGCATCCTGTCGCTGCGTGACCACCACGTGTTGAATCCGCGCCTTAGTGCCTGGCTCAGTCTGTCCTACACAACTTACAATTTCGGCAATGAGTCTGAGTATGAATACAGCGAGAGCAGCGACAGTCTGAAAATCGAGAATGCGTATGCCTATCGGTTTATATCACGCATTCAAAACAGCATTTTTTCGTACAACATTGAATACAAGCCGGCCGGTATTCTGAGTCTGAAAGCGGGCGCCGGTTTTGTATACCATAGTTTTGGCCGCGAAATCAGCACATCCGACATGATTGTTCAGAATCAGATTGTGAGCAAGAACAGGCAGTATGCCATGGAGTATAACACCTATGCCGATCTGGGCTGGAAACTGCGTCGCAACTTATTGCTGAACACCGGCATTCACTATGCACAGTACCACATAAACGGTAATGCCTACCACTTTCCGCAACCCAGGTTATCGCTGAATTACAAACCCGTAAAGTATATACTGCTGCACGCGGCCTATCAGAATTCGGCTCAGTTTCTGCATCTGCTGACCACCAATACCATCGGTATTCCGATAGATCTTTGGCTGCCATCAACTGTGCGGGTCCGCCCTGAAACATCTGATTTGCTGAGCGGCGGCATCAGCTATTACAAAGGCGATTTTGTATTCAATGCAGAAGTCTTCAGCAAAGTAATGAACAACATCATCGAGTACAAAGAACAGGCGAATTACATCGGCAGCGACAACAACTGGGAAGACAAAATTACAGTTGGTAAAGGCAGGGCACATGGCTATGAGTTTCTTGCCGAAAAACGCAACGGTAAAACCAAAGGCTGGATCAGTTACACACTGAGCTGGAATTACAGGCAGTTTGACGGCATCAACAACGGCAAGGAGTTTCCCTACCGCTACGACCGCAGGCACAATCTGGCCGTATTGCTCAGCCACGAGTTCAACCCCCGTGTAGATGCCGCGGTCAGCTGGGTGTATACCACCGGGGCAAACTTTACACTGCCCGAACAGGTGTATTATGTAAATTCGGGACTGCAGCCAAAACTGCTGATTTACATATACGGCGACCGGAACAACTATAAGTTCCCGGCTTACCACAGGCTCGATTTCAGTATTAATTTCAAGAAGTTTAAAACAAAATACACCCGCATGCTCAGCATAGGTGCATACAATGCTTACAACCGGCTGAATCCGTTTTACATTGCGCCGGCATTCAACGCCGAAGGCAATCGGATTTTTGAAGCCGTTAGTCTGTTTCCGGTTCTGCCCAGCATCAACTATAAGATTATATTTTGAAACACACATTCATCTATATGGCCATGCTGCTGATTCTCTCTTGTAAAAAGGAAATCAGCATCAATATAGACGACAAACCGGCAATTCTGGTGGTGAATGCAGAGCTCGACGCAGACAGTCTTATGCGTTTCAATCTGTCTCTGACGCAGAATATTACAGACAATGGCGGAGTACCTCAGGTTAACGATGCTGTAGTAGAGGTACTGAGCGGTGATTCACAGATTCTGAGTGTTCTGGACAATCAGGGTAAAGGCCTGTACAGTTCTGCCTGGCTCAAACCAAAAGCTGGTACCCGTTATTTGTTCAGAATTACACGTGGGTCAGGAGAGTATTGGGTGGATGAACAGATGCCAGACTCATTTAAGGCAGACGTTCTGGATACCGGAAGGATTGTGTTTCAGGGCAAATCCGGTTTTTATCAGTTTCACATCCGCTTTAAGGACGACGTTTTGCGCAGCAACTATTACGGCCTCAGACTGAAGCGCATTTTTGAAAAGTATTCAGGCAGTGATACCATTGTTACAGAAGAGTGGGTAAACATAGAAAGCATTGATTTTATACTGACCGAAAACCCGGAATCCAAATTTTCTAAGAAGCACCTGGTGTTCAGAGATACCTATTGCAATGGGTTGAATCAGGAACTTCGGTTTGGCGCAGCCGGTCTTTTCGGACGGACAGATCAGAAAACACTTGGACTGGTTTTGTATACTGCATCGTATTCTGAAAGTGCTTATGCCTATTACAGTTCTGTAAACGAGCATATGTTTTTTCAGAACGACCCGTTTTCTCAGCCAACCCTGCTGCGGGGAAATGTCAGCAATGCATTCGGCGCGGTGGTTGGACGATTTACGCAAACCTATGCCATCAGCTTTCCGTGAAGCCGGAAAAGTCAGATAAAAATACCGCAGTGCATTAAAACCTGCCCCGGATGTTTAAATATTGAACCGGAGTTCATTGTTTTATGCTTCGTATCTGACCGGTATTTAGCGCAGATAAGCCGGCCGCGTTTTTTTAATTAGCAAAATAAGCCCATTTTTGCAGCCTAATATGAGTTTACTTGTTACAGGCACCGTAGCCTTTGATGCCATTGAAACCCCCTTCGGTAAAACCGACAAAATTATTGGCGGCGCAGCCACCTATGTCAGTCTTGCTGCATCTTATTTTACCAAAAAACTCGCTCTGATTGCGGTAGTTGGGGATGATTTTCCGAAAACCTATATAGACCTGCTGGAGACAAAAGGCATTGATACCAGCGGGCTTCAGGTAAAAGCCGGCGAGAAGTCTTTCTTCTGGAGCGGCCGCTACTTTAACGACATGAACAGCCGCGAAACTCTGGTAACAGAACTCAATGTGCTGGCTGATTTCGATCCGCTGGTTCCCGCCGGTCTGGATGCGCCCGATTATCTGATGCTGGGCAATCTTGCACCGATTGTGCAAAGTACACTGATTTCGCGCCTGGCAAAAAGGCCAAAACTGATTGTGCTCGATACCATGAATTTCTGGATGGATGTAGCACTTGAAGATCTGAAACACACCCTAACGATGGTAGATGTGCTGACCATAAACGACGAAGAGGCCAGGCAACTTTCAGGTGAATACAGCCTGATCCGCGCAGCCCGAAAAATCAGGGCCATGGGTCCGAAGTACCTCATCATTAAAAAAGGCGAACACGGTGCTTTGCTGTTTCATGAAGAACAGGTGTTTTTTGCACCGGCTATGCTGCTCGAAGAAGTATTTGATCCGACAGGGGCCGGCGACACATTTGCGGGTGGTTTCATCGGCTGGCTGGCCAGCACAGACGATATCAGTTTCGAAAACATGAAACGCGCCATCATATACGGTTCTGCTATGGCCAGTTTCTGCGTTGAGAAATTCGGAACAGACAACATACTGGACATTGACGAAAACCGCCTAAAAGAGCGGGTCAGGGCTTTCAGAGCCTTGAGTTATGTTGATTTTCTGCAGTAAGCATTATGTTGACGGCGCACCAGGTCTTGCACGGTTATACCAAAGGGATATTCCCGATGGCCGATCCGGATGAGGACGATGTTGTATTCTGGTATGAACCCGACATGCGCGGTGTAATTATTCCGGAAGAATTCCACATTCCTAAAAATCTGAGGCGATTGTACCGAAAACAGCCTTTCGAACTGCGCATCAATTCTAATTTCAGGCTTTGCATGCGCCATTGTTCCATGCGCAGCGAAACGTGGATATCAGACGAGATTATAGATGTATACACGGGTCTGCACAAAATGGGATACGGCTATAGTTTTGAAGCGTGGCTCAACGGCAAAATGGTGGGTGGTTTATACGGCGTGGCCATGGGCAAAGCATTTTTTGGAGAAAGCATGTTTCACACCGTAACCGATGCCAGCAAGGTGACACTTGTGTTTTTAATGGAGTGGATAAACAAAAATGGGTACACCATAGTTGACTGTCAGTTTATAAACAATCACCTGCTGCAGTTCGGCGCCAAAGAGATTCCCCAGGAAGAATTTCTGGTGTTGCTTGAAAAGGCGTTGGCTTAAGCTGTTGCGATTGAAATAATCCTATTGAAATAAACCAAGTTGCAAAGACGTTATTAAAGCAGTGGTTTCAGGTAGCGCGCACCTGCGATCAAACTTACGGCGAATGCAATGTATACGACGCCCATACCGATGTTGATTTTACGCTGCATCGAAAGGCTCAGGAGGGGTTCAATCCGTTTGGATAAGAGGGCTATACCGGCCATCAACAATGCCATTGTCAGTAAACTGGCTGTATAAAACAAAAGGTGCTGGGTGTCGTTGTAAAGCAAAATGTTCGAGTTGACGCCAATCCAGACAAAAACATTAGAGGGATTAAAAATGTCGAGTACAAAACCATGTAAAAAGAAGAGTAAGGTGTCGGTGTAACGAAAAAGGCCGGTATTGGTCTTGTTTTTGGGCTTTTTCAGCAATGCAAATAGTCCCATACTCAAGAGTACTATAGAAATCAGAATCTGAATTGCGGAATAGTGCTGTTGCACAAACGCACGAATAGTGTCTACAAAATAGTAGGTTGTGACAATCAGCACAAAGTCACCGGCCACCACGCCCATGGTTATGGCCATAGCGTAGCGCACACCTCTGTTGACGCCGGCCTGTATCAGTAGAAAAAATACCGGTCCGAGCGCCAGGCAGAACGGAATGCCAAACATGATGCCATAAGCGAATGGTTTCAAATATTCTGTACTCATTTTAGTGAATTGGAGTTTTAGTGTTTTGTTTGATGCGCTATACGTTAATAGGCTGAAGGTTTGAACCTTTGCGGGTCAAAAGTAATTTCCCACTGCATACATATAAAACTGCCGAAGCGGACAGCTTACACCATTTTGTGCATTTGCTGCTTAATTGGGCTTTGCATATAAGTTGAATGCGCAATTATTGCAAAATGAGTGGTTAATTATTTGCAAATTGTGCCATTCCCGTAAAAATACCTGAAAGATTAAGGATTCGTGTAAAAAAGAACGTCACTTGGTTTTTGGGATTTACTAAGGTTTCAGGCAGGTTTCAGATCCATTTTTAACTTTATGCGTTTGTTTTAATCCAACAAAGCGCTGTTTGTCAGCCTGGCATTTAGAATAACGGCAAATTGCGGGTTTTAAATACCTGCATTAAACCATTCACAGTAAGGGGTTTATGACTTGACTTGTTTTGCATGTTCCTGGTAATCACGAGTCGGTATACAAGCGCTGTTTCGGTTTGAAAAAAGAGCTTGTCAAAAATCGCGGATTTGGTAATAAATATTACGGCCTTGCATAAGTAAAGCCACTGAGGCTTTGTGAAAGATGCGAATAATGCAATTTTGCCCGATTGGATTTACCCCCTGTTTTATCCAATACTAAAAACATGAACAGCGTCTGATTTTGCCATTTTTAATCCGGGCAAGGAAGGTAATAGTTTTGTGCTATAAAATCACTGCATTATGAAACACAGGAATATTTATACGCTTATGTTGCTTTGCACATTTGTTCTGTTTGCTGAGCGCAGCCATGCTCAGATGATTCAAAGCCATTGCATGTTTTCTGCTGATTTGACGGCGGAACTGAATGTCAACAAATCAAACCGTCCTGAAGATTCACTCTGGCGACAAATTTCAGGGTGCTTGTTTAAACGTTTGGGTCTAGGGTATTTGCGTAAACAAAAGGCCGGGTTTAAGCGATCGGTTTTAAGCATCCCTGAAAGCAAAGTGGTTTCGCCTGTTTCCGGGTCAGAGCCTTCAGAATGCCATCAGATGCATCATCCGGTATTGCATGCCAGTCTGCCGCATTTAAGCAAAGAAACCTCAAAGCAGTTTGTTTTGCATCTTTCAAAAAAGCAATCTGCATTTAAGGGGTTTCAGTTACAGTTGCCGCACGTTCAGAAAACGCATTTTCTCAGCAGATCTGCTTCCGGATTGAACATGCGCTGCGGCAACAAGCCCAGTTTTGCGGAATTGAACGCAAACGGATACAGAAGGCGGGTTAATCTGCGGGATGTGCAAACATTTTTTTTGCGCGGCAAATATAAAGCGGCGCCCGGGCTGGCCTTTTCAGTTGAATTTGATTCCATTGTCAAAGCCAGTTACGCGCCATGGGCATATACCAATTTGCCTGTGGCAAACAATGCTTCATACGGACATCTGCATTCCGTTTCGGGAAATCAGCACAAGCAAAGGTTCGTAACGGGAAATGATTGTCCATACCAACCAATAACGTTAAACATGGACATGCAGGTATGGGAATTGCAATACTCAGGTTTAAAGGTCCGTATCGCTTTGAATGGTTTTCTTTACAATTACACGGATGCCGGTACCTGTCAGGGAGACCCTTTATCGGGGGTATTCAGTCAGATTTTCACCGGAATTGCCTTCCCGGAATTCTACACAACGCTTGAGCAGAACATGCATTTTGCCGGCGACAATCTCAATCAGTCGAATATGACAGATTTGTGCGGGAAATACAGTATGGTAAGGCTCTGGATACAGACGGATCCTGAGGCCTATAAAAGAACAATGGCTGAACTTTATTTCAACGGTCGCTCGGTATTGTTCGATGGCACTGTTCTGATTGTTTCCATGCACATTGTGGAAGTCATCAATTCAAGTGAAGGATTTGACAAAGACGACAAACAGAACTGGGGTTTCTACACGGAAATGCCAAACCGCACAGACATGTTGCTTATGCTGACTCTGGCAGATCATTTTCACTGGAAACTGGGCAGTTCGCAGCCATACTCAAATGAAGCGCATTGCGAAAACAATGGTTTGTGGGCAGGCAGCACCATAGGGTCTGAGATGCGGATGTTACGCGCCTTTGGTTTTAACGTCGAAAAATATGGCGATAATCTGATCGGATTGAATAAGGACAATGAGGCGCAATTGAAAACTGCAATTGCCAGTGGTAGGCCGGTTCTTCTGCTGGTGAACAGTTATAAGCTGAATACAGTTGCCTTTGCCGTTCTGGACAGACCCGAACCCGGT
>Ga0154020_10010982_pt1 | contig 10330 bp, 4 predicted proteins | sample Klosneuvirus_201_FD_109709 | JGI IMG/M metagenome (GOLD analysis project Ga0154020, IMG submission 109709) | Active sludge microbial communities from wastewater, Klosterneuburg, Austria - Klosneuvirus_20160825_MG | ecosystem: Engineered > WWTP > Aerobic digester > Activated sludge | place... | reverse complement strand
TCAGAACGGGATGATTCACTTGACATCGGATAAGGTGAATGCCAGGCAGATAGGATTCCGATGACAGCCGATCCATCCAAATCTCCGCCAGCCGAGGCAGGACAGAGCCAGCCGACGTTCCACCTGTACCAGCAGCAGAACTTCGGTGACGTTAGCATCCATGGCTCGAACAACAACGTTCTAGTTCTGCAAACTGCATCCACACGGGATCGGTCGTCCCAATCCACTGCGGCGCTCCTGTCGGGACACATCAAGCTATCTGAAGAATTGCAGCGGCAACTCGCAGAGGAACTGGATCGCCAAGTTTCGGAGATTCTGTGCTGGCCACGTGCGCTTCCGAATGGGAGTGAGCTTGCACGACTAGAGCAACAGACCGTCGAAGGACTCCTGGACGATGCCGATGTCGAGGTGATTGTTCTCCTCGGGGAGGGCGGGAGTGGCAAGTCTGCCCTGATGGCCACTCTCGGAAGATCGGCTCAAGCGTCGGGATGGCGAGTCGTTGGAATGCGCCTCGATCGACTCCCTAAATACGTAGAGAACCCCGAAGCTCTTCGAGAGTACCTCTGCCTATCTGTTCCGTTCACGGACGCAGTAGCGTCGCTTGCGCAAAAGGAACGTGTTCTGGTCCTGATTGATCAACTGGACGCACTCTGCGACATGATGACCGCGCCGACCAAACGGCTGTCTCTGGTTCTTAACACCGTCAAGGAACTGGCCAGGATTTCTGGTGTCAAAGTGGTGCTGGCAGCCCGTCCGTTCGAGTATCACTACTCTGTTCAGCTACGAGGGGCAAAGCTGAAGGACATCCAGCTCTCGCTTCCAAAATGGGAAGATGTTCGACCTCATATCGAAGCTGCGGGTGTGAATCCAGAGACCTTATCGAGCGAACTGAAAGAGGAACTGACTCGCCCTCAAGTACTCAACCTGTTCCTAGCGCGCATCCAGAGCGGGGATGTGGCTGAGAACCTCACTACGTACTTTGCGATGAGGACGACCCTCTGGGAATCAGAGGTCGTCAATGCTCCCAACTGCTCGCGCCTTCGACAGTTTCTGTTTGATCTTGTGCAGTATCTTGCGAACGAAGAAGTACTGAATCGTCCATTGGCTCAACTCGACGACTGGGTCAAAGAGGTACTAGCGCTAAAGTCCGCAGGCTGGTTGATGCAGACTGGAACCTCGTCGGAATGGATCGGTTTTCGTCACCAGTCTCTATTCGACTATGTGTACGTGCGGTGGCTGATTGCAGAAAGCCAGGACGTTGCGCAGACAATCATCCAGAACCAGCGACTTTCTGTTCGTCGTCGAGTTCAAGTGATTCTGGAATACCTCCGAGCATCCGAGCCAGAAGGAGCTAGGATTCAGTACTTGCGCACACTGAAGAGGCTCTGGCGTGAGCCTAGGCTGCGCACGCATTTGAAGTACCTGCTGCTCGACTTCCTGGGTCGAGTTCGGAACCCGATGCCAGAAGAGATTCACGTCGTCCGTGCTGCGTTCTGTGACAACCGCTTTCGTACGCGCACTCTGCTCTCAACGAGTCTAGGAACCGACTGGTTTGTTCATTTGAAGGACCGAGAGTTGCCACAGGCGATGGCTGATCCCTTGTTGGCAGGCTCTTGCGTCGGTCTTCTGAGCGGTGCACCAGAGGGTCAGGCGAGTGCGGTGCTGTCCCTGCTGGAACGACACTGGTTGCAATCGGATGAAGGAGCGAAGCGGGTCGCCTTTGTCTTGATGCAACGAGCGTCGTGGTCCTCGAGAGCGATCGAGCTCGCCAAGCGCTGCGTCATCGACATCCCTTTCGAGCAGAATCACAGGCATGCAGTCGGCTGGCTCTGCGGTAGTTTGGCCAAGTCTTCACCCGATGCAGCCATGGAGATATTTACCGCTGGTCTGAAGACGGAAGTATCTAAAAGACTAGACGCATATGAGCAAGCCATGTTGCGGAGCGCTGAGCGACAAGCAAATGTCCACTCAGAACGCTCAGTCAGGTTCGGGTCTACCTTCTCGGAGCACGGCACGCTCCGTGCACTCATCTGTAGCTCTCTGCACGGAACCATCGTGTTCGAACTGGCGAAGACTGCACCCAGGCAGTTCGTGGATCTAGTCTGTCCACAGGTAGAACGAGTGCTCGCTCTGTTTGCGACAAGCCGAGGGCTTCTCCCATGTTTCAAGGACGAGCTTTTCTGGGATGCGTCTGATCTGGACTGTGATGTGTTCTCTATACTGAAGGCGCTATCATCGTCGATCGTTGCCTTTGCGAAGCGCGATGCAGATTCCTTCCTTCGTTGGGTGGAGCAGAAACGGCTCTGTGAGTTTCTGACCGTTCAAAAGCTTATGCTGATCGGTCTCAGCGAGCTTGCAGCAACCCACCCAACTCAAATCGTAGAGCATCTGCGCTCAGATCCGCGACGTCTTCTGATAGGTGATGGCTATGCCAGTCGGTCAAGTGCGATCGGTTTTGTGAGAGTCATTGCGTCGCAGTTCACGGCTCCACAGCAACAGGAACTCGCCCAATTGTTTCGGAACTGGACGCCCCTGCACGCTCTACCCAGCGAATGGAATGCCACACTGAAGCGCTCCTATCTAGACCACGTCCGAAGACACCGACTTCAACTTCTTCTTTGTCTCGATTCGTCAAAACTCGATCGGTCGACGCGAGTGTTTATCGAAGCGGAACAAAGGGCTTATCCGGATCTGCGCCCCCTCAAAGCAAAGCGCGTTGAGGCGAGAGTCATCGGCAGTCCAATGTCTGCACGTCAAATGGAACACTCCTCGGATGAGTCCATCCTAAACTTATTTGCAGAGCTCACAGACGACAGCGGATTGCACCATCCTCGCCTCGAACTGACTGGAGGTAGCATGGCTGCATCCGGTCAACTCGTCGAACTGACCAAGCATGACCCTGCGCGTGGACTCCAAATCGCACGCAGGCTAGAGCCGAAACTGCATGAGCGTCCAGTCGGAATGGTGCTCCAAGCCGCAGCGGAAGCCACAACGATTGATCGTGAAAAGCTGTTTGCTGAGATCGTGCATCACGAGCAGCGAGGATTCTGTTCGCCGGACTATCGCTGGTGCGTAGCATATGGTCTCAGCTCACTTGGGAATCGGAATCAGTCAGGCCTTCCTGATTCCGTTTGTGAGATGCTTCGGCGCTGGCTAGTCGACTCCACTGGCGTCGGATACCAAGAAGATCTCAGCGACAAAGACCAGTCATTCCCTCGCTCCATTCTGGTGCCCGGTGGATATGGATTGGATTTCCCATCTGGGAACTACCCGATTCTGCGCGCATTAACAGTTGGCTATCTGTGCAGAACGCCCCCTGAGTTAACGCTCTGGTTTCAGCTTCTAGAGCAGCATCTGAACCGAACGGAGAATCCGCAAGTATGGCAAGCGCTGGCACCAGATGCATTGCTCTGGATTGACCAAGTCGAGCGTGTCACAGCGACAGATTTTCTACGAAGGCTGTTTGCGAAGTGTCCAGAACTACTGAACGTAAGTTGTGGTCTCAACTTGGTTGCGCACTTTCAGCGATGGCTTCCAGTGGAACTGACGCGCGGCTGGTTGGATCTTCTCTGTCACAAGGAATCCAGATGGTCCGCGCAGGCGTACGGAGAGCTGCTGGTTGTGCGTGCCGAGAGGCTACCAAGCGACTCTTGGTCGTGTTCGGAAATCGAACGCTGGCTTCGACTCGATGCTGCCACATCTCAGCAGGTTGCTGCAGTCCACGAAGGGATTGCGCTGATGTCAGGTCTTTCTGTCTGTGATGAAAGGCTACAGGGAAAGGCGACCGAGTGGCTTCAGCGACTGGGGACATCCCGTCTCCCCGGCGTGACCGCAGGACTCCTTTCCTCGTTTCCTTTCCAAGAGCCACTAGGCTACGGTCCTGAGATCGAATCGGTTCTTCGGATTCTGGTTGAGCAGCCGCACCACTTGCAGCATCCGCATCTGGAAGCACTCTTCGAATCCCTGAAAGTGTACGTTTCGTTCGCGCCGGAGAGTGTTCTGGCCATCGCACAGCACCTTGTGGCATTGAACATTCAGCGACAAGCGGATGGAAAGCTTGCTGCATCCAACCATGTCACAGAGCTTGTTGACCTATCGATCACTCTTCAGGATCTCGATGGTTTTGTCGATGCTGGGCTTGATCTGTTTGACCAACTCCAGACCCTAAATCATCCCGAAGTAGAACTCGCTCTCGACGAAAAACGTCTGCTCGGTTCGCGTCCAAATCGGCAGCATCGTCGGCGAGCATAGTTCCCTTGATCACTGCCCAGTTCCTCGTTCCGTCCCGACTTTTTGAGATACCATCGCCGCGTGACGACTCCAGCGGTTCCGCAGCAGGCGCAGAGTTTTCGGGACATTCAAATCGACGGTGAGGGGCACTCGCTCGTCATCAACCAGATTGTACAGATTGCGCCATCATCGGTGCAGTCGCTACCGTTTGTGGAGCGGTCTCCATACGTCGGACTGCGTCGCTTCGAGGAGCGTGATGCTCCGCTGTTCTTCGGCCGGGACGCCACCGTAGCGAAGTTGCTTCAGGCAGTGAAGGATCGCCGCTTCACCCTCGTTGCGGGGGCGTCTGGAAGTGGCAAATCGTCGCTGGTTCGCGCTGGGCTTGTGCCGATTCTCCAGCAGCGGATGGCGCGACTGCGGGTGCTGACGATGGTGCCCGACCGCGATCCGTTCGCTCGTCTTGAAGCAGCGCTTTTGGCGGTGGGTTTTGATCTGTCTGATGCGGTTCTGGCCAAGACCGATAGCGAAGAGACACTGACCAACGTCTGCCAAACGCTGCGCCTTCCCGACGAGTCTTGGATTTTGTTTATCGACCAATTCGAGGAAATCTTCACGCTCTGCACGGATCTCAACCGGCAGCGGGCGTTCCTTACGGGCCTGTCCCGGCTCATCGATTCCGGCCCCGCAGCAGTCAAGGTTGTGGTAGCGATGCGGTCTGACTTTTTCGAGCGCTTCGATCCATATCCCGACCTGCTCGACCGCACGCAGCCGCCCTTTTTCGTGACCAGCCCGAGCTCAGACGAGTTGCGTCTGTGCATCGAACAGCCCGCCGCTCGTCACGGCGTCACGTTCGAGTCCGGTCTTGTGCCCGAAATCCTCCGTGACGTGCAGCACCAGCCCGGCGCGCTGCCGCTGCTGTCGTATGCGCTCGACCTTCTGTGGAAGCACGACAGTCCGAGCACTGACCGCACGCTTAACACGGTCAGCTATCGCGAGATCGGCGGAATTTCTGGCGCACTGCGGCAACGTGCTGACGAGATTTTTAGCCAGAGTGCAACGGACCGGCAGCGCACCCGTCGGCTGCCGAGAGAACCAGGGCAGCAGGAAGCGATGCGACGGCTGTTTCTCCGACTGCTCGATCTATCCGAACAGAGCGAGAACGCCCGTCCGGTGTCGCGCCGAATGCCGCGCGCGGAGTTTCCCCTGGATGAACAATCGCTGATTGACGAGCTGGCGGATGAGAAGCTGCTCGTGACCAATCGCACAGAGCAGACCGCGACGGTCGAGCTTGCTCACGAGTCACTGCTTTCAACCTGGCCTCGTCTCATCGATTGGATCAGTGAAGCGCGCGAGGCGATTTTCACCCGCAACCGGCTGCAAAGTGACGCCGCCGTTTGGGACAAAACGAGGCAGACCAAGCCTGATCAAGCGGAAGAGGAGCTGTGGACGGGAACCCGTCTTCTGACGGCGCTGAAGCAGGATCAGAAGGGGGTGTTTACGCGCCTCGGCGGTCTGTCGGTGCTAGAGCGTGCGTTTCTGGATGTAAGCCGAGAACGGAGCGGCCGGAGACAGAAGGAAGAACAAGAACGGAGGGAAGCGCTGGCCGCAGCGCTGAAAGAGGCAAAGCGCCAACAGGAAGCGGTAGAGCAACGCGAGCTGGACCTGGTGGTGGAACGCGGGCGGCAGCTTCTGGTAGAAATGGACAACGCCCCGGAGGCGGCGCTGTGGCTGCACCACGCGCTGGAACGAGGCTCAAAGTCCCCGATGTTGCGCTTACTTCTAAAGGAAGCGATGCGTCCCGTAGATGCGATGCTGCTTGTCCTGCGTGGGTGCCAAGCTAGCATTAGCAGCGCGGCGTTCAGTCCCGATGGCAGCCGCATCGTTTCCTCAAGTTCGGACAAGACCTTGATTCTGTGGAATGCTCACTCCGGTGATTTGCTCTTAACCCTAGCTGGGCACCAAGCCGCCGTGGGCAATGCGGCATTTAGTCCCGATGGTAGGCGCATCGTCTCCTCAAGCTCGGACAACACCGTGAGGCTGTGGGATGCTCACTCCGGCGCTTTGCTCCTAACCCTAGCTGGGCACCAAGCCGCCGTGGGCAGTGCGGCATTTAGTCCCGACGGTAGGCGCATCGTCTCCTCAAGTTCGGACAACACCGTGAGGCTGTGGGATGCTCACTCCGGCGCTTTGCTCCTCATCCTGACAGGGCACCAAGCCGGCTTGAGCAGTGCGGCGTTCAGTCCCGACGGCAGCCGCATCGTCTCCTCAAGTTCGGACAACACCGTGAGGCTGTGGGATGCTCACTCCGGCGCTTTGCTCCTCATCCTGACAGGGCACCAAGCTGACGTGCGCAGTGCGGCGTTTAGTCCCGACGGCAGCCGCATCGTCTCCTCAAGTTCGGACAACACCGTGAGGCTGTGGGATGCCCACACCGGCACTTTGCGTCTAACCATTGAGGGGCACCAAGCCGGCGTGAACAGCGCGGTGTTTAGTCCCGACGGCAGCCGCGTCGTCTCAGCGAGTTCGGACAAGACGGTGAGGCTGTGGGATGCTCACTCCGGCGCTTTGCTCCTACTCCTGGCTGGGCACCAAGCCGGCGTGAACAGCGCGGCGTTCAGTCCCGGCGGCAGTCGCATCGTCTCCACAAGTTTGGATGCAACCCTGAGGCTGTGGGATGCTCACTCCGGCCCTTTGCTCCTGACCCTGGCTCACCGAGGTTACGTGACTAGTGCGAGGTTCAGTCCCGACGGCAGCCGCATCATATCCGCAGGTGCGGACCACGTGAGGCTGTGGGATGCACACACCGGCGCTATGCTTCTAACGATGCAGGGGCACTCTTTCGACGTGCACAGTGCAGCGTTCAGTCCCGACAGCAGCCGTATCGTCGCTGCAGATAGGGGCTTCGTGGTCCTGTGGGATGCTCACTCAGGCGCTAGGCTCCTAGTCCTGGCTGCGTGCCAATGGGACGTGACTAGTGCGACGTTCAGTCCCGACGGCAACCGCATCGTCTCTTCAGGTAGGGACGGGACCGTGAGGCTGTGGGATGCTTACTCTGGCGATTTGCTCCTCATCCTGACAGGGCACCAAGGTGTAGTGAACAGCGCAGCGTTCAGTCTCGACGGCAGCCGCATCGTCTCCGCAAGCTTGGACAACACCGTGAGGCTGTGGGATTCTCACACCGGCGCTCTGCGTCTAAGCATTAACGGGCACCAGGAGGAAGTGAACAGCGCAGCGTTCAGTCCCGACGGCAGCCGCATCGTCTCTTCAGGTATGGACAAGACCGTGAGGCTGTGGGATGCCCACTCTGGCGATTTGCTCCTCATCCTGATAGGGCACCAAAGTTTAGTGATCAGCGCAGCGTTCAGTCCCGACGGCAGCCGCATCGTCTCCTCAAGTTCGGACAAGACCGTGAAGTTGTGGGATACGCACTCTGGCGCTTTGCTCCTGACCCTGGCAGGGCACGAAGATGAAGTGCTCAGCGCGGCATTCAGTCCCGACGGCAGCTACATCGTCTCCTCAAGTTCGAACAAAGTGATGCTGTGGGATATCACCACTGAAACCAGATGGCCTGAAATGCTTGCGCCCCGCTTGCACTACCGTCTCGGGCTGCGCTTGCAAGGATCCGCGGTGGTTCCTTACCATAACCATAACGAAACGCAGTTTTTAGAGTCGGCTCTGCCGGCCCCCATCCACCGGCGCGTCCCTAGGGAGCCGCTGACTCCTTCACCACGCCGTCTACGTTGGGAGCATGGCAATGGAGCGCTGTGGGCTGGCGTCTATGCCCTGCGCTCCGGCAATAAGGTTGCAGCCAAGACGGCGCTGGTTGAAACACGGCGTGTCCTGCCGCAGTTCGGGGACGAACTAGCGCTTGCGAGGTTGACGCTTGCGGAAGCAGCCCTGGATGCGCCTGCGGATGCGCCGCTGCCCGTGATGGAGATCCGGCCAAAAGCCGGGCCACCTTCCGAGCAAGTCGATTGGTGGCTTGGGCTGAGCAGTTTTGCGCAAAACAAACTCTTTCGTCCGCAATGGGCGCTGGTTCTCCTCGGGCAATGTGGTCCCATTTCAAAGTCAGACCAAGCAGAAGTGTTTCAAGTCAATCGATTCGAGTTTCTACTGACGTTGGGGAAATTCGACGACGTATTACGTGAGGCACCTGCGATCTTGCCTTCCCAGAAGCACCTTGTGACAAAGGTCAGCCTCGCAGCATCACTAACGATCGCTGCAGCTGAAAAGGGCGACAACAAAATCCGTACTTGGGGAGCAGTGCGATTGATTGCGAGCTACGTCGAACTAAAGGAGAAAGATTCTCTCGGTTGGAGCATTGATGGTCTTCGCCACGCCTACCATGAACGGCCCGACTCCCCAATCCGTACGCAAGCCCTGGAATTGTTGAGGCTGCTGGAGCAGCCCAAGTCGGAACAGACGACACAGAAACTTGCCAAGCTCCTTGGTGTGCCGGTGCCGAAGACCAAAACGACGGAAGCGAAACCATAATTCCCGAACCCGAATAGATACGCTCCCGTTTCGCACGGACTTGGCATAGACCACCACTGCCTCCCAGTTATTTGTTGGCGCTGTCAGAGATTGGAACGGTCGGACTGAGCTCCTCGTCGCGACGGAACCAACACACGCGGACTACATCCAGGATTCGGTCCGTGTGGCCGCCAGGGTGCTTGAGGCCGTGTTGGACCGGGGCTTGTCCCAACACTGCACGATCGGCTACAGTTGCCGAGTGCCACCCGGTGGAGAAGATCAAAGGCAGCGCTCCACGGAGCCCCCGGCCAGCCAGCAGCAGAGCGTTGGCTCCATTCACTTTGGCTCTGGCAGCGACAACCGGGTCATCCTACAGATCAACAGTGCGGGTCGGCCGGGTCGCCAGCAGTCTGTCGGTAGCGACGAAGATCCGGGCGAGGGCCTACCCTCCACTCCGGCCCCCGAGGAATCTCTGCCCACAGGCTGGAAATGGTTCTTTACCATCTGCACCGGTCTGGTCACCCTGTTCGCCCTGCCGCTGTTCGTCAACCTGCTGACAGGTCAGAGCCCGCTGCCTGCGTGGCTCCAGGCGATTGTGCCCTATTCGGCGCAGCTCATTGGCGGGAGCATGGCGCTGCTCGGGATTCTCTACGTTTGGCAGACGCGTCTGCAAAACCGTCGCACCAAGACGTCGGGCCAGGCGCAGCGCGAGCGGATTGAGATTCCTAGTCGGTCGAGACTGCTGGTCAAGTCGCGCAATATCCACAAGGAGAGCGAAGAAGCGTTCGAGCGGGCCGTCGACGTTGCGCTTGGCATCCAGCACGTACCGCAGCTGGTCCGAGCACAGCACCTGCAGCACATCAAATCCCGAGGCACGACCACGGCTCGTCCGCTCACCGAGCCGCTTGTGGACTATCTGTTGCGTGTCGAGAAGCTGCTGATTGTCGGCGCGCCGGGGGCCGGGAAGACAGAGACGCTGAGAACCGTGTGGGGAGAACTGCTGGATCGCGCGCAGACGGACCCCCAGTCTGCCCGTGCCGTTTCTCGTCAACCTGTCCACCTTCAGTCGGTATCCTGGCTCGTTCCGGGACTGGCTGGCAGAGTCGCTTCGGGAGTGTGCGGGAATGCCTCTCTCAATCGGGCAGGTGCTGCTAGAGCGCGGGCGGCTGTTCCTGTTGCTTGACGGGCTGGACGAAATGGCTGAGTCCCGGCGGGCGGTTGCACTGAACGAACTAAACGAACTGCTCGCCAAAGCCGATCCGGCGCTCGGTCGCTGCATTGTGTGCAGCCGAACGCTCGAGTATGAGAAAGCTGATGTGACGCTGTTCTTGTGCATGCTCCGCGCGATCGTGACCGGTCATTCCACGGCATCGTGACCGGTCATTCCACGGCATCGTGACCGCCCATTCCGCGGCATCATGACCGGTCATTCCGCGGCATCGTGACCGCTTTTGGGAATGGATGAGGCCGCTGTGGGAGCGGCTGTTTTTTGCGAAGTGCGCGTGGGTCTCTACAGCATCGGTTCCCCCAAGGAGCCTGATGCCTACCGAGAGACTTTGCATGCGTCATACCCGAGAGATTCTTCGTCACAAGTGGCTGCTGGGAAGCAGTCACCGCCTGGTCACCT
>Ga0154020_10010981_pt1 | contig 10331 bp, 6 predicted proteins | sample Klosneuvirus_201_FD_109709 | JGI IMG/M metagenome (GOLD analysis project Ga0154020, IMG submission 109709) | Active sludge microbial communities from wastewater, Klosterneuburg, Austria - Klosneuvirus_20160825_MG | ecosystem: Engineered > WWTP > Aerobic digester > Activated sludge | place... | reverse complement strand
CGAATCGCAGATTTGAAAGTGAACAGGAAAGTCAATGAAATCAACGATCTACCAACACCACCTCCGCGCCAGTGCTAGCTTTTCGTACCGTCACTTATTGCACTGAAAACGAGGAGACCCCGAATGCCTTCCATGAGTGAGACAACCGACCGCTTGTAGAGCACCGTTGAATCTGCGTGCATGACCGCAGTGCCGTCACTTTTGACAGTGCACTTGCATTTGAAGGTCGATCCAATGGCGAGCATCATGCTGTTGTCGAAGTTCTCGTCATCGTCAAGAACCTTGATGTTGACGGTCTGTAGCGACGCGGCGTCCTTCGCATCAACGCCATTCAAATTCTCCTTTGCCATGCCAACTTCGAGTACGTGAATGGGGGCAACGAACGTGGGTTTTTTTGCGAGATCGTGTGACATGGGATGGGCTTGAGTGAAGGTTGAGGGAGAGGTTTAAAAAAAAACATATCCAATCCACACAACCTTTGCAGCGCCTGGCCGTGACGAAAGTCACAGAAATCGGATCTGATCGAAGTCAGGGCCAGAGGGCGATCTGATCGACGACGAGTTTTCGCTGCGACTGGATGACCAAAAGATCAGGTCTGCGATGGCTGCGCACATGAGTTCATTGCTTTACGGCGGTGCCGCCGCAGAGGCAACGCTCAATGAATCCGGCCGGTTTGAGTTGCTCATGCGGCCTTGATCGAGCTCAATGAGCTCGAGAGTTGATCGGCCGAGGTAGACGTTGTCCCCACCCGTCGACCAAGGTCAAAAAACTACGGGTGCCGACGAGATCCTGGGGCGGCACCAAAAATACGTCCTGGGAAAGCACAGCAAGATCAGCGGCAGCGCCCCGGGGTCAGTCGGCCTTTGTGATTGCCAAATCCCTCCGCGACACCGCTGCCGTAGGCACCAGACGGGTTGCTAGTCTAGCAATCACCCCCGCCAACGCTATCAGGTGTCCTCGGCTACTGGCGGAGGTGTTTTGGTGGAAGCGGCGCATCCACCACCCAAGGTGGTGGATGCCTTCAAGTTGCTGGAGCGCCTGCTCGCTTAGGGGTTACCGCAAACGAAGTTCGCCGCGTCGTTGATGTCGCCGCTACCGTTGTAGCGCGCGATCTGAGGATGTGGGCACAGAGGCCTGCTGCGCGCGCTCACACCGAAGTAGCCCGGCGTCGACGAGGACGCCTCGACCTGCGTCGGCGCTGCGCCACTCTCTACCCAAGCGACAAGAGGCGTCAGCATGTCGAACCTATCCGTACCCGGGCCACCGCTGCAGTGGCCCATCCCCGGAACGAGGAACAAGCGTGCGAAGTCAGTGGTGCCTGGCATTGCCGTGCTAAGTCGCTCGTAGTAGGCAACAGTGTCCAGCGCGGAAAACGCCCCGTCTGCCATTCCGTGGTAAAGCATCAGCTTGCCGCCTCGGCTGCGAAATGCGTTCAGGTCGGTCGATGTCGCACCATGCCACTGCATGCTAGGTTGCGTGAACAGGCCCGAGGTGGCGAATATCTTCGGGGGGTCCACGTCGAAGTCGAAGTTCATCATCCGGGTTGCAACCTGGTTTAAGGGTACAGGCTCCGGAGGAGTCGCAAAATCCACCAACCACGAGCGTGCTGAAGATCCGTTCACGCGTTGCGCGTTGTTCGTGCTACTTCCATAAGAACCGAGCCACCATGAGCGCCACCCTTGGAAGTATGTGGTCCCATTAAGGCCGCTCATCCCGGCATCCCATGGCCATTTGTTGTACAGCGGGTTGCTCGCCGTGTCCACCGGCCCGCTCATAGCGCGCTTGATCGCGTCAAGCTGCACCACGCTCAGGCAGTCGTCGGTTTTGGCGCCGGTGCATAGCAGCGGCTGGCCGGTTTCAGGATTGAGGGCTGTGGACGGGTCGAACACCGACTGGCAGGCTGCATAGTTGCCCACGATCCCATCCGTAAGGCCATCGAGCGCATCGCAACTGCCCAGGATAGCCTTGGTCAGAAGGTGCAAATCTGGGTCGGAGAAAGACTTATTCACGAGAGGTGCTCCGTCGGGATCGACACCCACTGCTGCTGCCGCGAGCGACTGTGTCGTCCAAGCGCCACTGATGCCTGCTTTCGGCAACTGGTAGCCGGGGGCGCCCGCCACGATGCCATCGTAGTGCTCGGGGAAGCGCTGGGAGAACATCATGCCTTCGCGTCCACCTTCCGAACAGCCGATGAAGTAGGACTTGTCGGGGCCGCGGCCATAGAAGGCATTCACCGCGGACTTGCCAGCCAGTGTCACTTGGTCGTAAGAGTTGTACCCATGGTCGAGGCGGGCTTGAGGATCCATACCGAATGAGACTGAGCCAAGGGCGGCTGGGTTGTTGTTCACTGCATTGTCATGCCCGCCATCTGTGCTGACGGTAGCAAACTTGCGCGACAGCGCGTTTGATGTTTGCCCACCCCCTAAGCTGCCCAAAGCCGCAGACAATGAACCGTTGGTGCCGCCTCCGCCTTCCATGAAGAATCGCCCATTCCAGTCCGCCGGCATGCGCAGTCTCAGCTTGATCTCATAGGGGTATCCGTCAACGCCCGTGCGCTGGTTGATCGAGCCCGTCAACTCGCAGTGCTCCGGCAATTCGGGGGAACTTGCCGTGGCTGGCGCTACAACATGCCACACGGATTCCTTGATGATGGTGTTCTGGTTGGGCCAGTTCACCTTGGTCACACCAGAGGCGATGCCTTCGCAAAGTTCTTTGGACGCAAGGGGCACAGTTGGGTCGTTGCTGCTGTTGTCTTGGTCACTGCCTCCGGATCCGCTGATCAACGCAGTGGCCAGTATGCCGACGCTGACTAGAGTGTCTGATTTCATAGTGTCTCCTTTCGTGGTTTCGAAGCGCGAGAGGGCTTGTACAGCCCGAGGCGATTCTCAATGCCCTCTACATGGGATCGTATCAGAAAACGGAAAATAAAGCACGTTAAGCCGGTGGCAGTGGTCGCAACGGTCTGAACTTGCCTGCGCCGACCTTGGTGCTGCTGCGCCAGAGGTAATCGCCGGTCAGATTGATGTGTTCCCACCCCAGCGGTGACAGGTATTGAAACAGCGTCTCGTCTACCGGTTTGCCGTGCCCGTTCAAAGCATTGGTTGCCCGTTCCAGATAGGCCGTGTTCCAAAGCACGATGGCCGCCGTTACCAGATTGAGGCCGCTGGCCCGGTAGCGTTGTTGCTCAAAACTGCGGTCGCGGATTTCGCCCAGTCGGTTGAAGAACACCGCCCTGGCCAGCGCGTTGCGCGCCTCGCCTTTGTTGAGTCCGGCCTGCACGCGGCGGCGCAGCTCCACGCTTTGCAGCCAATCCAGTATGAACAGCGTGCGCTCAATGCGCCCCAGCTCGCGCAGTGCAACGGCCAGTCCGTTCTGACGCGGATAGCTGCCGAGCTTGCGCAACATCAGCGAGGCCGTCACCGTACCCTGCTTGATCGAAGTGGCGAACCGCAAGATTTCATCCCAATGGGCGCGTATCTGCTTGATGTTCAGCCGGTCGCTGCTAATCATCGGCTTGAGCGCGTCATAGGCGGCATCGCCCTTTGGGATGAATAGCTTGGTGTCGCCCAGGTCTCGGATACGTGGCGCGAATCGGAAGCCCAGTAGGTGCATCAGGCCGAAGACATGATCGGTAAAGCCCGCTGTGTCGGTGTAGTGCTCCTCGATCCGCAAGTCCGACTCGTGGTACAGCAGGCCATCGAGCACATAGGTTGAATCACGCACGCCGACGTTGACTACCTTGGTGCTGAAGGGCGCGTACTGGTCGGAGATATGGGTATAAAACGTCCGGCCTGGACTGCTTCCATACTTCGGGTTGATATGCCCGGTGCTCTCCGCTTTGCTGCCGGTTCTGAAATTTTGGCCATCCGACGATGACGTGGTGCCATCGCCCCAGTTTCCGGCAAAGGATTGCCGGAACTGCGCGTTGACCAGTTCGGCCAGCGCCGTTGAGTACGTTTCATCCCGGATGTGCCAGGCTTGTAGCCACGACAGCTTGGCGTAAGTCGTGCCTGGGCAGGACTCGGCCATCTTGGTTAGCCCGAGATTGATGCCATCAGCCAGGATCGTCGTCAGCAGCAAGGTTTTGTCCTTGGCCGTGTCGCCGGTCTTCAGATGCGTGAAATGCCGGGTGAAGCCTGTCCACTCATCAACTTCCATCAGCAGTTCGGTAATCTTGACGTGTGGCAGCAGCATCGCCGACTGGTCGATTAGGGCTTGTGCGGTCTCCGGCACCGCCGCGTCCAGCGGCGTGATCTTCAGGCCGGACTCGGTAATGATGGCATCCGGCAGATCATTGGCCGCCGCCATGCGGTTGACGGTGGCAAGCTGCTGTTCCAGCAATGCCAGTCGGTCGTGCAAATACTGATCGCAATCGGTGGCCACTGCCAGCGACAATTCGTTGGCCAGCTTCAGAGTAGCGAACTTCTCGGCCGGCACCAGGTACTCATCAAAGTCCTTGAACTGGCGCGAACCCTGCACCCAGACATCGCCTGATCGCAGCGCGTTCTTTAGCTCTGACAGGGCGCACAGCTCGTAGTAGCGCCGGTCAATGCCATCGTCCGTGAGCACCAGTTTCGCCCAGCGTGGCTTGATGAATGCGGTCGGCGCGTCGGCGGGCACCTTGCGGGCGTTGTCGCTGTTCATGCCGCGAAGCACCTCGATGGCATCGAGTACGCCCTTGGCGGCTGGTGCCGCCCGTAACTTAAGTACGTCCAGGAACTGCGGCGCGTAGCGGCGCAACGTGGCGTAGCTTTCACCGATGCGATGCAGAAAGTCGAAGCTCTCCGGCTGCGCGAGCTTTTGCGCCTCCGTGACGCTGGCGGCGAAGGTATCCCACGGCATTACGGCCTCGATGGCGGCGAACGGATCGCCGCCGCTCTGTTTGGCTTCCAGCAAGGCTTGGCCGATGCGGCCATACATCCGCACCTTGTCATTGATCGCCTTGCCGGAAGCCTGAAACTGCTGCTGATGCTTGTTCTTGGCGGCGTTGAATAGTTTGCCAATGATGCGGTCGTGCAGGTCGATGATTTCGTCGGTGACGGTGGCCATGCCTTCAATGGCCAGCGAAACCAGAGTGGCATAGCGTCGTTGCATCTCGAACTTTGCCAGATCGGCAGGCGTCATCTGCCCACCCTCACGGGCGATCTTGAGCAGGCGGTTCTGGTGAACTTGTCGCTCGATGCCTGCGGGAAGGTCAAGCGCCTGCCAAGCCTTGAGGCGCTCGATGTGTTCAAGCATATGCCGAGAGTTCGGCTTGACGGGCGACTGGCGCAGCCATGCCAGCCACGTCAATTTGCTGCCGTCCTTGCGCTTGAGAAGTTCGTCCAGGCGCTGACGGTGGAGCGATAACAAAGAATCGGTCAACGCCGCGTAAATACGCCGGTTGGCACGGGTGATGGCCTCGGCGCTCGCGCGCTCGATGGCATTCATGGCGGGCAGGATGATGCTCTGCCGCCGCAGGTTTTCGACAAGGGTGCTGGCCAGCACAATCCCTTTATCGGTCTGCAAGGCCAGCTCGGTCAATGTATGCACGGCTTGCCGGTAGTGACTCATGGTGAAGGGCTTGAACCCGAACACCGTTTGCAGCTCGACCAAGTGCTCCCGCCGCGTCTGCTCGCGCTGGCCGTAATCGTTCCAACTTTCCACCGGCACCTTGAGTTGTGCGGCCACCATGCGCAACAGGGGCGGAAACGGAGGCTCATCGATGCCCAAGAAGATGCCAGGGAATCGCAAGTAGCAAAGCTGCACGGCGAAGCCCAATCGATTCGCAGCGCCGCGACGCTGGCGGATCACCGATAGGTCGGTTTCGTTGAACGTGTAGTGCCGTATCAGTTCGTCTTTGGCATCTGGTAGTGCCAGCAGGCTTTCGCGCTCGGTGGCGGACAGGATTGAGCGGCGCGGCATGATCAGTCTTCCCGCAGGTACTGGTACAAGGTTTCGCGACTGATGCCGAAGTCACGGGCCACCAAGGTTTTTTGATCGCCTGCCGCGACTCGCTGTTTCAACTTGGCAATTTGTTCGCTGTTCAGCGATTTCTTTCGTCCCCGGTAGGCACCGCGCTGCTTGGCCAGCACGATTCCCTCGCGCTGGCGTTCGCGGATCAGTGCGCGCTCGAACTCCGCAAAAGCCCCCATGACCGACAGCATCAAATTGGCCATCGGTGAGTCATCGCCGGTGAACGCCAGCCCTTCTTTGACAAACTCCATCCGCACGCCCCGTTGTGTCAGCCCCTGAACGATGCGGCGCAGGTCATCGAGATTGCGTGCCAACCTGTCCATGCTGTGCACCACCACGGTGTCGCCCTCGCGCACAAAGGCCAGCAGCCTTTCAAGTTCGGGACGTTGCGTGTCCTTGCCGGAAGCCTTATCGGTGAATACCTTACCGACTTCGATTTGCTCCAGTTGCCGATCAGGGTTCTGGTCGAAGCTGCTGACGCGGATATAGCCAATGCGTTGACCTTGCAAGGTGCCTCCAAAGGTAAAAGTGTCAGGATGAAATCCATTACCCTTGGCGGCTTGTGTCAATAAATACAAACTACAACTCTATTCTGACGTGCTTTGCGCCAAGCATCTGACATCAGGTTAGGGTATAGCTTAACCGGACACCTCGGCCTCTGTGCCTTTACTGCTTTTCGGTACAACCGTCAAGAACAGGCAGAGCGCTCCGATAGTTATCGCCACATCAGCGAGGTTGAAGGCGGGCCAGTGCGCAAGTCGCCAATGGAAGTCAAGGAAATCAACAACCTGTCCACGCAGCACACGATCCGCGACATTGCCCAGCGCACCGCCGAGGATCAGGCTGTATCCCATCGCTTCGAGACGGGGCAATTGCTGGCACAGCATGCGTCCCAGCCAAGCAGAAACGACCAGGCCCAGCGTGATGAAAAAGTAACGTTGCCAGCCGCCAGCGTTCGCCAGAAAGCTGAATGCCGCGCCGGGATTCAGGACATGGACGAAGTTGAAGAAGGGCGTGACTTCGACCTGTTCACCGTAGGCAAACGTGCGGGTGATGGCGAACTTTGCGAGCTGATCGGTCATGACAGCACTGGCGGCCACTGCGAACCAGACCCAAGTCGATGTGCGGCGAGCCGATTGCCACACAGGGACGGCCAGCGGCATCAGCCACCCGGCGAGCGCCGTGCAACTCAATCCAAGTACCCACCCCGCCAGCACATCGGCAGGAAAGTGCATTCCGGCTGCGATGCGTGACCAACCGACCAATGCGGCGTACAACACCAAGCCGATGCGGCCACGACGGCCTATCAAAGGCCAGAGCGCGCCGACCACCAGCGCGGCATAGGTGGCATGCCCGCTGGGCAGGCTGTAGTGTCGTTCGATGCCCCCGATAACGCGCACCATGTCGCCAAAAACGGCAGGCGGGCGTGGAAAGTCGATCCATAGCTTCAAGATGGTGGCGACGAGAAATGCCAACGCAAAGGCCACGCTAAAGACTCTGAGTCTGTACCGGATGGCATCGGCCCGCGTTGGGTCAGGTGCCGACTTTGACCATCCCCACATCGCCAAGAGCATCAGTGGTGCAGTCCAGTAGTTGCCTATCACAAGGTTGAAGAACGATGCCAGCGGTTCCAGCGCTGCAGGTGTGCTCATGTTGATGGCTTGGAACAACGCGATGTTCAGACCACCCCAGTCGTAGAGAAAGAATTTCCAGCTCATTTGCGCAACAGCCTCAAGCCATTGCCAACGACGAGCAAGCTGGCCCCCATATCAGCAAACACCGCCATCCACATGGTCGCTTGACCCGTGAAGGTCAGCACCAGAAATACTGCCTTGATGCCAAGGGCCAGCACAATGTTTTGCATCAGCACCTGCGCCGTCGCACGCGACAGGCGCACGAAGGTCGGAATCTTGCCCAGGTTGTCGTCCATCAGGGCCACGTCAGCGGTCTCGATGGCGGTATCGGTGCCAGCCGCTCCCATGGCAAAGCCGATGTCCGCACGCGCCAAGGCCGGGGCATCGTTGATGCCATCACCGACCATGCCAACCTTGCCGCTTCGGGCCAGTTGCTCCACTTCGCGCAATTTGTCATCTGGGAGTAGGTTGCCTTGCGCACGGTCGATTCCGGCTTGTGCGGCAATGGCCTGTGCCGTATGGGGGTTGTCGCCGGTCAGCATCATGGTGTTGATGCCCAGTGCGTGCAGCTCGGCGATGGCGGTCCTGCTGCTGTCCTTGATGGTGTCCGCTACGGCGAATAAGGCATGTACCGCCTTTGCGCCTACCAACATCACGACGGTCTTGCCAGCGGTTTCCAGCGCAGCGATGCGCTGCTCCAGCTCTGGTGTGCACTGCCCCAGCTCTTCGAGCATCCGGTGGTTGCCCAGATGGTAGGTCGCACCGTTGATTTGGCCTTGCACACCCCGACCGGGCAGCGCGTTGAATTCGGCCACGTCGAGCAAGGCAACCCCGTCCGTCTGCGCGGCCTGTGCCACCGCCTTGGATACAGGATGGTCCGAGCGGGCCGCCAGACTGGCAGCGATGCTGCGGCTGTCCGAGGCGAGTGCATTGCCCCATGTGACAAAGTCGGTCTGTGCGGGCTTGCCGTGCGTGATCGTGCCGGTCTTGTCCAGAGCCAGCCAGCGCAGCTTGCGGCCTTCTTCCAGATAGACGCCACCTTTGATGAGAATGCCGTGGCGGGCGGCGGCGGCCAGGCCGCTGACGATGCTGACCGGTGTAGAGATCACCAGTGCGCACGGGCAGGCGACCACCAGCAGAACCAATGCACGGTAGATCCAGTCGAGCCATGCCGCACCCATGAACAGCGGCGGCAACAACGCGACGGCGATGGCAACGCCGAATACAACGGGGGTGTACCAGCGGGCGAACTGATCGACAAAACGCTGAGTCGGCGCACGACTACCTTGCGCAGCCTCTACCGCGTGAATGATCCGGGCCAAAGTGGAGTTGTTGGCCAAGGCGGTGACGCGGTACTCGAACGAGCCGGATTCGTTGATCGTGCCAGCGAACACCGAATCACCGGGGGATTTTTCGACCGGGAGGCTTTCACCCGTGATCGGGGCTTGGTTGACGGCAGAGCGGCCTTCCAGCACCTCACCATCAAGGGCGATGCGCTCACCTGGTTTGACCCGGACGCGGGCGCCGATGGTGATTTGCTTGGCGCCCACCTCGCGCCATGTGCCGTCAGCCTGCTGTACCGTGGCCTGTTCCGGGGTCAGGTCGAGCAGGCCACGGATAGCGTTACGAGCGCGATCCAGCGATTTGGCTTCGATTACCTCGGCCAGCGCGAACAGTACCATCACCATTGCCGCTTCGGGCCAGTGGCCGATCAACATGGCACCCGTGACCGCAATCGACATGAGGGCGTTCATATTGAGATTACGGTTCTTGAGCGCAATCCACCCCTTCTTGTAGGTGGAGAGGCCACCCGTGAAGACCGCGACAAGCGCCAGAACGACAACCGACCAGTGATTGCCGTTGTGGAGCCAGTAGACCGCCTCGGCCGCCGATGCAGTGACCAAGGAGATGCCCAGCGGCCACCAGTTGGTCGGCGTGGTCACAGGGGCGGCGGATGGAGATGCGACCTCTGCCGTGTCCACGACCTGCGCCTCGAATCCAAGCGCTTGCAGTGCCACGAGCACGTCTGGCAGAACCTGGTTCGCATGGCGTACCGACAGCGTGCGCTGCATCAGGTTGAAATCGAGATCAGCAACACCGGCCACGGTGCCGAGCTTGTTGCGGATCAACGTCTCTTCGGTCGGGCAATCCATCTTGGCAATGGACAGCTTGGTCGTCTGCTCGGCCGACGCCTGATCCATGCGCACAGCTTGCATGCCGATGGCCTTCAGCGCCTGCTCGACGGGAGACAACGAAGGCAATTCGTGTCGCACGGCCAAGGTACGTTGCATCAGGTTGAATTCAAGACCCGCCACCCCCGCCAGACCGGCCAGTTTGCTTCGGATCAGCGCCTCTTCGGTCGGGCAATCCATGTTCTCGATGCGGTACACCGCTTGAGCCGATCCGGTTGCCAGCGGGGCCGGTGCCGTGGGTTGGATGATCGGCTCAGTCGTGCAGCCACACCCCTTTGAAGCGCATTCGCTCATGAGTAACTCCTGAAAATCTTCTATTCAGCCTCCATTAAAATCTCTATAGTCACTATAGAGTCAAGTGATAATTGGAGATTGATGCATGGAAATCAGAATTGGCGACCTCGCCAAGCGCTCTGGGTGCGAGGTCGTGACCATCCGCTACTACGAGAAGGAAGGGCTACTGCCGAAGCCAGCGCGAAGCGGTGGCAACTTCCGGCTGTACGGTGAGGCGCACATTGAGCGCTTGCAATTCATCCGTCATTGCCGTTCG